>ERZ773063.942-NODE-942-length-18000-cov-2.699359_pt1 | contig 18000 bp, 18 predicted proteins | sample MGYA00580625_ERZ773063 | MGnify/ENA primary metagenome ERZ773063 (study PRJEB29015, sample SAMEA2738022) | human oral metagenome | biome: human oral; feature: human-associated habitat; material: dental | place: China | collected 2042 ...
CAGTCTATTGCAGGCAAGTGAGTGGTTTGGCCAGGCAAGATGACGTGCGAGGAAGGGGTCAGGCCCCTGGTTTCCAAGCAAGAATGCATTGACCTCTGCGTCAGTTGCAACAAGCTCTTGCGGTAAATTATGAACCACTTCTGCGCCAAACAGATAGTGGGTTATTAAAGCAGGCATAATACTCCTTGTAGTTTTTCAGTATAAGAGTAGCTGAAAAATGCTTGCAGGCGGTAAAATTTCTTCTTTGTGTTACAAGATTTAATGATACCTAGGAACTCACACATGGGTCTACTTGAAATTTTGATGCTTGGCGTGGCGCTTGCAACGGATGCGTTCTCTGTCACCATCTCTAACACCTTTGCCTTTGATGACCATGGGGTTTCTCGCCTTATGTGTATGCCACTTTTCTTTGGTCTTTTTCAGTTTGGCATGCCTCTTGCTGGTTATTTTGTCGGTGGCATCGCAGCAGAGTTGATTGAGAAGTACGCAGGAATTGTCTCTTTAGTCATTCTTGGTTTCATCGGTTCAAACATGCTGTATAGCGGCTATAAGGCGCTCAAAGAAGATGCTTCTGAGGAAGAAGAGGAAGAAGCCCAGCAAAGTGCTACGACGCTCTCTTATGAAAAGCTGGTATTTCAAGCTGTTGCTACGGCAATCGACGCATTTGCTGTTGGTGTAAGTTTTAGGGCACATAGTGTAGATATTTTGATTGCCTCGGCACTCTTTGGCATTATTACCGCAAATCTCTGTACCATTGCTCTGTTCATAGGCAAAAAGCTTGGCTCGCTTTTGGGTGACCGTGCCGAGATGGTAGGTGGCGTGGTTCTTATCCTGATTGGACTAAAAGTCTTTTTTGGATAAAATCTGTTTGACCAGACGGATTATGTAGCAGGTAAGGAGGTAGTGTGAAGTTTATCCCAGATTGTCTGCGCCAGAAGATGCATAAAACTTTTGGACCAAAAGACCCTGACGAGAAGATCACTCCACCAACTTCCACTTCTGTTACAAGAACCTCATTTATTATCCTGGCTGTCTCAGCGGTTGCTGCACCTGTAATAGCTACGGTAGCAAACGTTTTGAGTCCAGGAATTTCTTATGTTCAGCAGGAGCTTCTACCTCCCCGGCTTAATTCAAAAGTTCCAGGCTATGCTCGAGCGCTCATTCAACTTGCGCAACGAGAAGGCTCTCTCAATCTTTTATGTACTTCCAAAGAAGCGGTAAAGTCCCTGGTAGAAACATACTCAAGAATGTTTTCTGTATCTGTTACGGTGGGCGAGGCAACGGAGGAAGAAATTCAGGAGTTTATTCAGCAAACATATACTTCTGGTAAGAGCGTGGAGTCTGAAACTTCTGATACCAAATCTGGTACTGATTGGGGTTTTGAGAAACCCGATGTCATTTTCTTGGCAAGCGAAGCTCTCATGCAAAATTTTGAGACTTCCGCATATTGTCAACCGTTTGAAGTTTCTTTAACAGACCAGTACGTGCGCCCTGAGTTTTTTGACGCCACTGGACACTGGTATGCCTACGCTGCAGATCCATTGGTTTTACTTGTAAATCAAGAACGCCTTAATGAGAAAAAGATTTTGCGTCCTCACGAATGGACCGATCTTCTTACAGATGGCCTGCGTGGAAGGTATGTTATTCCTGACCCCGCGCTTACGTATACGGGCAAGAAGTTTGAATCGCTCTTTTTAGGACAGTATGGTCTGGATAAAGGTGCTCAAATTATCCAAAGTTTGTTTGAAAATGTTGACGCATTTTCTGAGAGCACCTATCAAGCTATTAGAGACACAGGATTTGGCAAGTACAGGGCTTGTGTTTGTCCGCTGAGCGCTGCTTATAGAGCAATTACTAAAGACGATTTTGATAATCTTTCAGTCGTTCTGCCAGCCGCTTCTTATTTCTCCACGATAAGGTCATTTGTATGTCAGGAGTCAAAACATACGTATTCGGCGTATTTATGGCAGGAATTTATTACTAATCGAGATTCTGCTGAACACATGGGAGAAATGGACTCGTTTTTCTCGCCGGTTATTGAAGGCACACCAACTCCTTGGTATGCAAGTCGTCTTAATTTGACAGCTGTAAGCGAATCAATGCGGATAGCTTTTGTTCCAATCGATGCAGAAGGCAATCTCATTAAGCTTGAAGACGTTCATGCTACCTATAGCAAGTTGGTCAACGCATAGCTCTTTCTATACGTTAAGCATTTGGACACCAAAAAAACGGCTCAGGTAACCTGAGCCGTTTTGCTTTAAAGGTGGAGTAGCGAGAAGACCGGGTTTCTCGCCAAGAAGCCCTGATGAAGAACTAGACGTAGAAGAGCATCTTGTTGTAGCTAGGAACTGGCCACCAGTCATGTCCGCAGATGAGCTCCATGGAGTCAACGGCGCTGCGCAGGCGAGCCATAGCAGGAAGAACTTTATTGCAGTAGTACTCGCACTGCTCCTGAGGCTGATCCTTCATCTGGTGCGCTGTGGTATTGATTTCATCCAGACTATTGGTAGCTGCGTAAATCTCGTCAATACCTGCGGTGAGCTTCTCAACAATCTCTGTCTCTGCAGCGCTCTTGATACCAATAGCCTGCTTAGCAGCAACTGAAGAAGCAACATCACTTGAGTAGGTAAAGAGAGCAGGCAAGTACATGTGGCGCGCCATATACAGCATAGTACGAGCCTCAATGTTGAGAATCTTGGTATACTGCTCGGCTTTTGCAACGTAGCGAGCCTGTGCTTCTGCCTGGGAAAGAACACCATAACGCTCAAAGAGTTCAATGTTTTCTGGAGCGATCATTGCAGGGAGTGCCTCAGGGGTGGTACGGAGGTTTGGAAGACCGCGCTCCTCAGCAAGTTTCTCCCAATCACCTGAGTAGCCGTTGCCTTCAAAGAGGATACGCTCGTGTGTCTTAAATGTGTCAATAACCCACTTCAAAGCCTCCTTGGTAAAGTTCTTCTCAGAAGCGTTTGAAAGGTCACTTGCAAAGCGATCGCACTGCTCGGCAACAATGGTATTCAAAATGACATTAGGATCAGAGAGATTCTGTTGGCTGCCACACATACGGAACTCAAACTTGTTGCCAGTGAACGCAAAGGGGCTGGTACGGTTTCTGTCCGTGTTATCCCTAAGAACTGCAGGAAGTGTTGGTACGCCCAGATCCATACGAGTGCGCTTTGCACCGTGAACATCGGAACCAGTGATAAGATCGTCAACAATTACAGAAAGCGCAGCACCTAAGAAGACTGAAACAATTGCAGGTGGAGCTTCGTTTGCGCCAAGACGGTGATCATTTCCAGCGGATGCAACCGACATACGCAGAAGGTCTGCGTGGGAGTCAACAGCGGCAACTAGGCAAGCAAGAAAGACCAAGAAGCGGAGGTTCTCACCAGGTTTATCACCAGGCTCAAGCAAGTTCTCGTCGTCTGCAGAGAGCGACCAATTGTCGTGCTTACCAGAACCATTGACGTACTCAAAGGGCTTCTCATGCTCAAGGCAAGCAAGACCATGGTGGGTAGCAAGAAGCTTGAGCTTCTCCATGGTTAGGAGGTTGTTGTCAATGGCAAGTGTGCCCTGCTCAAAGACAGGTGCAAGTTCATGCTGACAAGGGGCAACCTCATTATGCTTTGTCTTTGCAGGAATACCCAGTTTCCAGAGCTCGTCATCAAGCTCTTTCATGAAGTTGTTGACGGTTGGACGAATGGCACCAAAGTAGTGCTCATCAAGCTCCTGACCCTTGCTTGGTTCGCAACCAAAAAGGGTGCGACCACAAAGGATAAGGTCAGGACGCTGTTCGAAGTCTTCCTCTTTGATAAGGAAGTACTCTTGCTCAGGACCGATGTTTGTTACAACGCGAGAAGGCTTTTGGCCAAAGAGTGCAAGAACGCGTTTAGCCTGTTTTTCAAGGGCAACCTGGGAGCGGAGTAGTGGAGTACGCTTATCCAGAGCTTCTCCGGTGTATGAAATAAATGCAGTTGGAATGCAGAGAACTTCATCTTTGATGAAGGTTGGGCTTGCAGGATCCCATACCGTGTAACCACGAGCTTCAAAGGTGGCGCGCAGACCGCCAGATGGGAAGCTTGATGCGTCAGGCTCACCCTGTACAAGCTCTTTTCCCGAGAAGGACATCAAAATAGTGCCGTTTCCCTGAGGAGTCATAAAGCTGTCGTGCTTCTCGGAAGTAATGCCTGTTAGAGGCTGGAACCAGTGAGTAAAGTGAGTAGCACCTTTTTCAAGTGCCCACTCTTTCATAGCATGTGCAACCTCGTTTGCAATGTCGAGGTCAAGTGGCTTACCGTCCAGAATGACACTACGAAGTTTCTTGTACGTTGGTCTTGGCAAACGTTCTTGCATGTCCGCGTCGGTAAATAGAAGTGAGCCAAATTCCTGAGAAACTTTGTCGTGAGCCACAGCCCCTCCTTGTGGGTAAATGCTGGCAGTTAGTCTGTTTTCTCGCGTGCTAGACACGTTATGTTGTTTTTTATTTTCGCACGTTTGACACAGGGAGGGTGGTGAGGATGCAAACAGAAACATAACGATTACAAAAAATTTACCTGCCAGCAAGAAGAGATGTGGGCTTTGTTTCCGTGGGCTCTGGTGCCCATAAGCAGAGAAAGTCTTAGTACAATAGAGGCACACAAAACTAAAAGGAGCAGGTATGTCTGATACTACTATGCCAGTTAATACTGCAGATCAAAACAACGCCACATCAGCCAAAGAAGGCGCAGTTAAACCACGTAGAACTATTGCCGTTATTGACGGAAACTCGCTCATGCATCGAGCGTTTCATGCAATTCGTCAGCCTATGGCGGCCCCAGATGGAACGCCAACTGGTGCGCTGTTTGGCTTCTTTAATATGTTTATCAAGCTTGTTGAGTCCTTCTCGCCAGATGGTGTCATTTGTGCGTTTGATAAGGGCAAACCTCAGATTCGTATTGATATGTTGCCTCAGTACAAAGCTCAGCGTCCTCCTATGGACCCTGCTTTGCACGCACAGTTTCCCGTAGTCAAAGAGCTGCTCAAGACGCTGGATGTTCCTGTCTGTCAACTTGAAGGCTGGGAGGGTGACGATATTTTAGGTACTCTTGCTCGCCGTGGAGAGGCAGAGGGTTACCAGATGCTGCTCTTTACGGGCGACCGTGATATGTATCAGCTCTCCACAGAGAACGTTAAGATTGTTTCTACGCGCAAGGGTGTTTCTGATGTCTCAATCATGACTCCAGAGACCGTGGCTGATCTTTATGCAGGTATTACGCCAGAGCTTGTCCCAGATTTCTATGGTCTTAAAGGGGATTCTTCCGACAACATTCCTGGTGTTCCGGGAATTGGCCCTAAGAAAGCTGCTGCTCTGATTGTGGAGTATGGCTCGCTTGATGAGGTTATTGCTCATGCTGATGAGGTTAAGGGCAAGGTGGGAGAAAACCTTCGCGCCCATATTGATGACGCACTGCTCTCCCGTAAGGTTGCAACTATTCGCACCGATGCGCCGCTTGATATCAACCTGGAAGACGCTCAGTTCCCAACATTTGACCCAAATGACGTGGTCAAGGCCTTCTCGGCCTTGGGCTTTACGGGAATGACTTCAAGGCTTGCGCGCATGGCCGGTGGTTCTGCTGCTAGCGCAGGCGCACAAACTGCTTCCGCTACACCTGCACTCCCTATTCCGTCGGAGTATCTGCAGGCAGGAGACGCGTCTGCTGCTCTGACCGCTGCTCTTGAGAACCAAGAGTGGATCGGCGTTGCAGAGGATTCTGCCGCGGACGCTGGAGCCCTCTTTAGTCTTTCTCGTACACTTTGGGTGTCCACAGAAAAAGTACTGCTTAAGTTTGAGGGAGAAAATGCTACCGCAGCACTCTTGCGTATTTTGCGAGAAGCCCATGTAGCTGCAGACGATGTTAAGGCGCTGCTTCACGAGGTAAGCCCCGTTGATTCGTCTGAGCCACAGAAACTAGATATTGAGACTATTGATTCTGAACGCCTCTTTGATACGGGTGTTGCTGCGTATCTGCTTGAGTCTGATCGCTCAAGCTTTGATATCAATGGCTTAGTTGAACTGTACTTTGGCTCTGAACTTCCCGAGCCAACGGATGAGATTCCTGCTGCAGCACTAAGAGCAGTAGCCGCTAGAGCTCTTGTACCTGTACTTACTAAAAAACTTGAAGATGACGGTTCTTTGGAGCTCTTTACATCACTAGAGATGCAACTTTTGCCGGTACTTGCCGCGATGGAGCGCCGCGGTCTCTATGTTGATCCTCAAAAGCTTGCCGAACAGTCCGCTCAGCTTGGTGAAGACATTGCACGACGCGTGGCAAGCATTCACCAGACCGCAGGTGAAGATTTTAACTTGGATTCTCCAAGTCAGCTTTCTCATATCTTGTTTGACGTGCTCAAGCTTCCAACCTATGGTCTCAAAAAGACACGTACTGGTTTCTATTCCACCAACGCAAAAGTTCTTGGAGAGCTGGCGCAGGAGTATCAGATTGTTGCTGATGTCCTTGAGTATCGCGAACGCGCCAAAATCAAATCTACCTATCTAGATGCTCTTCCCTCACTTATTCGTGGTGATAAGCGTATCCATACCACGCTCAATCAGACCGTTACTGCAACGGGCAGGCTTTCTAGCTCTGATCCAAACTTGCAGAACATTCCTACTCGCTCTGAGCTGGGTCATCGTGTTCGCACCGCATTCACTGTTCCCGAGGGCAGCGTTTTTCTCGCCTGTGACTACTCTCAGATTGAGCTTCGCCTGCTCGCTCATTTTTCTGCTGACGAGCACCTTGTAGCGGCATTTAACTCCGGTGCTGACTTCCATGCAGCAACTGCCGCACGTGTCTTTGGCGTTCCTGTTGAAGAGGTCACCCCAGCACTTCGTAGTCGCGCTAAGGCAGTCAACTTTGGTATTGTCTATGGTCAGCAGGCCTTTGGTCTGGCAACGTCTCTTAAGATTTCTCGTAAGGAAGCGCAAGAGATGATCGACCGTTACTTTGATGCCTATCCTGGTGTTCGTGCGTATTTAGATGACTCCGTCCGCACGGCTCATGAGTGCGGCTACGCTATTACTATGTATGGTCGCAAGCGCCATATTAGAGAGTTCAATCAATCAAATCGCCAGCTTATTGCTTTTGGCGAGCGCACCGCCATGAATCATCCTATGCAGGGAAGTGCTGCAGATATTATCAAGATTGCAATGATTAATGTCGAGAAACGCTTGCGTGATGAAGGTCTTACGTCAAAATTGATCCTTCAGATCCACGACGAACTTGATTTGGAAGTTCCAGAGTCAGAGATTGAGAAAGTTTCTACGCTGGTAAAAGAGACTATGGAAGACGTTGTTACTCTGCGTGTTCCTTTGATTGCTGATGTCAGCTATGGCTCCAATTGGGCAGAGGCAAAGTAAGTTCGTATTGGACACGTTTTAGAGGAGATTTGATATGGAGGCAGCAACCTCATATATGCACGTCACAGTCTATACAGACGGTGCATCTCGAGGAAATCCTGGTCCTGGCGGCTACGGGGCAGTGCTTCTGTATACCGATCCCTCTGGTCAGCAGCATACAAAAGAGTTTAGTCAGGGTTATAAAACTACTACAAATAACCGCATGGAGCTTCTTGGCGTCATTGTTGCGCTTGAGGCTCTTAAGCGTCCTTGTCAGGTGGAGCTGTATTCCGACTCTAAGTATGTAGTTGATGCTTTTAATCAAAAATGGGTCTCGGGATGGGTTAGAAAAGGCTGGAAAACAGCATCTAAAGAGCCTGTCAAAAACGTAGACCTTTGGAAGCGTCTGCTTGTTGCCATGGAAGATCACGAGGTGAGCTTCAAGTGGGTCAAGGGTCACGCTGGTCATCCGCTTAACGAGCGCTGCGATCAGCTGGCTACTGAGGCTGCTGACGGCTCCAATCTTCTTGACGACCAAGGCTTCTTCGCAGATCAGCCATTGCTGTAATCCTAAACGCACAAGGCGAGAAGTCCTTCTCGCCCTACGTGCTTTCTACAAGAAAACAGCCGCCTTTGTGGGCGGCTGTTCTTAGCTGAAGGAGGTATTTATTAGTAGCCAAGAATGCCAAAGCCAACAAGGCCTGGTCCGGTATGGACAACAAGGTCCGAGCCTGCCTCGACATACCTAAAGTCGGTGACATTAGGGATTGCCTCTTTAATCATGGCTTCCATTTCGGAGTAAATAATATTAGGCGCAGAGCAGCAAATACCCACATGAACGTGGTCAAATTGCTGAGCAAAAGCTGATCCTAAGGCAATCTGCCCCGCAAGAGACTTCTGCCAACCACGAGTTTTCTTAGCAATGGTGTATTTACCGTTTTCATCACAGGTAAGAACAGGCTTGATGTTAAGCATAGAGCCAATACGATAAATTGCTTCAGAAATGCGGCCGCCCTTACGCAGATACTCAAGGCTTGGAACAGAGAAGTATACACGTGTGTTCAGAGAAGCCTGATCAAGTTTGGCGCCAATCTCCTCAAGAGAAAGACCCTGCTCAATAAGACGTTGTGCCTCAATAACAATAAGACCAGAGGCAATGCCAATGTTTTTGGTATCAACAACATAAATAGGGAAGTCCGTAATGGACTCTGCAATCATACGAGCGGTATCGCAGGTAGCGGAAAGTCCGGATGAGATTGCAATATAAACAGCACCCTCATACCCTTCTGCTTTTGCATCATCAAAGGCAGCTTTAATTCCCTCAGGAGAAGGAAGCGAAGTCTTTGGGATCTCTTCTTTAAAGCGAGCAACAAGTTCTGCCGGTGTGATGGTAATGCCAGACTCGTAGGAAGAGCCATCAGAATAATTAATGCGAAGTGGGGTGATACGAATATTGTGCTCAGCAACAAAATCAGGCGGGACGTTAGTTCCTGAGTCTGTGATGATTGCAATTCGTTTAGTGTCCATTATCCGCTCCAAATATATACGCGCTACAAGTAGCTAAACGTTGACTTTCTATTACCCACATTTTACATGGAGATATACCCCGTTTTCTTGAGATATGACAAGTTGCCCTCAACGGTAGGTAGACGGTACACTAGCTATATATCTCGAGAAAACCTTTCATAACGTAACGTTTGCTACCATTTAGACACCAAGAGAGAACGGCAGATAATGTCTAGTATTTATAGAGAGCCCGCTGTAGTTAGAAGAATTGGTCAGCGCTCTTCTCTGAGAAAGATTACTTCTAACAGCACTATTGCGGCAGCAGTTATGGTACTTGCGGCTCTTATTGCGCTTGTGGTTGCTAATTCACCTGCTCATGAGGTGGTCCGAGAAATTCTTGAAGTCCAAATGAGTTTCTCGCTTGGAATAATCCATGCTCATATGGCGCTAGAGACTTTTGTAAATGATTTTCTTATGGCAATCTTCTTCTTGTTGGTGGGTATTGAGCTCAAGTATGAGGTAACTGTTGGCCAGCTCAGAAAGCCAAGACAGGCAATGCTTCCTATGCTTGCTGCTGTTGGTGGCGTTGCAGTTCCTGCCCTTATTTATTTGGTGCTTAATGCAAGCACTGCCCCTCATGGATGGGCAACACCAATTGCAACTGATATTGCCTTTGCGCTTGGCGTTATGTCACTTTTAGGAAACAGAATCAGTCCCCAGACCAAGGTTTTCTTCCAGACACTTGCTATTGCTGACGATATCTTGGCAATTGTGGTTATCGCGCTCTTTTATGGTCAGACACCAAATATTGCCTGGTTAGCGGCTTCTCTTGGCGTACTTGTTATTTTGTGGGGAATGAATCGTCTAAAGATTTATTCTTCTGGTCCGTACCTGCTTGTAGGTTTGGTTCTTTGGGTTTGTATGTATCACTCGGGAATTCACGCCACTCTTGCAGGTGTCCTTCTTGCTTTCTTCTTGCCATCTCACTCTGATGTTCGCTTGAGCAAGTTAGGAAGTTGGCTTTCAAGGCGCGCTCGTGAGCTTGATGATCATTATGATGATGAGCATCACGTTTTGGGCCAGCATGACTTTACACATGGCGCCAACTCAATCGAACATGTCATGCATCATGTAACTCCACCACTTCAACGCGTTGAGCACTATATTTCTGTCTTTGTTAACTTTATTGTTCTGCCTATCTTTGCGTTTGTAAACGCACAGATTACGCTGGTAGGAGCAGATTTTGGTGCACTATTGAGCAGCACCATTGCACACGGCGTGTTCTTTGGTGCTGTTCTTGGAAAGCCACTGGGAATTATTTTTGTAACGCTCCTGCTGGTCAAATGTAAGATTTGCAAGCTTCCTGCAAAAGTTGATTGGATTCAGATTACAGCCGTAGGTCTTATGGGCGGCCTAGGCTTTACCATGTCAATTCTTATCTCTAACCTTGCATTCCCAGATGCAGATGAGATTCTTGCAGCTAAGGTAGCTGTTCTTGCTGCATCGTTTGCTTCTGCAATCTTGGGTCTACTATTTGTGCATGTTTCAGAGTTCTATAAGCATGAAAAGAACAGCATGCGGAAAGACAGCGAGTAAAAATATAGACCTAATGAGACGTATGACTCTTTCTATCCTTGACTATTAAAATGCAGAGCCCCACAAAATAATACGCAGAAGTTATTAAAAAACTGGCGCGTAGAATATTTACTCCGCCTATTGAGGCATCTTGTCCTGCAGGAGAGAGACACATCGAGACAATGGTGAATAGCCATATTAAGATTAAGCCGGTTAAAGCAATTTTATTTATTAGATACGCCATTGGAAAGGACTTATCAAAAAATAAACTTTTCTTGAGTGTGCCAAGAATGAAATCTTTCCAACCTTCATACATGACGCGCCTCCAACTTATTAGAAAAAGACCGTCTTATATATACAATTTTATTACTTTTATAATTGGCAAGCTATGGCTATTCAACCGTGCCGTAGGTAAAGCCCCAACCGTGTGCCGTAACAATTGAGTTAATCTGATCGCAGAGGCGGGCACGGACATATGTGCCCGACGGAATCAGCTCAATAACTTCTTGCAAATCTTCTTCAAGATCGTCTACTTCAGCTTGAATCAGCACGTCAACCTTAGTGATCGTGCCTGAGGGTTTGTGTTTATAAAGGTTGTCAACAAGGTGCTGAAGCTCGCCATATGCCTCCGAGCGCATGCCAGGCTGTGCAGAATTTGCCATGATTCTCCTTGTCGCGTCGATTTTCAAATCACCTATACTTTGTATCACGCAGAGACCAAAAAGGGGAGTGTCATGTTTGAGCTAGTTTCTCGCGAGCTGTTCCAGCCAAAGTCAACCTCTGAGCAAAACGCTTATCAGAAGATGAGCGATGCTGAGCTTAACCAGGCTCTTGAGCTTATTGGACAACAAGCTCGTGCGCTTGGCGAGAAAAACCTCAAGCTTGATATGGCTCGCGGAAAGCCAAGCCCTGCACAGACTGCGCTGTCTAAGCCTATGCTTGACGAGCTGAACTCTGCTTCTGATCTGACTGACAGCGGCTCTTTTGCAGATAACTATGGAGACCCTTGGGGTCTTCCTTCTGCGCGAGCCTTCGCTACAGAGCTCACAGGTGTACCTGCTGATCAGGTCATTGTAAATGGCTCTTCTAGCCTTAACCTTATGCACGACATTATTTCTCACGCCGTAACCCACGGTCTTGCTGGTCAGCCTTCTTGGGCAGAGCAGATGGCAGATGCAAGGGTTAAGGGCTCCACGTTGAAGTTCCTTTGCCCTGCTCCAGGCTATGATCGTCATTTTGCTATTACACAACATTACGGATTTGAAAACGTTGCCGTACCTATGACTGAAGACGGTCCAAACATGGACGTGGTCAGAGAGCTTGTTGAGAACGACAGCTCTGTTAAGGGAATTTGGTGCGTACCGCGTTTTGCTAACCCTACTGGTATCACCTATTCAGATGAGGTTGTCCGTGCGTTTGCAAACCTCAAACCTGCAGCTCATGACTTTAGAATCTTCTGGGATAACGCCTACGCAATTCACGCCTTTGTACCAGAATCCGAGGCTCCTCAGCTCCTCAATATCTTTGATGCACTTGCAGAGGTTGCTGCAGGCGATGCTCAAAAGAACCTGGTTATTGCTTTTGCCTCAACGGCAAAGGTAACCTTCCCAAGCTCAGGCATGGCATGGGTTGCCGCAAGTCCTGCGGACATTAAAGAAATTCAGAGCGCTTTCAAGGTTGCTCGTGTTTCTCCCGAGAAGATCTCTCAGCTGGCGCATGTACGTTTCCTCAAAGATGCTCAAGGTATTGAAGCCCATATGCAAAAGCATGCTGAGCTGCTCCGACCACGTTTTGATCTGGTAGAGCGTAAGCTGAAGGAAGGCCTGGGCGATTTAGCTGTTGCAACCTGGTCTCATCCTAAGGGCGGATACTTTGTCTCGTTTGATGGTCCTGTTGGTTCTGCGCGCGCAATTGTTTCTCGCGCACATGAGCTGGGCGTTACCATGACGCCTGCAGGCGCTACGTGGCCAAGTGGCAAGGATCCCTTTGACACTAATATTAGAATTGCTCCAAGTTACCCAACGTTGGAAGAGCTTGATGCAGCGCTTGATGTCTTTATTGTTGCTGTTAAACAAGTAAGTGCTCGACTGGCAAAAGTTGATCGTGGACAGAGCGTCTGGGGATAGCTTGTGTAACTTTGGTATTTACTTTGAAAGTAGGCTCATTCTGCCGTATCTTGATTAGAAGTAGAATGTAATTGTATGAATCGCGTTATCCCAGAAGGCTCACATGTTCTTCTAGACCCAACGATTACGCCTTCTAACGGATCTATTGTCGTAGTGGAAACCGAAAACTACCAAGCAATAATGAGACGTTGGTACAAAGGCAACAATTCTCTTATGCTCACTGCCGATAGCTACGAAGAGTTTGAAACCTTATTTTTACTAGCAATGAACAGTCTATTAAGGTATTCGGCGTTGTCGTGTGGTACCACGCAGCTAAAGAATTGAATTAGTTGTGTGTAGATAAGAAGTAAGTCTGATATATAAAAGTTTGAAGAAATTGGAAAGGGTTAGGGAAATGGCTGTTTATCAAGACAAAGCAAGAGACCGCATTAAAAAAGGCTTAAGACGCATGACAACGATTGTTGAGAAGGGGCGCGCTGAAGACTTCAAAGAAGCCGACACGCGAAAGATTGTCTCAGACATCTTATGCGAATACCTTGGCTGGGACAGGTTTGACAATGTCACAGCTGAGCAAATGATTGGCTCACGGTTTGCAGACTATGTTGTTCGTACATCTGATGAAGAGGTATTTGTCGTTGAGGTTAAGCAGATTGGTCTTAAGCTCAAGGAGACACACCTTAACCAAGCACGTCAATATGCCGTTGATGAGGGTATTGACTGGATTATTCTTACGAACGGTGATGATTGGCAGGTCTATCGCACTACGCTCGAAGGCAAAATCCCTGTCACAAAACTAGTATTTAGAGTCACTATTTCTGATAAGGAAACAGCTCCAGCGCAGAAAACCGAGCTTCTCTATCTACTTTCTGAAGAAGCACACCGCAAGAATGAGATTGATGACTATTATCAGAGACGCATTGCTCTTTCTGGAGAGAATCTTGCAGATCACATCATTTCAAATGAGGTTATTAATAAGCTGAGAATCGCTATCAAAAACACAACAGGGCAAAACCTGAAGAATTCAGAAATTGCAGAAGCTCTTGTAGCACGTCTATTTCTACCTGAAAAGGTGACAGATGACAGTCGCAAAGCAATTGCAAAAATGAAAAAAGATGAGCGTAAGAAACCAGCAGCAAAGACAAAAGCTGTGTCTGAGGAAGAATAGAGCAGTCTTCTGCATGAAATAAATTGATTAGCGAGGTTGTTTGGTATTTAGTTCCTTTTGGATTTGAAATTTAGAGGGATTATTTGCTTTCGATGTTGATTAAATGTAATCATATGATTACGATATTGATTAGGGACAAGGAATGAACCAAGCATCGTGGTTTCTTAAATTAGTAAAAGAATACGTTAAAGATTCGAGGTTTATTTTTGTTCCTAGAGAGCAGAATGTAAATTATATGGCTGACGTAGGAATGTCTATAGAAGACCTCGAAAGTGTTATTTTTAGCCTTCGTGCTGAGGATTGTTTTAAAGGTCCTGAGGCTGATGATAACCCCAAGAGGGATAAGTGGACGGTAGGAGTGTTTTCTCCAGAATATGAGGGACAACCGCTTTACTTAAAACTTGGGATAAATTGTACCGATAGATACTGCAAATGTATTTCAGTAAAGCCGTATCTTGAAGAAAGAGAGGGGTAAGCAGATGAGCACGAATCTAATAGAAACATACTGCCCCGAATGTGATAATCCAGTTACAGCAAGATTAGAAAAAGCTATTGGGCATACGTCCGTTCGAGGAGTGGAAGTTAGCTGTGAAGTAACTCACGCTATCTGCCCCAATTGCGGGCGCGTAATCGGTGATGCACGCATTGAGAAGGATAATTTAAAAAATGCTTTTAATGCATACAGAGAGCTGAAGGGCATGATGAGCGTTGCGCAGATGAAGTCTTTGCGTAATAGCTACGGGTTGTCTTTGCGTGAATTCTCTAAATTTCTTGGGTTTGGAGAGCAAACTTACGCACGATATGAGCGAGGTTCTTTACCAGACGATGCTCATTATGCATTAATTGCTCAAGCAACTACTACTGAAGGTGCTAAGCATCTTCTCTCACTTCATGCTGATGGTCTTAGTCCGTCAGCTGTTTTAGCAATAAAAAAATACATTGAAAATGGTGCTGGGATTAAGGGAATAGTCTATCAATTGTCTATTAGTAGAACTGTTGAATCTCTGCTTGAAAGTGGCATAACTTCACCTTGTTCTACAACATTTGATAGAGGACACATCGACAGTATAATTTATTATCTCAGTACAAAAGTTCACGATCTATTTTGGACAAAGCTTCAAAAAATTCTTTTTTATGCTGATGCTTTTTCATATGAAAAAAGAGCTATTGGCATTACTGGACTTTCATACTCTCATGCTACATTTGGACCAATTGTGCATTCAAAGGATGAGTTGTACGTTTTGATTTCTCACAGCGATTCTCTTTCTGTTGAAGAAAGGGGACGCGGAGAAATAATCAAGCCAGTTAATGAGCCTGATATGACCCTGTCATGCGAAGAAATAGAAGTACTCGACAAGGTCATAGAGTTTGTAAATACCTTTAAATCCACTACGGAAGTTTCTGAGTATTCACACCAATTGAGTTGTTGGAAAGACACAGTTAATGGCGAACCAATTGATTACACTTCTTGTTCGTCTGAAATAGTTTTATCAATAGAAAATCGCTTATCTATCTTTAACTAAATAAAAAGCTCCCTCGTCACATCCGCCAAGACGACAAGGGAGCCAGCCACCACCGAAGGAGGCATGGGACAATTATGCCGCGTAAACGGTCTTCATGGGGTTTCAAACCAGTCAATGGGTCTGGAAAACGTAGAATCCGCTATATGGCTGATACGGGAGACGGTAGAGGGTTTACAAGACACTCTGAGACTGTTTATGGAACGCGCAAACAAGCTGATGAAGTGTTATAGACTAAAGACGCATAGAGCACAGTCAGGACAAACCTGTACCAACGCTACAGCACGCATATGAAACATGGCTTATTCCAGAACTTAAGGACAAGCTTAAACGTGATGAGTTAAGAGCCAGTACGTACAATATGTACTCAAGACTGTGGAACTATCATGTAAAACCTGTATTTGGTAGCTTGCCGGTAAGCGCAATTAAGCCAGTTGATATTCAAGAGTGGTTGCTTGGACTTAAAATGTCATCAGCAAATAAAGCTCTTATGCTTCTAAGGCAGGTACTTGATAAGTGTGTTATGTATGAGACCATACAAGCGAACCCCGCTGCGGTGTCTTTCAGAATGCCTAAGACAGTGACAGAGCGTAATAAAGAAGTGTTCACTTTGAGAGATCTCTTGGAAGCAATTGAAGCCGTAAGAGGAACTCCAGCGTATTACATAGCTGTATTGTGTGGCATTGGCTCATGCCGTGTTGGTGAAATTATGGGAGTTAAGGCAGAAGACATTAAGTCTTATGCTTACAAGGGAAAAAGCTTGCTGTCATAGACTTACAGCGTCAATATTCGTCTGCAAATAAAGTAAACGATGTGCTAAAGACAGGTAACAGTAAGCGACCAGTTATCATTCCAGAGCCGTGGTCAAAAGAGTTCTTAGCGGTTAAAGGCGGTTGGCTGGTTGATAAAGGCAATGGAAAACCCATCTCTCAATATGTTATGAGGAAAATATGGCATGAAGCACTTACATCTAATGGCATTGATATAATTCCGTTGAAGAATTTGAGAAATTCTTGGCGTACTATCATGCGTTGGGAACTAAAAATTGACGCCGACTATGTTGAAAGAATGATGGGTCATGCTGGAAAGAATGTTGGAGATATCTACTACGACCGACCACAATGGCGACAGTTCGCTGATGTCATAGGGGAAGCGTGGATAAAGTATTTTGAAAACGCTTAGGATATTTTAGGACATAGGCTACTTTTATATAGCCTTTTACCTGTTATTTTGTAATAATGCCGTATCTTGATTTAGAAAAAGCGATTGGATGTTGAATGCCAACTAATACTTCAAAGCCAGAACTTACACCAGAGCAGAAGGCTGAAAAAGAACTGGTTGCCATGGCTAACCAGACAGCAAAAAAGAAGGCAAAGAATCGTAAGTCTGATGAGACTTCTAAAAAACCAGGCCCTTCTACAGGTATGAAGATTGCTATTGGAGTATTCTCGCTCTTTATTGCTATTTCTATGATGCTGCCTTCACTGGCAAATATTTTCTCTAATTCACAAAAGAGGAATCAGACTCAGCAGCGTTCTCCTGAGGCAATTAACCAGGTGTATCAGAAGCAGGCAGAAGAAAAAGAATCTGCTATTCAGTCAAATCCAGATAATCTTCCAGCACATCTTGATTTGGCTCGTACTTATTTAGGATGGGGAATGGCACTTAAGAGCTCTTCTCAAGATGACTCTGTTCAGAAGCAGTCTTTGCAACTGATTAACAAAGCAATTGCTGAGTACAATACCTATCTTGCTTCAAATGATTCTGACGAGGTTCGTGTTTATAGAGCTATTGCTCAGTTCTATGCAGGCGATCAAACAGGTGCTATCGATACACTTAAGGCAGTAACAGATCGTTCTCCAGACTATGCTAAAGGTTGGCTTAATTTGGGAATGATGTATCGTGTTACTGATCAAGTAGATCTTGCAAAAGAGGCGCTGCAGAAGGCAATTGAAAAAGATTCCGATAATAGCGCCGGTGTGAGGGATAATGCACAGAAAATTCTTGATGCATTGAACGGGAACACTTCTACCTCTTCAAATAACACTAAGTAAGGAGGAGTTATGGCACTAGAAATAAGCTCTGAAATTATAGATACAAAGGCCATTATTCGCATTGAGGGCGAGGTAGACGTATCAAACGCCTCCGAGCTTCGTGATGCTTTGGATACCGCGTTCGCCGATGGAGCAAAAGAAGTTGAAGCTGATTTTGCTGAGGTAGCTTATATTGATTCAACGGGCATTGGCGTTTTAGTAGGTGCTGCACATCGAGCACAAGAGAGTGGTTCTGTGCTTGTTGTTGCAAATCCTCAGAAAAACGTGGAACGTGTCTTTACGCTTCTTGGGGTTGATAAAGACCTTAACGTTCGCAAGTAGGTTTGGTAACTTGCAAGCTCTTTGATGTAACTGTTCAAAGAGCTTGTTTATGTTTGTTCCAGAAAGGTATTGCTTGTGTTTGGCATTGGAGAAACGGAGCTCGTACTAATTTTGCTCTTTGCATTTTTAGTATTTGGTCCTGATAAATTACCTGGTATGGGCCGCACGCTTGGTCGTGCTTTAAGGCAGTTCCAGAATGCTCAAGAGGGCTTTAATAAAGTTGTCCGTGCGGACTTACTTGATCCTGCAGCGGATGCACTTCACGAGAAGCCCAAGCGCTCCGAGCAGTTAAAAAATGCTGCATCTGATGCTGATCGCGAGGATGCTGATCACCAGGAAACCTTTGCTGAGCGTCGTGCTC
>ERZ773063.944-NODE-944-length-17988-cov-20.917192_pt1 | contig 17988 bp, 19 predicted proteins | sample MGYA00580625_ERZ773063 | MGnify/ENA primary metagenome ERZ773063 (study PRJEB29015, sample SAMEA2738022) | human oral metagenome | biome: human oral; feature: human-associated habitat; material: dental | place: China | collected 2042 ...
CAGCTTCTCAATATATTTAGTAAAGGAAAATTATGGCAAAGAAAATTATTGGTAATTTGAAGTTACGTATTCCAGCTGGCCGCGCGACTGCTGGACCTCCGGTCGGTTCAACACTTGGCCAGTGGGGCTTGAACATGATGGACTTTATCAATCCATTCAACGAAGCCACCAAAGGTATGATGGGCAAGGATGTCATCGTGCACATTCAAGTCTACGAAGACCGCACTTTCACTTGGAACTGCTTGGGCCAGCCAGTCGACGATATGATCCGCAGTGCTATCGGCATCCAAAAGGGCAGCGGCAAGCCGCACGTTGATAAAGTCGGCAAAATTACTCGCGCCCAGCTAGAAGAAATCGCCAAAACCAAGATGGATCAACTCAACGCTATTGACTTAGATGGCGCCGTCAAGGTAGTTGCTGGTACCGCTCGCAGCATGGGCGTAGAAGTTGTTGACTAACTAAATAGTTTACACACTCCGGCGCCTAGGATATAATAGGCTAAGTGTCGGGGTGTGGCGCAGCTTGGTAGCGCGCACCGTTCGGGACGGTGAGGTCGCTGGTTCAAATCCAGTCACCCCGACCATTGAGCCCGTACTCAAACCCGCGTCATGGTGAACCCGTGGCGCGGGTTTTTGTTTGATTTTGAGGGTTTTGGGGGTGTTTTGGGCTTGTTCGGGCATGTTCGGTTGTGTGCGGGTGGGGGTCGTGGTGTCGGCTCCCGTGCCTGATGCGACTTGGTGACCCCCTGCGGGCGGGGTTCGGGGAGCGCCAGGGGCTGTGAGGTCGGTCACCGCGGTGGTCGGGGTCTCGTCGTGGGTGGCGGGCGCCGGCGCCGGCGCGTTGTCGTCGGTGGATCCGGCTTGGTCTTTGAGGATGGTGTCGAACGGTGGTTGGGTGCGGGCGGTGGTGGTGAGTCGTCCGGTGTGGTCGTCGGGGGTGATGTAGATCTTGTCGAAGAGGGTCTGGTTGAGCAGGCGGCGGATGTGGTCGGGTGCTTGCTGGTAGGCGTGGGCGGTGTGCTGGGCCAGGTCGAGGGCCTGGGTGATGAGCTCCTGCTTGGTGTCCAGGTCCTGGTTCAGGGCGGCCTGCCGTCGTTGGATGGCGGTCAGCTCGCGGGTGATGCGGGCCTGCTCGGTTTTGAGGGTCTCCAGGGGGATGGCGTCGGCGTAGTGGGCCTGGAGGAGTTTTTCGCGTTGGCGCTCCAGTCGGCGGCGGTTGGCCGTCAGGTCGTCCAGCTCCTGGGCGGTTTGCTCGGACAGCTCCGTCAGCTGGGCGTGCAGGGTCTGCTCCAGCTGTCGGCGGGCGGCGGGGTGCAGGCGGATGCGCTGGTAGAGGCGGGCTACTTCGTCCTCGATCTGTTCGGCCAGGGTGGCGCGGAAGGTGCAGTCGGGTTGTTTCTTGGAGTGGCGGCCCAGGCAGACGAAGTATTCGTAGGTCACGTTCTTGGGTGTGGCGTTGGTGATGATGAGTCGTGAGCCGCAGATGCCGCAGTAGATGGTGGATTTCAGGTAGTGGGGGTGTTTGAGGGTGCGTTCGCCGTTGGCGTGTCCGGCCAGCACCAGTTGGACGGCGTCGAAGACCTCCCGGCTGATCAGCGGCTGGTGGTTGCCCTGGTAGGTCGCGCCCCGGTAGGTGACCTGTCCGATGTAGAAGGTGTTGCGCAGCAGTTTGCCCAGGGACTGCACCGAGAGCGGTTTCTCGGGCAGTTTGGCGGTGGGCGCGGTGGTCAGGCCGCGCGCTTGGAGCTCGGCGGCCAGTGATTTGAGTGTCCACTGGCCGGTGGCGTAGGCGCGGAAGGCCCAGGTCACCAGTGGGGCGCGCTGGTCGTCGACGGTGACGGTGCGGGCCTCCTGGCCGTTGATGTGGGTGGTGGTGTTGCGGTACCCCAGTGGGGCGCGTCCGATGCAGCCGCCGGATCGGACTTTCTCGTCCATGCCCTTCTTGACCTCGTTGGACAGGTTCGCGGAGTAGAATTCGGCGATTGAGGCCATGATGCCGTGCAGCAGCAGCCCGCCGGGACTCTGGTCGATGTTCTCGGAGGTGGAGACCAGGCGGACGCCCAGTTCGTCGAAGCGTCGTCCCAGGGTGGTGTCGTCGTAGCGGTTGCGCACCAGGCGGTCGAGCTTGTGGACGATGACGTAGTCGATGGCGCGTCCGGCGGCGGTCTCCTCCTCCAGGTAGGCCAGCATGGATTGCAGGGCGGGTCGTCGGGTGGTGGTGGCGGATACGCCGCCCTCGACGAATTCCTTGGCGATGATGGCGCCCATGGCGAGGGCTTTGCGCTTGTTGGCCGCTCGTTGGGCGGGGATGGAGAATCCCTCGTCCCTTCCGCCGCGCCTGGCCTGCTCGCGGGTGGATACCCGCAGGTAGGATACTGCTCGTTTGGGGGTCAGGGTCTGGCTCATGGCGGTCAGGGGGTCGGTGGGCGGTGATGATGTCATAATGAATTCCTCCTTGTCTTGTCCGGCTCTCTTTCCCGGTGGTCGGGGTCGGGGACTGTTTTTCTTCTATCGCCCGGCCGCCTGCGTGTTGATTTGGTCGGGCTGTTTCGTCCTCTTTCTATTGAGACTCTGAATGGGATGGAAGTCAAGTGGCCGGCAATGCGGGTGGTGGTAGCGCGTCGGGGCCGTCGTGGATGAGGGCGGGCAGCTGGTCGGGGGTGATGACGCGGAACAGTCGGGGGTTCAGGGCGGCATCCCGGGCGATGGCCTCTTGGAGTCGGCGGCGGCGCCGGGTGTGCGGTACGACCCATACGACCAGTGGGAAGACGCCGGTGCGCTGCTGGTCGGCGCCGGTGTCGCGGTAGGCGGTGTAGCGGTGGCAGGCGGTGATGATGCGGGCGGGGTTCTCGGTGTCCCGGTCGACTTCCAGGTAGTAGTGGTCCTGGTAGTCGGGGCTGGTGATGGTCGCCGCCAGGTCGGGGCGCAGTGTCAGGCGCTCGCCGCCGGCGCCCAGGTAGGTGCGCCAGCAGTCGGGTTCGGTGTCCAGCTGGAGGTCGCCTCCTTCCATGGTTCGTACGGTCTCGGTGATGATGGTGCTGGTCTCGGTGACGGCCAGCCGGTGCGCCAGGAAGCCGGTGGACAGCTCGTGGGGTCGTCGGCGGGCGTGGCTGCCGGTCAGGGCGCGGTGTCCGCGGGTGGTCAGCGCCCACACGGTGACCGATGATCCCGCCTGCCAGCCGCCGACGCGGCGCTCCAGGCGGGTGACCAGGTCGTGGGCGCGCAGTTTGTTCAGGTGGCGCAGGCTCTGGCGCAGTCCGGAGCGCAGCGAGGCGTAGGCGTCGGCGGTCAGGCGGGCCAGCTGGGTGGTGGTGGCGAAGCGGTGGGCCGCCAGCAGGCGCAGCAGACGCAGGTGGATGGGATGGGTCAGGGCCTCGGGCAGACCGGTCATGGCCGTCCACTCCTCTCCGGTCGCCGTGGCCCGGCCGCCGGGCGGCGGTGGCCCCTGATTGAGGGGTCAGTCACCGCCACTGGGCGGGCGTTTTCCCCGGTATTGCGCGCTTTTGTCGTCCGGTTGGGCGCTTCGGCGCGTCTGCCGAACCGTCCGACCAGCAGACGCCCTTGTCTTTGCCTTTGCTCTTGCTTGTTGTTGGTGCGGGTGGTCATCGTCTTGTCCTCCCGATGGGCGCCGGCGTCCGGTCGCCGGCTCGCTCGGGTGGCGGGTCGATCAGGTGCAGCAGCTCGGTCTCGGTCGTCTGGGCGGGGATGCCGTAGCGGGTGTGGCTGGCGGCGTACAGGTCGGCCGGGTCGCGCAGCGGCGGCGGGGCCGGTTCGGTGGCGATGGTGAACCAGTCGGTGGGCCGGCCGTGGCGTATCAGGTGGGCGTAGGCCCGGTAGCGGCCCAGCAGCTGGAAGTCGGCGGCCTCCAGGCCGGGTGCCAGGCGGGCGGATGCGGCGGCGTCGGTGCCGGACAGGTTGAAGTAGATCTTGTTGCGGGCGTTGGTCTCGATGGCCTGGATCATCTGCGGGCTCAGTTGGGCGCGGTACTGGTGGGCCAGGTGGAAGGCGGCTCCCAGGGAGCGGGACTGCGCCAGGGCGTCGGACAGGTCGTCGGGCAGTCCGGCCAGGAAGTCGTGCACCTCGTCGATGAATACGCTGATGATGTGGCGCCGCTCGGGCACCAGCGCCTGGCGGGAGAGCAGGTGGTGCCACAGCTGCGCCAGCAGCAGGCTGCCCAGCAGTCGGGCCGCTCCGGCGCCGAGACGGGCGCGGTTGAGGTTGACCACCACGATGCGCCGCCTGGTGAGGATGTCGCGCAGGTCCAATCGCGGGGCGCTCTGGCCGAGCACCGCCCGCAGGCCGGGGCGCATGATGAGCTGGCGCAGCTTGTTGAGCACCGGTGCGATCTCAGTGACCTGCCCTTGGGGTCTCTTGGCCTCGTAGGCCGCCCAGAAGGCGCCGGTGCCCAGCGGGTCGGGCGGTCCCATGGCCAGTACGCGGCGGCGGAAGGCCGGGTTGGTCAGCAGCGGCACCAGCCACAGCAGGTTGGCTCCCGGGGTGCGGGCCAGTGTCAGCAGGGCGGCGGACAGGACGTCGGCGGTGCGGATGCCCCAGTTGTCCTTGAACAGGGCGGCCAGGACCGCCACCAGCGCCTCGGCGGTGGCCGGCGCCTGGTGCTCGGGCCCGGCCAGGGGGTTGAGTCCGACCGGCGCCGGGTTGGCCGGGTCGATGACCACCACGTCGTCGGCCCGCTGCTCGGGGATGCGCGCCAGCAGGTCGGCGGACAGGTCGCCCTTGGGGTCGAGCAGCAGCAGGCCCCGCCCCTCGGCGGCGTCGGCCAGTGCCAGGGAGAGCATGAGCGTGGATTTGCCCACTCCGGTCGGCCCCAGCAGGTGGGTGTGGTAGACGGCGTCCTGGATGGGCAGGAGCACCCGTGTCCGCCCGCTGCCCGGCGCCGCGCCGACGCCGATCACCCGGCGACTCGACCCCGACCCCGTCTCGGGCGGCGGAGCGACCAGGCGCGGGTGCAATCCGCCCAGCAGCGGCAGCGGCGGCTCGCCGATGGGCCAGCCGGACAGGGCCGCCAGCTGGCCAGAGCGCAGCCGCAGCGGGTAGCGCCAGGGACGCGCCGCTTCATCCAGCCGCTCGGGCGCCTCGCCGCTGAGGCGCAAGCGGGCCCGGGCTGTCTCGACCACCCGCAGCGCCCCCAGCAGCCGGGCGAGGCGCCGGTGCGCCCAGTCCGGCCCTCCGACGCACCCCAGGCGCAGACAGGCCGCCGCACCGTGCTGCTCGTCCGCGGGCCTGGCCGCCCGATGCGACGATGGTGGGGCGTCGTAGCCGTTGAGCAGCTGGTACCACAGCGGGGTCTGCGGGCGGGTGAAGAACGCCGGGCTGAGCCGGCGCCCCAGCAGCAGCTGGACGACCAGCCCCTGCTCGCCGGACAAGCCGGTCATGGCGGCGTACAGGGCCCGCACCGCCGCCGCGACGCGCTCCGGCAGGTCGCTGACGCAATCGCCCGCCGCCAGCAGTCGCGCCGCCCGGCTCACCGGTCGGCGCCCTTCGGCCGGCGGGTGCACTCTCACCGGCAGAAGCCCGGACAGCAGCTCCGCCGCGCCGCGCCCCCGGTGCGTCCCGGTGCCGACCAGCCAGTGCGCCCCCTCGGCCCCGACTCGCAGCTCCAGGACCACCGGCCCCAGCTCGACGGCCGTGGCCAACCGCTCCAACCCGGCCCCGGCCGCGGCCGGTGTGATGGTCCGGTGCCACGTCATCTCCTGCCACTGCCAGTCGACGCTCATGACACACCCCCTTCGGTCTCGTCCGCGACGAGGTCCCGGCCGCCGGGCCGCCCATCGGAAGGGCGCGCCTCCCCGGGCCCGCTCGTCTCGTTCTCGTCGTCGTGTCCGGACAGGTCGAGGGCCAGAAGCAGCAGGGCCCGCGCCAGCACCTCCATATCCACCCGGCACCGCCAGGAGGGCACCGCCCGGAAACGACGAGGCCGGCTATGACTGCGGCGGCTCATGGTGTTCTCCTCACTCTTCTCACCAGCGACGGGCGCGCCATCGCCACACGGCCGCACCCGCACCGGCTCCCGCGCCCAGGACCAGGACCCACCAGTAGCGGCAGGCCAGCTCGACCGCCCAGACCAGCAGCACCACCCCGGCGAAGACGTACAGGCAGCTGCGGAAGAAGGCGGCCGCCAAACCCCCGGGCCCGTGCGAACTCGACATCATCTACTCCTTTCATGACCGCTCCTTCGAATCCGTCGCAGGCCCCGTCGCCCTGGCGTCGCCGGGCACCCGGTAGCCCCAGCGGGCCAGGGAGACGGTCGAGTCCACCTCCGCGCCCCAGACGTCCCAGTAGCGGCGGGACGGCGCCGGACGGCGGGCGAACAGCTCCAGGTACGGGCCCTCGCCGACCAGGCGCTCCACGATCTGGTGGATCTCCTCCGGCTTGTGCGAGTGCTCCTGCAACGGGTGGAAACCCCAGTTGGGCTGGCAGCGGAAGGCCACCTTGGCCCGACCCCGCACCCCCAGAAGCAGCAGCTCCCCGGCATTGCGGAAGGTGTGGCCCAGGCTGTAGCGCGGCTTGGCCCAGAAGTAGAAGCTGGTGTAGGCGAACCCCCAGGACTCCAGCACCCGGATACCCAGCGGCACCGTCGCCGTGGTCACCCACAAAAAGCAGAACGACTGCTCCGCCACCACCTCGCGCACCGCCGCGCCCAGACCCAGGATGCGCTCATCCGACATCAGGGCGTAATGCTGGACCGCTCCGAAGCGACCCGTCTGCTGCGACCACCACGGCGGATCGGCCAGCACCGCCCGATACGCACCGGACTGCGGCTCGCGCACCGCCCCGGCCACTCGTTTCCTCGTCTCGTCACTCATAATAGACTCCCTTCTCAATTGCTTACGATTACCTTTACTGTTTCCGGACGGAAGACAACCGCCCTCACACCCCATTACGAACCCGGAACCCGATCCTGTGAACCCCCACCCATCCCGCAACACCAACCGACCCGACACCCACGGCCAGCCGACCCGGCCCCCACCGACCGGATAACCACCCGGCCGGCCGCACCGGAGCGGGCCGGCAGAAGACGGCCGCCAAAACACCCGCTGTACTTTCCACAACACCCCGCCACGACAAGACCAGGAGGGTCTTACTCATTCCCATACCGTCGCGCCGCCCGCTGTATGGCGCGGGCGGCCTGCAGGGCGGCCTGGTCCTGCTGCCACTTGAGCCCGGCGGCGCGGCGGGCGATGTCCCATTGCTCCTGCGCCCGATCGGCGTCGATAGCGGGCGGGCGGAGCTGCCGCGACTGCCGGACCGGCGGCCTGCCGTTGCCCTGACGCCGGGTCGGGCGCAACAGGATCAAGACGGCGACCAGCAGGACCAGGGCCGCGACGACAGCCAGGACGACGAAGGCTACGAGGCCAGGACCAGTGCCAGTGGCGTGGTCGATGCTATTGGTGATGGTGCTCATGGCGGATTGCTCCTTGTCGTGATAATGACCGGCGGTGTCGTTCAGAATTCGGCGATGTCCTGGGCGGCGCTCAGGGCGTAGGCCCGGATGATGGCCTGGTAGTAGGGGTCGCCGGCGGGGGCGACCTGGTGAGCCTGCTCGGCCAGGCCGACCAGGGCGGCGGCGTTGTTCAGGGCGCCGGCGGCCAGGACGGCGCGGGCCTGATCCCTGGCATGGGTCACCTCGGCCCGGCCGAGGACGGCGTCGGTGCGCCGACGGGTGGCGCGAGCCACCGCCCGGGAGGAAGGAACGAAGGACGCCAGGCCAGTGGCGTAGGAGTCGGGCTCGGGAGTCTGGGGGATGAGACCGGTGGACATGATCAAAGGTTCCTTTCGGTGCTCCGTCCGGCCGCCGGGGAGTCGCCTGGTGCGCTCTCCTGGTGGTTGATAACGGCCGGTTCGGATGCAACGAAGGTAAACCGTTGGAATCCCGGGGCAAAGCATAAGCGTGATAACATCGGGCAGGCCGCGGGATACCCCGGGTCCAGGGGCTCTCGGGACCCGGCGCCACTGTGTCCCCGCCCCGGGTCCGGTGTCCTGTGGTCCCGTGCCGTGGTGCTCGGCCTGGGACGCGCCGTTGAGGCCTTCGTGAGAGGGGCGTCCTGCCGGGGCGGGATGGGAGTGAGTGCGGGAGAGTCTCCGGCCCTCCCCGCCCGTTCAGGAGCACGACGGCGAGGCCCGTTCGTGCCGGGAGCAGGTCCGACCGACAAGTGCCGGGCGGTGTGAAGGACAGCCGGAGACGAGCGCGAGGAGAGTGAGCGGGATGGCCGCGGAGGAGACGACGGGCGACGATGCCGAGGACAGCGGTGCCGGGGCGCGGGCCGCCGACCCGGCGCAGGACGAGCCAGATGCGGGACCGGCCGGCTCTCCTGTACAGCGCTACCCCGACTACCTCATGGACTTCCCACCCGACCTGCCTCCGGAGCAGGTCCGGCGATGGCGACGATTCTTCGACCTGCGCGAGGACATCCTGCTGGACTACGGCTACCAGACGGCCCGGGCGTACTGGACCGACCTACAGGACATCTTCGAGTGGGCCGTAGAGCGCGACAAGGACGTCCTGGCCCTGACCGGCCGCGACCTGCGCCAGTACTGCGCCCTGCTGCGCAGGCGCAAGTACAGCGAAGCCACCATTCGACGACGGATGGTGGCCTGGAGGAAGATGGAGGAGAGGATGAAGGAGGAGTGAGAGGCGGAGTCCGGTTGTGGCCTGGAGCCTTAGCGCGTGGCGCTTCGGGTACCACATGGACTTGGCGAAGAAAAGTCTCAATTGTGAAACTGTTGAGAGTGAGATGAGGTAGAAAACGATGCCGACAACCACAGAGCAATGTGACCTTGCTCACAGTTTCTGGTCTTTGACGGGCGCTCTGGTCTATTGTTCCTTCGTGGCACGCACATTGTTGACGGTTTCTTGTTCTAGGGCGGCCTCCCCGTGGCCATGGGGACGGTTGCCTGGGCCGATCACTGACATTTTCGCTGAGTCCTAGGCGCTTCGCGTGCGAGTTGAGTGGCAACCTCTCTCCCGTTTGTTGTCCCTTGTGGGACGCAGGGTTGTTACGGGGCGGTCGCATGTATCAATGATGAGCGGATAGGTCATGCGATCCCATTGAACGAAGCGAAGAAATATAAAATTTGATTATTAGAGTCGATTATTATACAATCGAAATTGCATGAAAGAACATTTAAGAGCTTCCAGTACTGGAGAGATTGAGGAATGCACACGGGAGGAAAGACCCATGAGTGAGACAGAGATGCTTGAACTTGCGACGAAGACTATTCCTTTTGGTTACCCCGCCACTCCCTACAGGACGATGCACCCTGATACGGTGGACCCATCAGACATCGCGAAGATGAACGATGAAGAGTTCAACGACTTCTTAGTGGCCCTTGATCTGATTGAGGATTACCGGGCTATCCCTAAAAATTCTCGACCATCATCGCACGCAGCATAATTATTTTTTGTTGCAGTTTTGAGGATTTCACGTGGGGATGATGGGTGGTATGAGTGACTCAAGGTATATTCTTGCAGATGATGACGATTACTCGAGAGCGCTCAATGAGCTCATCGGTGCGGAGGGCGTCTTGATATATTGCGGAGCCGGGCTGTCGCATCCTCTTACTGGGCTGACATGGAATCACCTAATTCTGGACATGTTTGAAAACCTTAGGTCTGAATTAGAGAATAACATAGTTGAGTTCACAGAATCGGCGGACGCCTACGATAAGGTGAAGGAGCGACTTTCCGCGAGTTCTAGCACCCCGCGTGAAAATGCGACTGTCGTCGCAACCTACATCGAATCTCTAGCAAAAGCTAGTTACTGTCAGCTCGATTATTATGACAAATTGGCTGATCTCATTGGTCAATCTATTTATCGAAGATTGGCCAAGATTCAAGGACTCCTAACCGAAGGACGTCGCCACACTGGGAGCCTCCTGTTTGAACATGTAATTTCTCTGGTCATATACCTTCTTTTAAAAGGCACTAAAGTTCGGATTGTAACAACAAATTATGACACATACTTGGAGGAAACTCTACGGTCTGTCATGACAATTTTGAGCAAGGACATGACAATGTCAGGCAAGGATAGGACTGCTGAGTATTCGGTAAAGGTGTACGGTAGCGATCGCTGTCCAAACTTTTCTCGACTTAATTCGACCACAGTTCCCATTGTTTACCTCCATGGTCGTATTGTGAGAAATGTTGAGAGTAGCGCCAGCGACAGTGAAAACATTCCTTTCAAACAATTGGTTTTTTCTGAAAAAGAATATTATAATCATCAATACATGACCGCTAAAATTATGGCGACAGTTGCCAAAGAGATTGACTGCACTTTGATTATAGGTTCGTCGCTCAATGACCCTCCGCTGCTGGAATGGCTTTATAAAAATAGCATTATCGACACCTCTTCCGTGACGTCCGACATTGGCAAGAATGGCGCTAAGCAGAAGGGAAAGCACAGAACAAGCGTCCTGGTCGTGCAGGCGATTGAACAAGATCGCTACACGAGCGAACCTTTAACCGATGAAGATAGAATTTCTATTGCACAAATGACTCGAACGCGCTGTAAAACATTGGGTGTGGATTATTTTATTCCAGTTAGATGTTTTGCCGATCTCTCATATTTGATCCGGGATACGATAATCGGAAAAAGCGGATCGACTGGTTCGGGTTCACCTAATGAACTATCGGCCACTCATCGCGAACTCACGACATGGGCGACCGATGCGTCGGCCAGACTCGATGACGAGGTTCGAGTGCGTAGGATTCGCGATCAATTATTTGAGAATGTCGAAGCTGTACAGGATCTTATTTCAGAACTTGTTCTGAATAGGCTCTCAGAGACTAGACGTCAGTTTCCGCTGGCGGTGCGGCTTGAGTACTGGGTGAGAGGCGTCTCTCCGCATCGTGGAGATCCAGAGTATCTCGTGAAGGTAGCGGATTCAGCGGGAGTGTTTCTTGATCGTCGTGTTCGCAGAAGTGAGAGTTTTTTTCGGCGATTTCCTTCACGTTCAGCCGCTCTACGGTCGATACAATTTGACGCATCCGAACTCACAACTCTGAACAAATTGGGTCAGCATGATCACGCTTCCAGATGGCAAGCTTTCTACGCTGCCCCGGTTCGCAGTCAGGTAGGAAATTCAGGACTCTCTCTGCCGGTCACTACCGGCGCATTGGTGGCTGCAATTCAACTTGAAGAGTCCGAACATAGATTCATCTCCCGGAAGATGCGTATAGAGTTCGCTAAGGTAGTAGCAGAAACTGCCAGGAGGATTGAGTCTGGCAATATGAATAGAACTGAATGCAATGCCTTTGTCAGGTTGGATAGATGTTTTCGCAATATTGCAATCAGGGTTCGAAACAACTACGATAATAAGAAGACAGGATGAACATTGCCGTTATTTATGCCAACCATAACCCCCGCTCTCTGCTCTTCCTGTTTTGAATTCATTTAGGGTTTGTTTAAACTCAACTATTGTCACAAAAGCGAATGCGTGTTAAAATTACGGCATAAGTTTACGTTCGGAGAAGAGAGGAGTTTCCGTCATGCCCGGTATCGTGTCATCTGCTAGTACTCTTGAGCGGCCTGCGATTTTGCGGCAGGTAGAGATTCCTCCAACCGACTCCGAGCACTACATCACCGGTTTGTACGCCTTGAACGTGCAGGCCCCGGAGGGCACCAGTGGGGACTGGCACGATGTCTTTCACTGGCAGGAGGGCTACGACGATCCGCCTCAGGTCACCTTGGGCGGTAGCGCGGAGGTTGATACCACTCCCATCTACGGCGGCTGGGGCGTGTACGAGGGCAAGGACCGTCTGCTGGCGATGGGGCTTGCCGTGCCGTCGGAAGTCCGTGAGGTCTACCTGGCTAATCACACCCGGGCCATCTTGGACTTGCTGTACCGGTCGCTGACTCGCTGGGGGCGCGTTCTCAACCTGACCGGCGCCGCCATCGACTGGCTGGACACCTACGAGCAGGGAGTCTTCCTGCTGGAGCAGGCCGAGTACCTGGCTCCCCACTTCCCGGAAGCAGCGCAGGATGAACTGAGGAGGTGGATCGAGGAAGAAGCAGCCGAGTTGAGGGCGGTGTATGGATGATGATCCATACCGATTATCTTCTCCTGATCGTCATCTCGATGACGACCCGTTCGAGGCGCAGCCGCTCAGCCCGGAGCAACAGGGTCATGTCGACCTGATGCGCCACATCGCCCAGGAGGTCACCGCGCGCACCGGCGACAACTTCGTCCTCAAAGGCGGTACCGCTCTTCTGCTGGCCTATGGTCTGCCGCGCTTCTCCACCGACCTGGACTTCGATGGCCGGCGCACCGGCGTCGACCTGACCGCATCTCTGCGCGCTGGCGCCGAAGCCGCCGGAACGCCGACGCATAACCTCCGTACTGCCAAGAGCACCTGGGCGGTACGCCGCCACATGGTGCACTACCGCGACGACGCCATGAAGCCGCTCAAAGTCGAGGTCTCCTACCGCCAGGCAGACCAGATCGACGAAGCCGACGTCACTGTCATTGACGGCATCCGCACGTACACGATCGACAAGCTCGCCTCCCTGAAGATCGACGCCCTGGTGAACCGCACCAAAGCCCGCGATATCTTCGACACCAGTTACCTGCTCGCCAGGTATCCGGAGGCCACCACCGACACCGACCTACAGCGTATAGACCAGCTCATTGACCTCATCGCGGCCTCAACAACGACCTGGAAGCGATCATGCTCGACGATGACATCCTCAAACGCTTCGACCTGACCGACATCGCCGTACGGCTGGTAGACAACACCTTGGATATGAAACGGCAGCGGGGGCTGTAGAGGAGCTAACCTCCACAAGTACCGGACTTGACGGCATCTTAGCCTTTCAAGCCTCGCACCAACTCCTCCAGCGAGATGTCAAGCGCCTGAGTCAGAGCAACGAGTGTACGCAACCGTGGGTTCATGGGTGTACCGGGCTTAGACTCGCCCTTTTCGAACTTCTGGTAGGTGTAAGTGCTGATGCCGGCGGCATGCGCCAGAGCCTCCTGGCTGAGTCCCTGGGCTACGCGAGCGCGCTGCAGACGCAGACCCAGTTCACGGGCGATCGACCACCACTCCTGGTCGTCGTCCGGTTGCTGAGATGTGCTCACACGTCCAGCGTCCAAGGGGAGCGGACTTGGCACCACCATACATGTGTGGCAATCTATGGGTGATGTCGAGACGAGAGGAGGCGAGCACCCATGGGTGGCGACTGAGCACGAGAGGAGGTCTCCTTACGAGACCTCGTGAGTCCTACGGTTACGTCCTGTAGCCGATAGACGGCGTCCGTCAGGCGGCAGATGCTTGGCGGACGTCGTCGTCCATGTCGGACGCAGACGGGTCGTGATTGTTCTGCTTCGGAGTCGACGCGACACCGTCGGTCTGGGAGACGCCGTCAGGCCAGTCGTTCTGCTCATCGGGCAATGTCCAGACGAAGACCAGACCTGCTCGCGGGAAGAGCCAGCCGTCGTAGCGGTAGCGTAGGGTTGGTGCGCTTGACTCTTGGGAAGTTCGTCCGCCTTCGCCGATGGAGGCGAAGTCAAGGACGCGCATCTGGCCGATCTGCTGTGGGTCGTAGGTCAGCTCGACGTCCAGTCCCTTAGTCGGTCGGTCGATGTCCAGGTGTACCACGTGTCCGCTGCGAAGGGTTCGCGTTCGGAAGCTGAATGCCACTACCGCGCTCTGGCCTTGGTCTATCGTGTTCTGGCCGAGGTCGACGGTGTAGACCTGGGAGACGTCGTCGGCCTGGCGGGTGAAGTCGATGGGGCGGCCGTTGATGGTGAACTGCTCCAGGGCGAAGACTTCCGGGTCGTTGACCGCTAGGCCGGGTACTGGTCGGCGGTACCACACGCTGGTCTCACCGCGTTCGGCGACCAACTGGTCGTAGCGTTGGCGGTCGGAGACGACGGCGAACTTGCGGAAGCGGTGCTTGGGCACCACCGTGTACTCCCAACGGACATGTAAGTCGAAGAAAGGGTTAGAGGCTTCGCCTCTAACCCTGGGTATACCCAGGGTTGCGTCGACTCGGGCGTCATGCCAGCGCTCTTCGGCCCCTATAGCCTGGTGGCGGATGTCGCTGTAGACCTCGCGGCCGAAGGCCTTGTCGCCGAAGCGCAGTCCCAGGCTGGTCTCGGCCAGATCGTCCAACAGCTGTGGCGTGGCGATGCGTTCCAGGTCCTGGCGCTGGAAGCGGAAGGCCTCGATCACCGCGTCGCGCAGTGTCGGTACTTCATCGTGGATGGTCTGGCGGAACTGCTCGACAGTGGCCTCCTCTTGTTCCTTGCGGAAGCTGTACTCGAAGAGTGTGGATAGTAGGCCGGCGCCGAACAGGGTGCCGCCGAGTTCGCCCAGTGGGATGGAGTGAAGCCATTCCCAGTCGCCGAGTTTGATATGTTCAATCCAACCGTTGAGCATCATCAGCAGAATGCCAGCGAGTGTCAGGGAGACCGCGAGCAGAGCGGCTTTGAGTTTGCGGAGGCGATGAGCCGTAGAGGTGATACTAGTAGGATTGCGCGGGCGGGTCATATTTTACTAGCATTATAGCAAAATGGTTACGAATAAACCATAGCGCCGCGCCCTCAGAGTTCCGACTCGGACTTATTGATGACAGACCTCTATGTCGCTTTTACGGCTGTACTCGTGATGGCAGCGAGTTCATCCAGGTTAAACAGAACGCAAACTTCGGCTGCAAGGACTTCATGTCATTGAGCCTTTCTCGCCAGGAATGGCGACTCGGAGACGGGGGTCGGCGCAGCACTGCAGGAAGGAGTATGAGCGCGGAGTGGAAGTGATACGTACGAGGTCACATCGCCCCGAGCCCTCCCGCGCCATCACGCCGATCCTGGCAAGTCCGGGAGTCCTCCTGGCGAGAAGGTCCCGCTGTTGATCTATGTGGTATGATGGCCCCGCAGGACGAGCACCCCTGCTGGAGTCCGCTCCATCGCCTTCGTCTTTGAGGAGGATCACGATGCGTAAGACAAACAAATTACCTCTCCACCTCTCTATCCTTGGCGCCATAGTCGCTCTGGTCGCTGGAGCAACAGTGACAGTGGCACCAACAGCCGCAGCAGATGACATCACTGCGACAGTTTTTACGGCACCAAATGTTGAATACGTCAACCTTCGGAATGGCCCCGGTCTAGACCATGAGCGTATCGGTCAACTCGATGCTGGTGCTTCAGTAACGCTCGTCTGCTGGAGTAGCGGTACCTCAGTCACGAGTCCGTTTGAGGGTCAGACAGCCAGCACTATTTGGTATAAGGTAGCTGGTTATCCCAATGCCTGGATCTCCGATGCCTACCTCTACACGGGGAGCGATCAGCCAGTCACATCACAGTGTTCAGATTCTGAATCCTCTCCATCCACGGAGAATGCGACTCAGCAGAAATACAACGGTACAGTAGCCGCCCAGTGAGCCAAGGATCATCTTGAGGACCCAGACCGTTTTGAGGAGGGGGGAGACTGCACCTGGTATGTGTCTCAAGCCTTGTGGGCAGGAGGTCTGCCAAGAACTCGCATTTGGGACGCTGTCACGAAACGACTTGGCCCGAGGGGCGCATATCTGACATACAGCGAAGTCACTCCTACGGCTCGACTTGCTCATGAATTCACAAACTACTTGGTGGACAGAGGGCTTGCCACTAAACAGGAGGTGATTGACTGGGCGGATCGCTCGGTGATGGGAGCTAATATCGGGGACGTTATCGTCTACGACTTCAACGCGGACGGCACAATCGACCATGCAACTATTGTCACAGCTATTGGTCCTGATGGAGTCGTCAAAGTCACTCAACACGGCCCTTCCCTCCCTGACAAACCTTGGGATTGGAGCTCAACGCAAAATACGTGGCTCAAGTCTCCAGAAGCTAGACCAAACACTAAGGCATACTTGCTCCGCATCACTTACTGATAGTATAATTGGAGCGTGATACATAATTATTTTCGTTTCTTTGCCCACTCGCCGGAATGGAACACTATCCATCAAACTGGTTTTTTAGGCTGGCTATTAACCCCCGTTAAGCAAGACCCGGCGGTTGTCCAGGAGTTTCCTATATATATCCAAATCGGTCTTAAAGCGTCCGATATGTATCTCGACGTGCCTGTCTGCGTAATAAATACCGTTTTGTTTCTTATGCTCTTTGGGCTGGGGTCCTACTTGATCTCATTCGGCATTAATTCCCGCTCATGGCGCACGATGGGAATAATCCTCATTCTTGCTGGATTAGGATGGTATTTTGCGCTGCGCAACTACTATGGCGCTATGTTTATCACCAAAGCTGTATATACGCTCGTCGCTTTAGCTTTTGCTGGCGGCGGTGTTACTATGGGAACTCATAGACGTAACGTTATTGATGCCGCCAAGCGTTAACTAATATTGCATGGTGATTTACGTACCTCGCAATACTTTACGCACCGTCCCCTTACTGACTCCCAGCCTCTTGGCGGTGCCCTTGATCGTGCCCGCCTCAGCGTACACCTGGCGCACTCGCCGACGGAAGGACTCGTCCGAGACGTCCGTGCGAAGCGTCAGACCAGCTCGCTTGAGGTGCTTGGACACCGTCGTCCGGTGGAAGCCCACCCGCTCGGCGATCTCGTCCACCGTGAGGCCCTCGCGGCGGAGCGACACCATCTGCTCCACGACCGCACTGCTCGCGTAACGGTTGAACCGAGGCCGCGGCGGGTCGTCCTCGACAGAGGAGCCTGGGTCAGGAGCAGCCTCCGGCTCGACACCAGCGCCAGACGGGCTGGACCGAACCGGGGGAGTGGTGTCATCCCCGACCTTGGTCTCGCCCCCGTCGCCATTGAGCTCCGACTCCAGCCCGACGGGTGAGACATCGCCAAGCCTCCCGTCCGACCGCACCGAGCCGCCCACCTCCTGCATGACGTACCGCCACACCTCCTCCCAGTAGTTTGAGTGCGGCAGCCAGAGGCCGACCATTGAACCCGTACTCAAACCCGTGTCATGGTGAACCCGTGGCGCGGGTTTTTGTTTGCCTTATACTTGCTCCGCATCACTCAGCAGTGCTATAGTTGGAGACGAGATGTATAATTGTTTTCGTTTCTTTGCTCACTCGCCAGACTGGAATGTTATTCATCAATCTGGTTTCCTAGGCTGGCTGCTGACTCCGGTTAAGCAAGACCCGGCGGTCGTCCAAGAGTTTCCCATATATATCCAAATCGGTCTTAAATCGTCCGATATGTATCTTGACTTGCCTGTCTGCGCAATAAATACTGTTTTGTTTCTTGCGCTTTTTGGGCTGGGGTCTTACTTGGTTTCATTTGGTATGAAATACCGTTCATGGCGTACAACAGGAGCGATTCTCATCCTTGCTGGATTAGGATGGTATTTTACGCTACGCAACTACTGTGGCAACTACTATAGCGCCACGTTTATCATCAAAGTCGTATATACGCTCGTCGCTTTAGCTTTTGCTGGCGGCGGTGTTGCTATAGGAAAATATAGACGCAGCATCATTGATACTACTCGACCATCATCACGGCTTTAACCAATCAACTTGCAAAGATTTTCTATACCGCTGGCGCTTAGTTGTGGTAGAATAGAATTATAAATTATGAAGGGTGAATTTTTGAATAAGCATAAGTTTAGCGTGCTTGTGATTACGCTAGCTTTTTCAGCGATATTAGGTCTAGCTACCTTCACTGGGCTAGATTATTACAAAACCGCTAAAGACATCAGGGCCAAAGAGCAGGAAACCGCCGACAAGCTCGCTGCCGCCCAGCAAAAAGCTTGGGCCGAAAAAGCCGCCCTCCGCAAAAAAGTCTTAAAAGACTACAACAGCACGATCATTGTTATTAACAAAAAACATTGCTTCGAGCCAAAAACTTGGCAGCCGAATGATTTGGCGTCTATCGAAAAGGGGATATCCTTGCGCAAAGAAGCCGCCACCCAATACAACGCCATGAAAACCGCCGCCACGCAAGCAAAAATGCCGTTAGCCTCGACTAGCGGCTACCGATCTTACAACGACCAAGTCGAAACTTATG
>ERZ773063.945-NODE-945-length-17980-cov-26.079665_pt1 | contig 17980 bp, 15 predicted proteins | sample MGYA00580625_ERZ773063 | MGnify/ENA primary metagenome ERZ773063 (study PRJEB29015, sample SAMEA2738022) | human oral metagenome | biome: human oral; feature: human-associated habitat; material: dental | place: China | collected 2042 ...
CGCGGCGCGGTCCGATGATCCAGGCGGCCTTTCGCGGCAATTACGTCCTCATGGGTATCCCGCTCGTCAGCAATATCTTCGGTGATGCGGCGATTGCGATTCCAACCATGATGATCGCTGCTATCGTTCCCCTCTACAATGTACTCGGAGTGTTCGTACTCGAGACCTTTCGCGGCGGACGATTTAACCTCCTGCCGATCCTGCGCAGCGTACTCATGAACCCTATGATTCTGGGGGCGATTACGGGGGCACTGTGCCGCCTCATAGAGCTGCCGATCCCTGCGCCTGTGCTGAAGCCTGTTGCGCAGATCGCGGCGGCGACCACGCCCGTTGCGCTCATCATCCTCGGTGCATCCTTTCACGGTGGGAGCTATCACGCACATCTGCGCCAGCTCATCTTTTCGGTCGCCTCGCGGCTCATCATTGTGCCTGCTATCGTGCTTTCGCTTGCGATCATGCTTGGCTTTCGCGGTGTCGAGCTCGTGACACTCATCGCCGTGTTCGCGACACCCTGCGCCGTCGCCGGCTTCGCCATGGCACAGCAGATGCAGGCGGATGCGGAACTCGCGGGCAACTGCGTCGTCTACAGCAGTGCCCTCGCGTGCTTTACGATCTTTGGATGGGTGTTCCTCTTAAAGACATTGGAATTCTTTTGAACGGTGTGTACCTTGACAGGGATTTTGATTTTTGTATAATTAAGATTAACTTATGTTAAAGGAGTCAGACATTCATGATAGGGAAGAAAAGTCTCGCGGCTGCCGGCGTATGTGCGCTGATCGGCTGCGCCGCGATGCCGGATATGCCCGCATACGCTGCAAGCAATACGCCTGTCCGTGCAGAGGCAACGAGTGATATGCCGACACATGTGGTCGAGGGGGGCGACTTTAAGGTTGCGACACTCCAGCCCGACCGTCTGCTTGAGACCTATCGTTTGACCAAATACGATGTCATCGATGTCCAGGTCATCGGTCTTCCGAGTGGTGCCGGCATGAGCGATGTCATGATCGGTCCGGACGGCTATGCCCAGCTCCCCTACGTCGGTTCGGTGAAACTCGCAGGGATGACCCTTGACGAGGCAAAGGCGGTTCTCATCGCGCGTATGAGCGAGTATCTTCACGTTCCGGATCTGTCACTCCTGATGCGCTCCTATGGGGCACGGAAGGTCTACGTCATGGGTGAAGTAGGTGCACCAGGGATACACCAGCTTGGCGTTGATAATCTTAACGCATATGCAGCACTTTCCTCTGCCGGCGGCATCAAACGTCGCGGTCGCAGCACTCAGGTACAGGTGCTTCGTGTGGTGGGGGATACGATGTACTATAAGACGCTGAATATCAAGAACTACATCAAGAAACATGATCTCACACAGAATGTTGTCCTGCAGGATGGCGACATCGTCTATGTACCGCGCTCGAACGGAATCAAACTCGATGAGGATGTTCTGCCGTACGTAAACGTGTGGGCAATGTATAAGGCACTGACGAAATAAGGTGGGAGGAATACAATAGCTTTCCATATAGAGGGATACAAGATGTTTTTCTTGCATTTTGATCTTAGTTTATGATTTTCCTTGCTATCGAAAGGAAGCGTAAGTATTGGGTATGACATTCTTGATTCGCCTGAGAGATAAGCTAAAGCTCCTTTTCTTGGACGCTGTTATTCTGAGCGTTATGCCGCTCTTGGCGGTTCTCCTGCGCTTCGAGGGTGTCATACCGGAGCACGAGGCTGGGATTCTGCGCGTGTGGCTGCTTCCTGCCACGTTTATCGGAATTGGTATTTTCTATCTCTTCGGCATGTATCATCGCATTTGGCACTATGCCCGTATCCGGGATCTCTATGCCATTGTCGGTGCAGTTACACTTTTCTCGGCAGGAAAATTTTTACTCCTTTTTATTGCAGGGGAGGAACTGCCGAAAAGCGTATTCCTGATCTCGTGGATGCTCACTTTGGGCGGTATCGGTCTAAGCCGTTTGGCATTTAAGATCAATCTGGATATTTTTACGGATAAACAGACGGAGCAGCATAGTGTTCTGATTATTGGCGCGGGAGATGCCGGTGCGATGCTTGTCCGCGAAATCGAACAAAACGATGCCGCGACTGTTCGCATCGTAGGTTTTGCGGATGACGATGTGAAAAAAATCGGCAATCGCCTGGCGGGCTTTTCAATCTTAGGAGCGATTGATCAGGTTCCTGACATTGTCGAAGCACACCATGTGGAGCATATTATTATCGCAACTCCCTCGGCAGAAGGCCATGAAATCCGTAGAATCACGGAAATCTGTCGCCGCACACACTGTAAAGTGAAAATCATGCCCGGACTCTATGAGATGATGGACACGGGGAAACAGGACAAGGGACTGCGACAGCTTCGTGAGATACGCTTGGAAGACCTTCTCCGGCGTGATCCTATTGAACTTGACTTTGATAAAATCACGCATTACATTGCGGGGAAAACCGTCCTGATTACGGGAGCGGGCGGCTCCATCGGTTCGGAACTATCCCGCCAGATCAGTCGTGTGGGGGCAAAGGAGATCCTCCTGCTCGGGCGCGGTGAGAATAGCATCTATGAAATCTATCAAGAACTCAAGATGAAGTTCCCGGAACAACATTACCGTACGATTATCGCCAACATTACGGATAAAGTTCGGATGGAAGAGGTGTTTCGGCAGTATCACCCGCAGGTCGTCTTTCATGCCGCAGCGCATAAACATGTGCCGCTGATGGAGATCCAACCGGCGGAGGCAGTACAGAACAACGTCTTTGGAACGAAAAATGTAGCAGAACTTGCCGATGCGTATAAAAGTGAAATTTTTGTTTTGATTTCTACAGATAAGGCAGTCAATCCGACAAGCGTCATGGGCGCGACCAAACGTACGGCCGAACTCGTCCTGCAGGAGATCAATCAGCACAGCATGACGAAGTTTGTTGCGGTTCGTTTCGGCAACGTCCTTGGCAGCCGCGGCAGTGTCGTACCTCTCTTTGAGCGGCAGATTGCGGCTGGTGGGCCGGTCACTGTGACTGATCCCGAAATGACACGGTTCTTTATGACGATCCCCGAGGCGGTACAGCTTGTTCTCCAAGCCGGAAGCCAGGCGGAAGGCGGCGAGGTGTTCCTGTTCGATATGGGAGATCCGGTCAAGATCAACGACATGGCGTGTGATCTGATTCGCCTGCACGGCCATGTGCCAAATCAGGATATTAGGATCGTCTATACCGGTCTGCGCCCTGGGGAAAAGCTCTATGAAGAACTTTTAACCAGTGAAGAGGGGACGACCAGTACCAAGCATAAGAAGATCTACAAGGCGCACATTACGCCAATCGAGACCAATATGCTGACGCAGTATTTAGATAAGTTGCTTACCAATAGAGATGCCACAGACATATTGCAATCTCTAAAAAAGCTAATTCCTACCTATAAAAGTAAGCAGTTGGAAATGCTGGAACGTAAATAAAAAGAGGGGGAGCGTATATGTCTCAGTATCCCGTGATGGAAAAAAAGTTATACCTGTCCAGTCCCACCATGCACGATAAAGAGCAGCTGTTTGTCAAGGAAGCATTTGATACGAATTGGGTGGCACCGCTCGGAAAAAATGTTGATGCATTTGAGCACCAAATTGCCTCCTATGTTGGTGTCAAAGGTGCTGCGGCATTGAATGCAGGTACGGCAGCACTTCATCTTGCGGTCAAATTGGCAGGGGTTCAGCCAAACGATGTAGTCCTGTGCTCTGACCTTACGTTTGCGGCAACGGTCAATCCGGTCTCTTACGAAGGCGGACGACAGGTCTTCATTGAGTCCGAGCGTGAGAGCTGGAATATGGATCCGAAGGCTCTGGAAAAGGCTTTCCAAAAGTACGATGGCGTACATAACCCCTTGCCCAAGGCGGTTATCGTTGCGAACCTCTACGGAACACCGGCAAAACTGGATGAAGTCGTAGATCTGTGTGCAGCCCACAGTGTACCGTTAATAGAGGACGCGGCAGAAAGTCTGGGTGCCACCTATCACGGACGACAGACGGGGACATTTGGTCGATGGAATGCGCTCAGCTTTAACGGGAACAAAATTATCACAACATCCGGAGGTGGCATGTTCCTCTCGGATGACGTTGACGCCGTCAAAAAAGTTCGGTTTTGGGCGACGCAGGCGAGAGAACCCTTCCCCTACTATCAGCATGAGGAAATTGGCTATAACTATCGCATGAGCAATATCGTTGCGGGAATCGGTCGCGGTCAAATGGAGTACTTGGGCGAGCACATTCGGCAGAAAACAGCGATTTACAAGCGATATGAGACGATGCTTTCGGATCTCCCCGTTCACATGAATCCCTATCTGGAGGATAGTGTCCCGAACTTCTGGCTGAGCTGTCTAACCATCGACGCAGGAGAAAAGGTCACACCGGAGATGATTCAGCAAGCCCTCGCTGAGCATAACATTGAGTCGCGTCCGATTTGGAAACCGATGCATATGCAGCCTGTTTATGCGCGGAATGAGTTGATCGGTGTTGGCGACTCGGTGGGCGAGGACATATTTGCGCGGGGGCTCTGCCTCCCCAGTGACAATAAGATGACAGAGGAAGAGCAGGAGATTGTTGTCGGTATCATTCGGGAGCTGTTCGCATAGAAATGTACAGAAACTATCTCAAGCGACTCTTTGATATTGTATCCTCGTGTGCAGTGCTTATTTTTGCTTCACCTGTTCTTCTCTTTCTCGCATTGCTCATCCGAATACGATTGGGAGCACCCGTGATTTTTTCTCAGGTTCGTCCCGGGAAGGATGGGAAACTCTTTCGCCTTTATAAATTTCGCTCCATGACAGATGCCAGTGATGCGGATGGAAAGCTCCTGCCGGATGCTGAGCGCATGACTGATTTTGGTCGAAAGCTCCGTGCCACATCTCTGGACGAACTCCCCGAGCTCATCAACATCATCAAAGGAGATATGAGCGTCGTAGGACCTCGTCCGCAGCTTGTGCGTGATATGGTCTTCTTTACGCCGGAAGAAATGGAGCGACAGTCTGTTCTGCCGGGACTGACAGGGCTTGCCCAGATCAACGGGCGGAACAATATCGACTGGAAAGAGCGGTTTCGGTATGACCTGCAGTATATTCAGCATATCACCTTTGCGGAAGATATGCGCATCATATACCGCACAATTTTCAAAGTTGGGGCACAGGAAGACATTGCGACGGAAGGCATGGATACCAGTGAAGATTATGGGGACTGGCTGCTGCGCAGAAATCAAGTAACTCAAGAGTCTTATGATGACAAGCAAAAGATGGCTGAGATGCTTCTTGTGCAGGCTGGATTGAAGAGAAACTAAGAAGTCGTTGGGGAAAGGGGGGGAAGAGTGTTGGTCGGATGGCGGTATTATAACCATGCATGGCTTCCTGAATGTGCGCCACACAAAGAAATCGATGTGAAGCAAATAAATAGTGCATTTTGGCAACGGGGAGGAGCTGGGTATTCTGTATTAGCCCGATGGACAAGTAATTGGGACTGTGGTTTTCCAACAGAATGGTGGTATTGTATCAAAGATACACCGTTTGATATAGATACATTAAAGGCAAAACGACGGTATGAAGTTCGAAAGGGAGAGAAAAATTTCCAGGTTATAAGAATTGCCCCGATGGAGTATATTGATGAGCTGTTTGAGGTTCAGGTTGCTGCCTTTTCGGTCTATCCATCCGCATATAGCCCCCCAAATTTAACAAAAGAAAATTTGATAGAGGATATTCGTACAAGAGAAAATCAAATTACCTATGGAGCCTTCAATGCAAAGCATAAGTTGTGTGGATACACATTTGTCCATAACCACGGAATATATGCGGAGTTTTTGGTGCAAAAAACAAATCCGATAGAAGAAAAAATGGCGTGAATGCAGCTTTGGTTAAAGGAATCCTCGAAGATTTTCGAGAGGCTTTGTGCAATGGATTCTATTTGGTCGATGGTGAGAGAAATATCAACCATCAGACAGGGTTTCAAGAATATCTCATAAAGTATTTCGGTTTTCGTAAGGCGTATTGTAAGCTTAACATCGCCTATCGGCCATGGGTTGGCCTTTTTATAAAAATAATGTATCCATTTTCGTCTACGCTGCAAAAATTTGACAGCCTTAAGTATATCCACATGCTGAATGCACTGCTGAAAATGGAGCGGATAGCACGTTCATTTCGATGATGAGAGGCGGTGTGTCATGAAGTTTTCTGTTTGTATGTGTGTATATGGCGGAGATAATGCGGAGAATTTCGATACAGCAGTACAAAGTGTGATTCAACAAACATTGCCGCCATCCGAAGTCGTTATAGTTGTAGATGGGCCTGTTCCACAAAGTCTTGATTCCATCATAAAAAAATATGAGCAGAATGCATTGTTTCAAATTATCCGCTTAGAGACAAATCAAGGGCATGGGAATGCACGCCGCATCGCTTTGGCACATACGTCCAATGACTATGTTGCTTTAATGGATGCAGATGATATATCTTGCGAAGACCGTTTTGCTCAGCAGGTTGCTTATGCAAAAGAACATTTGGATGTAGATGTAATTGGTGGAAACATCGAAGAGTTTGATGCGGAAAGCAAAGATATTATAGGGTATCGCAAGGTTCCGGAGCATGATGCTGAGATCAAACAATATGCAAAATATCGGTGTCCTTTTAACCAGATGACAGTGCTGTTGAAGAAATCTAAAATCGATGAGGTAGGCGGATATATCGACTGGTATCTTGACGAAGATTATTACCTCTGGATTCGCATGATCTTAAATCAATCAAAGTTCTATAATATCCCATCTGTATTGGTAAGAGTTCGTGGCGGCGCAGATATGTACCAGCGCAGAGGTGGGTGGAAATACTTTCTGAGTGAAACGCGCCTGCAGCAATATATGTGGAAAAAAGGATTCATTAGTATTCTGACCTGTGCATACAATATTGTGATTCGTTTTATTCTGCAAGTGTTGATGCCTAATCGGGTTCGTGGCTTCATCTTTCAAAACTTTGCGCGCTCCGGGAGAAACACATAGGGGGATTTTGCTTGTCTCTGCATGAAATAACCGAAGAAGAAAGATTATTATTTTGTTGCGCCAGAGGCGTATTCTTTCGTAGTGATTTTGCGTCTTGAGGCGCAGCGGAAAGGAATGGTCGTGAAATGAATCTGAATGATACAAAGAGACCTACATCTATTGATTTAGTTGATGTTGTAAAGTTTCTATGGCTGCGGAAAAAAGTTGTTATTGCTATTGTTGGCATTAGTGTCACACTAGCTGTTGCCATTACTTTTTTCTTGCCCAAGCAATATGAATCAACAGCACTTGTTCAAACCCGCAGTGCCGGCAAGGATATTGGAGATGGGGCTGTAGCTGTAGCCTCTGCTATGGGGATTGATGTAGGTGCGCGTAATTCTAGTACATCGCCGCTCAACTATATTGAACTTATGAAGAGCCGACGTGTTCTTGATCCCATCATCGACAAAATGGATTGGTCTGATGTAAATAAAAAGCCTACTGTGAAGGAATTTATCCAAAATTATATTAAATTTGTAAATATGAAGCAAACCAACCTTATTACAGTTACAGCTAAAGGTCGTACGCCAGAAGAAGCGCAGATGATTTCACAAGGAATTGTCGATAACTTTCTGTTTATGCAGACTGAGAATAGTCAGCAGACACAAAGCTTGTTAGTCAGATTCCTTAATGAGAGAATCGAAACAACAAAGAACGAAGTTAATGATGCAGCCGAGAAGCTGGCGACATTCCAGACAACACATAAAATTTATAGCCCGAGTGAGCAGGTCAAACTTGCTATTGAGCAGATCACTGTTTACGATAAGACCATTGGTGACTTACAGGTTCAGGCAGAATCCGCTCAAATTCGATATGATGTTGCTACCAAAAAGCTCAACGAGCAAAAGGTAGGATCCATTAACTATAACATTAACGATAACCTTACCGTTCAAAGCATTCGCTCCCAGATTGTTGACAAAGAAGTCAGCCTTCTTGGTATGCGTCAGAAATATACAGACAAACATCCGGATGTTATTGCTCTTAAAGAACAACTAGAGTTGTTGAATCGATCTCTTGCAGATGAGGTGGAAGCTGTTGTCAATTCAAATGCGACCAGTCTCAACACTGCTCAAATGGAACTTTTGAAGGAGCAGGCTGTGGCAGAGGCTCAGATTGGAGTCGCTCGTGTTGCAAAAGCTGTCATTCAAGGAAAAAAAGAAGATAAAGAATCTGAAGTGAGTGAGCTTCCTGATGATATGGTGACATATCTGCGCCTTGAAAGTGATGCTAAGATTAAACAACAGGTTTATGCGGTGCTTGTTCAACAATATGAAGAGAACAAGATTCAAGAGGCAATGGAAAGCATGGATATTCAAATTATTGATGCAGCGGATTTGCCCGATGAAGATGATCCGGTATTTCCAAAGAAAAAAATATTTGTGCTCATTGGACTTGTCGTAGGTGGGGTTCTGTCGCTAACCTATGGTGTGCGATGCTACCGAACCTTATGAAGTGGTTGTCGTGTATATGAACTGATTAGGGTAGGGAATGCGTGTCACCAAACTTCCTTTTTTGAATGTGTATTAAAGTAGGGTTTGATATTTTATGGATATACTATGTCTGGCCTATTGTACGATACTGATTCTTGCGCAGATCAAGTGCGATGTGTCCAAGAATCAGTTTGATATATTTAACTTTAAGTATATTTTTCAACTGTATTATTTTATACAATTACCGCTGATGAATTTTATGTATGGCACTTTCGCTGCGCCTTTTGCGGACAAAAGAATGCTGTATCCCGTGGATGACTGGTTGCGTGACGAAGTATCTCTTTATATCATGGTTGGTCACACGGCATTGTTTATTGGATTGCTGATGGCATCAAATTTAAAAATTAGCAGATTTGAGCCACGTCTATACTTTTGGCATTCTGATAAGGTAAAAAAGATTCTTTTACTGGGGTTGATACTACAAATTTCAGCGTTTATCTATATTGTTAGTTTATATGGCGGGATAAGTTCTTTTATATCAAATTTAAATGAATGGAGATATGGCGGCGGTCTGATGGGGAAAGGAATGTTTTTGTTTTGGATTCAAGACTTTCCTTTGCTGATGTCATGCTTGATGGCTTATTATTTTCGTGAGAAATTTCATGATACTAAGATAAAGGTCGCTTATATTATATATATTTTATACAGTATAGTGCTCATGTTCATTATGGGGTTTCGCGGACCTGCATTCTATTTTTTGTTGGTATCATTGATAGCATGTCATTATATGTGGGATCACATCAAAGTAAGGTTCATTGTGATTTTTATGTTTTTAGCTTTTGTAGCAGTGTTTATTAGTGGGATATACCGAATTGCGCTAGAAATGGATCTCCCATTAGAACAGTTGATAAATTATATTGACGACTATCAAACTTTGCTGACTTCATCACCATTATTTCGTATTAAGGGGAGTGAAATATTTGCGCGTGTATTAGAAGTAACCAATGAGTATCGATATGGACTAGATACGTTGCTTGAAGCCGTGACTATTGTTATTCCTGGGTGGATGTGGGATAAGCCGGAACCGACATTATTTGTGTTTTCCAGGACGATTTATGGATTGGAAGGGGGGGGGATTACACCGACCATTCTGGCGAATCTGTATTGGGAATTTGGCATTGTTGGGATTACGTTTGGGATGCTAATAATCGGACTCCTTTTAAACGTTTCGTATAACACTCTATCGGAAGCTTTAGTTGCTCCCAATGGCGTTTTTTACTATGCGTGCACATTTATCTTTTTCATCATTTTGTCAGCTTCCTTAAATGCGGCGTTGAATTTTATTGTAATATATTTTTTTATGTATTTTCTCTTCATGTGGTATTTACAAAGATAATGTTATGAGGGGGACTCTATGAGGGTTGGAATTTTAACTTTATTTCATAACAACGACAATTACGGAGCGGTGCTACAGGCCTATGCATTGAATCGAGTGCTTCGCTATCAAGGACATGAGGTCAAAACTATTACTTATGACGCGCATCATTATGGCTTTATAAGTAAAGTCAAGTTTGCTTTTCGTTTTCATAACAAGATAGAGATCTTTCGACACGTTATCAAATTGATGAAAAAATTTTTTTTCAGAGGTTCACTTAGACAAAACATGAATTCAAAAAAAGCTGATGCATTCGCGATTTTCAAAGAGAAGTATATTCCTCATACAAAGGAAGTATATGACGACTCGAATCTCACAACGATAAATGCTCTATTTGATGCGTTTGTTTGTGGGAGCGACATGGTTTGGCATTTGGGGTGTGCAGATATTTCTACCGCATATTGGTTGAAGTTTGCTGCGTCGTCCAAGAAGAGAGTTTCGTACGCTGCAAGTATGTCGCAGAAAACGATAGATTCTATTCAGCAAAAGCAGATTCAAGAAACCTTACCAACTTTTGATGCTGTATCCGTTCGTGAATCTTCTAGTGTAGATTTGCTCAATCGATGTTTAGAAAAGCCGATGAATATTGACTGGGTTTTAGATCCAGTTTTTTTGTTGACGGCAGAGGACTGGCAGAATACTTTTTTGTTAAAAGGTTTTTCTTGTGATTATATTTGTGTGTACCTTTTGTCACCCTCATCAAAAACTGTTCGCGAAATCAATGAATATTCTCGTGTGATTGGGAAACGAGTGCGTTTGATACCAACGGATGGTTTGAACTCTGCGAATTGTCCTGCCGAATGGGATTGTATGATGGATGAAGCTCCTGTTCATTTCATTAACACGCTTATGGGAGCCAGCGTCGTCATTACAGACTCTTATCATGGTTTTGTATTCTCTTTGATTTTCAATCGAGAGGTTTTTTCTGTCTTACGCTTTTCTTCTTCTTCAGAGCACGACAACTCGAGAATTGAATCATTAATGAAGATGCTTCCGGTACAAAGCTGTGTTCTGTCCAACAATTTTTCACATAAAGAACTTCTGATTGCGAAGCCTCTAGATTATAAAAAAATTAATTCTGTTCTTGCGTTATGGCGTAAGAATTCGTTACAATTTTTGCGTGAATCATTGGAGAACTGAGATGAAACATCAACTTCGCAATGGTGCTATTCTATCCTATATTCAAACTGCGTTAAATATCCTCGTTGTGATAGCCTTCACGCCCCTTTTGACACATAGTCTTGGTCAACAAGAGTATGGATTATATGCTTTAGTTATGGCATATGGCGGATATCTTAGTCTGCTGGATATGGGACTATCCAATGTTATTATCAGATATATTTCTCGAAATCGAATCATTGGGGATGAAAAAAAAGAAGCAGAACTGAATGGTTTTTTTTTGACACTATATGCTGGTATCATGCTTTTTTCCCTGTTCATTGGCTATGGACTTTATTCACATATATCAAACGCATTCGTCCATACATTATCACCTGTTGATATAGAACGTGCAAAATTGATGACCATTATTTTGGTGCTCAATTTTTCTGTGTCTTTCCCATTAAGCATAGGGGCTTCCCTCATGCAAGCATACGAATACTTTACACAATATCAAATTTTTCTCATAGGGAAAATAATAGCAGCTCCATTGATTTCGATTCCAATGTTGTATTTGGGCCATCAATCAGTGATGCTGATTATCGTAAGTTCTATTTGTAATTTGGTCTATTTGGCAGGTTGCTTTGTGTTCATTCGAATCAAGGGGCATATGAGAGTGTCTTTTGAGAAAGTTGAATGGTGGGAAAAAAAAGAAATATTAGTTTATGCTTTTTTTATATTTCTTGAAATGTTGATGGGATGTGTCTACTGGAAAACAGGACAAATTATATTGGGGCTTTATTCATCGGTTAAGGCTGTAGCCACATACTCGATTGCAATTCAATTTGTTACATTGATGATGGCTTTATCTACTGGTATTTCTAGTGTGCTTTTGCCACGTGTTACAATGATGGTAGCGAAGGGGGTTAGCTTTTCTGAACTAACCAATTTGATGGTGCGTGTAGGTCGTGCACAATCCTTTATCTTAGGAGCCTTTGTTGTTTGTTATGTTGCTTTTGGTGATTACTTTGTGCATCTATGGGTGGGGGGGGATTATACCGAGGTTTATTTTATTGGTCTTGTTTTTATTGCGACCTTGTTCATTCCCCTGATACAAAATAGTGGAATATCAATTTTACTGGCGCTTAATCGCAACAAGTTTAGAATGGCGATATATACAGTTTTTGCGTTTATTAGTGTTCTTATCAGCATACCGTTAGTAAAGCAATATGATGCGCTGGGCTGTGCTTTTGCGAATGCTATAACACTCTCACTGAGTGCCAGTATTATAATAAATTTTTACTATGCACATATCGGGCTTGAGATTTTTCGTTTCTTCAAGAAGGTCTCTCGAATCATTTGTTATATTATTGTGAGTGCTTTGTTTTGGTATAGTATTACCCATTATCTATATTGCCCCTCTGACATTGTGTCTTTTTTGTTTATGAGTTTCGCTTGTTTTTGTGGGTATATCCTTTGGGGCAGCAAACTTCTGACGAGTGAAGAAAAAATGTACTTAAAGGGAATTGTTTCTAAAAGATAGGAGGGAGAATGTGCTGGTATATGATGAAAATACGTGCTGTGGATGTAATGCCTGTGTGAGCACGTGCCCCACACGAGCCATAAAGGTCAGTCAACACGCGAACGGAGCAGTGTATCCTGACGTGGATACATCTGTTTGCATAAAATGTAATCGGTGCAATATGGTCTGCCCATTACACTTAAAAATAAACAATACGAATAAATATCCTAAGACGATTGCCTGTCAATCGAAAGATCAACGCATTATAGGAAAAGTGTCTTCTGGCGGAGTATGCGATCAGCTCGGTACGTTTGTTGTTCGTCAAGGAGGTGTCTGTTTTGGTGCCAAATTTAACGATGATTGGCTTCCTGTACATTCAGCTGCCTTTGATTTGGAACAATTAAAAGCTTTCCGAGGGTCGAAATATGTGCAAAGCGATACAGGGGAAACCTTTAGAGAGTGTCTGAAGCTATTATCTAAGGGGCGTACCGTGTGCTATATTGGTACTCCATGTCAAATTGCAGGACTGAAAGGTTTTTTAGGGAAAGATTATGATAACCTTTATACAATAGATTTTGTATGTCATGGCGTTCCTGTACCAGGAGTTTGGAAAAAATATCTTGAGTATTTAAAGGAAAAATATGGGGAGATTCATCATATAGAATTCAGAGAAAAATCAATCAACTGGATTGATTATTCTCTGAAAATGAATTTTCAGAGAATAACAAGAATAGAGCACCATAATGATAATATGTATATGAAAGGGTTTTTGAATAATCGATACTTGCGTGAGTCTTGTTATCGGTGTCGGTTTCGACGAGATCGAATGAGCGACTTGACTGTTGCAGACTTTTGGGGGTTAGACTCTCTTTTACCGGATTTTGATCGGAGGAAACAAGGCACATCAGCTGTTGTTTTTCATACGAAAAAAGGTGAGGAGCTATTTTTGCAAAATGAACATTTATTTAAAATCGAGCAAGTAAAATTTGAAGATTTTTTATTGAGGAATACAGCCTATATTTCCTCACCTGTCAAACCTACAAACTATGATAAAACATTATTTCCACTACTAGAACAATGGAAGCCTTCAAGTGTGGAGCCTCTTAATGAAAAAATGACCATGACATATAAAATTATGAATATAACAAGTGTTGTATATGTGCTGTTCAAAAACGCATATAACCCATGGCCGTATATATTAGAATATATCAAGGCTGGAATACGTAAAATTGGGGGATATTGATGAAAGACCTAGCAATATTGATTTTGTCTTGTGATAGGTACTCAGAGCTGTGGAAGCCCTTTTTTCTAAATTTCAGATTGAAATGGGCAGACTGTTCATACCCTATATATTTGCTGGCCAATCATAAAACTTTTGACGCTGATAAAGTACGAATAATTAATGTAGGGGATGATGCTGACTGGTCATCAAATCTTATTCGAGCGATCGATTACATTGAAGAGGACTATATTTTAACGATATTTGATGATTTGTTTATAAAAAATGATATCAATGATAAGGAGTTTGATGAAATTTTTTGTGACTTCAAGAAGTATGCTATGAATTATTTATCGTTGAGTCCAGATACCAGAACGCAATGGAATTTTGGCGGAAACCCCTACTATCTGATACCTGCAGGTGATTTTTATCGTTCATCTGCTGTGTTTACGCTGTGGAAAAAAGAGGTGTTATATGCATTGTTGGAAAAGGGAGAAAATGCATGGCAATTCGAATTCTATGGAACTGATAGAACAAAACAATATAGCAATTGGTTTGCTTTGAATAAAAAGTTTTTTTACTATGATAATTTACTGATCAAAGGAAAAGCGATGCCTACCCTATACCGCGCCTTACAATCGACACTAGGGGAGATAACATTGAGCTTTCCTGTGGCTAGTAAAATTGAGGAATATAGACTTAACATAAAAGAGTCTTTATTTGGCTGTTTCTGGTTTCTTATTCCGCCAGTTATGCGACAATATCTTCAAAAGATTACTCATCGGTATTGATGGGAAAATGTGGAGGGAATCGCCGTGGATTGTATTATACCAACTGCAATTAGTCACATTGAGCAGCTAAAACTGAATATAAAGTTCATACATATGAATCTGCCGATAGAAGACATCGTCGTAATTGGAAGCGAGAATGTCAGAAAAGAGTTACATGGAGAGCAGGTGAGATTCCTAGACGAAAACTCTCTGGGAAAAGAGTTGTCATTGAGTGGTGTGCGTCGACTGATAGAAAATAAAAATGGAAATGTACGGAGAGCAGGATGGTATTTGCAGCAATTTATAAAAATGCAATATGCTTTTTGTACAGATGAGGAATATTATCTGCTGTGGGATGCCGATACTATTCCGATAAAAGAAATTAAATTTTTCAATGAAGAAAAGATGTTGTTTAATCTTAAGGATGAGCGACATTTGCCATACTTTTCAACGATTTCGAAGTTGTTTCGTGTCCCGATACAGACAATGTCCAGGAGTTTTATTTCGGAAGGCATGATTATAAAAAATGAGATTATGAAAGAAATGATTGATGAAATTGAATCCAACGATCAATTGTTTGGGAAGTATTTTTATGAAAAAATACTTAACGCGATTACTGAAAAGGATTTGAGCCGATCTGGTTTTTCTGAATTTGAGACATATGGAAATTATTTATATACACGTTATCCAGAGCTTTTTCAATATCGTCCACTAAAAACACAGCGACATGGGATGTTTTATTATGGTAAAATTCCCGATGTTGATGAACTTAAAAATTCTTTGTACGATACGGTTTCTTTTGAGGAGTATGATACGAGAAAAGAACGGATTCTCAGAGGCATAAAGCAAATTTGCGGGTATGTCAAGAAGTTTGTGTAAATATTGTGGTAAACTAAAGTTGCCTAAATTGCAATATCAAATCGGACAGTCGAGCATAACAGAATCAAAATTTATGGACGAAGATTTTTTAGCGCGGCATCGAAGCACTCTTGTGGTTGGTTCTGCAGGATGGTTGACTGAGCAGTTGGAGAAACGCGGGATTCGTTACTTTGTTCTGCCAACGCTCAGACGAGAGATCTCACCCTGTTGTGATTTTGCTGCGTTATGGCATCTGCGCCGCATCATAAAGGAATATCAGCCGAATCTCGTGCATTGCCATTCGAGCAAAGCAGGACTGCTCGGACGGATTGCGGCGTGGTCGCTTGGTGTTCCTGCTGTTTTTACTGTGCATGGATGGGCGTTTACAGAGGGCGTTGTACCGATGAAACGACGTATTTATGAGCGCATCGAATGGATCGGCGGGTTCTTTTCACAGCGGATTATCTGTGTGTCCGAGTACGATTGTAAATTGGGTATGTCCACACTAAGGCGACACCGCGAAAAGATGGTGACGATCTATAATGGGGTTTCGGAGGAAGCACCTGTTTATATGGATGTATTGCGTGAATCGCTGCATCTCGTTATGGTGGCACGTTTTTCGCAGCCGAAAGCACAGGGGGAGGTGTTGCAGGCACTTTTTCGTTTGAACGAGTGCGGAATAAAAGTTCATGTTGATTTCGTTGGGGATGGTGATGAGCTAGCCTCTGTAAGGCAGCTTGCGGAACGCCTTTCTCTGTCCGATCAAGTTCGATTTTTGGGCAGTCAAATGCATGTCGAGAACCTTCTTCCGGAGTATGACGGTTTTTTGCTTATCAGTCGCTGGGAAGGCTTTCCGATCAGTATCCTCGAAGAGATGCGGGCAGAGCTGCCGATCATCACGTCGGATGTGGGGGGCGTGTGCGAGGAGGTTCTTCATGGCAAAACGGGGCTTCTTGTTCAGCGGGACAGTGTGGATGATTTAACGGAAAAACTGCGATACGCAGCAGAACACCGAGAAGTATTTCGCGATATGGGACGCGCAGGACGGAAGCGTTTTCTTGAAAACTTTACGACCGATAAAATGATGGAGCGAATTATGTCCGCTTATGAGGAGTTTCGATAAGATTGTCTTGTGATGATGTGTGCAATATGTTACGATTTTGTAAAGTAAGGTTCTGGTGGGTAAGGAGCGTTGTTCTATGAAAAAAGCATTGATTACGGGGATTACAGGGCAGGATGGCTCGTATCTATCCGAATTGCTGCTCGAAAAGGGCTATGAGGTACACGGTGTCATCCGTCGGCACAGCACCCCCTGCACGGAGCGGATCGACCATCTCCTGTCTGAGGTTCAGTATGACGGGCGGCTTTTCCTCCACTATGGCGATCTGACGGATTCGAGCAATGCACATGCACTGATTCGGGAGATTCAGCCAGATGAGGTCTATAACCTTGCGGCACAGTCGCATGTGGCGGTTTCGTTCGAGGTGCCGGAGTACACGGCAGAGGCGACGGGTGTCGGAACAATTCGTCTTTTGGAGGCAGTACGTCAGAGCGGTTTGCCGATCCGTTTCTATCAGGCCTCGACCTCAGAGCTTTTCGGTGGGCTTCCGGATACGGTACCGCAGAGTGAGACAACGCCGTTTTATCCGAAGTCGCCCTATGGTGCGGCAAAGCTCTACAGTTTCTGGATTACGAAGAACTACCGTGAGTCCTACGATATGTTTGCGGTGAATGGCATTCTCTTTAATCATGAGTCGCCGCGCCGTGGCGAGACCTTCGTCACGCGCAAGATCACACTTGCTGTCGCCCGTATCATGGCAGGGAAGCAGGAGAAGCTCTCCCTTGGCAATCTGGATGCAAAGCGCGACTGGGGCTTTGCAGGGGACTATGTCGAGGGGATGTGGCGGATGCTTCAGCAGGATACGCCCGACGACTATGTGCTTGCGACGAATGAGACACATACCGTGCGCGAATTTGCGGAGCTGTCCTTCCGTGAGGCGGGCATTGAAATCGAGTGGCGCGGAAGCGGTGTCGAGGAGAAGGGCTATGATGCTAAGTCCGGTCGTCTGCTTGTCGATGTTGATCCATGCTATTTCCGCCCTGCCGAGGTGGAACTCCTCTGGGGGAATCCGTCAAAGGCGGAAAGGGAACTCGGCTGGCGTCGCAAGGTATCTTTTGCCGAACTCGTCCGCATGATGGTGCGGGCGGATATGGAGCAGTACGGGGACTGATATTTCCATGTAAGGAGAGCGTGTATGCACATTGTCCTGCTTTCGGGTGGTTCCGGAAAACGTCTCTGGCCACTGTCGAATGACATTCGTTCCAAGCAGTTCATTCCGATTTTTCACGGGAGTGACGGCTCGCGTCACTCGATGGCACAGCGCGTCTGTGGGCAGGTACGCCGCGCAGTTCCCGATGCAAAGATCACGATCGCAACGTCGAAGGCGCAGGTCTCGACACTGCGCAGCCAGCTCGGTGATATGGTGGACATCTCTGTCGAGCCATGCCGTCGCGATACGTTTCCGGCGATTGCGCTCGTCAGTGCCTATCTGCATGATGTGAAAGGTGTCGGACGGGATGAAGTCATCGCCGTCT
>ERZ773063.947-NODE-947-length-17945-cov-2.827781_pt1 | contig 17945 bp, 10 predicted proteins | sample MGYA00580625_ERZ773063 | MGnify/ENA primary metagenome ERZ773063 (study PRJEB29015, sample SAMEA2738022) | human oral metagenome | biome: human oral; feature: human-associated habitat; material: dental | place: China | collected 2042 ...
GAATGCTGCACAATATGCTCTTGATCATGGATATAAAGAGAAGGATGGAGGCACTAAGCCTGGATTCTTCAAAGATTATCTTGGTAAGAGTGGTATTGATACACAGAATCTTAGTTCACAGAATGATATAAAGAAATCTCTTAAGAGCGGCAATCCTGTTCTTCTTATGGGTACAGATGGAACCAATACTCCTACTAAAGAAGCTAGAGGAACATCTGAGACACCATTTGGTTCTAATCCGCATTATGTTGTGGCTACTGGTATGGATGGAGATAATATCACTATTCAGGATCCTGAATCTACAACTCCGAACCAACAGTTTAAGACAAGTCAAGTTCTTAATAAGTCTTCTCTTGCAATGTCTGCTGGTATGGGTAGATGGGGCAGAGGTAATGTTAGAGAGAAAGTATATAATACTCCTCCTAATAAAGATTATCCGAGTAAGAAGAGATTTGGTAGAGGTTCACGTAGTCTACGAAGGGCAAGCAGATATGGAAGAGGCGGAATAGATCCTAATAAGATGTGGGCTCTTGCCAACTGGTGTTCTGAAAAGTCTGGAGTAGATGCTAAACTTATCTTTGGTCAATGGTACCATGAGTCTGCTGCTTTTGGATCAAAATTAGCCTTAGAAAATTACAATTTTGGTGGAATGACGCAGAGTGAACCTACGGGCGATCCTGCTGATAAACAGCCTGATGGTGGTAATTATTATAAGCATTTTGCTAATGAAGAAGAGTGGGCAGAATATTTTGCTTGGTATTTAAATAGAGAAGACAATCCTCCAGTAGCTGGTATGAGTGATGTTCAAGAATATGCAGAAGCTCTTAAGAGTAATGGGTATTATGGTGATAGTGTAGAGAACTATGTAGCTGGCATTAATGGTGGCATAGATGCTATTCCTCCTGGGGATCCAGATATGAGTCTTATAAATGAATCTAACTTTGGTAAGATAGATCCAGGTAAGCCATCAAAAGCTGCTCCAGGTGGTAGTAAGTCATCTTCTGGTAGTAAATCTGGTAAGAAATATGGTGGTATATTTGGTGAATTAGCTGATATAGCATCTACCCTTTCTGAAGCATTTACTTTGCCAACTGCTAAAGCATCTGCTAAACCAGGAGCAAAACCTAGTGCTAAGAAGGGTTCTCCCACTGGATATAAATCTTCTACGTCTGGAAAGACAGCTTCGGAGGTTACTGCTACTGATCTAGATAAGCTTACTGCTAAGCTCAAGAACCAAGAGATGACAGTTGAAGAGTTTGTTAGAGAAGCTAACAATAATCCTAATACTTCTAGAGATGAAGTACAAGCTGCACTTACCAATGCAGGTATGTGGGATGATAATACTCAAGAATACTTTAATAAGTTCTATAAATATTATGATGAAGGAAGAGCAGATAAGAAATTTGTTCAGCTATATGACTATTATCGTCATGGTGATTTGGACGCTAAGGAATTTATTGCTCAGGCAGATGCTATGCCCAATGTTCCTAGAGAAGTAATTCTTAATGCACTTCAGACTGCTACTAATTATGATGATGAGCCTATGTGGAGTGAAAGTGACCTTGCTGCATATAATGAATATTACGATGCTAAGGATGCTAGTGGCGAAGGTAGAGGAAAATGGGGACGTTCTAGATGGGGTAGAAATAAAGCTCTTCAGATGTCTAAGAATCCTACTATCCAAGCTTTTAACGCATTTGCCAATGGTCGTGGCGGAAAAGTTAAATGGGGCAAAGGTAATGCTGGTGAAACTATATTTAAAGGATTGATGGATAGAGGATTTACTAAAGAGGCTGCTGCTGGTGTCCTTGGTAATATTAATCAAGAATCTACCCTTGATCCAAATGCTACAAATGGAAAAGGGTATCATGGTCTTGTTCAATGGGATCCTGTTGATAGATGGCCAAAAGCTGAGGCTTGGATTACTGCGAATGGTGGAGATCCAAACTCTATTTCTGGTCAGTTAGATTATATTAAAGAAGAATCTACTCAGAGAAACGATTCGTTTAATCAGACTAACGCACAGACCAGTCCTACTGATGCTGCTGCTGTATGGGCTAAATTGTTTGAAGGTTATACTGGAGAGATGCCAGAGCGTCAGAAATTTGCACAACAGGCATATGATTCTGAAGGTGCTGCTCTTGGCGGTGATGAAGCTAGTGATAGTGGCGGAACTACTGGAGGAAATTCTAAATCTGGAGGCAAAGCTCCTAGAAAAGGAATTCTTTCCAAATTCCAAGGTATAGCAGATAAGCTTAAAGAAAAGATGCAGGCTGCACTTGGTCCAATGGCTAAAGCTGTTACTTCAGGTGCAGAAAAGATATTTGGTAAGGATACTCTTAGCGCTGTATTTGGTGATGAAAACCCATTTAATTCCATCTTTAGTGGTGGAAGTAGTGATGATAAACAAGGCGGAAATGGTGGAGATAGTAGCGGTAAGCTAGGAACTGCTACTACAGACGCTTCTAAATGGGCAGAATCTGTTATTAATCATCCAACTGGGGGTGCAGTTGATCCTCCATATTGGTATGGTAGTAGTGGATGTACTGGATTTGTTAATGCATATTTGGAACATGCTGGTGCAGCGCCAATAAACCTAAATGTACCACAAGCATGGAGAGATGCACAGGCTGATGGTACTTGGGAGGATGATAACTACGCTGCTAAAGAAGGCGACGTAGCTGTTATTGATACTGATGGTCATATGGATGAACCAGATCATGTTGTTATTGCAGATGGCGCTGGTGGATTCTGGGGTAATAGCTCTGGGTCCTATCAGATTGTACATGATAAATTTGGTGATTATTTTGGTACTGCAAAGAATCCTATTTGGGGATATATTAGAAGAGGAACTGGTTCTGGTGGTCAGGTAGTTAATAATACAAATGATAATGGAGATCCAGATAAAGCTAGAGCTGAGGCTGGTCCTACGTCTGGTGGCTCTAAATGGGGTCGAGGAAAATGGGGCCGTGGTTTATCTGATAGTAAGAGTAAGACAGATGATGATAAAGAGAGCTTCTTTGATAAGCTTAAGAAAGAATCTAAGAAAGCTCTTAGAGGCCTTCCGAATACATCTGCTTCTCAGGTAAAAGATACTGATAGTTTAAGTATGGCCAAACAGAAAGTTTGGTATGCAGATCTTGCTAAAGATAGTATAGAAGCCGCTAAGAATGCACAAAAGAATGGCCAGAATCCTAGTGGTGTGCCTTCTGATAGCGGTAAGGGAAAATGGGGCAGAGGGATTAAAGAATTTAATGATTATCTTAAAGCCTATGACCCACTAGGAACTGGTAATTTAATAGATGCTGCTAAAAGTTTTGTAGATAAAAATCCTAATGCTTTGAAAGATATGATACATGGAAGATATGAACGATTTGCTGATGACCATAATATCAATTCTATTGATTCTGCTAAACAGTATATTAGCGATGTACCTGATTCATTTATTACTGATGAGAATAGAATTACCGATGATGATAATCTTACGACCGCTAGAGCAAAAGCTATCAAGATTCGTCAGCTTTATGATGAAGAGCTTAAGAGACAAGGATCGTCTCAGCTTGAATCTAAGGCAGAATCACAAACCATTGATATTAATGCTCCTGCATCTACAGTACAAACCGATAAAGGCAAACCTATTATTAATCAAATTGCTCCTAATGGTAAACCTTATGAAGAGAATGATGTTCAGCATCTTCTTAATAAGGGTTATTCTATGGAGGATGCAATTAAGTTCCTCTCTACAGATCCTAAGTATGCTAAGGAAAAAGAAAAGGCTGTTGCTCCTAATGGTAAGCCTTATGAAGAGAATGATATCAAGTATCTTCTCAGTAAGGGCTATACATATGAAGATGCAATCAAGTTCCTCTCTACAGATCCTAAGTATGCTAAATCTGCAGATAAACCAAAATCAGATACATCTTCTAATACTCAGTCTGGTACTTCTACAAGCACTCAGACAGATACTTCAACCAATACCAATACAAGTAGTACTGCTACAAGTGCACTTGGTGGTATAGATTACACAGACAAGTTTGATGCTATTATAGCACTCTTGTCTACGATGGTTAATGCTATTACTGGAAATGACTCTGCTGCACAAGATGCTATTAGTTCTACTGCAAAGACAAATCCTGCTCAGGCTAATACTGATGCTAAGAAGGCTTTGCAAGCTAGAGCTACGGCTGCACAGGCTATGGATAATATGAAGGGTGCATTTGATGGTATTGCTGCTATGATGAATGCACTTGCAAGAAATTAATAAGATACATAACTATTCCCTCTACCCATAATGGGTAGAGGGATATGCTTTATAAAAAAAATAAGCCTCCATTGTTGGAGGCTCATCTGCAGGTCAAGCATTTAAAATACTTGCCGTACTCGACCTGGGTCCGCTTGATGATTGACACAGTCTTGTAAATCATCTCACATTCTTTGTCCGTTTTCCCCAAGACAGATTTCAGTAGGTTAAAGCCCTGCATGTAAATCTTATCATGATGACGGAACGAAACAGTTTTCTTACCGTTGTGGATCATCACGTTGCCGATATGGTAATTGTTGTGATCGTTCCACTCAACGCGGATAAACGCGACATGCTTTTCTTCGTTCTGAAGTTCGAACTCGAAGTCACTCTTATCTTCGATAGCCTCGATAACATTGTACCGAAGAGCAGCGGCAAAAAGATTAGTGTCGATATTCATAACAAACATGATATATTCCCCTTTCAAAAGAACTGTTATAGAAGCGGAACCATTCCACTTCTTTCTTTGTCATAGTTATATTATATCATTGACTATTATTTCTACAAATTATGGTTATTTATCAATTTGACACTATCGTAATTGAATGGATTTAGAGGTGATTAGAATGACACAAAACATCAAATTGCGATCCGATGCGCCTATATACTATGATTGTACTGAAGATGCATATAAGATAGGAAAAGTGTATTCTGGTGATATATTTGAATATGAATTTGAATTGAATGGTTGGTATAAGATTCAAGACCATTGTTGGTTGTATGTAGAAGATGATGATAAGAAACCTAATTTTACTCATACAACTGAATCTAAGAATGGTAAGATTGAGTTTGATGAGAAAGTAATCAAAGAATTTGATCTTCAGTTATTTGGGTGGATGGATGATGCTTGGAAAAAGATTAAGAATGGTCTTGGAATAGGGGATACAGATTCTGAAAAGGATAAGAATACTGCTGCTGCAGAGCAAACGGCTAATGTCTTTGACTGGGTAAGAGGAAAGACTAAAGAATATGGCGGATATCTTCTTGATTCTGCACGAGGTATTATCAATGGCGGCGATATAAATGTCACTAGTGATGATCTTCGTATTACTAATCTTTATGGTATCTTTGGTATGCCTTATCAGTATATGCCACATCAAGATAGGCGTATAGATAATACTAATAATAAGTCATCTATTGGTCGTAAGTATGCAGATAAGATAGTAGCTCGTATGCCATTGCTAGTTATGGTTCCTGGTAAACCATCATTTCTAGCAGGATACTCTAGTGATGAGAAAGCTGGTATTCTTTCTAGTGCCCTCGATGGTTTAGGAGGCCTCGGTAGTTCTGAGATAGAGAATATGCTTAAGAATCCAGGCAAATATTATGAACTTAAACCTGATTGGGCTGGATACTTCCAGAATGTAAATGCTATGGCACAAGCTGCATCTATCTTTATGGGTATAGGTGGTAAAAGATTACCTGGTAACTATGAGTTTAGTAGTGGTATGTTCTCTTGGCAGAACTATTCTAATGGATCTATTCAGTCTAAACTGAATTATAAGGGCGGAGTAGCATTCTATGTAAATGCTGAGTCCCAGATCAATGAATCGTTCTCTAATTCCACTACACAATCTCAGTTTGCTGAGAAGATTAACTCTATCTCAGATCTTGGTCGAGAAATGCAATTCCTTCTTGGATCTAATGAGAATCTTCTTGGAGAAAGAGTTACAGATACTCTTAAAACAGATCCTACTAAAGATACTAGTGTAGCACAATCTGCAGCAAACAAGCTTCTATCTGGTAGTAGTCTTCTTGGCACTATTACTCATTCTTTTGATACTGTTATATCTGGTGGTAAACTTATATTCCCAGAGATATGGGCAGACTCTACATTCTCTAGAGATTACTCTATTGATATAAAGCTTGTATCTCCTGATAATGATGATATGAGTGTGTTTCTTAATATAGTAGCACCTCTTCTTCATCTATTAGGGTTTGTTATGCCTATTGGTACTGGTCCATCAGCATTTGTATCTCCATATCTTGTACGTTGCTCTTATAAAGGGCAGTTTAATATTGATATGGGTATTATAACCTCTATGAGCATTACCAAGGGTCAAGAAGGTGCATGGAACCATTACGGTATGCCTACAATTGTAGATGTAAACTTTACAATCAAAGAACTCTATGGTGTTATGGCTCTTGCTAATAATAATGCAGGAAACTATAAGCTAGCTAATAACACTATACTTATGGATTATATCGGAAATATGTGTGGATGTAATATCAATGAACCAGATATAGTAAGAACTATTGTTTATCATTCTCTTGCACAGTCCTCTAGACCTGCATCGTTTGCTAAGAAGGTTATGGACTCTATTGATCAGACAGTTATTGATAAAGTGCAAAGACTGTTCGATATTCATTAATTAAAAATGTGGTTACATAAGGCTAAGAGGGAAACCTCTTAGCCCCATATTGTATTAGAATGGAGGGAATATGTGAAGAAGCGTAAGCAGAAGTCTGAAGAGTATGAATTGAAGTACTCTCATATACCGAAAGACTTCATGGAGAGGCTTCAATGGATGTATCATGAATATCATATCAATGAACGTATGGAACAAGAGATATTAGCTAAAAGAGATGCAATGTTAGCTAGCCTATCGTTTCAAGAGTTCTTTATTATCTTATATGAAGAACCAGAAGGAACGCCTAGGCCAAGATTTAGATTGATAAATAGACGTAATATAAGTGCTGTTCAGAGTCCATTCATACATGTTTATTCCATTACTGGATCAGATGATCAAAGGTTTATGAAGAGATTGGTTGATGCTGAAGACTTCTTTGGATTTAATCAACTATTATCTACACCTTTAGAAATTATATATGATTGTTATTTTAAGACCCCTTCTGCTTTTAATAGAACAGATATGTTCTTAGCAGAAACAGGAATAATACGACCCATTACGAAACCAGATTGGGATAATGTGGGTAAGAAGTATAGTGATATGTATAATAGTAACATTTGGTTAGATGATTCTTTTGTTGTTTCTGGGACTGTAAACAAATACTACTCTATATTGCCAAGAGTAGAAATACGCCTTAGATATTTGAATATGTTATATAATAAGTATCAATATAAGGCGATCGAAGATCGTGTACTGGGAGAGGTTGATTATTTCAAATAAAAGGAGAATTTTGAAATGAACAACCTTGAATTTGGCACTATGGTGCGAGAGAGTCTTTGTAAGAATGGATTTTATAGTGCTGATAAGCTTGAAAGGCTTATGAATATCCTTCTATTTACAAAAGGAATGACTAATAATATCTCTACGTTTGATACAGATATGAATACAATGTCTATCAGACTTCAGCTTAGAAAAGCATATATGAATAAGAACGATATTGGGTATGACAGTATAGATTATTATAACGATGATAATATCAAATCAGCAATGGCTGAGTTTTATAGTGAGTATAAGGCCGATATTGCTAGCATGATCCCTCCTGAGCATCTTGCTAGATTCTATCAGGATGCACAAGCCAGCATGTTCTACTACATTACTAGATATGGTGAGAATACGGTAATGATCAGCTTTATTTAATATTTAATAACAGTTATTACACTATATTGAGAATTGGATGATGGCTAGGTAATATTGGATTACATGGCGTTAATTAGTATTTCCTTTAGCAGAGTCGAGATTATATGTATTATTGTTCTCTATGGTTTATATTAGAATACGCTTTATAGTATTCGGTAAACTGAATTAGAGCTATCATCTTATATAAGCTTTACCTCTGCTATCAATTTTTATACCCCATTAGCATAATGGATAATGCCCAGACCTTCTAAGTCTGTAATACTGGTTCGATTCCAGTATGGGGTGCCATTTAAAAATTAATACTATATGAACTATATAGTATAGAGATCCTAACAGCAACTAACTATAACACATAATCAGGTCTATGGCATAAAAGCACCTCGGATCCGAGGGAATGCTAAACCCATAAGACGATTTTGTTGGCCTCCTCAGCCAACCATCTTTTGAAAGGTCGCTCCTTTCACCTTTTCATTGGATCTCAGACTCTTTACATGTACGACCCTTACAGCAATCTATCTACTTTCAAAGAATTTATGGGTCGAAACAAAATACCTTACTAGGAATGAATCACTTATCCACTAGGGCTTTATCCCTAGTGGGGTATTTTGTCTTCTATATAAAATGAGGATTTTTATATCTATTTCTTAGAGGAGGAAATAATGATGGAATTTATGGATCAGGTCGAAAACACTCTTGGTGTTACAACTGAAAATGGTGCGAAGCTTTATGCAAAGACAGATAATGCTCTTGTAGATCTAAACTTTATGGTTGGGTCTATGAGAAGAGCTATCATTGAGAAAAACAGAGTAAAGATCAAAGAGTTTGATGATAAGTTTATGGAGGCTTTTGAACAAGCTCCATTCTATACAACTCTTTGGATGTTCTATCTCCGTGATCCTCGTAATGGACTTGGAGAAAGAGATTTGTTCCGCCATATTATGGGACTCTTTATAGAAGAAAGACTTGGCAATTATAAGAGTTACATTCCTCTTCTTGAATGTGCTATCGAGCATGGCAGATATGATGATTTCATCAAAATTGGTATGAATACCAATCCAGATGAAACTGTTAAGCGTATCGATGAGATGCTTAGAGAAGATATTCATAACAGGATTGAAAATAAGCCAATTTCTCTTCTCGCTAAATGGATGCCTTCTATCACCACATCCAGTAAGAGTGCATGTTCCATGGCTAGGCACATCTGTAAAAAGTCTAGTTTCTTTGAAAACTCTTATAAGTTGTATGCAAGGACTCTTAAGGATCTTCGTAAATATCTTAGAGTTGTTGAATCACAGATGTCCCATAATAGATGGGATGAGATAGATTACAGTAAGGTACCGTCTAAGGCTAATATTCTTTATGGTAATGCTTTTTTGAACCATGATGAAAAACGTAGACGTGAGTTCTTGGTTGATGTCATTGCTGGGAAAGCTAAAGTAAATACTGGAACATTGTTTCCATATGAAATAGTTCGCATGGTTAGCAATGGAGACCTAGATGAAGATTATCTAAATACACTTTGGAATAATCTTCCTGCTCCTAAGGAGAAGCTTAAGAATACTCTAGTGGTTAGAGATGGATCTTCCTCCATGTTTGTAAGAGTAAGTGGTAAGACTACTGCTATGGATATCGGCGATTCCTTGACCCTGTATATTGCTAAACATACAGAAGGATGCTTCCATAACAAGTTTATCACATTCTCGGCATATCCTAAGGTAGTTACGATAGAGCCTGAAAACTTTGTTGATTCTCTTGTTAAGCTTAGGTATAATAATGCATGTGATACAAATATCATTGCTGTGTTCCAGCTTCTTCTTGATACAGCTAAAGAGAATAAGTTGAAGCAAGAAGAGTTGCCAGATAAGATTGTTATTGTATCAGATATGGAATTTAATGAAGTTATTCAAGTAACTTCGATGTTTGCTAATAATAGACTCTATACACAAGAAAAGTTGTTTGATTATATTGAGAAGATGTATAAGGATGAAGGATATGAGCTTCCCCATATGGTATTCTGGAATGTGAATAACCGTAACGGTGGGGTCCCAATGATCAAGAATGTTAGAGGATTGACCCTTATGTCTGGATTCTCTGCAAAAGCATTCGATATGCTTTTGACAGATCAATTGGACGCATGGTTAGCCTTGAAAGAGATTCTTGATAGTCCTGTATTCTCTGATGTAGCTAAGATTGTTCAAACTGCTAAGTCTGCACGATAATAAGACACTAAATATCCCTCTACCTATAATGGGTAGAGGGATATGTTCTGTTTTAACTTACAATTTTATATTGGATATCTGGATCTCCATTATTAAGAATATTGACGTTCAAGAATTCTGGTACAGTTGTAGATTCTACAAATGCATCTATATCTTCTCGATACATACTCTGTTTAATAGGCCCATAACCATTAAGATCAATGAATTTGAAGTATACTAACTGATTACGATATTTATTAGTTATATATGTAATCAGATTAGGCATATGAAGATCATTGATATTATTGATATCTTCAAGATAGACCTTGATATCTTTTGAGATATCTGATGTAATATATGTATCAGAAGCCATGACAAACTTAACCTCAAATGTGAGACTAAGATTAGTTCTATTAAGAAGCTTCTCATTATCGATATTATACAGTTTAGAAGGACCATAAGTATTGAAGAACTTAAAGTCAATACCAAAGCTATCTTCAAGGAGAACCAATGATGATTCAAGATAAAGCTTATTAGTTTCAAGAAGCTTAACAAACTTAAGTATTCTCTCTTCTGTATTCATATATGAATATCTAAGAAGAGGCATCTTCTTGATAATGTAGCTATATGACTTATTCTCATTCTGGAATAGAGTTGTGTATGAAGTCATTAGATCTGTATAATCATAATACAAATCAATACCAGTAAATACTCCATAAATATTACACAAACTATACCCATTAAGATTAGGAATGTATGCATCAGCATTGTGAGATCTACCAAATTCATTGGTGAGCTTAGCCAATACATAGAACTTGACTTCAATATTTCTAGGCAGGTATGTCAATGTAGTCATACCAGTACCAATTTCTTTCATTCCGCTAATGGTAAGCTTACTTGTCTTGCTAATCATATCATTAGTAGTGAATTCAAAGGTATAGATGTAGTTATATGTCTCTTCATCAAACTCTTGAATCATACCCTTAACGTATCTTCTAGCAACTCCATTCTCGAAGATGATTGCATATACATCTACGGCGCATCTAATAATAGTACCATCATTATCTTTGTCAACAAGCTGGAAGTCTTCTGCAACATTCTGCTCTAATGTAAGAGTCATAGTATAAGTATCTCTTTTAGTATAGAACAATCTCTGCATCTGTACATATGTGGCAATAAACTGAACCTCACATTGTTCATTGATATATTCAAAGTTCAATGTCTTTATATAATCCAGTATATTCAGATAGTATTCGGTAAAGAATGGATTCTTATTAATCAGAGTCAGGAAAGGATTGATATACAGGAATCCATTATTATCCATAAATTTGATCTCATCTGGATTGGTAGTACTTACAGCTTCAGTAATTTCTTTATCAGGATCACAGTAAAATTTCGTTCCTGGAGCAATAACATAATTGATTGCATTGATATTACTGAATATACTCTTAGCTACTTTTATATCTAGAGTATTTGTAGGAAGAATATTAAGATCATCTTTAAGAATAAGATATGAATAATATAGTCGTTCAATCTGATTATGAACTTTCTCTAAGAAGTACAGTCTTCTATTCTCACTATTCAAGAAGTTGAAATAGTTATTAAGATCTGTACTCGTTGTAACAGATCCTCTCATGAGCATCTGTTTAGGGATCTTACGCTTAATCTCATCCACTGTGTCTCTATCTTTAGCGAATTGAGAATCTGTTATAGGTCTAACAAGCATCCATAGATTAGAATCATATGAGAACTTCTCTGAAGACAATCTAACGATCTTATCTTGCTTGTACGAGAAGTTACAAACTGTTCCCTTAGTAGTATAGACATTGATAGTTATATTAGCATTTGCTCTTGGTTGATACGAGTTTCTATTGAAACGAATACGTATTCTAGATGCATCCAAATACATATAGTTACAATATTCTGCTCCAGTATCATCTGTAAGACCATCATATATAGGTTTAAGATAATGAACTTTATCTCCCTCTTGAACTACAAGATTGAAGTATGCAAGCTGATCTTCAAAATTGAATGTAATGGTCTTTGACTCAAGAGGATTGTTGATTATAATAGTCTTAAAGATCTGCGTATGTGATACCTGACGTATGGTTGTTGGAACCATAACAAGATTTGTAGCACCAGTAGACATCAAACCTATTGTAGGAAGGTAAGGGTTAATAATATCAGAGGTTTCGTTCTTCTCTTTAGTATCGAAGTCATACATTGCTGTATATACATACTTACCACTAGGAAGCAGATTACGATGTATAATGATATTGTAATCTGTACGGTATATGTAGTTATTATTGTCACCAATGAAGATATCAAACCCTCTATCGAATACAAAGCGATTGTTCTTCATATTCTCAATAAGGATCTGTTCTGGGAAACAAAGGAATACCTGCATAACTGCTGGCACAGCTCTAATAGAGTTGATACCAAGCGATAATGCATGAGAAAGAACATTGCGTTCAAATTTTGCTCTTGTCGGAGCAGATTCATTTGCATATCGAGCAGCCATGATAGTAGTATTCTCAATGGTGTTCGACATGATTTCTGAGAGATATCCATAGATACCCATAGTAAGGGTATCTTCAGGAATATCGATGTATTTAGACTTTATGGCATCCACATATGCTTCAATATCATAGATATCTGTGGTCAAAGTCATATTTGTATTAGTTCCTGACATTAGTCATCGCCACCCCACTTTAATCTATACATTTTATAGTTCCCAGCAGTCTTGTTCACATCTGCACTAAGCTGTTCTTCTACACTTTCGACCCATGGTCTTTTAACATTCTCCCCATCTACTTGTCGCCTTTGTACATCAAATACAGGTACATCGGGTTTGGTACATGGAATAGAGCTGCTAATGTTGTTAAAGTCAGCTAATGTAGTTGGCTCCATATCTTCGATGAAGTCTGCTTTGAAATTCACGGTGAACTTTAAATGACCATCTTGAGGAATATCAGATAGAGCTTCTCTTGGCACACTCAAAGGCATTACACCCCAGAATTGAGCCCAATGAAGAATTGTCATACCATCTTCAGATACCAAGAATCTAAACATTCCCATTTTATCATGAAGAATCTTATATGCAATATAATCTGGTATCTGATCTGATTCCCTTGGATCATCTCCTAATGTTGGAGGGGTCAATACACCATACCATTTTCTCTTTTGATATTCATCATAGATCTTGAACAAAGTATATACTTCAAGATATTTTGTATCCTCAAACTCAATAGAGAACTCTACATTCTCATCTGCTGGTTCTGATCCTTTACGATAATGAATCTTTGTATTATACATATTCGCATTTGTTTCTAACACATCTGCTACAACCGATGGAAGATCAATATTAGATGTGCGTCTGTTAGATAAAAGATTCATAAACGGTCTATTAGGATTCAAACTATACTGGAGTTGTTCTAACACGTTACGATATCCACGTCTATCCAGATCAGAGAACATTCGTATCTTCTCAATCTGAGGATTTAGAACACCTTTTGCTTGATACAGATTAAGATCTGGTTTGGTAAAGAACACATATTCTCTTGCAGGGGGCATTGCATTATATGGATCAAGTCTAGGATAGCGATGGAAGCTATCAAACAAACTCATATCATTGCGTTTATATATACCATTAGAACGAAGAAATCTTTGAAATTCCTCATCAGATGACATACTATTAGTTATATCTTCTCTATCAGTTTTAGAATCTGGTTTGATTATACTAGATACCTCAATATCTTTATCATCATCTGGCATTTTCATCCCTCCTAGATTCAGTATTAACCTGATGTTTTGGTGGTAACCTTATACCTGATTATACACATTCTAATATAATCTATGAATATATACTATAATTATGGTTCAGTGATATGGAACTAGAATAAAAGAAGGAGATTAAAATCAAGATGAGTAAGTATGATGATGGCCCAAAGTGGGGTAATCCGAGGCAACCACTATATGATTATTGGGATAAACTTATAGATGAGCAAGAAGAGAATGAAGAGTTTAGAAGAAACGTTGATACATATGTATCAGAAGTAAACTCATATTGCGATTATCTAAGAAAAGAAATTGAAGATAGAGATAAAAAGATAGAAGATCTGAATAATAAGATTAGTGACCTAAAGTTTGAGAATGTTAAACTAGAAACAAAATTAAATGTTTGTTTTAAGACGACTCTAGAAGATCATTATAAAGAAATTAATAAAGCTATTGAAGTTATTAAACGAGATGTGATTGAATAAAGGAATGATCCTAATTGATGCATAATATGGTCGATTGTGACTGCCTTTAATTTTGCTTACTGCAAAACATACAAGTAATCTAATAAGGAGGGATTACTACGATGGATATTAAAAACAATCCTAAATATATCCACGAGACTGTTCTAAGAGACATCGTCACTCTGCTTACAGACTTGGCAGATGATTCTTTTGGAGTAGCGGATGTAACGGATAATTTCAAGCAAGTCAAAACTAGTTATAAGAACATCGCTAAAGCTAGTAGAGATTTGACCTTGACATTTCCTGTTATTGTTACAGAACAGATTTCGGTTGAGACAGCAAGCATGATTGCCAAGGCAATCGAACGTAAGGCAGTCACAATGCTTCAAATGTTGTTCTCTGCAATTACTATTACTAATGCAGAGGATGCAATTTCGTATCTTAAGAATTTCCATACAAATCTTGATACTGATGGTAACCTTGGAATTGATGATGTTATTAGCTTTGCCAACAGTATTTCTGCAGAAGAGTCTACTGGAATCGAGGTTAATGACCAGGCAGCTTTCCAAGAAGCAGTAAAGAGTTTTGAGAAGTTCCGCGATTATTTTTTGGATGAATCATATGGTTCATCCAGGCCTTTGTCTGAGTATCGTGTAGATATGTCTCATGGTATGAGAGTAACTAAGGCTAAATCTATTACTGAGGCAGACATTCATGTTCAGCCCGTTCTGGTACCTGCAGGATCCTCGGCTAGCAAAAGTGTAAAGAGTAGTGATAGATATACTGCTGCTAAGAATAAAGTTGATGCTGAAGCTAAAGCACAAGATATTCTTCGGAATCAGACATTTGCATCTGATATTAAGAAGGCAAATGAGCTTGTTCCTTCTATGATGGATATTAATTACATCTCTAAGAGCAGCTCTGGAGCCAATCCGATTGCTACTTCAGCAGTTATCGGTGTTAAGGCAAGACTTCAGTATGTTTATTCTGATGATATGCTTGATCGTATTATCATTAAGAATGATGATAAGAATGGTCTCTTTAACTTCCTTAAGGCTACCACTGGGCAGATCTCTTTCTGGAAAGACTTTATCTTTGCTATTGATCGTGCAAAGCTTGATTCTCTTTCCACTTCTAATAAAGGAAAGTCCTCTCCGATTTGGAAACTTCTTGAGCATCGTGCTATTAAGTCTCGTATTCGTAGATGGACTGGTACAGTCAATGACGCATCTGCAATTACGACACTTGTAATCTCTAAAGAGGAAGCTGATTGGCTTAAGAAGGAAGAGCATATTGATGTGATGCGTCCTAATGTAGTCTACTCTATCATGAACGCATATAATATCATGTGCTTCATTGTTGTTGATGAGGCTCTTGAGAAAGTTCATTTCCTCTTTGACGATGGAACAACAGCATATGAGACTGTCTCATTTACACATCTTGAAAGAGAAGCTAATGATGGTCAGTATAAGAAGATTATCAATCTTCTCTCTAAATCTAGATAAGGAGGTATAATATGAGAAAGCCAATTGAAAAGGCGTTCTGTGAATATATGGACATTCAAGATCGCGATACTCGTAATCAAATCCTTGCTCTAGATGAAGCTGATCAGACATCTATGCTACTTTCTCTTACATCTAAACTTTATACGATGATTGTAGACAAAGTGACTGATATTGACTTTGGCGATATTCCTGAGTCTAAAGGTGATGTCACTATGCTTGAGTCATATGATAAGATTACTGATGTAATTGAGACTCTTACAGGAATTCTTGAGCAGTATAGACAGCCGACAGATTCTATTGATGCAATTCGCGCTGCTCTTGATAATCTGGAGAATGATAAAGTTATCTATAAGCGTGGATTCCAGGCTAAGATTGAAATTGTTATGACCACATATAACACAATGGTTCTTTCAATCATCAATAGCCTTTCATATATGATTGCAGTGACAATCGAGTTTATCAAGAATCCTGGTACCAATAATGGGTATAAGATTATTCTTGATAAGGCTGGTATTGCTCGTACAAGAGATTCTCTTGTATACTCAAATCTTGTTAGATTCAACAAGGCTTGTGCAAGTGGAGAGATTAAGAAGGCATTCGATCCTCTTATCAAGGCTAAGGCTCGTGGTCTTCTTGGTATGTCTCTTGGTACTATTGCTACAGGTCTGGCAGTTGCTGCTATTCTTGTAAACATCCTTCCTATTGTTCGTGAGCTGACTTATTTTTTCTTTGCAATCAATACTCGTATTTCACAGTACTTTGATCTTCAGGCAGATCTTCTTGAGATGAATGCTCAGATGATTAAAAATAATGAGGTTACGACAGTCGAGGATAAGAAGCTTGTAGCTAATAGACAGCTTAGTATTGCTTCTAGATTCCGTAAGATTGCAGAGTTCTTCACTGTTAAGACTAAAGAAGCAGACAAGAATGCATATAAGGAAATCAAGGACGATTCTAAAGCATACAAGATCAATGATGTAGTGGATCAGGTTCCTGATTCTATTGCATCCAACGGTTCTTTGTTCTAAGAGGGAGGTGAATGCAAATTGTTTACGAAGGTTGTATCTAATGCAGAAATTGTGAAACAGCATCTTCAGTCTACTAAAGACAAGAGTATCACCGAATCACAGCTTAGTGCATTGAATGAAGCAAAATCTGCAAGAGAGACTGTAGATAAGACTAATATGGTTCTTGAGAACATGTATCGAAATGCAGTTGCAACGAACAGAAGACTCGACTTCTCTACTTCTGTTTCGAATTACCTTATGGAGACAGCAATTTATACTGTCTTTGAAAAGGTTCTTGAGGAGTCTGGTGGAGACAACCGTGATATGAACATTGGTAGAAATACCATTAAGAATTTTGTTCAAGAAACAGGCTATCATAAGCTCGTAGATAGATTCTTGAACGAGAACCTCATAACCTCACAGATTGCAAGTCTGTGTGAAGAATACAGAGCTATCATTATGGAAGCTGCTAAGAAGTCTAATACTATTGATGAAGATCCTGTATATACTATGGATAAAGCCATTGCAGATGATTTCATCAACAATATCAAAGATATTGTTCCTGAGAAGGCTATTAAGATCATTCGTGATCGTGTAGCAGATTCTATGGATCAGTTCCTTAATCAGCAGGCAGAGAATAAAGCATCTCTTGTAAATATTTACAATAAAGCTAATGAGAAGGTTAAGACTGCTGCCAATGAAGCTGTTAAGGAAGATCTTACAAAGCTTGCTAAACATGAAGCTTCTAAGGTGTATGATAAAGCAACTGATGTGCTTGGTGCCATGGTTAGAATTATGACCGAGAATGCACATAAGGTTGAAGATCTTAAGAAAGTTTATTATGAGAATAATGAACTTAACATGAAACAGATCATCAATGACAGTACAGTTGTTTATATGGCTCTTGAGACTATGAATAGCCTTGGAATGGCTAATATGGATGAAGCATTCATCCAGAAGACCTTGCTAGAGAGCCGTATGTAATATCTAACTGACATTATCATACACAAACATATTAATAAATCCAATCTGTTTGATAAGAGTGCCCTTATCAAGCTGATTAGAAATCAAACTGAAAGTTATCTGACTAAAATTAGTTAGATATTGAAACTAAGGAGGAATTTAAGATGATTCTCGATTCGACGA
>ERZ773063.950-NODE-950-length-17893-cov-9.684494_pt1 | contig 17893 bp, 19 predicted proteins | sample MGYA00580625_ERZ773063 | MGnify/ENA primary metagenome ERZ773063 (study PRJEB29015, sample SAMEA2738022) | human oral metagenome | biome: human oral; feature: human-associated habitat; material: dental | place: China | collected 2042 ...
CGGGGCCGCGCACCCAGCGGTGGCGGCCCCGGGCCCCGGACACGGATCAGGCGAGGGTGCCCATCGGGTCCCACGCGGGCAGGTGCGCGGGCTCCTCGGTGAGCGCGCCGACCAGCTCTTCGGGCAGGGAGTCCACGGGGACGACGACCTCGAAGACGTACTCGGAGAACCACGCGTCGTCCATCGTGAAGAACCCCTTGTCGCCGGGCTCCTCGCCCCACGAGTTCTCCACGCGCCAGCGGCGCGGCGCCCCGGCCTCGTCGACGTCGACGCCGGTGAAGAGCATGGCGTGGTTCATCGCGGACTCGCCGGTGTTGACGCGCTGCTCCTTCGTCATCGCCAGGTCCACGCCGAACAGGGAGGAGAAGTCGAAGAGGCCCTCGACGAAGAGGCCGGACTTCCTGTCCGACTGCTGGGAGCAGTCGGCGCCGAACCACACGGGCTTGCCGGCGCGCAGCGAATCGGCGGCGAGGCGCTTGATCGTGCCCATCTCGGCGTTGATGTAGCGGATGGGCCGCCCGCCCACGACGTTGCCCAGGTGGTCCACGGTGAGGGCTCTGCCCTTGGGGTGCTCGCGGCGGGGGTCGTCCACCAGGCACACGTACTGCGTGAGGTCCGCCTCCACGTAGCGCGCGAAGAACTCGCGGGGCGTCAGGGCGCCGTCGCGGTGGAAGTCGCCCTTGTCGTCGCGCCACTCCCATTCGAAGGAGGCGGGCGGCTCCCCGAGGCTGATGACGAGGATGCGCCACACCTGGGCGAGGGCCTTCTCCTTGGCGGCGGCGACCGCCTCGTCGGCAGCGCCCTGGGCGACCAGTTCCCGCAGCTCCAGGGCGGTGCGCCGCAGCAGCACTTGGAGCAGGGTGTTCATGCGGCGGCTGTTGGAGGACGACTCGGTTTCGGGCATGGCCTGCTTGGGCACGAGGCCGTGCTTGACGTAGAGGGAGACCGCCATGTCCCACTGGCCGCCGTCGGAGAGCACGTCGGCGAGCAGGAACTGGAGGAGCCGTCCGTCGAGGTCCTCGGTGGCGGCGGTGGCGATGATGTCCGTGAGGAACCAGTTCGCGCGTTCGAACTTGTCCCAGAAGAACACGTAGTTCTGCGAGAACTCGAAGTCCTTGAGGCCCAGGCGCTCCCTGGCGGCGGAGCGGATGAGGTTGAGGGACGAGAACAGCCAGCAGCGCCCCGACTTCTTCTGGGAGGTCACCTTCCAGTCGTCGATGCGGTCGGAGACGACGGTGGGCGTCGCGATGACGCGGTCGCGGTCCGTCGAGGCGGCTTCGATGCCGGCCACGGTGACGGCGTTGCGGGCGACGGTGCGCGCGGGGTCGCCGCTGGCGCGCAGGCGCTCGATGAGTTCTTCGCTGATCTGGTGCGGCATTGGGGGTGTCTATCCTTCCTTCGTGTGGCGGGGCGTTCACGCCTGCCTGCCAGGGTACCGCCCCGGGGGTGACGCCCGCTACCATTCGCGCTTTAGAATGGGGGCACGACAACTCGGGTCCGCTTCGCGGGCCGGACAGGCAAGGAGGCCCTTGTGACCACGCACACGCTATCTGGTACGGAACTGACCCTCTCCTCGGGCGACTACACGGCGCGGGTGGTGACCGTGGGCGCGGGCCTGGCGGGCCTGGACTGGCGGGGGCACCGGATCATCCTCCCCCACGGCGCCGACCAGGTCCCACCCGCCTACATGGGCAAGGTCCTGGTGCCGTGGCCCAACCGCATCGCGGACGGGGCGTACACGTGGCAGGGACGGCGCTACAACGTGCCCGTCAACGAGCCGGAGCTGGGGACCGCGCTGCACGGGCTGGCCGCCTGGACCGACTGGCGGGTCGTGCACGCGGACTCCGACTCGGCGACGCTGGGCCTCTTCGTCGCCCCCACCTACGGGTACCCGTGGCCGTTGCAGGCATGGGCGACGTACGCGGTCGATGCGGCGCGCGGCCTGAGCGTGACGGTCTCGACGAAGAACATCGGCCAGGCCGCGGCCCCCTACGGAACGGGCATCCACCCGTACTTGACGGTGGACGAGCGCCCCGCGGACTCCTACGAGCTCACCCTGCCGGCCTCGTCGGCGCTCACCACGGACGCGAACCTGATCCCGACCGGGCGGGTCGCGGTCGACGAGGCGGGAGTGGACTTCCGGGAGCCCGCCCTGATCGGCGGGCGCTCGATCGACCACGCTTTCACAGACATCGGGGCCGGGGGCGCGTGGACCGCGTCGATCCTCCACCGTGGAACCGGCATCGGGGCGGCCATCACCGCGGACACGCCGTGGGTGCAGGTGTACTCGGGCGAGCAGGTGTCCCGCAGGGGCGTGGCCATCGAGCCGATGACGTGCCCGCCCAACGCCTTCAACTCCCACACGGACCTGGCCGTCCTGGAGCCGGGGCAGACGCACTCGATGACCGTGGGGATCCACGGCTTCGCCCTGTAGCAGGCGGGTGCCCGGGTGGGCCCTGCGGCCCCCTCCCGGGCTCCGGGCACTGCCGACGAGGAGGGGCCGGCGGGGTTGTGTTGACGGGGCCGCTGCCCTTCCAACACACCGGGCCGGTGTTCCGCTGGGGCTGGTGCTCCCGCCCCCTCCCTTCCACAGCGCGCGCCAGGCCGCTATTATTCGAATAGTTAGTGAGCGGACTCGTGGGACGGAGGGAAGAACGTGCCGCATCCGGGAGTCGTCATGGCAGTGGCCCTGCTATTCGGATCGATTGTATTGTTCTTATGGCGCCAAGAGATGTTCAGCGACGGGCACGTCGGACGGTTCAGCCGCCAGTCCAACGCCGAGCGTCCGAAGAACATCACAGCCCTGGTCGCACCAGCGATCGGATGCATGTCCCTATCCGTAGGATTCTGCGCGCTCTCGGCATTCGTGAGGTCCTACAGCGATCCCGCGGTCGAGGAGCCGAGCGGGTTCTGGCTGTATTGGGACACGTTCTGGGGCGCGCTCATACTCATCTCACTGATCGTCGCCGCCGTCGGCTTCATCCCGCTCCCATTGCCGAAGTGGATGTACCCGCCTTACCACGAGGCGAAGCGGGAGGAGCAACGCCGACGGGAAGCCGACGAGCGCACAGGGGGGCGTTGACAGGGCAGACGGATGGCGGCTGCCAAGGAGATCGGTGCTGAACGAGAACATCGGAGGAATACTATGGGGAATCCACTATTCCTCGTCGTCGGCGTCGCGATGGGGGCATCGATGCTGTACTTCTGGTACTGCGAGATGTTCAGCGACGGCTATATCGGGTGGTTCGAACGGTTCTTCAACAGAATTCGGTGGCGGGGGAAGAACTTCACCACCCTGTCCGAACCCGCAGCGGGACTCACTGCGTGCTTCGGCTGCATAGCCGCACTCGGAACAGTAATAGATCCAAACATATTCCGACGAGGTCGTGATGGCTTTCCGTTCTGGGAGGTATGGGCCCTATTCTGGGGCGTTCCAACAGTGCTGTGCGCGTTCCTCATCTTCGTTGGCTTCATCCCGTTCTCTCTGCCTGAGTGGATGTACCCGGAGTACCACGCGGCGAAGCGGGAGGAGCAGCGCAGACGGGAGGCTGCCGAGCGCGGGGAGGCTTTGGACCGCAACCCGTTCCTGGATGACAACGGCGTGTACGCCTCACAACTGGGCAACGTCCCCGTCAACACGCCTCCGGCAGTGGGCCTGCCCTCCACAGGCGATCCCCCGCCCTTCCAGGGCCCGCCCGAAGCAGAGGACCCGGCCCTCTACGACACCAGCGCCGCCGGGGTCTTCGACATCACAGCCACTACCGCCGCACTGCCCCGCACCGGGGCGCTCACCAGCCACGGCGCCCGCCCCACCCGCGCCTCACGCGCCCGCCGGGGCCGACAGGAGGGTGGCGACGCACCGACGGCGGGCAACGCCACGGACGAACCTGACAGCACCGACAAAACGGCGCATCCGTCGGCGTCTTCGGAGGCCCTGCCAATGCCACCTCCGGAATCGCCACCGGCAGAGCCATAGGAGGCATGTTTGGACTATTCCTCGACAGGCATGGAGGGAACCGGATCAGTCAGTGGGTAAACGGTTTCGCCCATGGGACATCAACCCGGTAGCGTAGCGGTAATCCACCGTGTATGGACGTTATGGAAGAACGAAGCACTACTGAAAGGGCACAACTTGCTATATTTTATTGCAGCACTCCTTGCGCTCATGTTCGCCTCAACAACCTTCTTCTTCTGGTACCACGAAATGTTCAGGGACGGTTTCATCGGCGAGTTCAGCCGCACTTTCGACAGCGGAAGGGGGAAGAACTTCACAGCTCTCACACAGCCAGCATTCGGAGCACTGAGCATATGCTCGTCCATTATATTCATTTCGGAAGCAATTACATCAGACCCCTCACACCAGATTGCCCGCACGAATAGTCCTTGGCACCTGTGGAAGCTATTACTGGCGACAATATGCCTGCTCTTGCTACTCGTTCTTGTCCTCAGCATCATCCCGTTCACTCTGCCTGAGTGGATGTACCCGGAGTACCATGCGGCGAAACGTGAGGAGCAGCGAAAGCAGGAAGCAGCCGAGCACGGGGAGGCCGAGGACCGCAACCCGTTCCTGGACGACGACGGCGTGTACGCCTCACAACTGGGCAATGTCCCCATCGACATCCCGGAGGCAGTCGGCCTGCCCTCCACAGGCGATCCCCCGCCCCTCCAGGGCCCGCCCGAAACGGAAGAGCCAGCACTCTACGACTCCGACACCGCCGACGTCTTCAACATCACCGCCACTACCACTGCGCTGCCCCGCACCGGGACGCCCACCAGCCACGGCGCCCGGCCCACCCGTGCTCACCGAGGCTCGCAGGAGGACAGGGCCACCGCAGTGAAACAAAACACAATGGAACAGACTGACGGGATCAAAGAGTGAGACGCATCGGTGGAGGGGCTTGACTGACTTGTCATCCGATCAATAGCGTGATGGGTGCGAACAGCTGATTGGACAGTGGTTGAAATGGCCGACGGGATACGGATCCGGACCCTGTTGAGCCCGGGCGTTCCGCGCGGACTGCGCGCTGAGATGTTCAAGCACCAGCAGGACCTCGACGCCGTTGCCCAGGATCTGCAGGCCGCGCGGGACATGGTCGAGGCCGAGGACCTGCAGGGGGCCACCGCCGACCGCCTCTTCGACGCGATGACCGACAACACTGATAACGCCAAGACACTGGTGGAGGCCGTAAAGTCTCTGGTCGAGGCCCTGGGCGCCCTGGCGGACGCCCTGACGAGCACCGGTCTGTGGTTCGACAACCTCGCGGACGCCGCCGTCGCCGAGCACCTGGAGGTCACCGAGGACGAGATCATCGCCCCCGCCGACCCCACGAACCCCGCCTACGACGCCCAAGTGGAGGCATACTCCCAGTTCTGCGAGGAGTCCTACGAGATCTACGAGAAGGAGCGCAAGGCCTACGAGGACTTCGAATCAGCCTGCCAGGGCATCGCAGGACCACTCGCATGGCTCGCCGGAGAGGTCCTTCCGGACTGGTCGCTCTCTGGAATCGGGAAGTTCGTGGGCCTCCTCGAGAACGTCAACACCGCCGTCCTGTGGGGCGCCATCAGGGCCCAGAACGCGCGCTTCGCCCCCCGGTGGCCGAAAGGGGCCACTAACGCCGTCGGCCAGAAGATCGGCGGGCAGCTGAGAAGCCTCAACAGCATGAACCCCCTGGAAAAGATGTGGCTCATGACCAAACCGGAGAACTGGGTTGCGGGCAAAGGGAAAGCAAAGTCGCTGGCCACAACAGTGCGCCGGTTCGCCACCAAGGCCGGAGAGCACCTCAGCCGCATAGGAATCGTGACCACGATCCTGGACGGCGCACTATCCGCGAAAGACCAATGGGACCGCGACGCCCTCAACCCGCAGATCGGCACAGGAGAGCGCATAGCGAGAGCCGCCGTAACAGGTGCGGGAAGTGCGGGAGGCGCTGCGCTCGGCGCATCGTACGGCGCAAACCTCGGCGCTGCTATCGGCACCTTTGGCGGCCCGATCGGCATCGCTGCGGGAACAATCGTTGGCGGTATCGTAGGAGGAATCGCAGGAAGTTCATTCGGATCAGCGGTTTCCGATTTTGCAAAGGGAGCACTGGACTTTATATTCCACGGATAGATCACATCCCACTGTTTCAGTCTAATGAAAGCAAAGATGGACAACAATGAAACACCTATTGCTAATCATCTCTGGAATCACACTCGGGTCATCAGCATTATACTTCTGGTACTGCGAAATGTTCAGCGACGGATTTGTCGGCTGGTTCAGTCGAGCATTCAACAGGACACGTTGGAAGAATTTCATCGCATTATCTCAGCCGGCGGGTGGCTTGTTTTTTGTTCTCGGCGCCCTAGCATTAGTCGGCCCCATGATCGATCCCAATATCTTCAACTCACGCCATGACCATAGTCCGTTCTGGAGCTATTGGACCTCCGTATTGGTGCTCCTCTCCATGCTTTTCATGTTCATCGCGTTAACCGGTTTCATCCCGTTCACTCTGCCTGAGTGGATGTACCCGGAGTACCATGCGGCGAAGCGCGAGGAGCAGCGCAGGCGGGAGGCCGCCGAGCGCGGGGAGATTGAGGACCGCAACCCGCTCCTGGACGACAACGGCGTGTACACCTCGCAACTGGGCAATGTCCCCACCGACATCCCGGAGGCGTCCGGCCTGCCCTCCACCACAGCCCCCCGCTCTCCCCAGGCCGTGCCCTCAGCAGAGGGGCCCCCTCCCCCGCACGGCGCGCCCGAAGCAGGAGTGCCAGCACTCCACGGTCCCGACGTCGCCACCTCCGACGCGGGCACCGCCAACGCCCTCGACATCACAGCCGCTATCGCCTCGCTGCCCCGCACCGGGACGCCCACCAGCCACGGCGCCCGACCCGCCCGCGCCTCGCGCGCCCGCAGGGGCCACGGCGGCGCGGCGACCACGCCCACCGGAACCCGGGAGGACCCCAATGGGGACGCTTGACGACTACAGCCAGCAGGCGCGCGACGACGTGCGCCACGCGCAGAGCCAGGCGCAGGAGGTGGCGCAGTACTCCCAGCGCCTCAAACGGATACGGCAGACCGCCACCGACCCCACGCGCTCGGTCGCGGTCACCGTCGACGCCTCGGGCGCGCTCCTGGGCATCGAGACGCCGCTGGCGCCCCCGGCAGTCCTGGCCGCCATCGTCCAGACGTACCAGGCGGCCCGCAAACGCGCCAACTTCCTGCTCATCGACGAGGCGCGCAAGTCCTTCGGCGACGACTCGCGGATCGTGCGTCGCCTGGAGGACGACCTCGAGACGGTGGACCCCTCACGGGACCGCCGGCCCTTCCAAGCCGACCGATACCGTGCAGAAAGAGAAGGCCGCCGCGCAGAAAGGGAATCCTATGGATATTGAGATCGACACCGCACTGGTGCGCCGCATCGGCGGGGAGAGCCAGCGGTGCTCCGACGCGCTCAACGCCGTGTCGGTGGCGGACGGCAGCGACGGACAGCTCGGCGGGACCTACTCCTCCGTCATCGACCTCCTCCAAGCCGCACTGGGCGAAGTGGCGAAGGCCACGGCGCAGGCGGCCGAGAGCGCCTCCCAAGCCGCCGACCTCCACGACGCCAACGAGGCGCAGATCTCCGCCTCCCTCTCCGCCGACAACGCCCAGATCAGCTGACCCCACGAGGCCCACATGGACAACACCCGCCCCGCCGTCGAGCACACCGGGCGGACCACCGCGGTCACCGCCTCCGACCGCTGGATCCGGCTCCCCCGCCCCGACGACCCCGACTTGACGCCGCCGATGCGCCTGCTCGCAGACCAACTGCCGCCCGGCGTGCTCGACGACCCCCGCCTGGACCTCGTCCTCGTCAGGGCCGAGGGCACCGAGGAGTGGCACGACACCTTCACCACCGCGGTCGAGCCCTTCGGCGCCGAAGTCGGCGCCCAGCAGTGGCAGCACCAGGTCACCAGCCTGTCGCTGCGGGCCATCCCCGGGTACCAGATCGTCGACATGACGCCGTGGGCAACCGACGAGCAGGCCGGGCTGGTCACCACGGGCACGTACATCCTCGACACCATCTCCCTCACACTCACGCAGTGGACGTGGGTCGTCGAGGACGCCGACGGCGGCGGGAAGGGCATCACGGTGACCGCGATCTGCCCCACGCACCAGCTCGCCGCCTCCTCCGCCGACACCATCCCCATGTTCGAGAGCACAAGGGTCCTGTGATGCTGAGACTGCACACTGAAACGCCCAACCCGTACTTCTCCATGAGCGGCGAGAAGGAACTCCTCGCCATCACCGCCTACGCGGCGGGCGGGGCCGCCCACGACGAAGCGGTGACCGCGCCCCTGCGCCAGTGCGGCGTCCTCACCGCCGCCGGGCTGGCGCCGCCCGCCGACTCGATCACCGCGGGGCTGGCGGGGGCGCGGCGGCGCGTCTACATGATGACCATGAGCGCCACCGACGGCAGGCAGTGCGACGCCTACATCGCCCCCGGCGCCGTGACCATGGTGGACTACGGCACCGACGAGTACACCATGTGCGGCCTCGACCACTGCGAGTTGCCCATTGCCCTCCTCGCGTACACGGCGCTCAAGCCCCGACCGGTGGAGCGCGAGGACCTGGGCCCCCTGCGCGCCCCCATCGAGTTCCTCGACTACCTCGACGCGGGCAAGCCGCACATGATCGCCCGCGTCCTGCAACGCACCGGCATGGAGTACGCGCGCGAGCGCGGCGGGGGGATCCTGGGGGCCCGCCACTCCACCCTGAGCCGCGCGATGGTCGAGGGCACGTGGGCGATCACCGTCGGCTTCCTCTACGAAATGGTCGACGGGCAGTGGCAGCAGGCCGACAGCGTCCTCACCCTGGCCTCGCCGCACACCCTCTACGAGATCGTGCGCGACCAGGACGGGCGCCGGCCCTTCGTCCGCTTCGACCCCATCACGGGAAGACTGGTCTGGATGCGCCTGGGCCAGTGGCTCGCCCCCGTCGGATGACGCGCGGCAGGGGCTCCGGCGCTACCGGTACTGCCCCGCCGCCGCCAGGACCAGGGCGAGTGCCACCGCCCCCGCCGCCGACGAGCGCAGCACAGTGGGCCCCACGCCCACCAGCGCCGCCCCGGCGCCGGCCAGTGCCTCCGACTCCCCGGGGCTGATCCCGCCCTCGGGGCCGACGACTACCGCCATCCGCCCGGGCAGCCGCCCGCCGGGCGAGTCCGCGCGCAGGCCGTCGAGCACCGATCCGATCCCGGCGCTGGCCTCCTCGTGGCACACCAGCACCGCCCCGCCCGCCTCGACGAGGCGGCCCGCCCATTCGAGCAGGCCGCGCGTGTCCAGGGGCTCGCCGACCTCGGGGACGAAAGCGCGGCGCGCCTGCTTGGCGGCAGCCCTGGCCACCCCCTGCCATTTCGCGCGCCCCTTGAGGGCCCTGGGGCCGCTCCACCGCACGACCGCCCGCTCCGACGCCCACGGCACCACCGCGCCGACGCCGATCTGCGTGCACACGTCGACGGCCTGCTCGTCGTGGCCGCCCTTGGCGAGCGCCTGGACGAGGACGGTCCGCACAGCGGGGCCCGCCTCGTCGACCGCGCTCACCACCACCAGGTCGAGCCCCGTCTTCGAGGCGCCGACGACCTCGCAGACCAACCGCCTGCCGCGCCCGTCGACCACGTCGACCCACTCCCCCGCCCCGATGCGGCGCACCTGGGCGGCGTGACGGCCCTCGTCGCCGCCCAGGCGGGCCCGCGCCCCCGCCTCCAGTCCAGCGGGGTCGGCGGACAGGCCGTCGGAGAGGAAAACCGGCCGGGTCACGAGGCGCCGAAGGTGTCGCGCAGCTTGTCGAAGAACGACGTGTGCTGGCGGTGGGGCTCGACCCGCACCTCGCCGCGCACGTCGGCCAGCTCCTCCAGCAGGCGCCGCGACTTGGCGTCGAGGCGCTTGGGGATCTCGACGTCGACGTGGACGTGCAGGGCGCCGCGGCCCGCGCGCTGCAGGCGCCCGACCCCCAGGTCCTGCAGGACGATGTCGTCGCCCGGCTGGGTGCCCGCCTTGATGGTGACCCCCTTCACCCCGTCGAGTGTGTCCAGTTCGAACTCGGTGCCCAGAGCGGCGGTCGTCATCGGAATGGTGATCCACGTGTGCAGGTCGTCGCCGCGCCGTTCGAACACCGGGTGCTTCTTCTCGTGGATCGCCAGGTACAGGTCGCCCCGCGGGCCGCCGCCGACCCCGACCTCGGACTCGCCCGAGACGCGCACCTGCATGCCCTCGCTGGCGCCCGCCGGGATGTTCACGGTGATCGTCCTCTGCGTGGGCACGCGCCCCTGTCCCGCGCAGTTGTGGCACGGCGAGGAGATGACATCGCCGTAGCCCTGGCAGGTGGGGCACGGGCTCTGCATCTGCATGCGCCCCAGGATGGAGTTCTGGACGCGGGTGACGAACCCGGATCCGTGGCAGGAGCCGCACTGGGCGGGCGACGTGCCCGGCTCGCACATGGAGCCCCCGCACACGTCGCAGACCGCGTAGGTGGAGTACTCGACCTCCTTCTTCGCCCCGAAGGCCGCCTCCTCCAGCGTGATATCGACGTGGACCTGGCGGTCGCGGCCCGCGCGCACCCGCGACTGCGGGGTCGAGGCGCCGCCGAAGGCGCTGGAGAACCCGCCGCCGAACATCGACGAGAACGCCTCGGCGAAGGCCGACCCGAAATCGGCGCCCCCGCCCCCGCCCCCGCGCAGGGCGTCGGGCCCGCCGATGTCGTACATCTTGCGCTTGTCGGGGTCGGAAAGGGTCTCGTAGGCGACGGAGAGCTCCTTGAACGCCTCCTCGGAGTCGGGCCCGGCGTAGTCGGGGTGCAGCTGGCGCGCCAGCTTCCTGTACGCCTTCTTGATCTCCTCGGGGCTCGCGTCGCGCTGAACGCCCAGGACCTCGTAGTAGTCTCTCACCGGCTCACTCATTTCCTATCGATGTGGTGGTCTTCAGTCCCCGCGCGCCTCATGTGGCCAAGAAGCGCGAGAGGTAGGCTGCGACGGCGCGCACCGACGACATGGTCCGCGCGTAGTCCATGCGGGTGGGCCCCACGACCCCGAGGTGGGCGACGCCCTCCCCGGCGGTCTCCCCCGCGCGGTAGGTGCCCGTCACCACCGAGGCCTCGCTCAGCGCCTCGTGCGGGTTCTCAGCGCCGATGGTGACGTGGACACCGCCGTCGGACTCGGCCTGGGCGAAGAGGCGCATGAGGACCATCTGCTCCTCCAGGGCGTCCAGGACGGGCGTGATGTCGTGGAAGTCGACGGCGCCGCGCGCCAGGTTCGACACGCCGGATATGACGATCCTCGCCGACTCCTCGGGGGCCAGGAGCTCGGCGACCACGTCGGCCAGCACCCCGACCAGGGCGCCGAGCTCCGGGGGCGCAGCGGCCACCGCCTCGTCGCGCCCCGCGTCGACGTCCCGCGAGGTCGCGGCCCCCATGTGGGCGCGCAGCAGCAGCCTCGCCGAGGCCACGTCGTCTCCGCTGACGGGGGCCGCCAGGGACAGGGAGCGCTCCACGACCTCGCCCTGGTCGGTGATGACGACCACGAGCAGGCGGGAGGGCGCCAGGTCGACGACCTCGAGGTGGCGCAGGGTGCGCACCGAGGTCGCCGGGTACTGGACGAGGGCGACCTGGCGGGTGAACTGGGCGAGCAGGCGCACCGTGCGCTCGACGACGTCGTCGATGTCGGCGCTGTCGGACAGGAAGCCCTCCACGGCCCGCCTCTCGGGGGCGGTCATCGGCTTGAGGGTGGCCAGGCGGTCCACGAACACCCGGTAGCCCCTGTCCGTGGGGACCCGTCCGGCGCTCGTGTGCGGCTGGTAGATGAGGCCCGCGTCCTCCAGGACCGCCATGTCGTTGCGGATCGTGGCGGAGGAGACGCCCAGGTCGTGGGACTGGGCGATGGCCTTGGAGCCGACGGGCTCGCGGGTGGCCACGTACTGCGTGACGATGGCGCGCAGCACGTCGAGGCGCCGGTCGTCCGCTGAGCTCCGGCTCATGGCGCTCCTTCCCCGCACTGCATTGGCACTCCGTGTCCCTGAGTGCCAATGCTACTCCCCCGCCCCACTCCTGGGCACGCCCAGAGGGGCCGCTGCGCCGACAGCGAAGCCGGGCGACCACCGCGGTGTCCCGGTGGCCGTCCGCCCCCGCCTTGTCGCATTCCGCGGACCGGTGTCCAGTGGGCTCGGGGAAGCCGCTCCCGCCTCGTCGCCCCAGCGGGGTCTCAGTGCGCCCAGGGGACCGTCACGAAGTCGATGAGCTCCTCGACGCGGCCGAGCAGCGCGGGCTCGAGGTCGCGGTAGTTGCGCACAGTGGACAGGATCCTGCGCCACCCCGCAGCGATGTCGGCCCTCGTGGCGTGCGGCCACCCCAGGTACTCGAGCGTCCCGTGCTTGATGTCGGTGCCCCTGGGGATCTGGGGCCACGCCTCCAGGCCGACGCGCCCTGGCTTGACGGCCTGCCAGATGTCGACGAAGGGGTGGCCGAGGACCAGCACCGACTCCCCCCACCGCTCCTGGACGGCGCGCGCGATGCGGGTCTCCTTCGACCCGGCCACCATGTGGTCGAGCAGGATCCCCGCGCGGGCGGTGTCGGTGGGGCCGAACTCCTCCAGGACCTCCTCCAGGTTGTCGGCGCCGTCGAGCAGCTGCACGACGATCCCCGCCTCCGCCAGGTCGTCGCCCCACACGTGCTGCACCAGTTCGGCGTCGTGCTTGCCCTCCACCCAGATGCGCGAGGCCTTGGCGACCCTGGGCGCGGACCTGGGGGCGGCGATGGACCCCGAGTTCGTCACCCTGCGACCCCCGGGGGTGGTCAGCCCCGCCCGGAACCCCGCCTCCGCGGCGGCCCCGTCCGCCCGTGAGGGGCCGGGGGGCGTCCGGGGCAAGGGCGCGAGCGCGATGATCGGCTGGCCCTCCAGCCAGAACCCGCCCCCGAGCGGGAAGGAGCGGCGCTTGCCCCTGCGGTCCTCCAGTTCCACCAGGTGGACGCCGCCGGACTTCTCCACGCGGGTCACCGCCCCCACCCATCCACTGCCCACGTCCTCCAGGACCATGCCGATCTCGACGTGGACCTGCCGGGACCTGGGGTTGGGCGCGCCGGGGGCGTCGCGGTGCGGGTCGCGCGCGAGCACGTCGGCGCCGTAGGGGTCGATGGGGGTGAAAGCCACGCCCCCACCTTACATTCCGGAACCGGGCTCCGCGGGGACGGCCCAGGCGCCCTGCGCGATGCTGGTGATGAAAACGGCAGCCGCGGCGGCCAGGCCCCACGAGACGAGGGAGCCGATGAGGAACTCCTCCGCTTTCTCGCCGGTGTCGTCCTTGGAGACCTCCGGGAATCGGATGACGCCCTTGGCGGCGATGATGGCGGCGATGGCCGCCTGGGGCCCCGAGGCCGCCATGAGCACGATGAGCAGGCGCTCCAGCGGCCCGATCCACCGCCCGCCCGACAGGCCGCGGCGGGGCGCGGGCGCACCGGCTCCCCCGGCCGCTTCCAGGGCGGCGGCCCCTGTTCCCGGCACTCCTGCGGCCCCTGTTCCCGGCACGCCGGAGGGCGCCGCGCCGCACGCCCCACCGGACTCCGCGCCGCGGTGGGCGGGCAGCGGCTCCCCGCCCCTGCCCCGCGCGCACTGGAGGACGGCGGCCACCAGCCGGTTCGCGGGCACCGTCAGCAGGAACACCGCCGCGAAGGACGCCTCCAGTGGGCGGGTGGCCTCCTGGGCGAACAGGGTGGACTCGTTGGTGAACAAGGGCATCATGCCCGCCCCCGGGGGCGTCAGGACCGCCATGGCGGCGACCGCGACGGCCCACCGCACGACTACGCCCGCGGCCCGGGCGTCCGCCTCGGCCCACACGAACCAGGCCGCGCCGACCAGGGCGGGCAGGGCGCAGGCGGGCGCGGACGAGCCCAGGGCGAGCGCCGCGTGCACGACGACGGCGATGAGGAGGGCGGCGAACGCGGCGGCGCGCCACAGCCTCCGGGTGGTCACGAGGGCGGACGCCTCGGCGGCCGCTATCGACAGGATGAGGGTCTCATGCACGGTTGGCCTCCTGGATGAGTGCCGTCGATTGGAGGACGCCCGCTCCGGCGCCCCGGGCGAAGTCGGAGACGGCCTGTTGGGAGATCTTCTCGGCGCGGGCGATGGCGACCTGGGGCTCCCCCATGGCCAGTGCCCCGGCGATACGGCGCTGGCGGGCGCTGAGGCGCCAGACGGCGTGGTCGCGCAGGGTGAGCAGGGCGTTGACGACGGCGTCCGCCGGGGCGCCCTCGGGGTCCGAGGCGTACCAGGTGCGCTGGAAGGGGCTGGCACCGTCCTGGCGGGCGTGGGCGCGGTCGATGGCGGCCCTGGCGGCCCACCAGGCGGAGCCGTCCTGCAAGTAGTGGCCGTGCTCGTCGGCGCCCAGCGCGTCGAGCACCAGGATCTGGCCCTCGCCGATGCCGAAGCGCAGCGAGAGGCCGTCGGGCACCAGCAGGTGGACGCGGGCCGTGTAGACGAGGGCGTCGGCGAGGGTGCGCGTGGCGAGCTGGAACTCGTCGCCGATGGTGGCCACGGGCTCTTGGAGGAGGTCGAGGCCCTGCGCCGCGCGGGCGAGGACAGCCTCGAGGGCGCGCTGGGCGCTCGGCCTGTCACTGAGGGCGCGCGAGCCGACGATGTCGGCGATGAGGGCGCATTGCGGTGCCATGGTTCCACATTATTACTTGTATCCACTCGATTACAAGCAGAATCGCGGAGCGGGTGGGCCCGGCGCGGGCGGGCGCCTCACGGCAGGGCGCGCACCCAGGCCCTCTCCTCGGGGGTGGTCCTGCGGCTCTCGAGGATCTTCCTCAGGGCGCGCCGCCGCACCGGGTCGGGCAGGGGCCCGGGCTCCGCCACGTAGGGGACGGCGTCCTCGCGGTGCGCGTCGAACGCCGTCGCGAAGTACCAGGCGCACACCATCTGCACGTAGTAGTCGTCCCAGTCGATGCCCGCCACCCAGTCGAGGTGGTCGGCGGCGTAGGCGCTGGTGCGCAACGCGCCCATCAGGACGCACACGCCGACGCGCACGGTGTAGGCGTGCTCGGAGCCCGTCCACTGGCGCGCGGCGGCGGCGACGGCACCGGGGTGGGCGCCCATGCAGGCCGGCTTCACGCTGTCGGCGACCATCCAGTTGTCGACGAGGGGCAGGAACTCCTCCATCTTCCGCTGCCACTGATCGGGGTCGGCCTCGGTGTTGAGGCAGAGCATGTGCACGATGTCGAGTTCGACGTAGGCGTGGGGGGCGCTGCTGTAGAACTCGTCGCTCCTGCCGGCGCGGCGCAGCGCCTGGGCGGCGCGCCGCATCTGCGCCATCGGCACCCCCAGGAAGCGCTCGGCGTCGACGGTCGGGGTCAGCCGCGCGTTGAAGGCGGCGAGCTCGTCCGTGCGGGCGCCCTCCAGGGAACGCAGGACATCATCGGTGGCGCTCATGGCCCCAAGTCTAGGCCGCCCAGGGCGGATCCGACAGGGCCCTCCCCTCGTCTCCCGTCGGGGTCCGCTTCCCTCCGGTGCCGCACACAAGGGAGGGGATTAGACAACACCGGACCGCACACAAGGGCGGGATCAAGCCCTTGTGTGCGGCGCGTGTTGCGTAAATCAGGGTCCTTGTGTGCGTAACCCGGAGGGAAGCCGGCCCTGGGCCCGGTCCGGGCGCGGGCGTTCCCCCGGCGCGGGCACCCGCCCTCAGTACCCCATGAGCTCGCGGGTCACGTGGTCGGCGAGCAGGCGCCCCCGCAGGGTGAGCACGGCGCGCCCAGCGCCCGCCTGAGCGGCGTCGATGAGGCCGTCGGCGACGAGCCCCGCGACGCGCTCCCGCCCTCCGGCTACGGCCCCCGAGCCCGCCGGGGTGTCCGCGAGCGCCACGCCCTCGCCGGTGCGCACGGCCAGCATCACGCGTTCGAGGTCCCGCGTGGGCGCGTCCAGGGCCTCGCCGGAGTGGGCGGGCGAAAGCCCCCGGTCCAGGCGCGAGGCATAGGCCGCGGGGTGCTTGACGTTCCACCACCTCAGGGCGCCGATGTGCGAGTGCGCGCCGGGGCCCAGCCCCCACCAGTCCCAGTCCCGCCAGTACGCCAGGTTGTGGCGCGAGGCGCGGGCCAGCGCCGTGGGCGCCAGGGCTCCCCGGTCCAGGGCCCCCGCCTCGTGGGGTCCGACGAGGGCGAAGTTGGAGATCTCGTACCAGCGGTAGCCCGCCGCGGACAGGACCGCGTCGGCCTCCTCGTACTTCGCGGCCTCGTCGTCGGGGTCGGGGGCGGGCAGTTCGCCGCGCGCCACCTGGGCGCCCATCCGCGTCCCCTCCTCCACGACCAGGGCGTAGGCGCTGATGTGGTCGGGGCGCATCCGGGTGGCGGCCAGCAGGGAGGCCCGCCAGTCGTCCAGGGTCTCGCCCGGGCACCCGTAGATGAGGTCCACGGACACGTCGAGCCCCGCCTCGCGGGCCCAGGCAACTGCCTCGGGGACGCGCTCGGGCGCGTGGGTGCGGTCCAGGGCGGCCAGGACGCGGGGCACGGCGGACTGCATGCCGAAGGAGACGCGCGTGAAGCCCGCGTCCGCGAGCCCGGCCAGTCCGCGGGCGCTGACGGTGTCGGGGTTGGCCTCCAGCGTGACCTCGGCGCCCGGGGCGATGCCGATGCGCTCGCGCAGGCCGTCGAGGGCGCGGGCCAGTTCGCCCGGGGCCAGCATCGTGGGGGTGCCTCCCCCGAAGAACACCGTGGAGGCGGGGCGGGGGCCGAACCCCGCGCCGTCGAGGACACGGGTGGCCAGGGCCGCCTCGGCCAGGACGGAGCCTGCGTAGGTGTCCAAGTCGGCTCCCGCGCCGAACTGGGCGGTGTAGGTGTTGAAGTCGCAGTACCCGCAGCGCACCCGGCAGAAGGGGACGTGCACGTAGAGGGAGAGGGGGCGCCCGGCGTCCTCCTCGACGAGGCGGGGGTCGAGCGCGCCGTCGGCGGGCCACGGGGCGCCGTCGGGCAGGGCGGGGCTCATGGGTCCTCCTCCGCGCGGGCCTCAGGCGCGCGGGAGGCGCGCGCCCACGATGTCGTGCGCGCGCCTGCCCGCGTCCAGGCCGCGCGTCTCGAAGTGGGTGGTGATCCGCCCCTCGTAGCGGGGCGCGAAACCGCCGCAGTCCGGGCGGGGGTCGGCCGGGTCGGGGCGCTCGCCGGCGTGGGGGTTGTCCAGCAGGGGGCATGCCTCGACGACGTCGCGCATCTGCCAGGCGTAGTCGTCCCAGTCGGTGGCCATGCGCCACACTCCCCCGTCCTCCAGCAGGCGCGCCACCTCCAGGGCGAAGGAGTCGCTCACGAGGCGGCGCTTGCGGTGGCGGGCCTTGCGCCAGGGGTCCGGGAAGAAGGTCCACACCTCGCGCGCGGTGGCGTCGTCCAGCAGGTGCAGCAGGGCCTGGGCGGCGTCCGCCTCCAGGACCCGGATGTTCTCCACGCCCGCGCCCGCGGCCTTCGACAGCAGTTTCGCGATGCCAGGGACCCACACCTCCAGGGCCAGGTAGTCCCGGTCGGGGTGGGCGGCGGCCGCGGCGACCAGTTGCTCGCCGGTGCCCGATCCGACCTCGATGGTCAGGGGCGCGCGGCGCCCGAAGACCTCCGCGGGGTCGAGGGCGAAGTCCTCCGCCACCGTCGTGCGGCCCACGCCGCGCCTGGGCTCGATGACGTAGCGGGGGGCCACCGCCTCCCACGTGCGCCGCAGGTTCGGGGGGAGTTCCCGCGAGCGCCTCGTGAAGGACTTGGTGCGCGCCATGAAGACGCCGCCCTCCTGGGCGGGTCGGCGGCGCGGGGAGGCCCCTGGGGCGGGTGGGAGGCTGCGCGCGGCGGTTCCCGGGACGCCGGGGACCGGGTCGGCGGCGCTCCCCCGGGCGGGCGGAGGCGCCGCGGGGGCGTCCG
>ERZ773063.951-NODE-951-length-17888-cov-4.143722_pt1 | contig 17888 bp, 18 predicted proteins | sample MGYA00580625_ERZ773063 | MGnify/ENA primary metagenome ERZ773063 (study PRJEB29015, sample SAMEA2738022) | human oral metagenome | biome: human oral; feature: human-associated habitat; material: dental | place: China | collected 2042 ...
TACGCCGTATGCTAATGCTCCGCGGTTTAATCGGCGCAATGCGCAGTTGGATGAGCTATCATGAGCGCCGTAATTACGCCAGCGATTTTAGCAGAAAACGCTGCTCAATACAAAGAACAAGTCGATAGAATCACCGGCTTCGCTGAGCGCGTGCATATTGATATTTCTGACGGTGAATTTGCACCGACGCTAACGGTTAGTATTCCGGAATTGTGGGCACCTGAGGGATGGATGGTCGATATTCACGCGATGGTTGATAAGCTTGACGAATACATCCCAAAGTTGATTGCTTTGCGGCCAAATATGATTATCGTGCATGCCGAGGCTAAGGGCGATGTCCAGACGACGCTCACGCAGATTCGACAAGCTGGAATTAACGCTGGTTTGGCTTTGCTTCGCTCCACAGTGCCGCGAACCGTTGAGGAAATGATAAAATTAGCCGATCACGTGATGATTTTTAGCGGCGAGCTGGGCAGATTCGGCGGTAACGCCAGCCTGATGCAGTTGGAGAAAATCCGCTTGATTAAGTCAATTAATCCAGGGGTAGAAATTGGCTGGGACGGCGGCGTGTCGATTGATAATGCGTATAGTTTGGTGCAGGGCGGCGTCAATGTCCTCAATGTTGGCGGTGTCATTCAGAAAGCATCAGATCCGCATGCTATTTTTTCCAAGCTCCAGCAGGAAATTAGCAAAACGAGTGTTTTGTAAACTATGAACGAGACATTGGCGGTTGAACAGCTGGAGGAAAAAGCGCGAGAGCTACGGCAACTGGTTATTCGCCAAGTAGCAGCCGCTGGCAGCGGGCATGTGGCGGGGCCGCTGGGGTTTGCTGATGTGATGGCGGTGTTATATTTTCGGATTCTTAGATTGCGACCAGAAGAACCGGATTGGCCTGATCGCGATCTGTTTGTCATGAGCAACGGTCATTATGCGCCGCTGCTGTACGCGGCGATGGCGATGCGCGGATTTTTATCGGAATCAGAGTTAATGAGTTTGCGGCAGTTTGGCTCGCGGCTACAAGGCCATCCGGAGCGGGTGAAATTGCCGGGGTTAGAGACGACCAGCGGGCCGCTCGGCTGCGGTCTCAGCCAGGCTGCCGGCATGGCGTATCATTTGCAGTATTTGCAGAATTCGGAGTGTTTTATATATTGTAGTTTAGGCGATGGTGAACTTAATGAAGGCAATATTTGGGAAGCGGCGATGTTTGCAGCCAAGTATAAATTAGGCCGGCTAATCGCCATTGTTGATCGTAATACTATTCAAATTGGCGGCGATACAGAAAAAGTCATGCCGCTGAATGATTTGGGCGAGAAATGGCGCAGTTTCGGCTGGCAGGTGCAGGAAATTGACGGGCATGACATGGCGCAAATTATCGTAGCAATTGAAGCGGCGCAGGCAGTACGCGAGCAGCCGAGCGTGATTATCGCGCATACAGTACCCGGGCGCGGCGTTGATTTTATGGAGGGTGATTATCGGTGGCACGGCAGGGCGCCAAATGCTGAGCAGGCCGCCGCAGCTCTGGCGCAATTAGATCTATCAGCCGGGAAACAGTCGGAAGGAGTAGCAGGCGCATGAATGTGTTGCGGGATGATTGGCGTGCGGGAAATACCGCATCGATGCGGCTCGGTTTTGGTCACGGTTTAGTTAGCGCAGCACTAAATAACCCCCAGGTTCTAGCGCTAAGCGCTGACCTGGCAGACAGCGTCGGCTTTGGCGAGTTTGCTAAAAAAATCGGCGCGCCGCGGTTCATTGAGGTTGGTGTGGCAGAGCAAAATCTGGTGACGGTGGCATCAGGGCTAGCAGCGATGGGTAATATTCCGTTTGCAGCCAGTTATGCGGCGTTCAGTCCGGGGCGTAATTGGGAACAAATTCGGACGACGATTTGCCTGAATAACCAGCCGGTCAAGCTGGTCGGCTCGCATGCCGGGCTAAATGTCGGTGCGGACGGCGCGACGCACCAAATGCTGGAGGACATCGCGCTGATGCGGAGTCTGCCAAACATGGTGGTCTTGGCACCGGGTGATGCCTACGAGGCCGAAATGATGGCAGCAGTGATGGCGGCTGATTCGCGGCCAAATTACGTGCGATTGCCGCGAGCTGACATGCCGCTGTTTTTGGATGGTGAGGTGGCTATCGGCCGAGCGTCCGTACTGCGCCAAGGCACTGATGTGGCGTTACTAGGTACTGGTACGATGACGTATCAGCTGCTCATGGCGGCAGAACAATTGGCGTACGCCGGCGTTCAGGCAGAAGTCGTGCATTTTAACACTATCAAGCCGCTGGACGAAGCAGCGGTCGTTGCCGCCGCCCAAAAATGCGGCCGTGTGGTAACAGCAGAAGAAGGGCAAATTGCCGGCGGATTTGGCAGTGCGGTGGCGGAAGTACTCAGTGAAAAATTATCAGTGAAAATAAAGCGTATCGGCGTCCGCGACCAGTTCGGCGAAAGCGGCTCGGTAGCTGAATTGTGGAAAAAGCATGGGCTGGATGTCGAAGCGATTGTTAATAAAATAAGTGCATTTTTGAATAAATAAACTATTTTATGCCTCGTCGTAGTTAATATACGACGTTTCTTCAAAGGTGAGCCCACCCCTACTGCGCTGATTCAAAGTAAAGCCATCAGGACCAATGCTGATAACATTACGACAATTGATTTGGTCTGGGTGATAATATATACGCTCAAAAGATTGCCTGCCTTCTTCGCCTACAAACGTCACAAGCGCTGCATTTTCACTGTCTGGAAAACAGAGTGTTAGAACATTAAAATACTCACCTGTTTGATCAGTATGTTCTTCAATAGTCTTCTTAAGGGTATCAGCGCATCTTTTGTTAGTTAAAGTAGTTCTCGTGATGGCGGGCGATTGGATAATGCTATATGGAGGCATGGGGTCGCATTCTCTTGAATGTATCTGGGCTAGAGGCCCATGCACTTGAAACAAACGAGCTGCTTTGATAATCTTTTCTTGATGCCAGGGATCAATGAATGCTTCAACTCTTGTAAGCTGCTCTGGTGTAAGGAGTTCTTCGCCAACGACTCCTAGACTTTCGACTGGTGGATAATCATGATTGTCTGATGTTGCCGTGGGATTCATTTCAAATTTCATATTTTTATTGTATCACAGTCGTGAGTATAAATGCTAACACTTTCACCGCATTTTCCCCAAAAGTCAAATCACCCACCTCTGTAAAATTCGCTAAAAATTATTTGCCAAAATCCGCCTCTTTTCATTTTCCGCCGCCGCTGCTATACTTAAACATAAGTAGTATAAGAGGTAAAAGGGTATATGGGACTGACAATTTCTGACATTCGGCGCAATACCACGCATGCGCGCCATTTGATGCAGCGGACACGGGCGCAACATTTTGCGGTCGGGGCGTTTAATATTGATAATCAAGAAACACTGATCGCGGTGGCGCGGGCGGCGCAGAAGCTCCAATCGCCAGTGCTGGTGGAAGTATCAGACGCCGAGGTTAAGGCTATGGGGCTGGAGAACGTACGCGATCTGGTGGATAATTATAAGGCTGAATACGGCATTGAGATGTATCTCAATCTGGATCACGGACCAACAGTCGAGGGCTGCAAGCGGGCGATTGACGCGGGTTATGAGTTTGTGCATATTGATATTTCCCAGGCAAATCATGATGCCTCGGATGAGGAAATCATCGCCAAAACCCGTGAGGTTGTCGAGTACGCCAAGTTCACCGGCGCGTTGGTGGAAGCCGAGCCGCATTATTTTTGGGGTTCGTCAAATGTCCACACCGAGGCGATCGACTATGAAGAAATTAAGAAAACCTTTTCCACGCCAGAAGGCGCGCGTGATTTCGTAGAGGCGACGGGAATTGACACTTTTGCGGCGGCGATTGGTAATTTGCATGGGTTGTATCCGGTGCCGAAAGTGTTGGATTTGGAATTATTAGCACGCATTCGCGAAGCGCTGCACTGCCAGATTTCGCTCCATGGCGGATCAGGCACGCCGCTGCATTATTTTAAGGATGCGGCGAAAATTGGCGTTTCTAAGATTAATATTAATTCCGATATGCGTTACGCTTTCCGCACGACGCTGGAAAAGACCTTGCGTGAAAATCCGAACGAGTACGCCATCGTCAAGCTGATGCCGCCGGTATATGCTGCTGTTCAGGAGGTGATTGAGGAAAAAATTCAAGCCTTCGGATCGGCGGGAAAGGCGGTGGTGTAATGGCGAAAATTATTACTGTCGGTGCAGGCGTGCAGGATGTTTTTTTAAGCCAGTCGGATGCGCTAAAACCAGTGTGCGAAAGTCCAGAGCATTGTTTTGCCCGGTTGGATTTGGGAGCGAAAGCCGATGTTAACCAGATTCATTTCGCTACAGGCGGCGGTGCTACTAATGCAGCAGTGACATTTGCGCGCCAAGGACATCAGGCATTATTCATGGGTATTATCGGTAAGGATCCAGCCGGCCAGGCGGTGTTGGACGACTTAGACAAAGAAGGCGTCGGTACGCAATTGGTAAAATATTCCTTAAAGTACAGTACCGGCTACTCGGTGTTGCTATTAGCACCAAACGGCGAAAGGACGATTTTAACTTATCGCGGTGCATCGACGCATTATCATCCAGCGGATTTTGATATCAGCGAGCAAAAAGCCGACTGGCTGTACGTTTCTACCTTGTCGGGAAATATGGATGTGCTAAACAAGTTATTCCGCCAGGCCAGAGACCAGGGGATTAAGATTTGCTTCAATCCGGGTAAAAAGGAATTAGCCCAAAAAGACAAGCTAATTGGCTTACTGCAGGATGTCGAGATCTTAACTGTGAACCGCGAGGAAATGCAGTTGTTGGTGTCCGGTGATGATTTGGAATCTTTGGCGCGCAACGCTCTGAATTTAGTGCCAGTTGTGTTGATAACCGATGGCGTGAACGGCTCTATTGCCAGCGATGGCAGAACGATTGTTCGCGCTGGCATGTATGATGATCGGCCGTCAATTGACAGAACTGGCGCTGGCGATGCTTTTGCGTCTGGATTTTTAAGCGCTTGGGCGGAGGATAGCAATTTGAAAAATGCAATTATTTTCGCCAGTGCCAATGCTAGTTCGGTGGTGATGAATATCGGCGCTAAAACTGGAATTTTACAAAAAGGAGTGCCGCTCCACGCTATGCCAATTCATGAAAAGGAGGTTTGAAATGCCGCGAAGTTTAAGCAGGCTTTTGGGCGATGACAGTAAGCAGCGATTAGCGCTAAACGAATTACAGCGAATGACGCGTGACGATAGCGATGTGCGGTTGATCGCAGAAATTTTAGCGCGGGCGCATTCGATTATTCGCTCGCTCGGCCTTGATCCTAGCGATACTACTGCCGAGGAAGTTTACCAGGCGCTGCAAGCAATCGCTCCGCGGGCAGAAAACTGGGCGCCGTTTAAGGCATCCGATTGGGTACTGCTGGATATCGACGGGCAAGTTATTTCGTTTCATCCAATCGATGTCATTGATAATTATCATCATCAATTACCGCTTGGACAACACCAAACGTCTCAAGGGAGAAGGGGTTTAGGCTTTGAAATCGCTCGCCGTTATAAAGACCATCCGAAGACTCACAATTCGACAGTCGAACGTGTCGTCTGCGAGGGCGGGATTTGTTATATTGCCTCGGCTGTTGGCGAGCCAGTCAAGTCAGAATCCCCGTTTCAATTACCGGTAGCTAATGCTAAATCAAAAAGCCGCAAGTCAGCTGATATACCTGCAAAGCCTAAAAAATCTGGCAGTAAAAAATCTAATAAAAAACCCAGTAAAACCTGAAAGTTTCTAAGAATTATCTAAAAATACTGAAAGCTAAGAGCGATCGGGCGGGTTAATACGAAGTATGGTCAGCAGTACGTCTTATTCGATTGCACCAGCTCAACAATCTCATCGACGCTGTCGGTGATAGTATAAATATCCAGGTCTTTCTCAACGATAGCTCCTTCGGCCAACATATGATTGCGGAAAAAGGCGTCCAAATCGCTCCAAAACGCTGTGTCAAACAAGATCACCGGTGCACGGTTGGCTTTTTCAGTCTGGATTAGCGTCAATATCTCCGCCAGTTCATCCAATGTACCGAAGCCGCCTGGGAAATAGATATACGCATTGGCAAACATAGTCATGACGATCTTTCGCGGCGCAAAGTGCTGAAACTCAAACACCTCGGTGGCGTATTTATTGACTTCCTGCTCGTGCGGCAGGCGAATGTTGAAAGCGATCGACTCGCCGCCAGCAGCCCGCGCACCCTCCTGGACAGCCTTGTTAGCACCTTCATTGGCAGCGCCCATAATGCCGTGCCCGCCACCGGAAACGATGGCATAGCCAAGTTTAGCTAGCCGTTCAGCCGTTTCTTTCGCAGCATGGTAATAGGCGCTATTCGGGTCGGTGCGTGCTGAACCAAAGATAGTTACTGTTTTCTGATATTTCCGAAGAATCTCGTAGCCGCTCTGGATTTCATCTTCCATCTTACCGAGGCGGAACATCGCAGCCTGTAGCTGTACGTCGCGTGGAACGCAAAAATTTTTGGGAGTCATGATTATCCTTTTGTTTTATGATATAACTCTTTCAATTATAGCATAAGCATTACTATTTTGTCAAATAGCAATTTTATGGGCTGGCTATTTATGCGAGGAATTACCTGATAACGTCGGCTACTGCCGGTACAACGCGCTCATCAAATGGCGATGGTATGACCTCGTCGGCGGTCGGGTGGTCGACGAGTGCCGCTAAAGCCTCGGCTGCCGCTAGTTTATGTTCGTCGGTGATTTTCTTAACGCCGTGATCCAATGCGCCGCGGAAAATTCCCGGGAAGGCCAGGGAATTATTGATCTGATTTGGAAAATCGCTGCGGCCAGTCGCGATGACAGTCACGCCCGCTTCTTTAGCAATGTCTGGCATGATTTCTGGTACTGGATTTGCCAGGGCAAAAACGACAGGATTTTTAGCCATTTTTGCTACCATTTCCGGAGTTAATAGTCCTGGCTTTGATACGCCGATGAAAATGTCGGCATCGGTAATTGCGTCGTCTAGCGAGCCGCTAATGTCGGTTCTTAGATATTGTTTTAGGGCAGTTTTTTCGGCATTCAAATCATCGCGGGCGTCGGAAATAATGCCGCGGCTATCAACAGCGTAAATATTGTGAACGCCATAAGCGTATAGTAACTTAGCGATGGCTGTGCCAGCAGCTCCCGCGCCAATCATCACTACTTTACAATCAGCCAGATTTTTACCAACGACTTTCATAGAGTTAATCAACCCTGCTAATACCACGACTGCCGTGCCGTGCTGATCATCATGAAATACGGGGATATCCAGTTCGGCTTTCAGGCGTTCTTCAATTTCAAAACACTTCGGCGCAGCGATATCTTCCAAGTTGATCGCTCCAAAGCTCGGCGCTATCGCCTTGACGGCAGCGATAATTTCTTCTGGCTCATGAACGTCCAAGACAATTGGCACAGCGTCGACATTAGCGAAATGTTTGAACAGCAGCGCCTTACCCTCCATGACTGGCATAGCGGCTTTCGGCCCCAAATCACCGAGGCCCAAGATCGCCGAGCCATCAGAAATCACGCCGACCAAATTATTCGTCCAGGTGTATTTCGGTAAATTCGCCGGGTTCTCGGCGATGGCTTGGCTAACGGCGCCGACGCCCGGGCTGTAATAAGCGCTAAGTTTATCGCGGTCGATTTCGCTGTTATCGCGCAGCGCGGTGGTGATTTTACCTTTGTATTTTTCGTGTAGTTCTAGTGCTAATTTATTGTAGTCCATATTAATATTATACGCCATGATAGCGGTTTGTTGTTATATATCTGGAAGCATGATATGATTTGGACAGCTTTATAGATAAGGAGGAGATGCAATATTATTATGAGGAGTAGTGTCGGACATGAAGGTTCTTTTGGTGGTAATAGGGAAAGAAAGAAACCTGGTTTTTTGCAGCGCGCGGCGGCGGGACTGGCGGGTCTTGCATTAGCTCTCGGCGGCTGCAGTATTGGCGAAGCTGGCGCAGGAGCTAGCTCTAGTCCGGAAGTAACTCCCACGCCAGACACTACGTCCACCGCGGAAGCAGCTCCAACGCCGACCGCCGAGAGAACGCCAAAGATGGTCGCCCCGGGCAAATTGCCAACAGTTGAGCAGCTATCGGTGGATAATTTGGAGAAAGACGAATGCATAATGTATTCCGTAGGAGCATTCTGGACTGAAGACGGCACGCTTGTTTCCAGGCCGATCGTGACAGTTAATAGCAAACTCACCACGTTTGGCGAGGAAGCATGCAACGGCGGAAAAGTGGAAGTAGGAAAAGAAGATGACGTACGGTATTTCGTTATCGTTTGGGAGCAAGAGCCAGGAGCGACTGTCGTTGAAGAGGTATTTGCCGAAGATGGTGAGAATACTTATGCTGATACGAGGTTTGGCAGAATGCCGCTATACCAGACGATTCAGGCGGTAAAGACTGATGGGCGCGACTTTACAGATTGGAACGGGGTTACTGTTACTTTCACGCTGTCAGACGGAAAGATAGTTCCAGTTGCTTGCGAGTATGATCAGGCGGCTAGCCAGGGAGCTGATCCGCAAACTGTTGTTAGCTCTAGCAATACTGAGCTTTGCCGGCAGTAGCAGCGTAAGGCAACTGAAGTAGTGTATAATGTGATTTGTAAAATTTTTAGGGATTTTGCTTGCTTTTATCTTCTGATTGTGGTATAACCTGAAAGCTTATTACTATTTAATATTTTTGAGGTAAAGATATAGCAAAAATGAGTAAGTCTACATTTAGGCATGCGGGTAATCGCACGCCGAGAGATGTAATCAGTCATTTTGGCACTCATCATGCAGGCGAATATGAAAAATATACGCCAAGGCACGCTGCTGGAGAATTAAGCCGTGAAGGCTGCTTTTCTGGTGGCGATGTAATAAAAGCAATAGCTGGTCTTGCTGCAATCGCTGTGACAGCAGCCGGTGCTGTTTCTGTCGGCGTTTCTATCGATGAGAAATATGACAAAGCAAATACGAGCATCCAGCAGCCAGAAGAAAGAAAATCTGCTGAAAGTACTGGTACGCCGCTGCAGCCAACAGGATTGGATAGTATTATCGATCAATCTCCAGAAGAACGCAGGATAGTGATTGATGGAGCGTCTCGTGTGTCAGCTTGCGATATAAGATCGCAGCAAGGAGAGCTTGGAGAAGATGTAAAGTGCGTTCATCCTAATACTTTTGCCTATCTAGGCGCCAATCCGGCAGAAGGTTTTAGCAGTAATATGCTGCCAGTTTCTGTCGATAACCGCAAGCAGTCAACATCAGCGTAAACCATTTTCGGATATTTTATGAAAAACTAGGATTTAAGTGTTAAGCCGTGTTAGCTTAGTTTTTTAGCCTCGCGGCTATTGTTTATCATCTGATATTGTGCTAAAATTAATTGCATTGTACGAGAGTTAATTATTCGGGCTTTGTTCGGTGTGGAGCCGCAGATGTACAACTGCGTGGCCAGCCAGAACGGGTTTGAAGGATAGGAAATATTATGAGTTTTGATCTAATCAATAAAGTCAATCAAGCACAGAAAAAGCAAGCAGTCGTCGATGTTCGCAGCGGCGATACAGTTCGCGTGTATCAGAAAATTAAGGAAGGCAACAAAGAGCGTATCCAGATGTTTGAAGGTGTGGTTATTCGCACTTATAATAAGCAGTCGCATACCTCGCGCATTACCGTTCGCAAAATTGCCTCAGGTGTTGGCGTGGAAAAATCGTTTTTGCTGCATAGCCCGCTGATTGAAAAGGTGGAAATTGTCCGCCGCGCCAAGGTTCGCCGCAAGTTCCTTAGCTTCCTACGCAAGCGGTCTGGTAAATCAGCTCGTCTGACCGCCAAGAACTTTGACCGTGCTGCTGTCAATAATGTGCACGATGCTAAGGCTGAGGCTGAGGCGGAGCGCCTGAAAGAAGAGGCTGCTAAGGAAGCCGCTGCCAAGCAAGCTGAGAAAGACGCTGCTCAGGCAGAACTTGACGCCAAGGCTGCCGAGGTCGCAGCCCGCCATAAAGAAGCGTAATTGATTTTGAGACATATGACCGCCCTCTCTGGGGGGGCGGTTTTTCATGGTATAATGCCAATATGTCGATCTTTCATTATATTTCCGTTTTTGTTCCGGTGACTTTGGTATTTGCGGTGCCGTATATGTTGCGTCGCCAGGGTTTTATCGATGAAGTAAAGTACCGCTGGCTGCTATACGTTGCGTGCGTGTTGTTTTTCATCTCGTGGTATTTGCCATCGCCGCTGATCGAGGGGCGAGATACTAGTTTTACTACGCATTTCGTGGGCGGCGGACTGTTTACGGGATTGTTGTGGATATATTTAGTGCTGGCGATGCGCTGGCGGGCACACTGGTTGGTGATGGTGTTTTCGGTGTTTGCACTGGTGTCGGCGCTGGGATGCATTAATGAGCTGGCAGAATTATTTATGGTCAAGGTTGGTTTGGCGCACATCACGTTGGACGATACCAATTGGGATATTTTGGCAAATACGCTGGGTGCAGCGGCGGTGTGGATCGGCTGGGTGTTCATACGCTCGGGCGTAAAAAAGGATGTGAAAAAGGGTCAGCGCGCGCATGATCCTCGGCATTGATGAAGTCGGACGTGGGCCATGGGCGGGGCCGCTGGTGGTGGGCGCGGTGATTTTGGGTGGTGCCGAGATTGAGGGTCTGGATGATAGTAAAAAGTTGACTAAAAAACGCCGCGAGGCTTTAGACGGGGTGATTCGCGAACAGGCGGCCGCCTGGGCATTGGGCTGGGTGAGTGCCGGGGAACTTGACGATATTGGTATGAGCCAGGCGCTGCGACTGGCGACACGGCGAGCGGTGAAGCAGGTTCAGTCGCGATGTAAAGAGAATAATTTGGCATTTGATGAAATTATCATTGACGGGACGGTCAATTTTCTGGCGGATACGGCGCTGGAACAACATGTGACGGTGATGGCGAAGGCCGATGGTTTGGTCCCCAGTGTGTCGGCGGCATCAATCATCGCTAAAGTAGCGCGCGATCAGTTTATGGCCGAGCAAGATACAGTCTATCCAGGGTATGGCTTCGCGTCAAATGCCGGCTATGGCGTGGCGAAGCATCGGGCGGCGATTGAGAGGCTGGGCGTGACGCCGCTGCATCGGCTGAGTTTTGCACCACTGGCGAAGTATGCGAATATAGCAAAAACGGGTGGTACTTCTTCGTCTATTGAGGAGACTGAGGTAGATTCGCTGTCTCCTCCGACAGAGGCTGTGAAACGTTCGCGAGGAGCGGACGTTTCAGCCGAACGCTCACGAGCCATCTCCGGTGGAGATGCGAGTGAAGAGTGTACTCTGGAGGAGGATGGTGATGTATCCGCAACCACAAACTCCTGTACTAAATTCCACACTCGGTTTAAGAACCGATACGTCCCCGGCACCCCGCGCGGATCCCACGGCGCATCCATGTCATACGGCGCGATAAACATCTCGTAAACACGCAGCGCATCGGCACCGTAACCACTGTCCATAATCTCCATCGGATCGATGACGTTACCCTTGGACTTACTCATCTTTTGACCGTCCGGCGCCATGATGTAAGCATTGTACATCATCCGTTTGAATGGTTCTGGCGTCGGCACGAGACCGAGTTTATAGAAAAAGCGCATCCAAAAACGACTGTACAGCAGGTGTGCTACCGCATGATCAGCACCGTTGTAATAATCGACTGGCGCCCAGTGCTTGATAAGCTCTGGATCCCACGCCTGCTGGTCATTGTGCGGGTCGAGATAGCGCAGGAAGTACCAGCTGGAACAAGCATAGCCGTCTAACGTATCAGTTTCACGCCGCCCCTCACGCCAATTGTCACCCGCTGGTTTCGGTTCGGTGATCGGAACGGTTTTGCCCGTTTCAACATCAACCCACACGCGCACCCAATCATCGACTTGTGCTAATACCGAGGTGTTACCGCCCGTTGGCTTGAAGTTCTCAACCTCTGGCAGAATCACTGGCAGACACTCATCCGCTACAGCAATTGGCTCAAAACCATCGACATGCACCATCGGAATTGGTGCACCCCAGTACCGCTGGCGAGAAATCAGCCAATCGCGCATTTTGTAAGTAGTTTTACTACGACCAGAACCCCGCTGTTCCAGCCATGCTACGATTTGCTCGCGGGCATCTTCACTACGCGTACCGTCGAATTGCCCAGAATTAATCAATTCGCCCTCACCAGTGTAGCAGCCGACGTCTGCCGAATCTTCAGGCTTGTCAACCACTTGAACAATTGGCAAATCAAATTTCTCAGCAAAGGCAAAGTCACGTTCATCATGCGCCGGCACCGCCATAATCGCGCCAGTGCCGTAACCACCGAGGATGTAGTCTGCTACCCAAATTGGCAGCTTCTGACCGTTGACTGGGTTAATGGCATAGCTGCCAGTGAATACGCCGGTTTTGTCTTTGTTTTCTTGGCGTTCAACGTCAGACTTCTGCTGAGCCGCTTGAACGTATGCTTCGACTTTAGCGCGCGTGTCGGCATTGACTAGCTGAGAAACCAATGGGTGCTCCGGTGCCAGCGCCACGTAGCTGGCACCAAACAGGGTATCAGGGCGCGTGGTGAATACGGTAATAATGGCATCCTGTCCGTTGACTACAAAGTCAACTTCTGCGCCAACCGACCGGCCAATCCAATTTTTCTGCATGGTCTTGACCATTTCCGTCCAGTCTAGGTCATCGGTCGCCTCTAAAATCTCATCAGCATAGGCTGTGATGCGGAAAAACCACTGTTTGAGGTTGCGCTTGGTCACAGGATTGCCGCAGCGCCAACATTTGCCGCCCTCAACTTGCTCGTTAGCTAGCACCGTATTGTCAGTATCACACCACCACTGTGGCTGCTCCTTTTGGTACGCCAAATCGTGCTTGTACAGCTGCGTAAAAATCCACTGAGTCCACTTATAATACTCGGGGTCAGCGGTGGAAATCTCCTTTGACCAATCATAACTAAATCCGAGCCGTTTCAGCTGGGCGATAAAATGTGCTTTGGCTTCATCATGTGCCACCCGCGGCGTTTTACCAACCTTGATGGCGTAGTTCTCCACTGGCAAACCAAAGCTATCCCAGCCAATTGGATGGTACACATTGTAGCCTTGCTGACGCTTCAGACGCGCCTTGATGTCGGCAAATTGAAACGTCCGACCATGACCAATGTGAATGCCCGCACCAGTGATGCCAGGAAGCATGCTGAGACTATAGTACTTTGGGCGCGTCGTATCACTAAGGTTAGTGACATAAGTGCCGTCAGCCTCCCATTTATCTTGCCATTTTTTCTCAATTTCCGTCGGATTGTAGCGTCTCATATCTGTAATTATAACAAAAATCCCGCTCATTACGAACGGGATTATGTTAGATATACGAGATACCTACAATCACAAAGATGACAAACCACTCGTGAATCCAGCCAAGAAGTCTTTCAAGCTGCTGGCATTTGATGGAATATCCACTTCATCAGCTTTATTCATCGTGACATCAAGCGAAATTTCTGTGGAAGCCTTGTCATTTTTACCTTTAAGTTCGAGCGCCTTCAGTTCATGAGAGAAGCTATCAACCCACAACTTTAACGTGCTCTTTTCAGCGGATGAATCGGTAACTTCACCACCATCAATCTTCTTACAATTACCAATCTCTTTACCAATTGACGAATCTTTCAATTGATTAGCAAACTTGGCTGCCTTGTCGCGATTAACCTCAACTTCAAAACCACGACCACCATTACGATCATTGAGCTTCGTATCTTTTACGTCCAAAAAGCTATTCTTCTGATAAAACTGCGAGATTTCCTTACGGACATTTTCATCACTTCGAACCTTCTTTAAGATATCAGCATAGCACTTGTTGTTATCATCTGTAAACTCGGTTGGAGAAATCTTCATCCACTTGCCATTGACCTTATCCAATTGAGAATCAAGTCGCCCTAAAGCCTGGTCACGATAGGCCTTCATTTGATCTTTTGATAGATTAATACCAGACTCCACACTCTGCTTCTCTATAATCATATCAAGGATATCGCCATACAAATCTTTTAAGTTATCGATTTTTATATATATAGTTCCGTCACCATCAATAGCAACATCGCCCTTCAAAGAAAACTTTTTCTCAACCGCTTTAACGTTTAAGGTAGCATCAATATTAACTTTTGCTTTATCAGGCACAGAAGCCGCTTTTATGTTAAGCTCCAATTTCGCTGAGTCTTGCATGTCAACAACTACCTTACCATTGGCAGTAGCCCTTTTTGTTGTAATTGCATTAGACACGGCGTCGGTAACCATTTTTTGTGGATTTTGCCACCACAAGAAGTAAACCAACACGGCAGCAATAATTGCAATAGCCGCTATCACACCTAAAGTAATGCCGACAATCAGTCCTGTTTTCTTCTTCTTTGGCCGCGTATTCATATTGCCGTATGGTGGCTGCGGTGCAGGTTGATTTTTCTGATCCATATTCCCCTCCCTATGCTTATCTTAATTTTTAATATATCATATTTAATCTTTGAATTGAGAGAAAAATTGATTTTTCCTGGCAATCCATTCTGGGGTTTGTCGTACTAACTTTTTATTGTCTTCAGTGCTGTGTAAATTAATTTTTATAGCCTCCTCCAGCCACACTCCACCACTAGAACCTTTAAATAATGCAATGCCTTCCGATTTCAATTTATCTCGGACAAACGAACCAGCTTCAATGGCGTTTTTACACTCCTTCACTTGACACCCCTTTTGACGAGCGGCCGGCGCCAGATATTGGTTTGCCTTTTCGCCAACTGTCACCACCCAGTCTAATAAATCAGGGCTACAATGCGAGCCAAGTTCAGCGTGAGCCTGTTCAAAAACTCCCCTCAGTCCATTCATATTACCCAACACGGCAATCCGCTGTGGTGTCTCAATTCTATATAGCGATTGCAGAGCTGCCAGTGCAGTCAATGGAGTCGAACTATAGCTATCATCAATCAGCCAAGTATTGTCCGCCCCCTTCAATAAGTTCATCCGACCTGGTAATGGACGCAAATGCTCCACGCCTTTTTTTATATTCTCCTCAGTTTCACCCAATGCATAACCAACTGCCGCTGCGACAATTGCTGGACGAATATTATGCTCACCGATTAACTTAACGTCAACCTCTAATCCATCAGCGTTCTCTGGCGACAGAATAAAACCATGATGTCCATCTGTCAAAGAAAAACTACGATCATCAAAATTATACTCTGCCACTGATTCACTACCATAGGTAGTAATATTGGGATTTGTCAAAAAGCCAGCGAACCTACCATCAATATCGTCGCGGTTAATCATTGCCATCCGTGAAAAGTTTGCGAGTGAAATCATTTCACTCGCCACCTCCTCCAGTGAATGCTCAACTTGCATACGCCCGTTTGTCACAGAAGTCACAACCGCGATATCTGGCATGACATAACTCTTAAACCATTCATTATAGCCAGCTTCTTTAGGATTAAACTCTTGAACGATAATTTGAATTTCTGGTTTTTCTGCTTCAATCCTTCGCTTTACCGCTCTAATCACTTTCCACCACTTGAAGAGGCCCCTTTCTGGCATTTTTACACCCATCATTTGCAATAGGACATCTGCCTTTGTTTTTGGCTCATCATTACCAAGCTGAATATTGAATTGCTGAGCTAAAACCGTACCAATAGCAATTTTTGCGCTAGCTTTTCCAGCACTGCCCGTTACCGCCACCAATCTAACTTCTGGATGCGCCGCAAAAAACTCTCGCACTAATCCCGCTAGTTTTTCTTCCCTCTTTTTTGAAATTGTAACCATAACTATATCATACCATAAGCGGCATAAAAGAGCTGCTACGCGCCCACCCGGGGCATGTTTGAAACGTGTTTGTCTTTCAATTGGCAAGCATAGGAGATGCCCCTATGCGTACCAGCTCACCTGTGATTATGCAGCAATTTCCAAAAAAACACAAGCACTATTTTTGCTCTGTGTATTCTGGCAATACTTTTCCCGCGAGAGTGGCAGCCATCAGCACTGCAAAACCGCACATAATTGATGGAATGCCAGTAATGGTTGATGGATCAATGATATTAACAAATGTCGTTGGCGCAATAAACAGTACGTAGCCGATGATCAATGAACACAATGAGCGGCGAATGTGTTTTTTGGCGTTTTTGCCACGAGTGTAGGCGTAGGCAATCGCCACAACCAGTAAACCATAATAGTACAACCCATACCATTCACTGATGCCTGGCTGATTTTCAAAAATTACATAATTTCCCAAGCAAACGCCGGCGCTAACTCCGTTTACTGCCAGTAAAAAGTAGCTGATGAATACGACTGCCAGGACATATCCCAGCACCGGAATCCAACGTCGTTTGTCGACAGATATTTGATAGACCAGATGAATGCCCAGAGGTGGCAACATGGTAATCGCCACGTAGCCAAGCTTTGCCCAGCCCAGGCTATCAAACAGTACAGTGCCTTCACAAACATTGTACTCAGCCCATTGAAACAGCGCCAAACAAACGAGCAGCGCCACGACAATCCTTGTCACAGGAGTTAATTTGTAGCGCCATATTGTATGCAGTGCCAAAATAATCTCAATTACCAAGGTTGCCAACATCACTGGCGGTGAAAAACAGTAGAGCTTCGGTGTTCTGAATTTATCCATATGTGCATTATACACTATCTTAGTCAAGCCGAATCTGATGCTTCCGGTAAAATAACTTATCGGACTGCTCAATCTCCCGATGGCGGGCCTTGCCGCGAACATCAATGTCTAGGTGTGTACAGACAATATCCCCAGTTACCATAATCTTCACGCCCGCCTCACGCAGTCGATGCGCTAAATCCTGCCCTTCATGATAGCGAAACTCTACGTCATATCCACCAACCTTTGCAAAATCATCAATCAGCAGCGCGAAGCTCCCCTCAGCCACCCAATCAACTTGGCGATCCGCCGTAACTCGCTCGCCCCAAATCCATGGATAATCCCAGCCTTGCTGTTGTAGCATTTGACGGTCATCAGCTTGGACCGCCCGCGTAAATTGCTGGTCGTGCTGCGGGTGCATTTCATGACCATAATTCCAGGCCATCGGCTGACCATTGGCGTAGAGAATGGTGCTACCAAGCATAATATGATTTCCGGCGGCAAACTTTTGACGCAAAATATCGGCGATGTTTACTGTTTCAACACGCATGTCGCAATCAATAAACCACACCACGCCAGTTTTATGCATATCCAAAAAGCGATTACGATTAGCTCCTGCGCCAATATTTTTCTCACCAAAGATAAAATTGACTACCGGAAATTCACGGGCGAAATCTTGCAGTTTTTGCTGGTCGGTGGAATGATCATCAAGCACCGTGATGCTATCAAAATCCTGCTCTGTCAACTGAGCTAAAAGATTCCTCAAAGCCTCAGGAGCGTTATAGTGTGGAATGGCAACGTGAACTTGCATATCGTTTACCTCGTCAGTGAACTAATAACCGAGCTCCTGCTCTTCACTATCTATTTTTTCTTCACGATATTTATCTGGCTGAGCACGGAAAACTTCCACCCATTTACTACCATCGGCCAGATCGTTATATTCAATGTAGTGCCGGCTATCGAAGCCGCCTTTTTTCTGCCTTTTGCGTGCCATCTCTTCCTGAACTTGCTCATCAGAAAAGCCAAAATCTCGGCGCAGCGTATCAACAACTTCTTGCAAATCGGCTAATTCCTTGAGCGCCCCATCCTGCTGATCATCACCGAGCAGAATCTCGTCCGCCTCCTCATAAATTTTACGCACTAACTCACGGCGAAATTCCTGTCTATCCAACTCGCAGTATTCCGTATGCAACACTTCTGGGTCATCCAAACAATTTGGCACCACTCTATCGCGCACTAGTTTTTGTAAGTAAAATTGG
>ERZ773063.956-NODE-956-length-17865-cov-9.293936_pt1 | contig 17865 bp, 13 predicted proteins | sample MGYA00580625_ERZ773063 | MGnify/ENA primary metagenome ERZ773063 (study PRJEB29015, sample SAMEA2738022) | human oral metagenome | biome: human oral; feature: human-associated habitat; material: dental | place: China | collected 2042 ...
GAGGTGGTCGTTCATGTAGGCGATGCGGTAGTCGTCCTCGACGGTGGGGCCGCCCGGGCCGTCGACGAGGACGTCCTTGGCGCCCAGGCCGTTCTCCACGATGAACAGCGGCCTGCCCCAGCGGTCCCAGTAGTCGTTCAGGATCGTGCGCAGGCCCAGCGGGTCAATGGCCCAGCCCCACTGCGAGACCTCGAGGGTGGGGTTGACCACCCCGCCGAGCAGGTTGCCCTCACCGGGCTCGGCGGGCTGCGTCACGGTCTCGCAGGAGGACATGTAGTAGGAGAAGGACACGAAGTCCACCGTGTGCTCGGCCAGCAGCGCCCGGTCGGCCTCGGTGACCTCCAGCTCGACGCCCTTGTCCGCGAGCTTGCGCAGGAAGTAGCCGGGGTAGGCGCCGCGCACGTGGACGTCCCCGAAGGCGTAGCTGTCGCGCTCGGCCTGCTTGGCGGCCCACACGTCGCGCGGGTCGGGGGTCAGCGGGTAGGTGGGCATGGCCAGGATCATGCAGCCCACCCGGATACCGGGGCTGGCCTCGTGGGCGATCTTGGTGGCGGCGGCGGAGGCCACGAGCTCGTGGTGGACCGCCTGGTAGAGTTCCTGCTCGCTGAGCTCCTCCTTGGAGGTGTTAATGCCCCCGGACATGAAAGGCTCGTGGAGCACGGAGTTGATCTCGTTGAAGGTCAGCCAGTACCTCACGCGCCGCCCGTACCGCTCCAAGAGGGTCCGGGCGTAGCGCTCGAAGAAGCCGACCATGCGCCGGTCGGCCCACCCGTCGTAGGTGCGGGCCAGGTGCAGGGGGGTCTCGTAGTGGCTGATGGTCACCAGGGGCTCGATGCCGTACCTCTCGAGCTCGTCCAGGACCCGGTCGTAGAAGGCCAGGCCCTCCTCGTTGGGCTGCTCCTCGTCCCCGCGCGGGAAGATCCGCGACCAGGCGATGGAGAAGCGGAAGACCTTGAAGCCCATCTCGGCGAAGAGGGCGATGTCCTCCTTGTAGCGGTGGTAGAAGTCGATGGCCTCGAGCTTGAGGTTGTCCGGCGTGGGCTCCTGCGTGCGGGGCCTGACAATGCCCCCGGGCATGACGTCCTGGACGCTCAGGCCCTTGCCGCCCTCGTCCCAGGCGCCCTCGACCTGGTTGGCGGCGGTGGCCCCGCCCCACAGGAAGCCGTCGGGGAAGGCGAGGGGCGGCGCGGGGGCCATGATCACTCCTCCACGCCCACCATGACCGAGGAGGCCTTGATGACCGCAACCGCCTTGGCGCCCTCGATCAGGCCGAGCTCCTCGATGGAGGCATTGGTGATGGACGAGGTGATGACCAGCCCGGGTGCGACCTCGATCTTGACGATGCCGTTGACAGCGCCCTTCTCGATCGCGACGACGGTGCCGGACAGCTGGTTGCGCGCGGAGAGCTTCATGCGAGTTCCTTCCGGTTGTGCTTGCCGGCGGGGCCCGCAGGAGCCCGGACCGGCGCTAGGTGTTCGAGAATCGTAGCCGCCAGGGCCGGGCCGATGCCCTTGACCGTGGCGATCTCCTCCGCACTCGCGGCGCGGATCCGCTTGACGGAGCCGAACTCCTTGAGCAGGGCGGCCTGTCGTGCGGGGCCCAGGCCGGGCACGTCGTCGAGCACGGAGCGGGTCATGCCGGCCGAGCGCTTCTTGCGGTGGTGGGTGATGGCGAAGCGGTGAGACTCGTCGCGCAGGTACTGCAGCAGGTAGAGGGCGGGCGAGGTTCGCGCCAGCACCACGGGAAACTCGTTGCCCGGGACCCACACCTCCTCCAGGCGCTTGGCCAGGCCCACCAGGGGCACGTCGATGCCGAGCTCGTCGAGGACGGCGCGGGCGGCGCCCACCTGCGGCAGGCTGCCGTCGACGACGACGAGGCTGGGAGCGTAGGAGAAGCGTCTGGCGCGGCCGGTCTCGGGGTCGATGGGCCCCGAGGCGATGGGGACGCCGTCGTCGTCGGCCCCGATGAGCTCCCCGACGGACTCGGTGTCCGCCTCCCCGGGCCCGGCGCCCTGCTCGGCCAGCAGCCGCTTGAAGCGGCGGGTGAGGACCTCGCCCATGGCAGCGGTGTCGTCGGCCGTTCCGTCGCCGTCCCGGCCGCGGATGATGAAGCGCCGGTAGTCGGACTTCCGGGGCGCGCCGTCCTCGAAGACGACCATGGATCCGACCTGGTGGGTGCCCTGGGTGTGGGAGATGTCGTAGCACTCAATGCGCAGCGGAGCCTCGGGCAGGTCGAGGGCCTCGGCGAGCTCCTCCAGTGCGGCGGAGCGCTGGGTGAGGTCGCCGGCGCGGCGGGTCTTGTGCAGGCGCAGCGCCTCCTCGGCGTTCTTGCGCACGGTTTCCATAAGGGCGGCCTTGTCGCCGCGGGCCGGCACGCGCAGGTCGACCCGCGCACCGCGTAGGCCGGTGAGCCACTCGCGCACGGCTCCTGCATCGGCGGGCATGGCTGGGACGAGGACCTCCCGGGGGACGGCGGTGGTGGCGGTGTGGGCGACGTCGTCGACACTGGTCGCCGCGGCGGCTCCGGAGCGCCTTGCCGGCGCGCCCGGCGGTCCGGTGCGGGCCAGGGGCGCAGCGGGCGCGCGCTCCCCCACCCCGAGCGAGGTCGTGGGACCCGAGCGCTCGGGCGCACCCGCGCCGGAGGGGTCGAGCAGGTCGCCGTAGACCTGCTGGAGGAGGCGCTCGACGAGCTCGGCGTCGTCGGCGTCCTCGACCAGGTCGATGACCCAGCCGCGCTGGCCGCGCACCCTCCCGCCGCGCACGTGGAAGACCTGGACGGCGGCGGTGAGCTCGTCGCGCACCAGGGCGAAGACGTCGGCGTCGGTGGCGTCGGGCAGGACGACGGCGTTGCGCTCGATGACCTTGCGCAGGGCCTCGGCGTCGTCGCGCAGTCGGGCTGCCCTCTCGAAGTCCAGTGCCGCGGCGGCCGCGCGCATCTGAGACTCGAGCTCGCGCAGGTAGGGGCCGGTGCGCCCGGCCATGAAGGAGCAGAAGTCCTCGGCGAGCGCTCGGTGGTCCGGCTCGCTGATGCGGTCCACGCAGGGCGCGGAGCACTTGTCGATATAGCCCAGCAGGCAGGGGCGGCCCGAGGAGCGGGCGCGCTTGAACACCCCGGGCGAGCAGGAGCGCACGGGGAAGACGCGCAGAAGCTGGTCGAGGGTCTCACGGATGGACCACACCTGCACGAAGGGGCCGAAGTAGCGGGTTCCCGGCCTGCGGGCGCCGCGCACCACCTGGGCGCGCGGGTAGGTCTCGGCCATGGTGACGGCCAGGTACGGATAGGACTTGTCGTCCTTGTACATGACGTTGAAGCGCGGGTTGAACTCCTTGATCCAGGAGTACTCCAGGGCCAGGGACTCCACCTCGGTGCCCACGACCGTCCACTCCACCGCGCAGGCTGTGGTGACCATTCTCCGGGTGCGCGGGTGCAGGGCGGCCAGGTCCTGGAAGTAGCTGGCCAGACGGGAGCGCAGGTTCTTGGCCTTGCCGACGTAGATGACGCGGCCCTCGCCGTCGAGGAACCGGTAGACGCCGGACGCGGTGGGGACCTCGCCGGGCGCGGGGCGGTATGTCGAGGGGTCGGCCATACAGGCAGACTAGAGGAGTCGGATCAGAGCCCTGTTGCGGACGCCCGCCCGCCGGTAGGTTGCCGGTTATGAGCAGCGCCACTCATGCCGCCCCTCCGCCCGCAACCGGCGTCCGCCCCCCAGGCCTGCGCCTGGTGGCCGTTGACATGGACGGCACCTTCCTCGGCCCCGGCCTGCCCGGAACCTACGACCGCGCCCGCTTCGCCCCGCTGCGGGCCCGCATGCGCGAGCAGGGCGTGCGCTTCGTGGTGGCCTCCGGCAACCAGGAGCACCAGGTCGCCGGGTACTTCGAGGGCGGGGTGGCCCTGCGGCCCGACGGCATCGTCTCGGACAACGGCGCATTGTCACCGCCATTGACGCTGCCGGGCATCAGCGGCTCCTGGAGTCCTCCATGTCCGCGGAGGCGCTCACAGCGGCCCTGTCCGTCCTGGAGGACTACCCGGGCATCGGCGTTCTCGGTTCCGGGCCGGAGGGGGCCGTCCTGCCCGAGGACCAGGACCCGGGGCTGAGGCAGCTGCTGGTGCGCTACCACACGCGCTTCCGGTTCGTACCCGACCGTGCGAGCATCGCCGTCCACCGGGTGTCCACACTCGCGATCGTGGACCTGCGGGGGATCGACCCGGATCTGCCCGCCCGTCTGGGCGAGGCGCTGGGCGCAGCGGTGAGGGCGGTGACCTCGGGGAACGAGTCGGTCGACCTGATCGTCGCGGGCCGTCACAAGGCCTCCGGGCTCGATCTTCTGCTCGACCACTGGGGGCTGCGCCGCGACAAGGCGGCCGCCTTCGGCGACTCGGCCAACGATGCGGAGATGCTGCGGCACGTGGGGGTGGGCGTGGCCATGGGCAACGCCTCGCCACAGGCCGCAGCGGCCGCGCACCACCGCGCACCCGCAAACACCGAGGCGGGTGTACTCGCCGTTCTCGAGTCCTGGTTCCCCGAGCGCTGAGAGACCGAGACCAAGGAGACGTCCCGTGCGCGCAGGCTCTCAGCTTCCCTTCGCCGCCGCGCCGGATCGCCGGCGGGTCGTCCTGATCGACGTCGACGGCACCCTGGTCACCTACACCGGTGCCCTGCCCGACTCCGCCGCCAGCGCGGTGCGGCGGGCGCGCGCCGCCGGTCACCGCGTATACCCCGCCACCGGCCGCTCCAAGGCCGAGATGCCCGCATGGTTCGACGAGATCGGCTTCGACGGGATGATCGGCGCCAACGGCTCCTACATCGAGTCCGACGGCGAGGTGGTGGCCCACCGGCGCATGGGGCTCATGGATGTCGCGACCGTCGTCGACTGGCTGACCCGGCGCGGTCTGCCCTTCTACCTCGAGGCCAACTCCGGCCTGTACGCCTCCCCCGGGTTCCGTCAGGCCGCCCTGCCGGCTGTGCGCACCTATGTCGCGGGCAAGGGCCGGGCCGGCGCCGGGGCGGTGAGCGTCGATGAGGTCCTGCACGGGCTCGTGGAGACCGCCGACCTGGCCCGCGACGACGTCAACAAGATCAGCTATGTGCTCTCGGGCCCCGCGGACCTGGATGCGGCGCGTGCGGCCTTCCCCGCGCTCGCGCACGGATCGTGGGGCGGACGGGGGCACGCCGCGCTCTTCGGCGACATGGGCGTTAGGGGGATCGCGAAGTCTCGCGCGATCGATCTCCTGCTCGCCCGCATCGGCGCGGAGCTCGCCGACACGGTGGCCCTCGGCGACGCGATGGTCGACATCGACATGCTCGGCCACTGCGGCGTGGGCGTGGCCATGGGCAACGCCTCGCAGGCGGTCAAGGATGTCGCGGACCTAGTGACCGACGACGTCGAGGACGACGGCCTGGCGAAGGCCCTCGCGCGTCTGGGCCTGCTGGGCTGACGGCGGGCGCGCCGCGAGTCGGGACGGTGGCGGGCGCACCTGGCGCGGGGCCGGGCTCAGGGCGCGCCCGGGTCGCCCTCCCGGCCCTCGCGCTCAGGCGTCTGCTCGACCGGCAGCTCCAGGCGCGCCCCCTGGCGGGTCTCGGGGACGAGGTCGGTGGCGAAGGTGTATCGGGTGAACGGAGTGCCGGGCTCGGCGCGCTCGCGGGCGGCGTCGGCCGCTCGCCGCATCTCGGTGGCCAGGTCCGCCAGACGCCGGGCATAGGTGCGGGCCAGGTCCTTCGGCATCCAGATCATGCCGTCGATGTGGACCAGCGGCCCCTCCTCCGCCGCCTGCGCACGGATGACGTGCTCGGCCACCTGGCTGAAGCGAGTCCGCAGCACGGAGCCGAAGGCGTCATTCAGGTCATCGGCGTCGGTCGCCTCGCCGGAGTCCGTGATCCCGCGCCGGGGCGAGGTGTACCAGTGGTCGCGCGCCGTGCCGCCCTCGGGCCCCTCGGCGTCCAGAACGTACCCGGCGTCCCGCAGCCTGCGGACGTGGTAGCTGATGGAGTTGGCGGGCTCACCGAGGATCTCAGCGAGGTCGGCCGCCCGCAGCGGCCTGTTGGCATCCCACATCTCGGTGAGGATCGCCAGGCGAAGCGGGTGGGCGACGGCTCTCATCACGGCGGGGCCGGCGACTTTGCGGACCATAGGGAGACCCTAGACAGCGCGAGAATCCTGCGCAAGACTCAATGTTCAGCAATTGTTGCACATGATTCGCCGCGCATGTGCGGTTGCAGTATGTCCGCTGCGCTACGACCGTTGCGCACGTCTTCTCTGCGTTCCCGTACCGCGCAGCGGCACCCGCTCCGGACAGCCCCGCCCCTTTCGGATCTCAGGTTCGCAGGCTCCTCGCGGCCATCCCAGACCTCGCCGCGCACGCCTTGTTGCTCATGCCGCGCGTCGTCTCCGCAGCCGCCCGCCTGCCCCGCCGAGCCGCCCCGGCGGCCCTATCGACACGACCAAGACCCGAGGATCTTCATCCGTACCGACATCGTGCTTGCGGGGCAGGCGATCTCGCGTCATAAGACGCCCGCCGACACGGCCGCCGCCGTTGAGGCGAACGAGCCGCTCATCGTCCTCTGCCGATCGCTCGCAGACACGACTCCGGTGGTGGGCGATACTGGGATCGAACCAGTGACCTCTTCCGTGTCAGGGAAGCGCGCTCCCGCTGCGCCAATCGCCCGAGGTGGGTACCGGATTCGAACCGGTGTAAACGGCTTTGCAGGCCGGTGCCTAGCCTCTCGGCCAACCCACCAGTGAGATGCCGGGGGCTGGGAGGCCTCCCCGCTCCTCGGAGCGGATGACGGGACTCGAACCCGCGACCCTCACCTTGGCAAGGTGATGCTCTACCAACTGAGCCACATCCGCGTGCATTCCACTGGCCCGTACCGGGGCGCGTGGCGCTGGAAAACCATAACATCCTCACGACCGCCGAGAGCAAACGACAGCGCGGTGATCCACCTCACCAGGGCCTCGTTTGCCCGACGGCACCGGCGGTGGATAGCCTGTCCCCCGCATCGGGCGATTGGCTCAGGGGTTAGAGCGCCTCGTTCACACCGAGGAGGTCACTGGTTCGATTCCAGTATCGCCCACCACGATGCCCCGACATGAGCCTGCGCCGTGAGGAGCGCGGGTGGCGTCGGGGTCGGGGCCGTGTCAGCCGGCGGGCGCCCACCAGGTAGCCCTTGAGGGTCCGCGCGACTGCGCTCAGCTTGTGAGTCAGCCGGTCCCGCTCGAACCTTGAGCAGGTCCGGCGGCATCGCTCTGGCGTAGCGATCCCGAAGCAGGCTGCGCCGCCGTCCCTCGCCTGGATGACCGGCTCCGATGCGGCCGACGATGAGGGGCCGCCCGTGGCGGGCGGCCCCCCGGACCCGTACGCACAACAGCACCGTCCCGTCTATCGACGGCCTGCAGGCTCTGCGTGACGCTCCGGTCGCCGTGCTATGAAGACTCCATCGTTGGCGATTGAGCGGATTATGCTCTCGTCTCATGTCAACGAAAGCGAACAAAGAATGTCACCACCGGTTGGTTGTCGCTGGCACGAGGCCTCACTACACTGCAATCATGAATAATACTCAGGCGCAGCCGCCCGCTCGCACCCTCCGGCTGAATAAGAATCTGATCTTTCTTCGAAGAAGCCGAGGCTGGTCTCTTGAAGCGGTGGCGGAGAGAGTCGGCGTGTCTCGTCAAGCAGTTTCCCGGTGGGAAGCCGGCAGCGCGACGCCAGATATTTTCCATTGCGACGCGCTGGCGAAGCTCTACGATGTGTCAATTGACAATCTCCTACATTTTGACAGGGCTCAATCCGAAGTGCCCATACCGCCTGCGGGCAAGCACGCCCTCGGTGTAGTACGGCTCGATGACGAGGGTCGGGTGGAGATCCCACGTCGAGCGAGAGAGATTCTTCAGTGGACAAGCAGAACAGAGCTGGTCGTACTTGTTGACGAGAACCCGCAGACAGCCGGTGTCGCGCTGGCGCCAGCCGATCAGTTCTTCGCCGTAGCGCGAAGGCTGATGGATCGATTCTACCCGCAGGAATGCGCAGACGCATGAAGCGGCCTCATGCAGCCGCACAGAAGAGGAGACGAATCATGACCGCCCTAGGTCGAATCTGCATCATCCTCATTGTCATTGCGACGATGGTCGGAATCTACGCCTATCGTAACATGACCTACGACCGGCGGGCGCTGCAACAGATTCAGAAGGCGAGGGTCACAGAGAAGCAGGCAGTGCTGCCGGACGGTTCGGTACTTAATTTCGGCGAGGGGCCGGACGAGGCAAAGAAACCGCCACTCTTACTGTTGCACGGACAAAATGTTTCATGGGAGGACTACGCGCCGGTTCTGCCTGCGCTGGTCAAGGAGTACCACGTGTACGCTGTTGATTGTTACGGGCACGGCGGCTCCAGCAAAAACCCAGACAAATACTCGGCGGAGGCTATCGGCGCGGACCTAATCTGGTTCTTAAAAAATGTCATCGGCCAACCAGCGGTCGTGTCGGGGCACTCCTCGGGCGGATTACTCGCAGCATGGCTGGCGGCCAACGCGCCCGACCAGGTCCGCGGCGCGGTCATCGAAGACGCGCCCTTCTTCTCGACGGAACCCGGACGGGCCGAAAGCACTTTTGCCGGAAAAACATTCAAGATCGTTCACGATTTCCTGAACCAGACAGACGAGCCCAGCTACACCGCATACAACCTGGAGCACAATTACATGCAGACACTCTTCAACAAGGACGGCGCCGACAACTGGGACAGAATCGTGAAGAATCCTGCGCTTCACTACATGCAGAAGCATCCCGGAGAGCTCCCCCGCATCTGGTACTACCCCCGGTCGCTCGGGGTGAACGGCATCTACGACTTGACCGCAAACATGCAAGACGGTACCGGCGACTACGATTTGAGGTTCGGTGAAACCTTCTACAATTATTCATGGTTCAAGAACTTCAACCAGTCCGAAACCCTGGCGCGCATCACAGTGCCAACCACAATTCTGCATGTAGCGGCCCCCAAAACTACCGCGCCGAGCTACTACGACAGCAACGGGGTGCTACTGGCGGCAATGGACGAAGAAGACGCGACTAGAGCCGCGAGCCTCATCAGAGGAGCCGAGCTCATTGACGGCTTTGAATCACAGCACGACATTCATCAGGACCAGCCGGAGGCGTTCACAAAAGTTCTGACTGATTTTAAATGGCGGGTCTGACCGTAGCCTGTGCACGAGCGGCGACCACCACCCGCGGCGCCGCGCCTCCCCGGCCGAGGACGGGGCGCTCCAGGGCGGGGCTCACGGCGATGGTCCGCCCGTCAGCGACGGAGGCAGCAGAGGCTGGAACCGTCGGGACTCCCGCCTCTACCTCGGTACTCGTGCTGATAACCCGAGGAGCCCGAGCAGGACGGGAATGCAGCGGGCGCACATGCTAGACTGAGCCGGTGAGGCACAACATAGTTTTTCGCATATTTTTCGGACTGTCGATCATTCTCATAGGCACTATTGTCCTGCTGCAGAATCTCAAGGTCATTCAATTCCAGTACTGGCCCGAGCTGTGGGGCGGTCTGTGGGCGCTGCTGCTCGTCGTGGCGGGCGTGACGGCAATGGCCGGGCGGCGGAAGATATGGGGCGCGCTGCTGCTGGTGGCCGGTGTTGCGATAGCGCTATGGAACTTTCACGTGGTCGACGTCGATCTGTGGGACGTCTTCTGGCCGGTCCTGCTGGTCGCCGGCGGCATCGCGGTGCTGTTCCCGTCGCTCAGGAGGGGCAGGCCGAGGCGATCCGGTGCCGCCGAGTCTGTGACCACGGTGTTCAGCGGCGACAACCGGAGAGTCAGCGGCGACTATGCGGGCAGCGCCATCACGGCGGTCTTCGGCGGCGCCGAGCTCGATCTGCGCCGGGCTCAGATCAAGGACGGCGCGGTGATCGAAGTGTTCGCCCTGTTCGGCGGCGTGAACATCATCGTGCCGAGCGATGTCGTGGTGGAGAACCAGATCACCAGCCTCCTGGGCGGCGTCGACAATAAGACGAGTCCGGTGGCCGCCGAAAAAAGGCTGTACCTGCGTGGCCAGTGCATGCTCGGCGGCGTTGACGTGAAATAGCCCCGCCGTCGTCCTCCGCCGGCCGCCCGGCAGGGCGGAGGTGCCCGAGCGCGCACGGACCGGGGCCCGGACCGGCATGGTCCGGGCCCCGGTGCACCGGCTGGTGCGTCTGGACGGCGGTCAGAGCCGGGTGCCGGAGGCCACGTCCCCCGGCGAACCGGCCTCGGCAACATGAGCGTCACCGGTGGCGACGACGTCGGCCCCGAAGGTCCAGTCGCCCTCCACCGTGAAGCGCTCAGCGCCCCGCAGCGACGGCGCCCCCGCCGGGAAGCGCGCGTCGAAGTCCTTGATCTTCTTGTAGTAGCGCGGATCGAGGCTCACGGTGCAGGCCCGTTCGGGAACCATCCGGAGCAGGCCGTTCTCATCGACCTCGTAGACGTCCGAGCGCAGCAGAAGCAGGTCATTGGTCGTCTTGACCGGCAGGAAGCGGCTGCGCGGCACCTCCACGGCGGTGGCGCCCTCGAAGGCCTCGACGGCGGCGCCCATCGCGGTCTCGAGCTGGATGACCGGCGTCGAGGAGGAGTCCGCCGGGTCGACCGTCTTGGCGTTCTTGATCAGCGGCAGACCGAGGATGCCCTTGCGCTCGGTGAGCGTGTCGCGCAGGACCCGCAGGTCGAACCAGAGGTTGTTGGTGTGGAAGAAGGGGTGGCGGTACTGGTCGGTGAAGAAGTGCATCTCGTCGGCCGGCGTCTGGGCGGTGTCGCGCAGAATGATCCGGCCGTCGCTCTTGCGCACCGCCAGGTGCCCGCCCTTGACGTCGGCGGGCGTGCGCCGGCACAGCTCGGGGGCGTACGGCGCGCCGGAGGCGGCGAACCACCCGGCGATACGAGCGCTCGGCGCGGCGCCCAGGTTGTCCGAGTTGGAGGTCATGGCGTACCTGTAGCCGTGCTCCAGCAGCGTGTCGAGGGTGCCGGAGGCGACCAGCGCGGTGTAGATGTCGCCGTGCCCGGGCGGGCACCACTCGAGGCCGGGATCCGCCTCCCACGTCACCGGGGTGAGGTCGTCGGCCCGAAGCTTGGGCTCCCGGTTCTGCAGGAAGTCCAGGGGAAGCCCGTCGACCGCGATGCCGGGGTGCTCGGCGAGGGCCGCGAGCGTGTCGTCCCGGGTGCGGAAGGAGTCCATAAAGATCAGCGGCAGGGAGACGCCGTGGGTCCGGCGCGCCGCCATCACCTGGTCGACCAGGAGGTCGAGGAAGGACTTGCCGTCGCGCACGGGCAGCAGCGACTTGGCCCTGTCCATGCCCATGGAGGTGCCCAGTCCCCCGTTGAGCTTGATCATCACGGTGCGCGACAGCGCCTCGCGGGCGTCGGACTCGCTGATCCCGACGTCCTCGATGGAGTCGATATGCGTCAGGGGCTCGATGGTCTCCTCGGGGATCAGGCCGGTGGCGCCTTCCTCCAGAGCCCGGTAGTAGTGGGTGAACACGTCGATGGCCTGCTGCGCGACGCCGGCGTCGCGCATCTTGCGCTGGGCAGCAGTGAGTCCGTTCTCGCTCATGGCGCGAGCCTAACGGGTCCCCTGCTCGTCCGCGCATCGCCCGCCGCGCCCGTCCGCCTCGACTCATGACGCCCGGGAAGCGAGTTTTCCACAGGGTTGTACTTCCCTTTTCTCGCACGCCGCTGGTCTTCTACCCTCGGTTAGTTACACCTCTTATCTGGAGACAATCATGCCAACGCCCTACTATCCCGGCGTACAGCCCCCGTTCGGCGGCGAGCTTCGGGAGATCCTGCTCAGGCTCGACCTCATAGAGCGCAAGATCGACTGGATTGCGCGACGCGTGGCCGCCCCCGAGCCTTCCGCGGCGGCCCCCGTGCAGCCGGAGCAGCCCGCACGGCCGGAGCAGCCGGAGCAACCTGCACGGCCGGAGCAGCCGAAGATGCCCGCGCCGGAGACTGCCACGGAGCGCCACGAGCCCGCGGCCGCCGAACCGGCGTCGGCGAAGGCTCCCGCGGCGACGAGCACCGCCGTCCCCCGGCCGGCTGACACCCCTCGGCCCGCCGCCGTACCGCCTGCCGCATGGCGCCCGGCCCACGTGCCTCAGACTCAGCCCCGGCCCGCCGTTGCCGGAGCCTCGACGGCGTCCGGTGCGTACGGACGACCGCACGACGCGGCCCAGAGGCCGCCGTCCCCGACCGATCCCTCCTCCACCGCCTGGAACCGTGCGCGTTCGGAAGGCAATATCGGTCGCTACCTCCTGTCCGGGGCGGCCGCGGTCCTGGTCGTGCTGGCAGCCGTCAGCCTCATTGCGCTGGTCTGGGACTCCATCCCCGACACGGTCAAGGTCGGCTCCCTCATGGCGGTGGCGGTCGGCCTGGTCGTCTCGGGCACCGTTGTGGCACGACGCAGCCGGCACCTGCAGGTCGCCGCCGCGACCCTGACCGGCACCGGTGGAGCGCTCGGCTTCGTCGCGGTGATCGGCGCCGTCCTGCTGAAGACGGGTATGCCGATCTTCGCCGCCTTCGGGCTCATGGCCGCCTGGAGCGTCGTCCTGCTGATCACCGCCAGGGCGACGAGCCAGATCTTCACAGCGGTCGTCTCGGGCATGGGCACGCTGGTGACCATCGGCTTCGCGTCGTGGCACGCGGGCGCCCATCCGGACACGGCCTCGCTCACCTGGCCGCTCGTGTGCCTGGACGTCCTCGCCCTGGCCGCGATCACGGCCTACCTGGCGCGCTCCTCGCCGTCAATGCGACTGGCCCCCTGGTTCCCCGCCACCGCGGTCCCGGCCACCCTCGCTGCGCTCCTGCTCACTCCGGCCCGCACGCTGGCCGAGGAGCACGAGTCCCTGTGCGCCCTTCTCATGCTGTTCCCCGTCGTACTGGTGGGCGCGCAGGTCCTCGACGCCGGCCCTCGTCTCCACCGCGCGGGATGGCAGTGGGTATCCGGTGTCGACTGGGCTCTGGTCGGTCTGACCGCCGTGACCGCACAGCTCCGGCTCGTGAGCCTTCTGGGCCCGGCCAGTGAGGTCGGGCGCCACAGCAGGCTGAGCGGCGTCGAGCACTACAGCATCCTGGTCGACGCCGGGGCCATGGGCATACCGCTGCTGGTCGCCGCCGGCAGCGCCCTTCTTCTGATCCTTGGAGCCTCGCAGGCGTGGTGCACGCAGGTGACGCCGGTGCACCTGGCCGTCACCGTCGTCGTGGGACTCGTCTCCTGCGTCGTGCAGATCCGGTCCTTCCCCGTCGTCGTCGCGATGCTCGCGACGGCCCTGGTGCTCCACGCGCGCCAGGGACGTCCCTTCGTACTGCCCGTCATGGCGGCCTCCGGCCTCGTGGTCCTGGCCGGTACGGACCAGGGCGACACCACCAGCCGCGTGTGCGCCCTGATCGGCCTCGTTCTCGTCCCGGCGGGAACGGTCGTGCTCGAGCGGGTGCTCAAGCGGGTGCCGCTAGCGCGACCCGACGGCGGACCGGAGCAGGACGCCGGCACTCGGGACACGGCCGCACGACGCGAGGGCCTTACCGCCGCCTCATGGCTTCTGACGCTCGACCTGGCCGTCATCCTCCCCGTGCTCCTCTTCCAGGCCATGCCGTCCTCGGAGAGGACGGTGGCGATCAGCACGCTCGCTGCGGGCGTGATCGCCATCGCGCTGGTGCGCTTGGGCCTGGTCTCATCCGCGCCCACTCCCACCGCGCTGCTCACCGGCGCCGCAGCGGGTCAGCGCGCCGGCGTCGACGCGGGCGCGCCGACGGCTCCCATGCCCCCGGCGCCCCTGTGGGGCGGCTACCTCGCAATGGCCTTCATGTCGCTGGTCCAGCTCGCGTGCGCCATGCTGCTCAGTGCCCTCGTCTGGCAGATGCTGCTGGTTGCCGTCGCCCTGGGCGCCGGGACGACGGCGGCCTGGCTGCTGTGGCCGTGGCTGCGTCGCCCCGTCGAGACACTGGCCGCGGCTGGGCTCCTGTCCGCACTAGTGTGGTGGTCCATCCGGGTCCTGGCGGGAGAGCGCATGTCGGGCGTCTTCCTGACGGTCGTGCTGCTGACCACCGGCGCCGTGTGCATTGTCGCCGGCTTCCGGCTGCGGGCCACGATGCTGCGCCACTACGGCCTCGTGCTGGTGCTCGTCTCGGTGCTCAAGCTGGCGGTGATGGATATCGGCAACCAGAGCTCCATCACCCGCATTATCGCCCTGGGCGTCGCCGGCCTCGTCTGCTTCGGCCTGTCGCTGGCCTACAACCGAATCGCGGCCGACGACAGCCGGGACTCACCGCCGTCCTCGCGACCCGTGCCGCCTGTGCCTCCCGTGCCGCCCGCGGCGCCTCCTGCCGTGTCACCGGGGTCCTACGGCGCCGCGCCCCAGCCGGGCCGGCCGGCCGCGGCCGAGTACGGGCACGTCAATGGGCCCACCGGACCCACCGGCGCCGGCCGTGCCGACGACACCCGGTTCCAGCCGCCGCGGTAAGGGCCGGCGCCGGCCGAACGCGCTCAGGCGAGCAGCAGCCGGTGCAGGGTCGCGTCCCCCGTCAGCTCGGGGTGGTAGGAGACGGCCATGACGGAGCCGGACTCCACACCGACGACGCGCGGGGGCCGGCCCGGGCGGGCGGGGTCGGCGTAGGTCGAGCACACGTCCACCCCCGCGCCGACGCGCGTGACGGCCGGGGCGCGGATGAGGGCCGCCGTCAGCGGAGCGCCCTTCCACTCCAGGTCGGCGCTCGCGGAGTCGACCTGGGGTCCGAAGGCGTTGCGCTCGACGTCGACGTCGAGCACTCCCAGGGCCGCCAGGACGATGAGCCCCGCGCAGGTGCCCAGGGCAGGCAGGCGCGAGGCGGCCTCGGTCAGGGGCTCGCGCAGCCCGACCAGGTCCACCAGGCGCAGCAGGGTGGTCGACTCGCCGCCGGGCAGGATGAGGGCGTCCAGGCCGCGCAGGTGCTCGGAGCGCCGCACGAGCACGACGTCGTGACCCAGGGCCTCCACGAGGCGGGCGTGCTCGACGACGCCTCCCTGGAGCGCGAGGATCCCGGCTCTCACCAGCCGCGCTCCGCCAGGCGGTGGGGCGCCGGCAGGTCCGCCACGCTGATGCCCACCATGGCCTCCCCCAGGCCGCGCGAGGCCTCCAGGACGGCGGCGGGGTCGTCGTGCCAGGCCGTCGCACGCACGATCGCGGCCGCCCGGCGGGCGGGGTCCCCGGACTTGAAGATGCCCGAGCCCACGAAGACGCCGTCGGCGCCGAGCTGCATCATCATGGCGGCGTCGGCCGGCGTGGCCACGCCGCCGGCCGTGAACAGCACGACGGGTAGCGCCCCGGCCTCGGCGACCTCGCGCACCAGGTCGTAGGGGGCGCCGAGCTCCTTGGCGGCGACGTAGAGCTCGTCCGCGCCCAGTCCCCGCAGCGCCGCGATCTCCTTGGTGATGGTGCGGATGTGGCGGGTGGCCTCGGAGACGTCGCCGGTGCCGGCCTCGCCCTTGGAGCGGATCATGGCCGCGCCCTCGCTCACGCGTCGCAGGGCCTCGCCGAGGCAGGTGGCCCCGCACACGAAGGGGACGGTGAAGCGGTGCTTGTCGATGTGGTGGACGTAGTCGGCCGGCGAGAGGACCTCGGACTCGTCGATGAAGTCGACCCTGAACTCCTGGAGGACCTGGGCCTCGACGAAGTGCCCGATGCGGGCCTTGGCCATGACGGGGATGGAGACCGCCTCGATAATGCCGGCGATGAGGTCGGGGTCGCTCATGCGGGCCACCCCGCCCTGGGCGCGGATGTCGGCCGGCACGCGCTCGAGGGCCATGACCGCGACGGCCCCGGCGTCCTCGGCGATACGGGCCTGCTCGGGCGTGACGACGTCCATGATGACGCCTCCCTTGAGCATGTCGGCCAGCCCGCGCTTGACGAGCGGGGTTCCGGTGGACGGGGTCGGCGCGGGCTTCTGGGCGAAATCGTTCATGGCCGCGATGCTGCTCGCGGAAGTGGACTACTCTGAAGTCCAGTTTTCGACCGATCCTTTGGACCACCTCGTAGATGTGCGCGGCCCGACTGACGGAGGTGAGGAGTGTGCAGATCGACCGCAGCCGGTCCATCCCCGTCCAGATCATCGAGGACATCCGCGGCCGCATCACCGACTCCCGCCTCGCACCGGGGGACCCGCTGCCCTCCACGCGCGTCCTGGCGCGCGAGCTCGGCGTCTCGCGGGGCAGCGTCGTCAGCGCCTACGAGCAGCTGACGGGCGAGGGCCTCCTCGTGGCGGGCCCCGGCGGCACCCGGGTGGATCCCTCGCTCCGGGTGCCCACCGCGCCGACCGCGGGCCCGGAACCCGGTACGCGCAGCACCCCCCTCCAGGGCGACCTGCGACCGGGTGCTCCGGCCGCGGGCCCGCTGACATCGGCCCTGTGGCGCAGCGCCTGGCGGGCGGCCGCGGCCCGTCCCACCGTGCACCCGCCCCTGGGCTCGGAGCGTCTGCGCACCCTCATCGCCGAGCACGTGCGCCTGACCCGGTCCACACGCGTCGATCCGCGCGACGTCGTCGTCACCTCCGGCGCCCGCGACGGCCTGCGGCTCATCCTCGCCGCCCACGGCCGTCCCGGCCGCCTCGCCGTGGAGGATCCCGGGTACCACTCCCTGCGCCAGGTGCCCCGCGCCATGGGATGGAGGCTCCAGCCGGTGGACGCCGACGCCGCGGGCATGAGCGCCCGTCCCACGGCCGTCCCGGCCGACGTCCTTCTGGTCACGCCCAACCACCAGTTCCCCACGGGGACCCAGATGCCCGCCTCGCGCCGTTTCGCCCTGCTGGAGGCGGCCTCCCGCGCCGGCGCCCTCGTCGTCGAGGACGACTACGACTCCGAGCTGCGCTCGACCCACCCGCCCCTGCTCGCCCTGGACGCCGAGGGGCGGGTCGCCATGCTCGGCTCCTTCGCCAAGACCCTCACCCCCGCGCTGGCCCTGGGGTACCTCATCGTGCCGCCGGGTCTGCGCGAGCGGGTGTCCGACCTGTGCCTGCCGGTCTCGGGGCTGGTGCAGGACGCCGTCGCCCGCTACATGGAGGCCGGCGGGCTGCGGCGCCACACCGCGCGCATGCGCCGGGAGTACCGCGCCAGGCGCACGGCCTTCGCCAACATCTTCCCCGAGGGCGTCCCCATGGAGGGCGGGCTGCACGCCGTCGTTCCCCTGCCCGCCGGCGCCGACGAGGACCGCGTCGTCGCCCGGTGCCGCGAGCGAGGCCTCGCGGTCGAGGGCATGGCCGGGTACTGGTCGACCCGGCGTCCCCGCGACGCCGGCATCGTCCTGGGCCTGGGGACCGGGTCGCTGGAGCGCCTGCGGGAGCGGCTCGCCGTGCTGCGGCGCACCATTGACAACGCCGACGGCTGAGGGCGCAGGGGCTCCCCGAAGCCGGCACCCCGGCCCTCACTCGCGGGCGCGCGCCAGCATGGGGGCCAGGAAACGGCCGGTGTAGGAGCCCTCGGTCCGGGCGATCTTCTCCGGCGTGCCCGTGGCGACAATGGTGCCGCCGCCCCTGCCGCCCTCCGGCCCCATGTCGATGACCCAGTCGGCGTTGGCGATGACGTCGAGGTTGTGCTCGATGACGACCACCGAGTTGCCCTTGGCGACCAGCCCCTGGAGCACCGACAGCAGCTTGCGGATGTCCTCGAAGTGCAGGCCGGTTGTCGGCTCGTCCAGCACGTAGATGGTCCGCCCGGTGGAGCGGCGCTGGAGCTCGGTGGCAAGCTTGACGCGCTGCGCCTCCCCGCCCGACAGGGTGGTGGCGGCCTGGCCGAGGCGCACATAGCCCAGGCCGACCTCCACCAGGGTGTTGAGGTGGCGGGCGATGATCGGGGTGGCGGCGAAGAACTCGCCAGCCCGGCGGATGG
>ERZ773063.959-NODE-959-length-17844-cov-9.652819_pt1 | contig 17844 bp, 13 predicted proteins | sample MGYA00580625_ERZ773063 | MGnify/ENA primary metagenome ERZ773063 (study PRJEB29015, sample SAMEA2738022) | human oral metagenome | biome: human oral; feature: human-associated habitat; material: dental | place: China | collected 2042 ...
GACCGATCCGGGCGCGGCCGGCCCGGATGACGCGGCTCCGGGCGCGGCCGCCCCGACCGGCGCCCCGCGGCCCGGGCCGGTGCTCGTCATCGCCCCCACGAGCGTCGTCGGCACCTGGGTGGAGCAGGCCGGGCGCTTCTGCCCCGACCTGCGCGTGCGGGCCGTGACCCGCACCTCCGCCAAGCGCGGCACCAGCTTCGCCGAGGAGGCCGCGCAGGCGGACGTGCTGGTGACCAGCTACACCATCGCGCGCCTGGACGAGGATGAGCTGGTCGCCGTCGACCTGTCCTGGCTCGTGCTCGACGAGGCCCAGTTCATCAAGAACCACGCCTCGGCGACCTACAAGGCGGTGCGGCGCCTGCGCGCGCCGTCGGCCGTGGCCATCACCGGCACCCCGCTGGAGAACTCCCTCATGGACCTGTGGAGCCTGCTGAGCGTGTCCGCCCCGGGCCTGCTGCCCGGGCCCGACCGCTTCACCCAGCACTACCGGCGCCCCATCGAGCGGGGCGACACCGACAGGCTGGAGGCGCTCAGGGCGCATATGCGCCCCTTCCTGCTGCGGCGCACCAAGGAGGAGGTCGCCGCCGACCTGCCGGACAAGTCCGAGCAGGTGCTCGCCGTCGAACTGCCGCCGGCGCACCGGCGCGCCTACGACGCCCGCCTCGCCCGCGAGCGCCAGAAGGTCCTGGGCCTGCTGGAGACCGACACCGCCCAGGCGCGCTTCTCCGCCCTGCGCTCGCTGACCATCCTGCGGCAGATGGCCCTGGACCCGGCGCTCGTCGAGGCCGGGGGGACCGACGGCGGCAGGTCCGGGCGCGAGACGAAGGCATCGGGCAAGGGCCGGGCGCGCCGTCGCAAGCCCACCGCGAAGATCGAGGTGCTGCTCGACACCCTGCGGCCGGTCGTGGCCGAGGGGCACCGGGCGCTCGTCTTCAGCCAGTTCACCCGCTACCTCACCGGCGTGCGCGAGCACCTGGAGGCGGCGGGCCTGCGCACCGCCTACCTCGACGGGGCCACCGTCGACCGGCAGGGCGCCATCGACTCCTTCCGCTCGGGCGAGGCGGACGTCTTCCTCATCTCCCTCAAGGCCGGCGGCTTCGGCCTGACCCTGACCGAGGCGGACTACGTCTTCCTGCTCGACCCGTGGTGGAACCCGCAGGTGGAGGAGCAGGCCGTCGACCGCGCCCACCGGATCGGCCAGGACAAGCCGGTCATGGTCTACCGGCTCGTGTCCGCCGACACCATCGAGGAGAAGGTGATGGACCTGAAGGAGAAGAAGGCCGAGCTCTTCGACCGCGTCGTCGAGGGCGCCGGGGCGGCCGACGAGGCCGCGGGCGCCGGCATGAGCCGGGCGCGGCTGACCGCCCAGGAGATCCGCGAGCTCGTCGGCGGCTGACCGCGCGCCCCGCGCCCCTCCTCCGCCCCTCGCCGGAATCGGTCGAAGCGGCCGGTCCGGCGCCGTCGAGAGCCTCGACCGCGGCGCGGCGGGGCGGGCCGGTCACCCCAGGGCCGCCGGCTTCAGGGGTCGTCCACAGGGCTCGAACGGGGTGGATGCGCAAGGCGCCCGCCGGCGTCCACCCTGGGACTGCGGGCCGCGCGCCCGCGGACGACGTCGGACACCGAGGTCCGGCGCTCCCGATCCCGGAAAGAGGAATCATGACAACGCTGAGGCACACCGTGCGGACCCTGCGCCGCTCCTGGCGCCTGGCCCACCCGGGCCCGCAGGGGGCCGGACCCGCCCCCGACGGCGCGCCCGACCCGCACGCGGAGGCCGGCATGGCCACCGCCGAGTACGCCATCGGCACCCTGGCGGCGGCCGCCTTCGCCGGCCTCCTGCTCGCCATCATCCGTTCGGGCTCCCTGCAGAGCGTTCTGCAGGGCCTGATCGAGTCCGCGCTCTCGACGGGCTGACGCATGATGGCGCGGAGAACGGACCGCTCCCGCTCAACGGGAGCGACTCCACCACCCGCCGCGCCCGGTGAGGCGGGCATGGTCACTGCGGAGATCGCCGTGGCCCTGCCCGCCGTCGTCCTCGTGCTGCTGCTCGTGCTGTCCGCCGTGAGCGCCGGCGTTGCCCAGCTGCGCGTCACAGACGCCGCCCGGGTGGCGGCGCGGCAGGCCGCCATCGGCTCCGACGACGTCGAGGGGGCCGCAGTGCGCGCAGGAGGCGAGGTGAGCGTCGGCGTCGACCGCGGCGAGCTGACCTGCGTGCACGTGAGCCGGCCGGTGCCCGGCCCACTGGGCGGCTTCGGGCTCACGGCGCGCAGCACCGCCTGCGCCTACACCGAGCCGAGCGTGCCATGAGGGCGCGGGTCGTGCGGGCGCTGCGCAGATGGGGACGGGCGGCTCGGGCCGCGGCCTCCGACGAGTGCGGTGCGGGCACGGTGCTGGTCGTGGGCGTCATCGCCGTCCTGCTCGCGGCCGCGCTCGGCGTCTCGGGGCTGATCCAGGCGCAGGTCGCTGCGGGGCGGGCGCGGACCGCGGCCGACCTGGCGGCGCTGGGCGGGGCGACGGCGCTGTCCTCGGTCCTCGCCCCGGGCGACCCGTGCGAGGTGGCGGGCCGTGTGGCGCGGGCCAACGGGGCCGAGGTGACGGCGTGCACCGTGACCGGGGAGGACGTTACTGTCGAGGTGTCCGTGGGCGCGCGGGTGCTGGGCGTCGCGCGCACGGCCGCCTCCGCCGCCCGAGCCGGTCCCGTGGACGAACCCGCCGACGGCTCTCCGGACGGCCCCTGACGCGTCGTCTCCCGCGCCCGCCTCCTCTCGCCGAGATCGGTTCACTTCCGCACCGAGATCGGTTCACTTCCGCACCGAGATCGGTCCGGCGCGGGTCATGAGGGCTGGGGAGCCCGGGGGCTCGTTTCGGCGAAGGAGGCCCGACCGGCCGGGAGTGGGAACCTGGTTCGGCGGTCTCAGTGACGAGGGCCCGTGGGCCGGGACGCCGCCCCGGACCCACGGGCCGCAGTCGTTCCGGGCCCTCGTTCCGGGCCCTGCCCTATGCGGCTCGGTAGCCGACCACACCGTCCTCGACGGCGCGCCGGAACAGGTCCACCCGCGTGTCGGCCGGGCGGCCGGCCTCCCGGTACTTCTCGCGGATCCTGGCGACGTAGGTGTTGACGGTGGCGTTGGTGTAGCCGAGCTCTCGGGCCACCGTCACGGACTTCGCCCCCAGGGCGTACCGGGACAGCACATTGACCTCAGTAGGAGTCAGGCGCTCGGTGACGAAGTCATTGTCCGTGTCCAGGGCGGACGCCCAGCTCAGGTTGGCGCTGGGGATCCCGTCCAGGGCCGCCTTCGAGGCGTCGATCAGCTCGGTGTCGGACGCCGACTTGTTCACAATGGCCAGAATGTTGGTGGCAAGGGCCTCGCGGACCAGTACCGGCTCATCGCTCGAGGTGTGGACGACCACCGGGATGGAGCGCTTGCTCAGCTCGCGGATGTTGTCCGTGGGCCTGGAGCCGTCGGCGAGCCGCAGCTCGAGGATGGCCAGGTCCGGCGCCGGATGCCCGTCTGCGGCGCCCAGCTCCGGTACCAGCTGCCCGTCTGCGGTGTGCAGGCTCGGGACCCACCGCACCGTCCAGGGCAGGCCGGCCTGGGCGAACCGCAGTTGGCAACCCTGGGCGATAATACTGTACTCGTCAATAACCAGAACGTATGGCTGGCTGCTCATCGTTGCCTCCCCTGCCCGCCCAGTGGGGTGCCTGGACGGTGCGATTCCGAACTCGAACGTTGTCGGTTGTGTTGACGGACATGACCGGTCGGGGCCGTCCGAGTCGGATGCGTGCTGGGATCGCGACGGCCCGGAGAACAGCCCGGCCCGAACCTCCGCGCTCAGCGGATCGGACGCCCGTCCGGCCCCAGAATGGTGACGCCGGTGTCGGTGAGGATGGAGACGAGCTGCGGCCGCCCGGCGGGCAGGACGCGGACGACAACGCGCGCCTGGTCGTCGTCGGCGAGGACCTGGACGACGCTGTCGGTGATCGCCCGGCGGATGTCGGAGGGCAGCCGGCTGTCGCCCCGGTCATCCATGAGGATGACGTCGGTGCCGCGGGCGCGCGCGTCCCGGGCCGACCGGACGACGGGGGTGCCGGTGAAGAACGGGGCGCGGATCTCGTCGCGCAGCTCCGCCTCCAGCAGCCGGGCGCGGGTCCGCACCTGCGGGGTGAGCGCCTCGCCGGCGGCGACCCTGCCCAGCAGAGGACTGGTGCGGCGGCGGACCGACTCCATCGCCTGCCTCATGATCCGGTCGGCGGTCATGTTGGCCTGGCGCAGGGCCAGGACCTCCGCGGTGCGCGCCTGCGCGGCGGCGATGGCGGCGCTGGCGGCGGTGCAGCGGTTGGCGGCCAGATGCCACAGGATGAGCGCAATGGTTTGGGGGAGCAGGTAGCTCGGGAGTATCAGCGGGGAGCGGCGGCTGAGGACCACCCAGACGACGGCGGTCGCGATCAGGAGGAGCTCGCCCGCCCAGGCCGCCCTGGGGCGCTGCCTCACCAGCAGGCAGCAGCACACCGCATTGGCCGCGCCGGCGACCCACGAGGCGAAGCCGGGCCACCCGCTGGTGCGGATCGGCAGCATGACGGCCAGGTGGGTGGTCGGCACGATGAGCAGGACGACGGCGACGGCCCAGCGCGGCATGGAGGCCCGCGGCCAGGAGCGCAGCAGCAGGAAGGCGGCCAGCGCGAGGGCGGCCAGGCTGGCGACGACGGGGACGGCGGTCGAGTAGGCGCCGGAGCGGATCTCCAAGGCGGCGATCGCGATGTGGATGACCGCCGCGTAGACGCCGACGAGCCGCGCCCAGACGGTCTCCACGGCCGAGGCGACGGAGCGCGGCCAGACCTCGGCGCCTGAGCTGCTGGCTGCCCGCTGGTCGGCGCCCGCCGACGGGGCCCAGGTCATGGAGACGGCGGTCCCGTGCCCCGGGGCGGAGCGGATGCGCGCCGTGGCACCGGCGTCGTGCAGACGGGTCCCGATGGAGCCGGTGAGACCGTGCCTGCCGGGAGCCGGGGCGGCCGGGTCGAAGCCGCGACCGTCGTCGGAGACGACGACGGCCACTCCCTCCGCGTCGCTGCGCATCTCGATGCGACGCTCGACGCTCCCCGGGCCCTCCTCGCCGCCGGCGTGCCGCAGGGAGTTGCGCAGCGCCTCCATGGCGGCGTCGGCGAGGGCCTGGGACACCGCGGCGGGCACGGGGTGGTCGACGGCGGTGGAGACCGCCAGCCGCGCCTCAGGGGTCAGCGACCGGATCTGCGTCGTCAGGGCCTCGAAGAGGGCCGAGGCGCTGGTCGCGGGGCGCCGGCCGGGGGCTCGCGGCTCCAACGACTCCAGCGCGCTACGGGCGGCCTGCCGCAGCTGGGCCGAGTCCTCCAAGCCCGCGGCGAGCGAGACCAGGACGGACAGGATGTGGTCGTGGACGAAGCTGTTGGAGCGCCGCTGGGCGACGGAACGGGCGTGGTCGGCGGCCAGGCTGACGGCCTGCCGGCGGCGCTCGGCCGATGCCCGGTCCAGCGCGCGTCCCTGATCCAGCATCCAGTGGAGCATCCCGGTCACCATCAGGACGCCCATGAGGAGGAGCAGCGGCTGCTCCACCGACACCTCGGTCAGGGCGCCGCGGGAGGTCGCCAGCATCAGGATCAGGGCAGGCACCAGGGTCACGATGCACAGGCCGTTGGCCCGTGGCGTCAGGATGGACGATCCCGCGATTCCGACGATCGGGAAGTAGCTGATGAGCGGGGTGTCGCGAATGACGGTGTCGGTGCCGGACAGCGACGGGATCAGCGGTATCGCCCCGGTCAGCGCGACTTCGGCGCCGTATCCGATCATTACGGCCATCACCATCGCCTGCCAGGTCCGGTCGATCGGCGACGGCCGCGTTTCAACAGCCGTGGCCGGTTCCCCGACCTGCTTCCTGCGCCGAGCCTGCACCAGGGCGACGGCGGCCACCGCGCCGGCGAGCAGCGGGAGGATGAGCACCGGCAGCATGAGCGGCCACAGCGTCAGCGCAGGAACCCGTTGGACGGCCGACGCGATGGCGGGGGCCACGCCGGCGCTGGTCCCGGCCGCGGTGGCGCCGACGAACACGACGATCCATCTGCGCAGCTGCAGCGTGTGCGGCCCAGCGGCGGGCGACAGGACGCGGCCCATCAGGACTACGCGACGCGGTATCCGACCAGGCCGTCCTCGGCGGCGCGCAGGAACAGGTCCACCCGCGTGTCGGCCGGACGTCCGACCTTCCGGTACTTCTCGCGGATCCTGGCCATGCAGGTGTTGACGGTGGGCACGGTGCAGCCGAGCTCTCGGGCCACGGTCACGGACTTCGCGCCCATGGCGTACAGGGACAGGATCCTGACCTCCGAGGGGGCCAGGTGCTCGGCGACGAAGTCGCCGTCGGTGTCCAGGGCCGACGCCCAGTCCAGGCCGGCGCTGGGGATCCCGTCCAGGGCCGCCGTCGCGGCGTCGATCAGCTCGCCGTCCGGCGCCGACTTGCGCACAATGGCCAGAACGCCGGCCGCGATGGCCTCGCGGACCAGCACTCGCTCGTCGCCCGAGGTGTAGATGATCACCGGGACGGAGAGTTCGTTCAGCTCGCGGACGTTGTCCGTGGGCGTGGAACCGTCCTCCAGCCGCAGCTCGAGAATTGCCAGGTCCGGCACCGGCCGACCGTCCACGGCGCCCAGCTCCGGCACCGGCAGACCCTCTGCGGTGTGCAGGCTCGGGACCCACTGCACCGTCCACGGCAGGCCCGCCTGCGTGAACTGGTACTGACAGTCTTGGGCAATGATACTGTGGTCGTCAATTACCAGAATGTATTGCTGCTCGCTCACCATTGTCTCCTCCGTCCGCCCAGCAGGATGCCCCGGCAGCGCGAAACCGGACTCTGGACGTTGTCAGGTCATGTTGACGGACATGACCGGCGCCCGGGGGGCGGGCTCACTGGCCGGCCCGCGCTGCGTCCCTGCCAGTGCGCCAGAATCCCGCGCTTACAACCCCGAGTATCCACGCAATTCGCTAGCGAGTCCTGACCACGCCTACCCCTGGATAGGAATGTGATCTGACGGTGTATACTCCCACGTGTAGGATATCGACGTTGCGCGATTTTGTCGTCTTGTTTGTGTTGCATCGCATGACCGCAAACAACTATAGCGTGCGGTTTTCCGAAATTTGTCGCCCTGGAGGAGACGTGGATCTAAGCATACCCATTGGTAAGCGCCCTAAGCTATACAGGTTTTTGGAGATTCTACCAGGTTCTCTCAGCTATGGCGTGATCATTCTGTTGGGCTTGCTATTGATTGTCAACTCTGTCTGGGCATGGATATATATGAGGACCGTGATCCTGTTGATCTCTGTCTACCTTGGTGTTACAGCTTATTGTATGGTCAAGAGTGGACTGGCTCTCAAGCGATCCTTGGCTATTGACTGGGCTGACCGTCTGGCAAGCCTTGAGAATCCCAAGGAGTCGTGGGCGCTGCTGCGAAGTTCTGGCGATTCTACGACAGATTGTCGGCAACACTTAGAGAATTTGCGCCTAATGGCTGATGATGAGCGGGACCGCTTCCCTAGGCCATCGGAAATCTACAATGCCTTGATTGTGCCCGCCTACAATGAAGATATAGAAACTATTGACGCGGCCTTACGGGCGGTTGTCGGTACGGCTTACGATAAGAAACGCCTGATCGTTGTTTTTGCCTACGAAGAGCGTGGTGGTGCTGCCATTAAGGAGACTGCACTAAGACTGTGGCGACGTTATCATAAGGAATTTTATTCGTTCCACATCGTCGAGCACCCGAAAGATGCACCAGGCGAAGTTATCGGAAAGGGCGGCAATATCACCCATGCGGGACGGTGGCTGAAGCGCTATCTTGAACACTTAAGAATTTCACCTGCTAACGTTATCGTCACCACGATGGACTGCGACAATAGACCTCACAAACACTATTTCAGTTGTTTGACCTATGAGTATATAGTTCACGAGGAACGTGAGCGTCTGTCCTACCAGCCCGTCTGTCTGTTCACCAATAATATATGGGATGCGCCAGCGCCAACACGAGTGGTGGCGATTGGAAATTCTCTATATAATATCTTCAAGGCGGCGCAGCTGCGTATGCTGCGTAATTTTTCTTCACATGCGCAGCCAATGGGGGCCTTACTGAAGATGGATTTTTGGAGCACGCGCACAATCGTTGAGGACGGACATCAGTACTGGCGCAGCTTTTTCTACTACGGAGGCAAGTACCGAGTGCTTCCGATCTATACTCCCATCTATCACGATGCGGTGCTGACAAGCAATTATATCCGTACTTTAAGGGTACAGTTCGTTCAGTTGCGCCGCTGGGCCTATGGTGCCTCAGACGTCGCTTATGTTGGGTATCGACTGTTTCCCAGAAAACGGCGTAATTGTCCGTTCTGGACTGGCCTCTTGCAATTTGCCTACTTGCTGGGTCAGCAAGTCGCAAGGGCTGCTTTGCCAATTATAGTGCCGCTAGGTGGTTGGGCGCTTATGCTGTGCGGCAGCGAGACTGTTCTTAGAGTGTCTGAGCGCGTGCCGGCTGTCGTCAACTTTCTGCAAAATATCACCATGAGTGGTAACGTGTTAATATCGTTTTTCGTCTCATACAAGGTGTTGCCGCCGCGACCAAGTTATTGCGAGCGACGTCGTACCTTGTGGATGCTATTACAGTGGATGCTGGTGCCGGCGTTATTAATATTTTACGGCTCGCTCTCGGCCTATGTTGCTCAGACTCATTTGATTTTCGGGAAGTATCTCGACAAGTTCGATGTGACCGAGAAAACGTTTAAAGGCTCTTCGTGTTTGAGGGTGTGGTAGGGGGTTCTTATCGGTGTGATTGGTGGGTGGTTGTGTGGGTGCGTCGTTGCGGGGGTGGAGGTCGAGGTCCCCTGATGATGGGAGCTGCTTACTCACCCGTCATGAGGACCTCGACATGGCTGACGCTACCTTCTCCTGTCCTGACCTGACTACCTTCCTGGGCCTGGATGCCCTGGGGCTGTTGGCGGTGGGTCAGCGCCTGGAGGCCCGGCGGGCCGTGATCGAGTGCCGGATGCCCATCAGCGTGGAGGACCCGTTCTGCAAGGCCTGCGGCGCCCAGGGCGCGGCGCGGGGCACCGTCCAGCGCCGCCTGGCTCACCTGCCGGTGGGCTGGCGTTCCACTGAGCTGGTGGTGCGCCTGCGGCGCTTCGCCTGCGCTCACTGTCATCGTCTGTGGCGCCAGGACACGAGCCGGCTGGCCGGGCCCCGGGCGCGCCTGACCCACTCGGCGGTCCAGTGGGGCCTGGAGGCCCTGGGGGTGGAGCTCATGTCCGTCTCACGCGTGGCCCAGGCCCTAGGAGTGGCCTGGCACACCGCCAGCACCGCGATCCTGGCCCGCGCCCAGCAAGCCATCGCCCAGGATCCGCACCGCCTCGCGGGGGTCGAGGCCCTGGGCGTCGATGAGCACGTCTGGCGCCACACCAAGCGGGGCGACAGGTACGTCACGGTGATCATCGACCTGACCCCCGTGCGCGACGGGAGGGGGCCGGCCCGCCTGCTGGACATGGTCCCAGGCCGGTCCAGGAAGGCTCTCAAGGACTGGCTGAGCCAGCGTGACCAGGCATGGCGCCAGGGCATCGAGGTGGTGGCCATGGACGGCTTCACCGGGTTCAGGACCGCCGCCGCCCAGGAGCTGCCCAGTGCCAGGACCGGCATGGACCCCTTCCACGTCGTGGCCCTGGCCGCCGGCAGGCTCGATGAGTGCCGCCGCCGTATCCAGCGCCAGACCACCGGGGGCCGGGGCCGCAAGGACGACCCGCTCTACCAGGCCAGGCGCACCCTGCGCACCGGGGCCGACCTGCTCACCGATGCCCAGGCAGCGCGCCTCGAGGACCTGTTCGCCCACGACCACCACGCCCCTCTCAAGGCCACCTGGGGCATCTACCAGCGCCTGATCCAGGCCTACCGCGCCGCCGACCGCGGCCTGGGCAGGTTCCTGATGGACCGAGCCATCACCTCTCTGACCCAGCCCGTCCCGGCCGGGCTGGAGGAGGTCGCAGCACTGGCCACCACCCTGACCAGCCGCAGCCAGGACATCCTGGCCTACCTCGAGCGCCCCCACACCTCCAACGGACCCACCGAAGCCATCAACGGACGCCTGGAGCACCTACGAGGCACCGCCCTGGGGTTCAGGAACCTGACCCACTACACCACCCGCAGCCTCATCCACACCGGACGACTACGAGACACCCTACAACAATCAACTCAACCAAACCGATAGGTCCCACCTACCACACCCTCAAACACGAAGAGCCCGTTTAAATCGGTTTAGTGAATTCGGGGCGGCGCACGGTACGGACTTCTGGGCTTGGTGTGTATGAGATCACGAGAAGGAGCCGCAGTCTACCAGCAGACTGGTCGTGCTGGGCCGACTCATGGTCGTGTACTCCGCCGTGGTAGGGGGGTGAGAGTAAGATCGCCACTGATTTTTCACGACAAGGTTGACGATCTCTTGTGGATTCTCTCGTTCCTACAGGGCTTCACGATGCGGTGGAAGCAAGGAATACGGCTGTCTGACGGCCCGTTCAGCGTCCTCACGATTCTCTGGCGTGAGTGCTTTTCTCAGACAGTGGGACCTGGTGCTTTGGAGGGTAGGAAAGGATGGGAGATCGACAGCGAAGTACTTGGATTGGGCCAGGGCGCAGGACGTGGGAGAGGGCACGAGCCGGCTCAGGGGACGCCGGGTGTCGATGCGGTGAACCCGGGATTTTCCACGTCGGCAACAAGAGCCTCAAGATGACCATATTCCTTTTACCTTCGTCTCCCTGAGATCCGACCCCGTCGGCCGCGCCCACTACCAGCGCGAACGAGACTAGGCAAACGCTCGGGCCAGACTCTCTTCTCCCAGGCGCGCCACCGCATCCTTACCCAGCACGCAACTAACCGCAACGCCACGCTCTACACCCTACAATCCGCCCCAGGCCTACCCGTCGCAGTTCGACAAACAACATGGGGTCTTTTGAGGTCGATTATCTAGTCGGCAGAGGAGATCGATCCGGACTCGAGCTCCACGACGACCGAGGCGGGTGATTCAGGCGGCTCGACGAATACTCTGACGTGGACGCCCCTGTTCTTGACGAGTCGTATCTCCTCAATATATGCGGCCGGAATGTTGCCGAGCTGGATGGTTCCGCTGGGGAAGTCCATGACGCCGTCGAAGATCAGGGCGCCCGTGTGCGAGGGGCCGGGCTCGCAGATGCGCATCTCGACATCTCCGTCCTCGTCCGGACGAGTGGCGATGATCAGACTGCTCTCGTTCGAGAGCACGGCCTCCTCGCCGCTGACCCATTCCGGAAGCGATGTGGTCCCGGAGTCCATCACCACTACCTGTGCATAGAGTGGGGGCACCGAGTGCGCGCGACCGGGTGTCACCATTTTCTCCTCTTCCAGGTGCGTGCTGCCGGTCGCGCGCGCCCAGCGCTTACTACGCTCCTTTGTTCCTTACTACGCTCCTTCTCCTCGTACAGTAAGGTACAAAGGAGCGTAGTAAGCGCCACTCGGCCCGACCTGTGCCCCGGCACACCCCCGGCCCGGCAGGCTCACACCGGCAGCGGAGCGGCGGGCAGCGTCCAGGCGCGGCGCGTCTCAATGCTGACCTCGACGGCGTCGCCCTCGGCGTGGATGTCCGCCACCTCCGGGTCGGACTCGACGCACACGAGCGTGCCGTGGGCGGTCTCCACGGTGTACTCCACGTGGTCGCCGTAGAAGACCGAGGTCAGCACGGTGCCCCGCCTGCCGGTGAGCTCGCCGACCCCGACGCCTCCGGCCCCGCCCCCGGCGCGGTCCGAGCCGTCTCCGCCGTCGTCGGCGCGACTCAGCCGCACCGACTCCGGCCGCACGACCACGCACACCTCGTCGCCCTCGGAGACGTCGGGGTGCACCGGCACGACGAGGTCCTGGCCCAGGACGTCGACCCTGGCCGCCCCGTCGCCAATGGCCCCGGCCGTGGTCTCCAGGAAGTTGGCCCGCCCGATGAAGTCGGCCACGAACACGCTGGCCGGGTGGCGGTAGATCTCCTCCGGGGTGGCGACCTGCTCGATGCGCCCGGCGTTCATGACCACGATCCGGTCCGACATGGTCATCGCCTCGGCCTGGTCGTGGGTGACATAGATGGAGGTGATACCCATGCGCTGCTGGAGACGGCGGATCTCCAGGCGCATGCGCACGCGGAGCTTCGCGTCGAGGTTGGACAGCGGCTCGTCGAACAGGAGCACCTTGGGCCGCACGACCATGGCGCGGGCCAGGGCCACCCGCTGCTGCTGGCCGCCCGAGAGCTCGTTGGGGGAGCGGTCGGCCAGCGCCGTGAGGTTCATGGAGGCCAGGACGACGTCGACCCGGTCGCGGATCTCGTCGGCGCCCAGGCGGCGCAGCCTCAGGCCGTAGGAGACGTTGTCGCGCACGCTCAGGTGGGGGAAGAGCGCGTAGGACTGGAAGACCATCGACATGGGGCGCTTGTTGGGCGGCAGGACCACCATGTCCTCGCCGTCGAGAACGACCCGCCCGGAGGTGGCGTCCTCGAAGCCGGCGATCATGCGCAGCGTCGTGGTCTTGCCGCAGCCGGACGGCCCGAGGAAGGTGATGAACTCGCCCGGCGCGATATCGAGGGCGATGTGGTCGACGGCGACGACGTCCTTGCCCCTGTTGGCGAAGATCTTCACGACGTCGCGCAGCTCGAGTCGGCCGGCGGTCGTGGCTGCCGCGTCGGTCGTGGGGTCGGTGGTGGTGCTCATGGCTGGGTCCTGGTGGTTCCGGTGGTGCGGGCCGTCCCGACGGCCCCGGTGGTTCTGGTGGTCTTGAGCGCCCGGCGGCGCGCCGTCGTCGTGCTCATAGGGTCGCCCCCGACTCGCGCACCCGCCTGTCCTTGACGAGCAGGTTCATGGCTCCGGTGACGACCATGACGATGAGGATCAGGATTGTGCAGAAGGCGAAGGCGTTGCCGAAGCGTCCGGCGTCGACCTCGGCGAGGATCTGGGAGGTCATGATCTTCGTGCGCGGGGTCGTGATGAAGATGATCGGCGACAGCGTCGTCATCGACCGGGAGAAGGCGTAGGTCAGACCCGCCAGGAAGGCGGGGCGGATGAGCGGCAGGGTGACCCGGCGGAAGGTGGTCAGCCCCGAGGCGCCCAGCGAGGTCGAGGCCTCGTCGATCGCCTTGTCGATCTGGTGCAGGCTGGCCACGCCCGAGCGCTGCCCGGCCGGCGTCGAGCGGGCCACGTAGACCATGACGATCGCGATGGCGCCCGCCGCGATGGCGCTGCCGCCGGCCAGCGGCGGAATGACGTTCACCGTGCCGATGGCCACCGGCACGTTGTAGGTCACCAGGTAGCCGATGCCGATGACGGTGCCGGGGACGGCCAGCCCGAGCATGCCGATGAAGTCCATGAGCCCCGCGCCGCGGCGCAGGCGGACCACGACCAGCCAGGCGATGACCATGCCCAGGACGCCGGCGATCGGGGTGGCGATGAGCGCCAGGATCGTGGTGTCGATCATGGCGTCGTTGCCGATCCCGGACAGGATGTAGGTGAAGTGGCGCAGCGTGAAGGAGTTGTTGACGCCGAGGATCTCCACGAAGGCGCCCACGATGACCGCCGCATAGACGACGACGACCAGCGCGAGCATGAGGGCGGCCAGGGCGAGCAGCGGGATGCGGGTGAGGTTGTCGCGGACCTGCTTGACGCTGCCGGCGGGCTTGCCGGTCACCGTCACGGTGGAGGTCCGCTTCGACCAGTAGCGCTGGAGGAGGAAGACCAGCAGCGAGGGGACCAGCAGCACGAGGGAGTAGGCGGCGCCGGCGGCCGTGTTGTAGTCGCCGGTGATCGCGATGTAGGCCCGCGAGGCCAGTACCGTGTAGTCGCCGCCGATGACCAGGGGGTTGGCCAGGTCTGCGATCGCCTCGACGAACAGCAGCAGGAAGGAGGCGGCGATGCCCGGGACCATCATGGGCAGGGTCACCGTGCGGAAGATCGTCCAGCGGCTCGCCCCCAGCGAGGACGCCGCCTCCTCCATGGCCGGGTCGAGGCTGCGGAACATGCCCAGCAGGTTCATGTAGGCCACGGGGAAGAAGGACAGGGTCAGCACCAGGGTCAGCCCGCTCAGCCCGTAGATGTTCCACTGCTGGCCCAGCAGCTGCTTGGAGACGAGGCCGTTGCGGCCGAAGAGCGTGATCGACGCCGTCGCCACCGCGAAGGGCGGGGAGACGATGGGGACCAGGCACACGAGGTGGAAGAGCCGCTTGCCCCGGAAGGCCACGCGGGCCTGGACGTAGGCGAGCATGAATCCGACGGCGGTTCCCAGCGCCCCGACGACGGTGCCCAGCACGAGCGTGTTGAGCACGATCGTGCGGTTGGTCGTGGAGGAGAACAGGCCCGTGAGGACCTTGAGACCGGGTGCGGAGAAGGCCTCGGCGAGGACCCGGATCAGGGGCAGCCCGACGAGCAGGATGAGCAGGAGGAGGACGACGCCGGTGATGGCGAGCGTCACGGGGTCCTGGCGGACCTTCGTGCGGTCGCGGGAGCGGTCGCGGGCGAGCGCGCGGCCGGGCTGAGCCGGCGCGGCGGGTGAGACGGCGGTGGCGGACATAGGGTCTCGGATCGTTGTGCGGGCAAGGGGCGGCTGGGCCGGGGCTCAGTCCTTGGGGGCCGCGGCGACCTCGTCGTCGAAGCGGGCCGTGAGCTCGGGCTTGGCCTGCGCGGCCGCGGCGAAGTCGTAGTCGATGAGGTTGACGGAGTCGAGGTCGACCATCTTGTCGGAGTGGTCGGCCTCGGGGTTGGTCAGGACCTGGTAGGAGCCGACCGTCGGGCCCACGTTCTGCCCCTCGGCCGAGATCGCGTAGTCGATGTACTTCTGGGCGGCCGCCTTGTGCTTGGAGCCGGCCACCAGGGCGACGCCGCCGATCTCGTAGCCGGTGCCCTCCTTGGGGAAGGAGACGGTCAGGTCGGTCATGCCCTCCTCCTGGTACTTCACGCAGTCGTGGGAGAAGACCAGGCCGACGGCGGCCTCGCCGCGGCCGGCGATCTGGCCGGGCGCGGTGCCGGACTTGGAGTACTGGAGGACATTGGCGTGCATCTTCTTCATGTAGTCCATGCCGGCGTCCTCACTGCCGAGGCGGGTGACCTGCGTCCACAGGGTGGTGAAGGCCGTGCCGGAGGTCGAGGGGTGGGCGGTGGAGACCTGGCTCTTGAGGGTCGGGTCGAGCAGATCGTCCCAGGACTCGGGGGTCTTGGCGCCAATGGCGTTGAGCCGGGTCTTGTTCGAGCAGAAGCCGAGCACCCCGACGTACACGCCGGTCCACCTGCCGTCGGCGTCCTTGTACTTGTCGGGGATGGCGGCGGCCTCGGGCGAGACGTAGGGCTCGATGAGGTCCTGGTTGGCGGCCTCGCCGTAGCCGTCGACGGGACCGCCGTGCCACACGTCGAACTCGGGGCTGTCCTTGGCGGAGGCCAGGCGCGCGACCGCCTCCCCGGAGGACAGGCGCACATAGGTCGCCTGGATGCCGGTCTTGGCGGTGAACTGGTCGGTCCAGGCCTTGCACAGGTCCTCCATGGCGCCGCAGGCGATGGTGATGGGGCCATCGTCGGACCCGTCGCCGGAGGAGGTCGTCTTTCCGGCGCATCCGGCCAGGGCCAGGCTGATGGAGACGGCGCCGGCGAGGAGGGCGCCGGCCCTGCGGGAGAGCTTGCGGTGGGAGAACATGGGAAGCCTTTCGGTACTGCGGCGCCACATCGCGCCGCTCGGCGCCATAATCGCCCGGGCCCCGGGCACGGAGCGGGTCACGTCAGTAACGATTGGTGACAGACCTGTCATTAACTGTGAGGGTCCGCGAGCGGCACCGGGGCCGGGCACCGGTGCGCCCGGTCCTCAGGGCAGCCTCGGCATGGTGTAGCCCTGTCCGCGGGCGGCGACGACGAGGTCGCCGGGCACCCCCCGGCGCTTGAGATGGCGGCGCAGCCGGTAGACGGTGGTGCGCACCATCTCGCGCCCGCCCGCCGACTCCCCCGTCCCCCAGACCTCGTTGAGCAGGTCGGACCACGACGCGATGGAGCCGGCGTGCCGGGCCAGGACGGCGAGGAGGCGGGCCTCGGTGTCGGGCAGGGGCACCGGCCTGCCCTCCCAGGCGACCTCGCCGGTGGCGGTCAGGATGCTCAGCGCCCCGTTGGACACGGCGTCCCTGGTCCCCGAGGCGGTCCGGCGGACGACGGCGCTGGCCCGCAGCGCGAGCTCGCGCGGCGAGAAGGGCTTGGTGACGTAGTCGTCCGCGCCGGCCTCCAGGCCCGCGATGCGGTCCTCCTCGTCCCCCAGCGCCGTGAGCAGGATGATGGGGGTCGTGCTCGTGGCGCGTATCCGACGGCACAGCTCCACTCCGCCCAGGCCGGGGAGCATGACGTCCAGGATGACCAGGTCGAATGACTCCTGGCCCAGCTTCTCCCAGGCGGACTCGGCGCTGGCGGCGCTGACGCATCGGAAGCCCTGGGTCTCCAGGGCGAAGGTGATGACATAGCGCATCTGGGGCTCGTCATCGACGACGAGTCCCAGCGGTTTCGGGTCGTGGGCGATCGGCTCCACCGTGTGCCTCCTGCTTCTCATCATGCCCCGCAGGGCCCGGGGGCGGCGTCATGGCGCGCGGCGGGCCCGGTTGCGGCATTATGACGCGCGCGGCGGACTCCGCTGCCCCGGCGTCGGACCTCCCGGGCGCGGGCGGGCGGACCGGCACGGTCAGGTAGACGACGGTCCCCCGCGAGGCCATGGAGTCCACCAGGATGGACCCGCCGTGCAGGGCGAGGATCTGCCTGGTGACCACCATGCCCAGCCCGACCCCGCGGCTGACCGGAGCCTCCAGGGAGTTCTGCGAGCGGAAGGGCGTGAACAGCGCCTCGCGCTGCTCGGGCGTCATGCCGCGGCCGTCGTCGGAGATGGTGATGAGCGCGGTGTCCTCCTCGCCGCTGACCGAGATGGTGATGGTGGCGCTCGGGCCCGCGTGGCGCACTGCGTTCGTCACCGTGTTGGCGATCGCCTGCCGCAGGAGCCGGCGGTCGGCGACCATGCGGATGGGGGCGCCGTGCTCCTCCAGCCGCATGGGCGTGCTCGCGGTGCGGCGCATCTCCTGGACCAGGTTGCGCACGAGGCGGCGCAGCTCGACGGTCTCCAGGTGGAGGGCGAACAGCGCGTGGTCGAGACGCGCCTGGGTCAGGAAGTCCTCCGCCATGCCGATGGCCTGCTCGGTGTTGTCGAGAATGGTGGCCACGAAGCGGCGCTGCACTTCGTTGAGATCGCCGGGGGTCTCCTCGGCGAGCAGCTCGGCCGAGGCGCGGATGAGGCTGAGCGGAGTGCGGATCTCGTGGGCCAGGGCGTCGCGCGGGGCTGCGTGCTCAGCGACTCGGGTGCGCAGGCGCTGCGTTTCGGCGCGCGCCAGACGGGCGCGGTGCCGGGCGATCGCGGCCAGGGCGGCGGCCGCGCCCAGAGCGAGGAGGAGCGGGAGGACGATCAGAAGCACGAGGTCAGTGTCGCAGGCGGTGGTGCAGTGGGTGCGGCCCCGGGGTCCTGGCCGGGGTCGGACCGATTGCGCGCGGGGCGCGTGGATCTTCGCCCCGCCGCCAGGATCTGCTGCCCGACGGCGCGGTCGCGTCGTCGGATGCGGCCCGGCGCCGACGCGTGCTACTCGGCGGCGGGATCGGGCGCCGCCCGGGTCAGCAGCCGCAGCAGGGCGATGGCTCCGGTCTTGCTCAGCGGCTCGTTGTTGTTGCCGCACTTGGGCGATTGCACGCAGCTGGGGCATCCGGTCGCGCACCCGCACCCCTCGACGACGGC
>ERZ773063.964-NODE-964-length-17821-cov-27.248621_pt1 | contig 17821 bp, 11 predicted proteins | sample MGYA00580625_ERZ773063 | MGnify/ENA primary metagenome ERZ773063 (study PRJEB29015, sample SAMEA2738022) | human oral metagenome | biome: human oral; feature: human-associated habitat; material: dental | place: China | collected 2042 ...
TCACTCGTTACGAAATGGCTCAAATGGTAGCTAAAGCTATGGCTAACCAAGACCGCGCTAACGCTGAACAACAAGCTATGATCAACCGTTTGGCTGATGAATTCTCCAACGAATTGAACAACTTGGGCGTTCGTGTAGCTCGTTTGGAAGACCGCGTTGGTAACGTAAAAGTAACTGGCGATGCTCGTCTTCGTTACCAAGATGCTGAACATGCTAAATCCAAATTCGACGCTCGTGCACGTTTGCAATTCAACGCAAAAGTAAATGATCGCACTGATGCAGTAGTTCGTATAACTTCTGGTAGCTTTGAATTGGGCGATGCTACTAATGGTGGTAATGCAAACGCTACTATTGACCGCGCTTATGTAAACCATAAATTTGGTGAACGCGTATCCGTTAAAGCCGGTCGTTTTGGTCAAGCATTTGGTGGTGGTTTAGCATTTGATGGTACATTTGATGGTGCTCAATTCAATGCTGGTAACGATAAAGTTCAATTCCAAGCAGCTTATGGTTATGCAGTATCTGGTATTGGTATCGAACCAGATAAAGATGCAAACTTTAATGGCTTGAATAAATTACAAAATGTTACTAATACTTATGTAGCTTTATCCGGTAAAGTTGGTAAACATGCGACTGTTGGTGGTTTCTATGATCGTGTAAACCAATCCAAAAATACAGCTGCAAATGCAACAGCATTGCAACAATATAAAAATATCTATGGCTTCAATACTGATATCAACTTCGATAAAGTTTGGGTTGGTGGCGAATGGTTGAAAGCTTCTAACGTTGAAAAATCCACAGCATGGACTGCAGGCGTTGGTTATGGTAACTATGACATCAAAAAACAAGGTACTTGGGATGCTAAAGTTCAATACTTCAACCAAAAAGAAAACTCCCCAATCATTGATACAACTTGGACACAAAAATACAAAGCTGGTAACAAAGGCTGGATGGCAACTGTTGACTATGCATTACAAAATAATGTTGGTTTAACTGCTTACTATGGTTTCGACTGGAAAGAAACTAAAGATAACGGTAAAGACAAAGGTGACTTCTACCGTGCAGACCTTAACTACAAATTCTAATTTGATAGTTACGAATATAAAAGAGACTCCATTGGGAGTCTCTTTTTACTTATTGAACAACCAAACGTGTTGTAATGGCTTATAAATTTAAGATAAAAGATTTATTTGTAATAAAAATGGGATTTACATGAAGCTTAATCCATGCTATTATTAAAATACTAAGTTGTGATAATTAAGAATCACTCAAATTTTGGGATAAAGAATTATTGCGAGGAAACATGGACACTCCAAAGAGAATTCTTAATCTTGAAATTAGAGTGAATTGTGAATTGCAACTTGTGAAAACAATTTTATTCTTATTTTTCAGAAAGAAGGAATTCAACTATGAAAAAACAATTCGCAGCAATCTTTGCAGCAACAGCAGTATTGGGTGTAACTACCGCATTCGCAGCTAACCCATTCTCCGATGTAACTCCTGATTCTTGGGCATACCAAGCAGTTTCTCAATTAGCATCTGCTGGTATCGTTAACGGTTATCCAGATGGCACTTTCAAAGGCCAAAACGATATCACTCGTTACGAAATGGCTCAAATGGTAGCTAAAGCTATGGCTAACCAAGACCGCGCTAATGCTGAACAACAAGCTATGATTAACCGTTTGGCTGATGAATTCTCTAACGAATTGAACAACTTGGGCGTTCGTGTAGCTCGCTTGGAAGATCGCGTTGGTAACGTAAAAGTTACTGGTGATGCTCGTCTTCGTTACCAAGATGCTGAACATGCTAAATCCAAATTCGACGCTCGTGCACGTTTGCAATTCAACGCAAAAGTAAACGATCGTACTGACGCAGTAGTTCGTTTGGCTACTGACGACTTTGAATTTGGTGATGCTACAGCTGACACATCTGTAAAAGTTGATCGTGCATATGTTAACCACAAATTTGGTGAACGCGTATCCGTTAAAGCTGGTCGTTTTGGTCAAATGTTAGGTGCTGGTTTAGCATACGACGATACTTTCGACGGTGCTCAATTTAATGCTGGTAACGATAAAGTTAACTTCCAAGCAGCTTATGGCTATGCTATTGAAGGTGTAGGCTCTGCTACTACTAAAACAAATTCTCAACTAGCTGTAGTAGGCTTGAACGGTAAAGTTGGTAAACACGTTAATGCTGGTGGTTTCTACGCTCGTGCAAACGGTGAAGATTTAAAAGCACCTGTTGCTGCTAAATCTTACAAAAATATCTATGGGTTCAATGCTGATGCTAACTTTGATAAAGTTTGGGTTGGTGGCGAATGGGTAAAAGCTTCTAACGTTGAAAAATCTCAAGCATGGGTTGCAGGCGTTGGCTATGGTAATTATGACCAAGCTAAACAAGGCACTTGGGACGTAAAAGCTCAATACTTCAACCAAAAAGAAAATGCTCCTATCTTATCCAGTACTTGGGATCATATTTATACTGCTGGTAATAAGGGTTGGATGGCAACTGCTGATTATGCATTACAAGACAATGTTGGCTTAACTGCTTACTATGGCTTTGACTGGAAAGAAACTAAACAAAACGGTACAGATAAACCTGATTTCTACCGTGTTGATCTTAACTACCAATTCTAATTTGATAGTTACAAATATAAAAGAGACTCCTTCGGGAGTCTCTTTTTTGTGGGATGTAAACTTATATCAGATATATTTCATTTTGATATATACATTGTATAAATTAGATACGAGTCTATTGAAAAAACTTTTCAAATAGGGATAGGAAAAATGTTACATTAAAATTTAGTGTGAACAAAACTAACTCAATAATTTATCTTATTTTGAAATAATATACATATCATATATTAGTTATGGTTAATAGTGAGATATGTAATAAATGGATTTTTAGAAGAGTCATGATGAAATTTATATAATAATATAATTTTTTATAAACTTAGAAATGTAGATGATATCTAAATTCATGAAACTTTAAAGAAAAAGGAATCATATAAATGAGAATATAAATTAAAATTAAGGTTTACAGTATAAGTATCTTCATGTTAACATTATAGTGCTTGTGGTGATAAACAAGACATACTGAGATATAGGTGAAGAGTTGTGGCGAGGAAACGAGGATACTCCCTAGAGAATTCTACATCTAGAAATTGGAATGGATTGTGAATCGCGACTTGAAGCAATTTTATTCTTATTTTCAGAAAGAAGGAATTTAATTATGAAAAAACAATTCGCAGCAATCTTTGCAGCAACAGCAGTATTGGGTGTAACTACAGCTTTCGCAGCTAACCCATTCTCCGATGTAACTCCTGATTCTTGGGCATACCAAGCAGTATCCCAATTAGCAGCTTCCGGTATCGTTAATGGTTACCCAGATGGCACTTTCAAAGGCCAAAATGATATCACTCGTTACGAAATGGCTCAAATGGTAGCTAAAGCTATGGCGAACCAAGACCGTGCTAACGCTGAACAACAAGCTATGATTAACCGTTTGGCAGATGAATTCTCCAACGAATTGAACAACTTGGGTGTTCGTGTAGCTCGTTTAGAGGACCGCGTTGGTAACGTAAAAGTTACTGGTGATATGCGTCTTCGTTACCGCGATGCTGAACATGAATCCTCCAAATTCGATGGTCGTGCACGTTTGCAATTCAACGCAAAAGTAAATGATCGCACTGATGCAGTTGTTCGTTTGACTACTGGCAACTTCGAATTTGGTAATGCTACAGCTAACACAACTGTAAAATTTGACCGTGCATTTGTTGACCATAAATTCGGTGAACGCGTATCCGTTAAAGCTGGTCGTTTTGGCCAAATGTTAGGTGCTGGTTTAGCATATGATGACACTTTTGACGGTGTTCAATTCAATGCTGGTAACGAAAAAATCAACTTCCAAGCAGCTTATGGCTATGCAGTTGCTGGCGATGCATTCAAAACAAAGACAACTGATGAAAACCCTGAATTAGTTGTAGCAAACTTGAATGGTAAAGTTGGTAAACACACTAACGTTGGTGGTTTCTACACTCGTGTAAACGGTGAAGATCTTCAACTTGGCGGTAAAGCTGTTAAAAATATCTACGGCTTCAACGCTGATGCTAACTTCGACAAAGTTTGGGTTGGTGGCGAATGGTTGAAAGCTTCTAACGTAGAAAAATCTCAAGCTTGGGTTGCAGGTATTGGTTATGGCCACTACAACATGAAAAAACAAGGTACTTGGGATGTTAGAGCTCAATACTTTGACCAAAAAGAACATGCTCCTATCCTTTCCACTACTTGGAATCAAAGAGACACAACTAATGCTAAAGGCTGGGTAGCAACTGCTCGCTATGCATTGCAAAATAATGTTGGTTTAGCTGCTTACTATGGCTTTGGTTGGGAAAAACAAGACGGTACTGATTTACACGATTTCTATCGTGCAGACCTTAACTACAAATTCTAATTTGATAGTGCACAATATAAAAGAGACTCCTTTGGGGGTCTCTTTTTTGATTTACATTGCAAATACTTCATGTTATTATTTAGATGAAAGTGCGATGAACAAAACGTACTGAGTTTTAGGTGCAAAGTTGTGGCGAGGAAACATGGACACTCCCCTACAGCTAAAAATTGGAATGGATTGTGAATCGCAACGTGAAGCAATTTTATTCTTATTTTCAGAAAGAAGGAATTCAATTATGAAAAAACAATTCGCAGCAATCTTTGCAGCAACAGCAGTATTGGGTGTAACTACAGCTTTCGCAGCTAACCCATTCTCCGATGTAACTCCTGATTCTTGGGCATACCAAGCAGTTTCTCAATTAGCATCTGCTGGTATCGTTAACGGTTATCCAGATGGCACTTTCAAAGGCCAAAACGATATCACTCGTTACGAAATGGCTCAAATGGTAGCTAAAGCTATGGCTAACCAAGACCGTGCTAATGCTGAACAACAAGCTATGATTAACCGTTTGGCAGATGAATTCTCCAACGAATTGAACAACTTGGGCGTTCGTGTAGCTCGTTTGGAAGACCGCGTTGGTAATGTTAAAGTAACCGGCGACGCACGTCTTCGTTATCACGATGCTGAACATGATAAATCCGTATTCGACGGCCGTGCACGTTTACAATTCAACGCAAAAGTAAACGATCGTACTGATGCAGTTGTTCGTTTTACAACTGATGACTTTGAATTTGGTAATTCTAAAGTCGATACAAACGTGAAATTTGACCGTGCCTATGTAGACCATAAATTTGGTGAACGTGTATCCGTTAAAGCGGGTCGTTTCGGCCAAATGATGGGTGCTGGTTTAGCATTTGATGGTACTTTTGACGGCCTTCAATTTAACGCCGGTAATGACAAACTGAAACTCCAAGCGGCTTATGGTTATGCTGTTTCCGGTGGTTTTGCAAGTACCCCAAAAGCTTTTAATCCGGAACTCGTTGTACTTAACTTGAATGGCAAAGTTGGTAAACATGTTGAGCTAGGTGGTTTCTATACTCGTTTCAATGGTGATGACATTGCTATCGCTGGTAAAGCTGTTAAAAATATTTATGGTTTCAATGCCGATTTCAATTTTGATAAAGTCTGGGTTGGCGGTGAATGGTTCAAAGCGTCCAATATAGAAAAGACTCAATCATGGGTTGCCGGTGTAGGTTATGGTAATTATGAGATTGAAAAACGTGGTACTTGGGACGTAAAAGCTCAATATTTCAATCAAAAAGAAAATGCCCTAACATTCGATACTACTTGGGATCAAATCTATAATGTTGATTCCAAAGGCTGGATGGCAACGGTTGATTATGCATTGCAAAACAATGTTGGATTGACTGCTTACTATGGCTTTGGATGGGAAAGACAAGACGGTACTGATCTTAATGACTTCTACCGTGCAGACCTTAACTACAAATTCTAATCTGATAGTGCACAATATAAAAGAGACTCCTTTTGGGGTCTCTTTTTTTGCACCCCTTATAAATGGTATAATAGATAAATACAGTAATTATATAAGGAGGTCTGTTGATGAATCCTTCTTTTTCACATATTCAGATGGTGGCCATCGATTGTGATGAAACATTGTTGCGCAGTGATAATACGGTGTCAGAGTATACTAAGGATGTTCTGCATCGCTTGCAAGAGAAAGGCATTCGTATCACTATTGCAACGGGCCGCATGTACCAAACGGCGAAGCCTGTTGGCATGTCATTGCAGCTCGGCAATGTGCCGATGATATTATTTTCTGGAGGTCTTATCCAAGAATTAGAATCAGGTCGTAAGCTATTTGAACGGACTGTGCCATTAGATACGGTACAACGGATTTTGAAAATAGCAAGTCAATATGGTTGGCATATTCAATCTTATGTAGATGATCATCTATTGTGTCATCATCAGGATTGGCAATCGGATTTATATGAATGTCAAACGGGGGCTAAAGCTGAATTTTTAGGCGATTCGTTGTATGAACTTTCACAAGAGCCCAATAAATTAATTGCTATAGATACTGTTAAAAACATAGATTCTATCATTGATACATTGACGCCCATTGTAGGCGATACGGCTACGTTAGTGCGGAGCCAAAAGGATTTTTTAGAAATCATTGCACCTCATGTATCCAAGGGCGATGCGTTATATCAGTTAGCACAGCAATATGGAATTGGCCTAGAGCATATCGTATCCTTTGGTAATGCAGAGAATGATATATCTATGTTATCTAAAACGGGGTACTCAGTAGCCGTTGAAAATGCTGTGGATCATGTAAAATCGGTAGCCTGTGAGGTATGTGGGCATCATAATGAAGATGGCGTAGCACATTGGATTGAAGAACATTTATTATAATGGAGTAAGGTATGGAAGCATTTCGTTTATTAATCGTAACTGGCATGTCTGGTGCTGGAAAAACACAGGTGTTACAGGCATTAGAGGATATGGGCTATCTTTGCGTAGACAATATTCCACCTGTATTAATTCCGAAACTGAGTGAAATCTGTCGCCAAGGTGGGGATCGTACTAATCGCGTGGCTCTTGTTGTCGATATTCGTGGTGGTGAATTTTTTGAGGCTCTATCTGCATCCTTGGAGAATTTAAAAGAGATGAAGGTAGACTATGAAATTGTATTTATGGATGCTAGTGATGAAACCTTGATTCGCCGTTATAAAGAATCTCGCCGTAGTCATCCATTGGCACCAAGCGGGCGCATTACAACAGGTCTAAGAAAAGAACGTCAAATTCTCGATTCTGTGCGCCATAAAGCGGATTATATTATCGATACAACGGATATGAAAACCGCATCCTTAAAGGAATACTTGAAAAAACGCTTTACTCAAGTGGCGGATAAACACGGCATGTCTATAACCGTTGTTAGCTTTGGTTTTAAATACGGTTTGCCATTGGATGCGGATATGATTTGGGATGTGCGTTTCTTGCCTAATCCGTTTTATATTCCAGAATACCGTCATAAAACAGGACGTGTACAGGTTGTAAATGATTACATTCACTCCTTTGCCGTAACTGATGAATTTAAAAAACACTACTTTAATACCATGGATTTCCTTGTGCCTAATTATGAGAAGGAAGGCAAAGCCCAATTTATTGTAGCGGTCGGTTGTACTGGTGGTATGCACCGTTCTGTTGCCATGGCAGAGGCTTTGTATGCTCATTTATTAGAAACAGGTTATCGTGTAACCGTAGAACATCGGGATATGATGAAGAATAATGTGGAAGAAGATTTTAATCCACATCAAGCAGATCTAGGGGATTAAAAGGGGATTATATGTTACGAAAACGTTGGTTCCGGTGGTTAATTCCGGGCCTTAATATAAAACGTTGGCTTGCTCTCTATAGCTTAGGGGTAGGCTTATTAATCATAGGCATTTCACTATTATTTAACTATCAATGGTTATCGTATATAGAGGACATTGTTCTTGCCTATTCCTATTCCTTAACGGGATATTATAATTACAATGTATTGATTTTAGTGGGCGCAGTACTTATTGGTATAGCGGCTGTCTTGATTTTAGTTGGTACAAGCAAGGTTATTAAAACCATTATCCGTGCTGTTTTACCAGATCCATCTAGCAAGGTATCAGATATTATCTTTCAAAACATCCGCCTCGATAAAGGACCTAAAATCGTCGTTATTGGTGGTGGTACGGGCCTATCCAATTTATTGCGTGGTTTGAAAGCTCACACATCTAACTTATCAGCTATCGTTACTGTTGCTGATGATGGGGGGTCTTCTGGTCGCTTGCGAGAAGATTTTAAAATGATTGCACCTGGCGATTTACGCAACTGTCTTGTAGCTCTTGCAGAACAAGAAGGGGTTATGGAAAATCTTTTCCGCTATCGTTTTGAAGGGGACAATGAGCTCTCTGGTCATAGCTTTGGAAATCTCTTTATTACGGCGTTGGCACAGGTTTATGATGGCGATGTAGAGGAGGCCCTCGAAGCGGCTAGTAAATTATTGCGTGTCCGCGGTCGTGTCATTCCGTCGTCTACAGAATTTATTCAACTCAGTGCTGAACTCATTGATGGTACAATTGTGGATGGTGAAAGTAATATTCCACACGCAGGAAAGAAGATTAAACGCGTATTTAGTAGTCCTGAACATCCAAAACCAGAAGGCGCTGCATTGCGTGCCATTGATGAAGCAGATGTTATCATATTAGGGCCTGGTAGTCTCTATACGAGTATCATTCCTAATTTATTGACCGACAAAATTGCGGACCATGTGCGCGCTAGTAAGGCCAATAAAATTTACATTGCCAATGTAATGACACAACCTGGTGAAACGTCAGGCTACACATTGGCTGATCACATACAAGCTATCATCGACCATAGTGGGGTAGGCATCATCGATACGGTTTTAGCCAATGATGGACCTTTGCCAATTCAAATGGTAGAACAGTATAGCGCAGTTGGTTCAGAACCTGTGGCCATCGATTCTAAACGTTTACAAGACATGGGGATTCGCACGGTTAGAGCAACGCTCATTAGCCAAGAAAAACCTGCTATTCATGACCCAGAACGTTTAGGTAAGGTCCTTATGGATATCATATATGCTATGAAATCAGATATGGAACCACGGGTATTAGAATATTATTTACGCCGTGCTGATCATTAGAAAGGAAAACCTATGTCTTTTGCAGAAGATGTAAAAAATGAATTATGTGCCTATGAGCCTGAAACGGATACCGATGTGGCCATGAAGATTGAAGCATCCTGCTTATTGCGCATGGGTGGTTCCTTATTGCTCGGTATGAAGGGAGCTATCGGTATACGACTAGCCACTGCTAATAATGCGGTGGCTAGACGTTTACTAGGCATACTAAAAAAACAATACGAATTGCCGACACATGTTATGGTGCGCCAAGGTTTAAATTTGCGGAAAAAGAATATGTATACATTAACGGTGGATCCATCTCAAGAAGGGCGTCAAGCCTTAGAGGACTTGGCATTGTGGCCTGTTACCGAGCAGTTGCCGCGAAAGTGGTTACACTCAATGGAGGCACGACGCGCCTTTTTGCGCGGTGCTTTTTTAGGGGGCGGATCCGTTAATAAACCACAAAGTGATTACCATCTTGAGTTTATGACGGGCAACGAAACTTTTGCACGAGAAATTGTATATGTATTGAAATTATTTCACATTCATGCAGGCCTAACAGAGCGTAAAGAAGAATATGTGGTATATCTTAAAGAAGGCGATGCGGTAACAAATTGTTTACAGGTCATGGGTGCTCAATCGGCATTGATGGAATTTGAAAATGTACGCATCATGAAGACCGTTCGCAATCAGATCAATCGACAGGTAAATTGTGAGACTGCAAATTTGCAAAAAACCGTAGATGCAGCGGTGCGCCAAGTGAAGGCCATCCGTATATTAGATGAGCATATAGGTATTGATGCATTGCCGGATAAGTTAAAAATTGTAGCTAGATTGCGCTGGAATAATCCAGAAGCAAGTTTGAAAGAATTAGAAGAAATGATGAATGGTACCTTATCTAAATCGGGTATTGGACATCGTTTGAAAAAGTTAGAAGCATTAGCCCTCACATATGATCCTATGGGGCTGGAAGAGGTTTAAGAATGTTTTTTAAGAAGATATATAAGTTAGGAACCGTATTAGCATTTTTGGGCGTATTGACTAGTCATGCGGCAAGTGATATAGATTTGGAGGCTATCAAATCTTTTTCTTTTACATCTTTACCTGCGGAATTACAATCGCAGAGAGACACCTTGCTCTTATCCGATAGTCCGGAATATGTAGGCCCTGTAGGTGGTGTTTTAAGTGCCGGTAGTATCAGTGGCAAGGGACGTATTTATTTTTATCATGTAAATGAAATGGAGCAACCTCATAAAATTGCCATTGTTTTGGAAAACATAAGCGATGGACCAAATGAAATCTCTGTATTTCGTGAATTAAAATCCATAGTGAGTGATGATTATTTTGCGGTTGGAAGAGATTTATCCCGAAAAGAATTAGAGCAGCCATTGACGAATGAAGCATTATACTCCTTTGTGATGCCGACGAAAAGTAGACGTTTGGTGTTTTTAGATTTAGAGAACTCACCTGTTCAGAAAGATGCGCTATTTACTGGTATTGTCGATTTACAAACAAGTAGAACTGTTTTCGCAAGAGTTATGATGATTCCGACGAATCTTAATTCTGTTAATGCATCATATTGGTCTAAGAATTTGCCTATTGATCACGTTCGATTGCGTGGAACTTTTAATGGTGCGACACGTATGATGGCGATAGCTAAAGAATATGATACGACATTAGGCGGCGCCTATGTTGAGTTGGGAAATGACAGAGAGGATCGATTTATAGAAGGCGTCGATGAAATGGATAATAACGCATATGTAAAGGATTCCGGGAATTATGGGGTTTCCTATACCGTTAAAATTCCTACAACGGGGGAGGATCCGTTTCGCCTTTATTTTAATCCTTTAGGCGGTGCTTATTCCGGTTCATTTATCATAAAATCTCAGCACCGATGGCAAAAGGTGCCAAGGCAAATCATGACCTATCATGTTGGAGGAGAAGATGGTTTGATGGCATTAGGGCATAACACTATTATGGATTCTCGATACATGGGAAGTTATTACGGTGGCGATACATTGACCATTGAATTTATGCCTGCGGGAGCCTCTAATTTACCATTTCGTTTTTTACTTGTTCCGGAAGCCTTGGCAAATCCACAATACACTAAGATAGCTACGATAAATAAAGCTGAATTGCGGACATTACAAGCAGCGGCAAAAAGAGAGGCAGCCGAAGCAGCTAAAAAGGTGGATAAAGAGGAAAAAAAGGTGGCCGAAAGAATGAGAGCAGAGGAACGGGCTTATCAACAGGCAGAAAAAGCTAAATTAGCGGTAGAAAAGGCGAAAACACTTAAAAAAATAGAAGAGGCGCGTCAATTGGCTGAAAAACGATATCATGAATATGAAATTGCTCAAACACAAACAAAAGAGGCTCGGCGTCGTGCGGATATGCAACGAGAAGTACAACAAAAAGCTGCAGAGCGTGTAGAAGAGATTCGTTTGGAAGTGGAACGGTATACAAATGTCAAGCATAATGAAGAACGTGAGCATCAGAAAATAAAATAACTGTTTTATAAAAAATAGGATGTCTTTTGAGACATCCTGTTTGTATTTCTTACGTGGAATTACATTGACTTTCACAGGTAATTTCAGTACAATGAATAGAGATAAGTGCAATATACAGTACGAGATACTGTAGCATTACAAAATCCCTTTTAAATTGGTCCAGAGAGGCTAAAAAAGGACATATAGTTAAAGTGCCCTCAAGGGCTTCTTTGTGTAGACTATCCGACCTTTTGCCTTGGGCAGAAGGTCTTTTTTGTTAAATGAGTTAGGAGGCAATCATGGGACAAGTGAGCTTGCATGGCAAACATTTGTTAGGATTACAACATGCTACACCAGAAGAGATTAAATTGATTCTCGATGTAGCGAAAAAGATGAAGAAGGTTGTTTTGTCTGATGACAAAAAAATTCCTTACTTGAAAGGTAAGGCGATTATCAATCTATTCATGGAACCTAGTACACGTACGCGTAGTTCCTTTGAACTAGCAGGTAAATATTTAGGGGCTGATGTAATCAATATTACTCCAAGTGGTTCCTCTATGGGTAAGGGTGAAAGCTTCCGCGATACATTATTAACATTGTCCTATATGGGGACGGATGCTATCGTAATGCGTAGCAGCGCAGAAGGGGCTCCTCTCTATGCGACAAAAGCCGTTGATCCTATCATCATCAATGCTGGCGATGGTGCCCATGAACATCCAACACAAGCATTGCTCGATATGTTCTCCATCATTGAACGCAAAGGTTCACTAGAAGGTAAAAAAGTTGTTATCGTAGGCGATATTATGCATAGCCGTGTAGCTCGCTCTGATATTTACGGTCTTACTAAAATGGGGGCTGATGTTCACTTGGCAGGTCCTCGTACTATGCTCTATCCTGAGCTTGAAAAAATGGGTGTTACCATTCATCACGATGTGCGTGAAGCTGTAAAAGATGCAGACGTTGTCAATGTACTTCGTATTCAATTAGAACGCATTCACTCCGCTCTATATCCAACAAATCGCGAATACGCGCGTATCTTTGGTATTAATAAAGATGTATTAAGCCTAGCAAAAGATGATGTTATGGTTATGCATCCAGGCCCAATGAACCGTGGCCTTGAAATTTCCCCAGATGTAGCCTACTGGGATCAATCAGTAATTCAAGAACAAGTACGCAATGGTGTATCCGTTCGTATGGCTGTATTGTACTTAACAATTCATGGAGGTGACGGTAGTGAGCTTGCTTATTAAAAATGGTACGGTAGTCAATCCGGCAAAACAACAACATGAAGTAGCAGACGTTCTCGTGAAAGATGGTAAAATTGCAGCCATCGGTCAAAATTTAAGTGCAGATGGTGCTCAAGTATATGATGCAACAGGACTTATTGTAGCACCGGGCCTTATCGATATTCATACACATTTGCGTGAACCAGGCCAAGAAGCAAAAGAAGATTTCCATTCCGGTACACAAGCGGCAGCTGCTGGTGGTTTTACACGTGTTGTGACTATGGCGAACACAACACCAGTAGTAGATAATGCGGCTCTCGTGCGAGGTTTGAAAAAACAAGCGGAACTTACGGGAGTAGTAAAAGTAGAATTCATCGGTGCTGTATCTAAGAACCTTGAAGGTAAAGAACTTGCTGAATTAGGTGATATGACTGAAGCAGGCGTTGTAGCTTACTCTGATGATGGACATTATGTAGAAAGTGCTGCTTTCATGCGTCGTGCGTTGGAATATTCTTCCATGTTCAATAAAATGGTTATCGATCATGCAGAAGATATTAGTTTGACTAAAAATGGTCACATGCATGAAGGTTTCGTATCTTATGAAATGGGGGTTATCGGTCGTCCTGCTGTAGCGGAAGACTTGGCTGTAGCCCGTGATATTTTATTAGCGGAAATGACAGGCGGTCATATTCATATTGCTCACGTAAGTAGTAAAAATACAGTTGATATGGTACGCCGTGCAAAGGCTAAAGGGGTTAATGTAACTTGTGAGGTAACAAGCCAACATCTATCCTTTACTGATGAATATTTGCGCGAATATAATCCAGCTTTCAAAATGGCACCGCCAATTCGTTCCGAAGATCATCGTCAAGCATTGCTAGAAGGTTTAAAAGATGGTACCATTGATGCCATTATCACCGACCATGCACCACACGCATTCGAAGAAAAAGACCACGAATTCTGCTGTGCTCCAAACGGCTTTAGCGGTCTTGAAACATCCTTGGCTGGCGTTATTACAAATGCCTATGGTCCAGATAAACTTAGCATCGACCAAGTGGTGTACTACATGAGTACGCGTCCAGCTGAATTGATGCATCTAGATGCAGGTGTTTTAGAAGTTGGTAAACCAGCGGATATTACAGTATTCTCTACTACCGAACAATGGACTGTAGATAGAAATAAATTCTATACAAAAGGTAAAGTCAGCCCATTTGATGGAATGACTGTTACTGGTAAAGCAAAACTTACCGTTGTAGACGGTAACATCGTTATGAAGGAGGGCGTGGTCCTATAATGAAAGGCAAATTAGTTCTGGAAGATGGTTCCGTATTTGAAGGTTCCCTATTAGGCGGCGCTCCTACAGTGGGCGAGGTTGTGTTTAATACAGGCATGACTGGATATCAAGAAATTTTGACTGACCCATCCTATGCGGATCAAATTATTACATTAACATATCCACTCGTTGGTAACTATGGTACATTAAATGCTATTACACAAGGTCCTAAACCATATTGTAAGGGATTTATCGTAGGTGAACTATGTGATTTCCCATCCAATTGGCAAAATGAAGGTTTATTCAGCGAATATTTACGTTTGCATGGCATTCCTTGTCTCTATGATGTAGATACGCGTGCTATTACTCGTACTATTCGTAACCATGGTGTTATGAAAGGCGTACTTGTGCGTGCTGATTATCCGATGGAAGATATTCAAAAATTATTTAAACAAGAATTGCCTACAGACCAAGTTATGCGCGTCACTACAAAATGGCAAGGCATGCGTGGTGATAAAAATGCAGAATTCCATGTAGCTGTAATGGATTATGGTGTAAAAGAAAATATTCTTCGATCCTTAGAGCTTGCTGGTTGCCGTTTAACTGTATTCCCAGCAGATTCTAAAGCAGAAGATGTACTCGCTGTTAATCCTGATGGCATTTTCTTGTCCAATGGCCCTGGAGATCCTCAAGATCTAGGTTATGCAGTAGAAGAAGTGAAGAAAATGTTTGGTAAGAAACCGATTTTTGGTATCTGCATGGGGCACCAAGTATTGGCACAAGCATACGGCGGCACTACATTCAAACTTAAATTTGGACACCGTGGTTCTAACCACCCTGTACAAGATCTTCGTACCGGCCGTGTATATATTACATCTCAAAATCATGGCTTTGCCGTAGATGATTCTTCTTTGCCTGATTATATTGAAATCACACATCGCAGTGTGAACGATGGTACTGTAGAAGGTATGCGCCACAAAGAATTGCCAATCTTCTCCGTACAATACCATCCAGAAGCGTCCCCTGGACCTACTGATAACCTATATTTGTTTGATGAATTTGAAGATATGATGAGAAAGGGAAAATAATATGACCGCAGAAGCAAAAAAAGTACTCGTAATTGGTTCTGGTCCAATTATTATCGGCCAAGCAGCAGAATTCGACTATGCTGGTACACAAGCGTGCCGTTCCCTTCGTGAAGAAGGCTATAAGGTAGTATTGGTTAACTCTAACCCTGCAACAATCATGACAGATACAGATATTGCAGACCGTGTATATGTAGAACCTATTAGCCTTGAGTTCGTAACAGAAGTTATTAAAAAAGAACGCCCTTGGGGCTTATTGGCAACATTGGGTGGCCAAGTAGGTCTAAATATGGCTGTTCAATTATCCGAAGCAGGCGTACTCGAAGAGTATGGCGTTAAGTTGCTTGGTACGACATTAGAAGCTATTAAACATGCAGAAGACCGCGAACTATTCAAGGAAGCGATGAAGGAAATCAATCAACCAGTTCCTGAATCCGACATCTTCAATGACCTTGAAGAAGCGGTAGCCTTTGCAAATCGCATCGGCTATCCTATCATCATCCGTCCTGCTTATACATTGGGCGGTACTGGTGGCGGTATTGCGCATAACGAAGATGAAATGTATGAAATCACACGCCGTGGTTTGAAACTTTCACCAATTCACCAAATCTTGGCGGAACGTTCCGTTGCAGGCTGGAAAGAAATCGAATACGAAGTAATGCGTGATAGTGCAGATAACTGTATCATCGTATGTAACATGGAAAATATCGACCCTGTAGGCGTACATACGGGCGACTCTATTGTTGTGGCACCAAGCCAAACATTGAACGATATTCAATACCAAATGCTTCGCACTGCATCTGTAGATATCATTCGCTACTTGAAAATCGAAGGTGGTTGTAACGTACAATACGCATTGAATCCAGATAGCAACGAATATATCGTTATCGAAGTAAACCCTCGTGTATCTCGTTCCTCTGCGTTGGCATCTAAAGCAACCGGTTATCCAATTGCGAAGGTAGCTGCAAAAATTGCAGTAGGCATGACATTGGATCAAATTACAAATGCTGTAACAGGCGAAACAAAAGCATGCTTCGAGCCAACACTTGATTATGTGGTAACTAAATTCCCACGCTGGCCATTTGAAAAATTCAATTTGGCAGACCGTACATTGGGTACTCAAATGAAGGCCACAGGCGAAGTTATGGCTATCGACCGTACCTTGGAAGGCTCTTTATTGAAAGCTATTCGCTCCTTGGAAATCGGTTTAGACCATATTGAGCTTAAGAAAATCGCTCATGAGTCCATGGAACAATTGATTGAACGTTTACATTTAGTTGATGATGAACGTATTTATGTGGTAGCTGAAGCACTTCGCAAAGGCATTAGCGTAGAAAAAATTCATTACATTACAAAAATTGATACATTCTTTATTGAAAAGATTAAGAATATTGTTAATGTAGAAAAAGCGTTAACCGAACATGGTTTGACTCAAGATGTATTGCGTCTAGCTAAACGTTATTCTTTCCCTGATACTGTTATTGCGCGCTATGCGAATACAACAGCAGAAGACGTAAAGGCGAAACGCAAAGAATGGAATATTCTTCCAACCTATAAATATGTAGATACATGTGCTGCAGAATTCGAATCTAAAACACCGTATTACTACAGTGCCTATGCACAAGAAGACGAAGTCAAACCATTGGGTGAAAAATCTGTTGTCGTACTCGGTTCTGGCCCTATCCGTATCGGTCAAGGCGTTGAATTCGATTACTGCTCCGTACATTCCTCTTGGGCTCTTCGCAAAGCGGGTTATCAATCCATTATGATCAACAATAACCCTGAGACAGTATCTACGGATTTTGATATTTCTGATTCCTTGTACTTCGAACCATTAACCGTGGACGATGTAATGGAAATCATTGATAAAGAAAAACCTGCTGGCGTTATTGCTCAATTTGGTGGACAAACAGCTATCAATTTGGCTGGTCCATTGGCTAAGCGCGGCGTAAAAATCCTCGGTACATCCGTAGATAGTATCGATATGGCGGAAGACCGTGAACGTTTTGATGAATTGTTGGCAAAACTTGGTATTCCTCGTCCAGTAGGTGCTCTTGTAACCTCTGATGAAGAAGCACAAGAAGCTGCTAAGAACTTAAAATACCCATTAATCGTTCGTCCTTCCTATGTATTGGGCGGTCGTGCTATGGAAATCGTATATAACGATAAAGAACTTGACCTATACATGAAGGAAGCCGTAGTAGCGTCCAAAGAGCACCCTGTTCTTATCGACCGTTACATGGTTGGTATGGAAGTAGAGGTTGATGCTATTTCTGACGGTACCGACGTATGTATCCCTGGCATTATGGAACAAATCGAACGCGCCGGTGTTCACTCTGGTGACTCCATGGCGGTTTATCCAACACAACATTTGAGCCAAGAAATTATTGATCAAATCGTAGATTATACACGTCGTATCGCAATTGGTCTTAATGTTAAGGGCGTTCTTAATATTCAATACATCGTGGCTGATGGCGCACTTAATGTAATCGAAGTTAATCCTCGTTCTAGCCGTACTGTACCATTTATTTCTAAGGTTACAGGTATTAATATGGTAGAATGTGCAACTCGAATTGCTCTTGGTGAAAGCTTAAAAGAATTAGGCTTGCCACTTGGTCTTGTACCTAATAAACCATATGTAGCTGTAAAAGCACCTGTATTCT
>ERZ773063.967-NODE-967-length-17802-cov-4.957852_pt1 | contig 17802 bp, 17 predicted proteins | sample MGYA00580625_ERZ773063 | MGnify/ENA primary metagenome ERZ773063 (study PRJEB29015, sample SAMEA2738022) | human oral metagenome | biome: human oral; feature: human-associated habitat; material: dental | place: China | collected 2042 ...
CTGATAAACCTAATACTGATAAACCTAATACTGATAAACCTAATACTGATAAACCTAATACTGATAAACCAGCAGTAACTAAACAATTCTTTGAAGATAAAAAAATTGGCGTTCAAGTAGAACTAATCGGTAATAGCCCTGCTACAAAACTAGAAGCAAAAGAAATCAATGACAATCGATTAGCTGAAAATATTTTAACAAAATTGAACATACCAAACGGTAGTGTAAGAATACTAGAACTTAAACTTTTAGATAAAGATAATAATACTGTTAATTCTAACGCTAAACGCAAAGTATCAATTACTTTAAAAGAAAATGAAAAGAATGTTGCTGTTTACCATGTAAGAGAGGATGGCTCTTTAGAGTTAATCAAATCACAAATCAATGGAAATACGTTAACATTTGAAATAGATCACTTTAGTAAATTTGCTCTAATAAGTGATAACAAAAAAGACTCTAATCTAACTTCTATAAATAGAAAAATGTTAAGTAATACTGGTTCTCAAACTATAAATTTACAAACATTTGGGGTACTAATGTTAGTATTGGGAGGAGCTCTATTCCTAACTAATAGAAAAAAATACTAATATAGTAGTTAATATGAATCAAGTTAGAGAATATATATTCTCTAGCTTGGTTCTTATTTTAATATAATATATTTAAATCTTTCCTAATAAAGTTATATTAATATATTCTCTAATTATTGTTTTATTGCCTATTTTTGTCGTATTAACAAAATAATATCAGTTGAATTTTTCCTCATTTTGAGGTAAAATTGTAGTGCTTATAGAAATTTTTTAGAGTAATTATTTTCTATATGAATTAACGAGATTTTAGGAGAATTATAATGAGTAAATATCATTTTATAGGAATCAAAGGATCTGGTATGAGTTCTCTCGCACAGATTGCCTATGATATGGGACATATTGTCCAAGGTTCCGATGAAGAAACTTATTTTTTCACACAAGAAAAATTAGAACAACGCAATATCCCAATGTTCTACTATGATGCAGAAAATATAAAAGAAGGCTATGAGGTTATACTAGGAAATGCCTTTGATGACACACACATCGAATGTCGTCGTGCTAAAGAGTTAGGTTTGAAGATTTATACTTATGCTCAATTTTTAGGAAAACTACTAGAAGAAACACCTTCTATCGCTGTAACTGGAGCTCATGGCAAAACTACAACAACTACTATGACAAGTAATATTTTTAAACATAGTTATGTTACATCTTACCTAATTGGAGATGGAACTGGACATGGTGAAAAAAATTCGGACTTTATGATTGCTGAAGCATGCGAGTATTATCGTCACTTTTTAGCATATCACCCTGATTATGCTATTGTGACTAATATTGATTTTGACCATCCTGATTATTTTAACGATGAGTATGACATGTTTGATGCATTTCAAAGTTTTGCCAACCAAGTTAAAAACACAGTAGTTCTTTGCGGTGATGATCGCTTAGCTTCTAAGCTAAAACCCGCTCATGCTAAAACAGTTACTTACGGTTTTAATGAGGGAAATGACTATCAAATAAAAAATGTTCAAACTTCTACCGAACATAGTAAGTTTGATATTTATAAAAATAACGCTTTCCTTGGAACATTTACTATGGCGATTTTTGGCTTACATGACATTTCTAATGCTACTTCTGCCATTGCCTTGGCTGATATCAATGGTATTAGTGTAGAAAAAATCCAAGAATCATTAGACTTATATCGTCCAGCAGAACGAAGATTTAGTGAATATAAATTTGACAATAATATAGTTGTTGATGACTATGCTCATCATCCTAGTGAAATTAAAGCTACTATTGATAGTGCACGTCGTAAATATGCAGATAAGCAGATTGTTGCTATTTTCCAACCTCATACTTATACAAGAACTGCAAAATTCTTAAACGAATTCGCCGAAAGTCTACTAACTGCAGACAAAGTATTTTTATGCCCAATCTTTGCTTCAGTGCGTGAAAAAGAGAAAATTGTTGGGATTGAGGATTTACAAAAAGTAACTCCTGGTTCTGAAATTATTCATGGAGAAGAAGATTTGGATAAACTAAACTTTGATAATACTGTATTTTTATTTATGGGGGCTGGAAATATCAATAAACTTTGTCATAAATTTTTTGAAAAAAACACTAATAATTAAAACTTATTTAAAATATAATTAATATAACATCTCAAGGAGGACATATAAATGTTAAATATTGATTGGCTTGTACTTGCCTACGCAGGAATTTTTCTATCAGGAGTAGGTGTGCTTATTATTTGTATCAGTGCAGCAAGAACTCTAGGAACTGCAAGAAAATCTATTGTATCTGTTACAGAATGTGTGGAAGATGTAACTAGTATCGCAGAAGATGCTCTTACTCTTGCAAAAGATTTAAATGAAACTGTTAAAAAAGTAGAAGGTCATCTAGAACCAATTATGGTTGAAACTAATATTCTACTGCAAAACGCAAATATTCTTGCTGAAGATATTCAAGTGAAATCTGAAAAATTAGACCCATTATTTAATTCAACAGAAGGCTTAGCTTCTTCAATTAATGGTTTACAATCATCAGTAGATACTATGAAAAACAATGTTACAGGTTTTAGAAAAAATACTGATAAAAAAATCAATGATTTATCTGAAAAAGTTGAAGAAAATAAAAATAAAGCAACTGACTTACTTAATAAATTTTTTAAAAAAGAAAAATCTTCAGAAGAAAACTAAAATTTAATATAATTAGAATATAGATAAATTAGTATCCCTCAAAATATTTAACTTTGAGGGATATTAATTTTAGCATTATTTTCACTATGAAAAATGTGGAAACCCTTGATTTTATTCCTAATTTAGTGTATCATACACAAGTATAAATTTTTATAAAGGAGAACAAAATATTTATGTTAAATGAATTTAAAAAATTTGCTTTTAAAGGTAATGTATTAGATCTTGCAATCGGGGTTATTATGGGGGCTGCTTTCGGTAAAATCGTAAGCTCATTAGTAACTGATATTATGATGCCACTTATCGGGCTTCTTTTCCCATCTAAACCAGACTTCACTAATTTAATGTGGAACAATATTAAATACGGTAACTTCATTCAAATTATTATTGATTTCTTAATCACAGCTGTAGCTATTTTCATTTTTGTTAAAGCTATTAATACTGCTAAAGAAAAAATGGCTAAAGAAGAAGAGACTAAAGAAAAAGCACCAGAAGTTGATAGTAAAGAAGAACTTCTTAAAGAAATCCGTGATTTATTAAAAGAAGGTAAATAATTAACAATATAAAATTAAGGAGCTGACGATAAATCGTCAACTCTTTTTTATTTATAATTAGATAGTTTGCTATTTATTTTCTTTATATCATTTCTAACGCTAAGATAAGATACTAACGCTATTAGAGCATATAAGAAACTTGAAAATACTAACATTAGCATTAGAGTTTTTAACCCTACAAACCATTTTAGATAATATCCTGCTAGTAATAATGGAAGCATTATTAGGAGATAATGTTTTAAAAATATCGTTTTAAAGTTTTGCTCATCTACATTTTTAAAAATCTCACTGGCAAATCCTTGTAAAATCCCCAAAACAATAAATATTATAGTCTGGACTATCATCGCTTTATTAGTATTTGAAAAACTATCTAAAAATTCAGGAACACCTGGAGCATACTCTCCATGTATCAAACTAAATACTAACGATAAGATACTTCCTATCCCTACCCCTATTAAACTAAATACCACCATTTTTCTAAATAATTTCATTTTATTTTCCTCCTATATACCGAGTTTTAACTTAAATTCTTTAATCATCCTGCGTGATACATAGCTAATATCCGAATTTTTATACTTTATAACTATCGTTCCCGTATTACTAAAATCTAAGTTTTTAATAAATTTTATATTCGCTATTTCACTTTGTGATATTTTTATAAAATTGCGAGTTACCATGCTTTCAACTTCATACAGTTTTTTCTTAACAACATACGTATTTTTTGCTGTTACGACAAAAGTTTTTCTGTCTTCTATATATACCCTTATTATTTCATCTATATCTATAATACTCGCCTTATCTTCAACTATTCCTATTAAATACTCAGAACTATATTCGATATAATTTATTAAATTCTGAACTTCTTTATCAATCTTATTAGCACTAACTACAACTAATGTTTCTTTTACTTTTTCATCTATATTTAACTCGAGTTTCATAATAACTCCTCCTTTCAATTATTATTTTAACGAAAAACTATTATTAAATCTATATTTTTTGATTATCTGGCTATTTTCTACGTCTATTCGGTTTTTCTCATTATCTATATTTCAATAGAATCTAAAAAGCTTATCAATCATAGTTAAAGACCAACCAAGAAATAATCTTGATTGGTCTTTTATTTTAATCAATTTTAAATTTTGTATCACTCAAGGCTTTTTGTAATACATCCTTATCAGCTGTTCCTACCACTATTAATTTTTTCTTAGCCATATCAACTTCTACAGTTTCTATCCCTTCTATACCACTAAGTTTTTCTTTAACAATGGCAGCGCAGCCACCACATTTTACTCCTTCTATATTATAAACTTTTTCCATGTGAACCTCCTGTAAATTATTTTATTCCCACTCTTTTTAGTCTCAACGCATTTAATACTACCGATACTGAACTAAAACTCATCGCAGCTCCACCTATCATTGGATTTAATAATGGGCCACCAAATAGATGTAATACTCCCATGGCAATAGGGATACCGATAATATTATAAATAAATGCCCAGAATAAATTTTCTTTAATATTTTTTATTGTTGCATGACTAAGTTTTATTGTACGAACTACACTACGCATATCATTATTTATAAGAACAATATCCGCCGATTCTATTGCTACATCTGTTCCTGCCCCCATAGCTATCCCAACATCTGCTTGTACCAATGCTGGAGCATCATTAATTCCATCTCCAACCATTGCAACCTTATTTCCAGCTTTTTGAAGTCTTGTTATTTCTTTATTCTTGTTCTCTGGTAACACTTCGCTAATTACTTCATCAATCCCAATTTGTCTCGCAATAATTTCTGCAGTTTTTTTATTATCACCAGTGAGCATAATTATTTTTATTCCCATTTGTTTTAATTTTTTTACCGCTTCTTTACTTGATGATTTAATTGTATCTGCAACAGCAATTATCCCTACTAATTTGTTGCCATAAACAATAAATAGTGGTGTTTTTCCCTCTACTGCAAATTTATCCGCTATTAAAAGATGTTCTTCTATTGAAATAGAATTATTTTCCAAAAATACTTTATTTCCTACTAAAATATTTTCTCCATCAACTTTACCCGAAATTCCAAGGCCTGAACTAGCTTTAAAACCTTCTACTTCACTTAATATAAATTCTTTTTCACTTGCTAAATTCACTATTGCCTCTCCTAGTGAATGTTCTGAATAATGTTCTATACTCGCAGCTAAACGCAAAACTTCACTTTCATCATAATTATCAAATGTAACTATATCTGTTACTCTTAATTTCCCTTCAGTTAATGTCCCTGTTTTATCAAAAACTACCACATTTACGCTTTGCGCCGTTTCTATTACTTCCCCACTTTTTATTAAAATTCCATGCTCCGCACCAAGTCCTGTCCCTACCATTATTGACGTTGGAGTCGCAAGTCCTAACGCACACGGACAAGCAATTACTAATATTGAAATAGAAATAGTAAGAGCAAATACCCCAGATTCATGTCCAATAAAATACCAAAAAGCTCCCGATAAAACAGCTAAGAAAATAACTACTGGAACGAATACACTTGCAATTTTATCAGCTAATTTTGAAATTGGTGCTTTTGATCCTTGTGCTTCTTCAACAAGTTTTATAATCTGAGCAAGAGCAGTATCTTCTCCAACTTTAGTTACTATCATTTCAAAAGTTCCTGTTTTATTAATACTTGCTCCTATTACATTATCACCAATATTTTTGTCAACAGGTAAACTTTCACCAGTTAACATTGCTTCATCAACCGAACTTGCACCTTTTGTTATCCTTCCATCCAAAGGTATTTTTTCTCCAGGTCGTACAACAATTATATCTCCAATAACAATATTTTCAACATTTAGTTTCACCTCTTCTCCATTACGCATGACGTTTGCTGTTTTTGGTGCTAGACTAACTAACGCTGCTATCGCCCCAGAAGTTCTTTCTTTAGAAACTGCTTCAAAATATTTACCAAGTGTAATCAGCGTTAAAATAACACCTGCAGATTCATAGTACAAGTTCATCACTGAATGCTCATTTCCTAAATAAATTAGAACAGTTGAATACAAGCTATAAATAACTGCAGCACCTGATCCTAGTGCAACTAACGAATCCATATTAGGATGTCCTTTAAACAATGACTTAAATCCAATTAAATAAAAACTTCTACCCATATATAAAATTGGTAAAACTAAAATTATTTGAATAACAGCAAATAATCTTGCTTGTTCCATTGGATTTATTATCATAGGTAAGCCTACCATATCGGCCATAGCCAAGTATAATAAGGGAATCGCAAATATAGCAGATAAATAAAATCTACGTAATAAATTGGTTATCCGTTTAACTTTTTTTGTTTTTTGCCCTTGAAGAGAATCTTTCAGAACTTTATCTTCTATCGCCTTAAATCCTGCTCTCTCTACCGCATCTTCTATATCCTTTATATTTACTTTGCTTCTATCAAAAATAACAGTCATCTTTTCTGTAGCTAGATTTACACTAATACTCTGCACTCCAGAAACTTTTCCAACAACATTTTCTATATTACGAGCACATGACGCACAACTCATACCTTCTAAAGAAAAAGTACTTACATTATTATCTACCAATTTTGCAAAATACCCTGCATTTTTTATAGTTTGCTCTATATCCTCTGTACTAACCTCTTCTTCACTCTCAATAAACATCTTCTCTGTTGCAAGATTTACACTTACATTTCTCACACCAGAGATTTTGCCCACTATTTTTTCAATACTACTTGCGCAAGAAGCACAACTCATACCCTCTATATTATATATTTCTTTTTTTATCATAATCTATACCCTTCTTTCTAAATTGGACTATGAAAAACATATTTCTTTACTACTGTAATCTCTATAGCACCTTCATTTTACAACTATCATTAAATTTTGTCAATGAAGCATCAGAGCCTTCTTACATCTAGAAAAAAGCCTTAAGAATACTTCTTAAGACTTTTTAAAATTAAATTCCATCCACTATTTTTTTATCACCAAATCTATTTTCCCAATCTTTTTCAAAGTCAAAGACTGATTTATCTGTATAAGGATGCCAAATGCTCGCCTCTATTATCTCTGGGGCTATCGTTGCTGCTTCCGCACCACAACGTAGAATATCTTGAACTTGTTTTACATTTTTAAAACTTGCCGCCAAAATTTCAGTTGGATAATCTATTAATAAATTGCTTATTTCCAAAATAGCTTCTTTTGCATCTTGCCCTACATTTTCCATTCTGTTTACATACGGCGCGACGTAATTAGCTCCATTCTTCGCTGCAGCTAAAGCTTGCATAGCAGTTAAAATAGCTGTTGCCGTCACCCGTATATTTTCTTTACTACAAAGTTTCATTGCTTCTAATCCTGACTTTGTCACAGGAATTTTTATATAAAAACTCTCTCCAAAATAGTCACGAAGTTTTTTAGCTTCTTCAACTATTTTTTCAACTTCACTTTCTGTCGTTTGAACATGAACTTCATATTTTCCATAAGTAAATTCTTTTAGTTCTTTTAGTTTATCCTCTAAAGAGCCTTCTATTTTTGATAATATCGTTGGATTGGTAGTTATTCCTGCTATCGTATAATATTTTTCTATTTCTCTAGCTTTTTTTATATCGGCACTATCTATTAAAATCTTTGTCATTTTCTTCCTCCAAAATATTAATCACTTCTCCTAGATTTTTCAAAATTCTATTAGCAATCTCAATACATTCTTCATCTGGCTTGAACATATCTGGTACCATAAAAACAGTTGCCCCTGATGCACGTCCAGCCTTTATCCCAGATTTTGAATCTTCTAATACTAAACAATTTTCTAGTTTTACTCCTAATCTCTCTGCGGCTAATAAAAATACATCCGGTGCTGGTTTCCCATTTGAAACTTCTTGACCACTTGCTATTTTGTCAATATATTTTCTAAGTCCTGTTTTTTTCATATTATTTTCTATATGATCTATATTAGATGAAGAAGCCACCGCTACTTTATAATTATTTTCTTTTAAATATACTAAAAGTTCTTCAACATTAGGCATTTTATCCGGTCCAGTTGTGAATAAAACCTCTTCAATATAGTCATAATGATCATCGGCTAATTTTTTTCCATCAACGTGACTATCTTCAAAATAATCCTCCCAAAACTTGTAGATAGCTGCTTCAGTAAAACCTAATACCTGTAACGTTTCTTCTTTAGTCATTTCATAATCTTGCTTCTTAGCACTACTTATTAAGGCTTTTGTAGATAAACTTTCTGTGTCTACCATTAGACCATCCATATCAAAAAGAACTGCTTCTATTTTCATTCCCTAATCCTCACACATTATTATTTTTCAATATAATTATAATTCAAAAATTATTTCTGCACAAATAGTTTTCAAAAATAATTTTAAAAAACTAGGAGAACCTTGTTAAAAGTATATCTAAAGCTAGAAAAAGAAAATCTACCTTTTAGAATACACTTCAACTTTACCCCTAGTTTTTATTTTATCCTCTTGTTTTTCCACCAGCTACATTATATGTAACACCGTGAACATAACTTGCACGATCACTTGCCACATAAACTACTAAATCTGCAACTTCTGATAGTTTCCCATCGCGACCTAATGGTGTAGTTTTTGTACTTGTATATCCAGCGCGAATTTGTTCTACTGTAACTCCTCGTGTATACGCAAGCGCCTCTTCATATGCAAGTGTTCTTAGTCCTGTTGCTTCTAGTATACCTGGTGCAACACCCACTACTCGAACACCAAGTTTACCAAGTTCTTTTGCCCAAGAACGAGTTAGTGAATTAACTGCATTTTTACTTGCTGCATATATACTTTGTCCTTCTGAACCTTCTAATCCAGATTCCGATGACATATTAACAATAACCCCTTTACCATTTTTAACCAGAATACGACCTACTTCTTGTGAAAAGATAAATAATCCTTTAACATTAATATCCATAATCTTGTCATACACTTCATCAGTGAACTCATATTTACTTTCTGGATTATTTTTATCTACTAGTAGACGTGGAATATTAATACCAGCATTATTTACAAGTATGTCAATATTTCCAAACTTTTCTAACGTTTTAGAAACAACATTTTTCACATCACTTCTTTTTGTAACGTCACATTTTACATATAGAAGTTTTTCATTATCAGTTTCTTTTTCTGATAAATCACTCACCACAACATTACATCCTTGATTTAAAAATTCATCAACTACAGCTGCTCCAATGCCTGAAGCACCGCCAGTTACTATTACTGTTTTTCCTTCTAAATTTAACCAACTCATTTTACTTTTCTCCTTTAATTTTTATTTTTCAATTGTTATTTTTGTATTTATATCTATTGGCGGACAACTTTTATTTTCTACTACAATTGCACCAGGTAATAAACTCTCTAAATCACCTGAAAAATGTACAGTTAAATGTCCAAGATCTACAAGATTTTTCTCTGCAACGTCACCTACTCCAAGAATTTCAAATCGTTCTCCATCAACTGTCAGAGTTTGCCCTACTTCTATTTTTCCATTTGTCGGTAGAACATCGATACTATAACAATAATCCTTTAACATATCTGGTGCGTTGTCTCCAAATAAGATAAACATTCCGTCACCAAATTCACCAACTAAGCTTCCTTTTGCTTTTACTATATTTTCATAAATAATCATAATATTCTTCCTTTACATTTTATTTCCCTAGAGATATTTTGGTCGACTTTGTCGTTAATGAGGGAGCGAATGCTCCCCGTAAAATTTAATTTTTATTTAAAAGCATTTCTTAAGAGTACATTCCAAAACTTGCTAACCACGCAACAATTACCCTTGGTACCCCTATAATGAATCTTGAATAAAGCACAGATACCACACCAACTTCTACTGTTTCTGGTTCTGCTTCTGCAAGTCCAAGTCCTACAGGGATAAAGTCACATGCACATTGTGTATTAATTGCAAACAATGCTGGTAATGCCAATTGAGGTGGAATAGTACCTTTCCCAATTTCAACACCGATTAATGTACCAATAATTTGAGCAATAACTGCTCCAGGTCCAAGTAGTGCTGATAATAGTGGAATAGAACAAACAAACCCAAGTGCTACAAGACCGAAAATATTACCTGCAAGTGGTGTTAATAATTTAGCAAACCAATTCCCAAATCCTGATCCTTGTATAATACCGATTAACATAGCAACAAATGCCATGAAAGGTAAAATTGTTGTAATCATAGATTGAACAGCATCTCTAGCTGCTTGATATAATGTATGTACTACTTTCCCAGCACCCATACCAATTTTTTGAATAATAGATGATTTTGAATTTTCTGCTAAGCTTTGAGAAACTTTTTTATCAGCGCTATATTTAAATTCTCGTTTTGCTTCTTCAACTGCCACTACTTCTTCAGCAACTTCACTACCTTCTGCTACAGTAATTTGATCTAATCCTACTGCCGATACATAAATATCTTCTTTAATAAATTTTGAAAGCGGCCCACTAGGTCCTACTGGCATAATATTTACTGTTGGAATTCTTTTTTGCGGGTAAATTCCACAACGAAGTGTTCCTCCACAATCAATAATAGCTAAGAAGATTTCTTCATCAGGAACTGATGTTTTAAAACCATTAACCGGTGTTGCCCCAGTTAATTTAACGATTTTTTCTACAATTTCAGGTTCCGCTCCGCCACCTGTAATGTAAAGAATTTTATCTTTTCCTGGTTTTGGAGTAACTACCAACGGTCCTCCAAAACCTCCACTACCTTTTTCTATTTTAATTGTTCCGTATGTCATAATTAATTCTCCTAACCTTATGCTTTAAGTGTATTACTTAACTCAATTTTCTGTTGTTTCATTACCATTTTCGTTGTGAAATCTGTTACCCAACCTGCAAAGAAGTTCATTACTAACCCTACTAATAGGTATCTTACTGCAAGAGGTGCTACATTTAAACCTAATTGAGTAATACCGTTCGCGATACCTAAGTAAATAAAGATTTCTCCAACGTTAATATGTGGAAATACCCCACTGTTTGTATGACAGTGATATGATGCTGATGCATAATAACTTGGTTTCATTCGCTCTGGTAAAAATTTACCCATTGATAATGCCATTGGGTTTGCCAACATGAAAGCTGAAACAAAAGGTAAGATACCATATGCTAAAATTACATTTTTAGAACAAACTTTAGCAAACTTTTCAACTCTATGTGGCCCTATAAAAGCAACCAATGCATTCATAAAAACTAGTAGTAATAGAACTTTAGGTACTATTCCTCCTACCCAACTTACGAAAACTTTTGCACCTTCATCAAATAAACCTGTAAAGCCTGAAGCTATTTTAACAATATAATCCATATTGCCCTCCTTAATAATATTTAATTAAATTTTAATTTTTTTGCTAATTTCCCGAATGGACTTTGTTCCATTTCAACCTCTCCACCCGCAGAAATTGTTTTATAATTAACTACACCATCTAATACTGCACTCGTTAATGATGAAGAAAGTCTAATCGCTTTACAATCATCTCTATTTATTGTTCCTACTTTAATTCCATCAAAGTAATCAAACTTTTTAAATCTCGCAAGAACTGTAACACCTTGCATTGCTTCTCCAGTAATAACTTTATCGTTATTATCTATAGCAAACATAACAATTGCACCTGCACGAGCAGCACCTTTTTTTCTCCCTATAACAACCCTTCCTTTTCTTCTAAGTTCTGCATAACTTTTTTTAAAACTGCTCATTTGAACAAAAGTTAAAGCATACTGCAAAATAAAGGCTGCAATAAACAATATTCCCAAAACCAATAAATTCATGAGTTCCTCCTAATATTTATCTATATAAATTAGTATGTTTTATAAAATAATTCACAAGTGAATTATATCCTTCTACTTTTGATATATCATCAATTAATTTTTTATCTTTTATTATCGAAATAAGCTCATCATAGGTTTTCGCCAAAAGTAAACCTTGATCACCATCTTTAGGTACACACGCCAAAAATATTAATTTTAACTCTTTGTTATCTTTAAAACCATCTTTACATACCCCAAGGGCTATTAATAAACTATTTTCTTTTTCATTTTGTGTATGTGGGAATGCCACGCTATCAGCAAAAATCATCGAAGATTTCTGTTCACGTTCTCTTATTCTTAACAGAAATTCTTTATCTACAAATCCCTTAGCCTCAAGTCCTTTTATCATTGTTTCTAGGTTTTCTGCATATGTTTTGCGATTATCACAAACAAAAAATGTACTTTCTGACATAGAACTTAACACTATTGATTCCATTCCTCTTATAGCAGGATTATTCATTTTATTAACATATCTTAAAAAATTTATCTCTTTTTTTAAGTAGACTATATCCAAAATCTCATTTTGATAGATAATAGGGATTGCTGTTTCAAAATTCTTATTTACTGTAGAAATTATAATATCAAAATCATCATATTTAACATTTTCATAAGTGGTGACTACTGTTATTTCTGAACTTTGACTTATATTTTCTAATTCCTTAATCATAAGTTTTTTGTACGCTGGTCCAGCATTTGTTACTAATAAAATTTTCAAATTGTCTGGTTGAATCTTAATTTTTTTAAGAAAAGTTTCAAAATATATGGCCAGATAACTGATTTCATCTTCTGAAACACTATACTGATATTTTTCTGTTATAACTTCACTCGCCGTTCTTGCTATCTTATATGATACTGGAAAATCTTTTTTGATTTTTTCTTTCATATTATTATGATATCGAACACCGTACTTTAACCTCTCCATTAAAAAATAGATATGATAAATGAATTCTTCTATAATATCTGATGTATCAAACTTAAGTCCATATTCATAGACAACTATTTCTAATATTTCTTGAACTAATTTTTTATACTCTTCTGTATATTTTAGATTTTCCCTTATCTTATTTATCTTAGTAGGAACTCTCATAGTAGCGAAGCAAATTGCTAAAAATTTCATTTCATCTTGATTCAATGTTATTCCATATTTTAAAGTTGTGTATTCGCATACTTCTTTAATAAAATCTTTGGCATAACTATCAAGAAGTTCTTCATATTGATTTTCTACTAAATTCAGTCTGAATCCATTAGCAAATCTATCAATACTTACTGTCAAATACTTTAAAAACTCACCTTTAGCCTGCTCATCAATCTTATATTTTACAAACATCTCATCAAAAAATTTATTGTCTTCTTTATCAAAAATATCTTCTTTATACATATAGTTATAAATATTTTCTAAAATAAAAATTCGAATATCCTTTTCTAAGCCAACTATTTTAATTCCTATGTTCGGCTTTCCTTTTATTACTAAATTATAATCATTTATTATTTCATTTAGTTTTTTCAAATCAGTATTCAGTGTAGTTCGACTTACTATCATTTCAAAAGCGAGATCATCTATTAATTGCCCATCACTTGTTGACACTAACTTTTTAAAAATATAAACTAACCTTACCTTACTAGAGTCAAAATTCTCCCCAGCTTCATAAATACTACGTTTCTTTTTGAGATATTCTTCAAGTTTTATTATATAAAGACTATAATTTGAATTTTTACTTTCAATATATGCACAAGATCCAAATATTTCATTTAAAGATTTTATTTCATTATTAATAGTTTTTGAACTAACTTTTAATACGTCTATCAAATATTTATCCTGAACTAAGAAATTCGATTCTAGTATATTTAGCAGTCGCAAACTTCTATTATCATAATTAAAAATCTCCATTTACTTCACCACCTATATTTATTATATATTTCAAACTAAAAAAAATTAATACGGTTATTTTCTTAGGAAAAGAAAAACTCTTTCAAAACTTATAGTTAGCTATAAGTATGCATATTTTGGATTACTTTAATTTTTTTATTGACAACACAAAAAAAATTTAATATTTACTTATACTAATCTTAGTATTAATTTTTCTTACACTTTCTATTATAACTCTATTTTCCATATTTTAATAGTGTACTTATTCCTTCTTTAATTAGGACAATTTTAGAAAAAATTTTAATTAATATATATTATTTTATAAGATTACAAAAAATAACCGCAATCCCTCGCAACCCTTTTAGAATAAAGCTTAATTGATGATATAATATCATAAGAGATATATTATTTATCCATATTATAAATACTGCAGCTTATATTTAAAACTTAATAGTTTATTATTGCTTAAAAATATTTTGACTTTTAGTTTAAAAGAGTATAAAATATTGTACGTGGTATGCAGCTATATCACGATATTATATTAATTAAAGAAATTTTATTAATAAAATTTCTTAGGAGGATTTATGATAAACAAAGAATTTAAAACTCTTTTGAAGAATAAAGGTTTAATTATCACTATGGCTATCGTACTTCTAGTCCCTATCCTATATGCAGGAACTTTCCTGAAATCTGTTTGGAATCCGTATGACAACACTGGTAATATGAAAGTCGGAGTTGTTAACCTAGACAAGAAAGTAGATTTTGAAGGAAAGACTCTAGAAGTTGGAAACTCAATGGTTAATAAACTAAAAGAAAACAAAAAAGTAAATTGGCAATTCGTTGATAAAGAAACAGCAGAAAAACAACTAAGAGAAGGGGACTACTATATGGTAGTAACTATTCCAGAAAACTTCTCTAAAAATGCTACTACTTTATCAAGTGAAAATCCAAAAAAAATGAATATTGATTTTACTACCAACTTTACAAAAAGTAAAAACGGTGAAAAAATTATGGAAACCGTAGCGAGCAACTTAACAAAGACAGTTAAGGATCAAGTCGTAAAAACTTACAGTACTACCTTATACAGCAAGTTTTCTGAAATTGGAGGTTCTCTTCAAAAAGCTGCAGATGCATCTAACACTTTAAATAACGGGCTTTCTCGCATTAGCGCTGGAGGAGAAAAACTTGGCAGTGGTATCAATCAACTTTCAAACGGTTCAAAACGTCTTGCGACTGGTCTTACAACATTAAATGATGCTGGGGCAAAACTAGGAGACGGTATTTCTCAATTACAAAGTGGTTCAGAAACACTATCAAATGGTTTAAGTTCATTAAATGACAAAAAAACTACACTAGGTGCAGGTATTAATGAGCTTACTGCTGGTTCTAATACCTTAACCGCTGGATTCGATGCATTTAAAACTAAAAGTGTTATGTTAGCTTCTGGTGTAGATACTCTTTACAACGGAAGCAAAGAATTTCAAGCCGGACTTTTAAAATACACTAATGGCGTACTTACTCTTAATGAAAAATTATTAGCTAAAAAAGATGATTTAAATAAAATTAATGCTGGTGGTGCTACATTAAACAATGGTATGGAAACATTAGTAGATGGTATTTTAAAAATTAATTCTAAACTTCTAGATAAACAAGATGATTTAAATAGATTAATCGCTGGCGGTACAGTGTTAGAAAACGGTGTAACTAGCCTTTCTGAAAAAGCACCGAAATTATACGAAGGTGCTAGTAAAATTAATGCTGGTTTAGACACACTAAACTCTAGTTTACCTAGCGACCGTGATTTATCATCTAAAAAAAGCAAACTTAACTCGACTATCGATCAATTAAAAGGTCTAAAACTTACTTATAGAACAAACTTTAACCCACTATCTAGCGCCTTTACTGAATTAGGAACGCAAATAGAGAGTATTAAAGAACTTATAAGTAAAATGGATTCACAAGTTGCACCTGCTGCCACTCAAAGCAGTAACAACTTCACAAACTTAAAACAACAATTAGATGCGACTAATTTAACAGAAACTCAAAAAGCTAGCATTCTTGCTGCTGCTCAAAGCGATGTTTCTGCTGCATCTCCTCAACCAAGCGCTACTACTCAAAGTAATAACCAGATAAAAACTGATCTTACTACAGCAATCAATTCTGTTTCTTCAAAATATTCAAGCATGAAGTATCGTGTAGGAAAATTACAATACATCAAAAACCAACTTGATAAATTTGATGTAAACAACCTTGCAACAGACCTTGATGGAACTATATCTGGTTTTTCTACAATAAAAAATGCCGTTGGTAAATTAGCTGCTGGTAGTGGCGAATTAAAAGCTGGTTTATCAATAATGAATGACAAAACACCTACTCTTGTAGCTGGATTCAATCAATACAAAGGCGGAGTAGATCAAACTATAACATCACTTACAACTGGTGAACTTGCAAATGGAGTTAACAAACTAGCAACTGAAACACCAAAATTGAAAGCCGGTTTAACTAACTTTACTGATGGTGTTAATTTACTTACTACATCTATGAGTACAGGAGAATTAGCACAAGGTGTTGGAGCCCTTGCTACTAAGAGTTCAGAACTACAAAATGGATTTGATAAATTAACTGGAGGAATTAACCTATTACACGGAAAACTTCCTGAACTAACAACAGGAATCAATGCTTTAGTTAATGGAAATGCTAAAATCAATGCTGGACTTAACAAACTACAAGCAAAAATCCCTGAACTTAGCATTGGTATCCAAAAACTTGATGATGGTGGTAAAAAGCTATATCAAAACTTGACCGTTATGAAATCTAAAGCACCAGAATTACTTGCAGGTATGTCAACTGCTAAAACTGGAGCGGTTAGCCTTTCTACAGCACTTGCTCAAATGCAAGCTAAAGCACCAGAATTACTTGAGGGATTAAATAAAGCAAAAGATGGTTCAGGTCTATTAGCCGATAAACTTTCTAGTGGAGCTGACAAAGTAGCATCTGCGAAAACTGGAGACAAAAACTCAGATATGTTAGCTAACCCAATCAAAACTAATACACATGATATTGCAGAAGAAACTGGCTATGGTAATGCTATGGCACCATTCTTCTTAGTATTCGGATTACTTATAGCAGCAGCTGCATTTAACATTCTATTCCCAGCCCATAATCGTGAAGCTGGAGAAAGTGTAGCTGGACTATTTAGCTCACGTCTTGTAGCAATGTCTACATTCGCTATTTTCGCTGTAATAATCGAAGTTATTGCTATGAAATTATTCTTTGATTTCAGAATAGAATATTTCGGAATGTACTTCTTTGGATTAATAATTTCAGCTATAGTATTTATGATAATAACGCACTTCTTATCATATACATTCGGAAAAGTAGGTAATGGATTAAGTATTGGATTTGTAGCCTTACAATTTGTTCTTACTACACCACTATTCCCTAGAGAAATGCTACCTACATTATACAGCGGTTTAATTCCATTCACTCCTGTTTATTACGGAGATGTTGCAGTTCGTCATGCAGTTCTTGGCGGATTAACTGGTGAAATTTATACTAATGCTATATTAATCTTAGCTGCTTTAGGAATTATATTCCTTGTACTTACTTACATTTCTTACACTAGAGCTAACAAAACTATAGCAAAATTAGCAAAATAATAATGATAGATAGGACTGGTTTTAAATCAGTCCTTTTTATTTTCATAGAAATTCATAAATTATTACTCAAAATAAATAAAAATATAATTAGGGATAGCAAATATATCTGTTTGATAGGTTTTATTGAAAAAGATTGAAATAATAGGTTAATTGATACTTTTATTTTTAACACTCGATAAATAGTTA
>ERZ773063.968-NODE-968-length-17792-cov-15.452331_pt1 | contig 17792 bp, 6 predicted proteins | sample MGYA00580625_ERZ773063 | MGnify/ENA primary metagenome ERZ773063 (study PRJEB29015, sample SAMEA2738022) | human oral metagenome | biome: human oral; feature: human-associated habitat; material: dental | place: China | collected 2042 ...
GTCAGCAAGTATTGCTGGGGCTAAGTGAGCTAAATCAGAGTGACCCCGGCGGTGCTCGGGCTATCCCCGACATAGTATTTCACAACATTAGCCCCAGTCGTCGGCGTCAATTAGCCGAAGAGTATCCTGCTCGGGATAGTCAAGGTGCTTCAAAGGGGCATCTCGACTATGTCGGTGCCATCAAAGAGGGGCTTAATGACGAGGAGTTTGCTACCTTGGAGAACTCGTTCCATGCCTACATTAACTTACCGACCGAGCTGCAGCGGAAGTGGCAAGGCGATCTCCGGGCGTCGAAGCCTGATCGTGATGAGTATAAATCGAGAAAAGAGTACGAGAGGGTCTATGCTACCTGGACAGCAGAGGGACTATGTAGCCTAAATAAGCTAGCTGAAGAGGCTCAGGCGGCGGGGTATCAACACTCCGAGTCGAAGCGCCAACCTACTGTCGGGCCTAAGACAAACCCGGAGTCTAAACAACAAGACGTGGAATCTCAATCTCAATCAGAGTCCAAGTCCAAAGGAGAGTTTCAATCCCAACAGCAGAAGTCAGAGCAAGAGCAGAAGTCAAAGCAAGAGCAGCCGAAACCAAAGCAAGAGCAGCCGAAACCAAAGCAAGAGCAGCCGAAACCAAAGCAAGAGCGGCCGAAACCACCGGCTGGTAGTGGGGGCGAAGGCGAAGAGCAGAGTGGTGCTACGGGTGAGAAAGAACCCGAGAATGATCGTCAGCGGCTACTGAGGGAACTACATGAATTAGGTAAACAGAGCGACGTTGATAAGAACTGGCTGATAAATGCAACCCTGAGTGATAACCTGTCGGTCGACCGTCAGGAACAGCTATATGAAAGGCACGGTAGGCAGAGGATTGCTATTGAAGAGCAGGAAGATAGCAGTGGGGTTAAGTTACATCATGAAATTATCCCCGGACAGCGTTCTGTCAATCATGGTCGTGCCATCATGGATAGTAAGAGTGGCTACAACGACGAAGAGGTGAGACATGCCTTACGTATAGTAGATGACTTTAATAAGTTGTCTGATCAGGAAAAGAAGTCTCTGATTGAGCTGGCCAGTGAGTCTGCTCCGGTGCAAGGTGGTGAACAATCAGGGAAATCATATGCCAAAGATCGTCAGGAATGGGCGTCAACGGTCGCCGAGCTAATTCGGGAGAAAGCGGAGGATATGCCTAATCCCGCTGACAAGAAGAACTGGGACAACATCGAGAATCGCCGAGCAGTGGTCAGGCGCCTTGCTATGTTGGGTGACGATGAAAGTGTTGTTGTTCGAGAGGCTATGTTGGAATCGGTTGACAGAGAATATTACTTAGCTTCTTTGGCGTTTCTTGAGTCGGATGGCACTAGCCATAGCCTCGAGAAGCGCCGGGAGGAGCTTTTCGACGATTGGGAACGGACTCTTGATATTAGTGGTAAGTTTTCTGATTCTGACACCAGTGCAATATCTAAAGTCATATCTAACTTCAGCTATGAGCAGATGGACGATCTGGATAAACTAGTTGATGAAGTTGCCATTTTGGCAGAGAAAGATCCGCAGGGGATGAAGCGACTACGTAGCGATGTTATAGAACGCCGTGATGATCTGGCCGACGAAGTTAGCGAGATAGCATCAAGTGATTCTTTAAGTATTGAAGAGGAGTATAAACGGAAAGCCGATTTAATTGGTAATTTTCATAGTAAGATCATCGCTCAGACTCGTGAGGCTGCTGAGGCTGTTACTCGTGAACCAAAGCCTAAACGACCAAGTGTGAAGTCTCAGTCCGAGCCCACATCTCAGCCTAGTTCTGAAGCAGATCCTCAGTCCAAGCAGAAATCAAGGCAAGAATCAAAGCAAGAACAACCGGGATCACCAACCGGTAGCGAGGGCAGGAGCGAAAAGCAGGGCAACGCCAAGAATGAGGAAGAATCGTCGTCCGAGGAATTATCGAAGCTTCGTGAGGATATGTCAAAGTATGTTGGTGGGCAGGTACTGAACGACAAGATGCGTAGCGAGCTGCTAAAACAAGCGTTCATTCGTCCGCTGGGACAAGAACGGATGGCGGAGCTACAACAGCAATATGGTGGCGAAGTAAATAGCGCAGCCGAGATGATAGTTAAATCCATCCAGGACGCTGATGGTCTAAACGGCAAGGAGTGTTATCGGCTAAATGGACTACTGAACGACTTGGATGCTTTGCCAGATAGTGATATTAGGCGGATTATCCAATCAGGCATATTTAAGAATGGTGTAGCTGGCGTCAAGAACCTGAGTGGGACCGAAGGTGAAGGCTCAGACTTTAGTACCGAGCTAAGAGACTTGATTCACCAAAAGGCAGAGCGGATTAGGCAGACTGAGGACTTGCGTCAGGAATATCAGGCATGCGACGAGGATGCAAAGAAGGTAGTTAACAGTCTGATGCAGTTTTGTTGGAATGTCACCGAGGAAGATGGATCGCCTCGTAGTGAGTTAGCCAGGGTGCTCAGCAATGACCTTAAAGACTCAGGACTCTACGATGACGCCATCCATGGCTACTTATTAAAGAAAGAGAACATAAATCTCTTGACTGATGCTGAGATAGAAGCGTACCGCAAACACTTAGCCATAGCTAAGAGTTTATCAGCAGACAGCATAAAAGGGTTGCTTGACCTAGACTATAGGCTAGGAAAGTCTGACAATAAGATTACCTCTCTCGGAGCTAGAAAGATTATTGAGAAGTATACAGATACTCGCCCCAAGACTCCTGAAGAGCGTCGGGAATACGATTCGGCGAAGGAAGAGATTTATCAAATACTGATAGAGGGAGCCAATAGACTGCTGGAGACCGAGGATCTGCGCCAGGAATATCAGAGCACTAGCCCAGAGGTTCGCGACGCCATTGGTATACTGGTAGATCGAGATAAGTTTAATCGATATGATGAATCTAGCAGTAAAGATCGTGGCGATATACTATTGAATCAACTTGATAATAAACCGGAAGGTGTCATTAGTGACGCTTTGATGAGCCGAGATGGCATTAACCTTTTGACCGAAGAGGAAGTGGCGTCGTACCGCAAGCATTTGGCGATGGCCAAGGAGCTATCGGCGGATAGTATAAATGAACTGCTGGACTTTGACGACGATCTGGAGGATCTAAAGGATGGGGTAGTCCCACCTGATATTAAAAAAGTTTTAGTAAAATACCAAGGCGATAAAGTGCCCAAAGGCCTCAAGGAGTGTCAGGCATACAACCAAGCTCAAGCCAAACTCTATCAGATGGAAATAGATAAGGTAAACGAACTGGCTAAAGCTGATCGGGAGAAGGCAAACGAACTAGCTCGGGCTGAGCTGGAGGAGTTCCTGGCACCTCGTAGGAAACTGACCGACCAAATTTTTAACAAAAATGTCAATGAAGGGGCTATGAGTTTGCTTTACACTGAGTTAATGATGAAGAGCTTCAGTAAAGAGCGGTACGAAGAGGTGATGGAGACCTTTAGGAATGTTAGGGATAGCAAAAGAACAGATTTTGGTGATTTTATTCAGTGTCGCAACGCATCTGAACCGGGTGTGCCCGATCCACGAGGGATGACGCAGGAAGAGTTCGAGCGTTTAGCTGAGCTAACGCCACTCGTGCTGGGACTGTCCAAAAGTCAGGTCAAGCAGCTGCTAGAGTCGGAAGAGAAGGAAAAGACTAGGCTGAGCAAGGGCGATCCTAATGACCCTGAGCTTTGGCAGAAGAGACAGCAGTACAGTGCCACCTTAGAGCAGAGGATCCGTCGAATGGTACGAGATAATGATGCTGAGAATATAAATATGGCAAGCGTTGACCGTAGTCGTATTGTCGAGATGAAGGCGTACATAGACGCTAAGCGCAAGCTGGACAAAGATCTGACGCCGAAGCCGGAAGACCTCAACGCCAAGGGTAAGCTCAAGCTAGGTGCTCGGGTGCGGGGTGCGGTGGCTCGCCTCTGGAAGGGCAAGATCTTCCGGGACTACTATGAGTTTAAGTACCAACGGGAACTCAAGGAACAGTACTCTAAGGACTTTGCTCACACTCTGGGGGCGAACTCAGGCGACGGATCAGCATCAAGCGCCGAGACGGAGCAGGCATTGATCTGGCGGATGACCCAGGATAGCGATTTCTTTACTGATACCGTCGGTGAAGAACGAGAGCAGCTAAGCCCGGATAGTGAGGCCTACAAGGCGATGCGTCAGGCGGTAGAGACCTTCGTCGAGAATGGCAATGAAGAGGCATTCATCGAGGAGACTAGGCGGATCAATAACGACCTGATGGGCAACGAAGGCATGCCTATCCTAGACAACTATCTTACCAGTGCTATTTACATCAAGGGGCAGGTTGATCACGGTCGAGCGCTAAATGACGTCATGCGAGGCTTTAAGATGTACCAAGGTACTTCGGCAGAGGGTGTTAACTCAGGTCATCACGAACGAGCGATTGACAAGCTGGTAGCTAAGTTTGAGCGGAAAAAGACAGGTGAAACTCTCTTTATCAAGCCTGAAGTAGTGGCCGGGGTGGCCGGTCTGGCCGGCTGGGTGGCAGGAGCGGTTGCTCGTAACCGGGCGGTTCAAGCTTTCTCGTTTGGCGGTAGTGCTGCGGTAGCTGGTGTGCTAGCGGGTGCCAAAGAAAACGAGCAAGTCAAGATTGACCGAGCTGATCTGGCTCGCCGAATCGCCGAAGGTGGCAAGATCGACGAGGACAATAAGTACGAGGTGGGGCTCGCCGAGACTCTACCCGAGATGCGGACGGCGGAGTCGTATATGGAGGCGATGGACCAGGCGATCGCCTCGGGTGATGCTGATCAGATGCGCCAGGTCTTGGCTGATCTGGTGGTCGCTAGAGAAGTCGGTCGCAATGAGGGTGTCGACCTGATTGACTACTACAGTGGCGGCGGTGATGCCGAGGCGGTCAGAAATGAGCTGACCTCTCGTCAGTTCGCTCTGGAGCAAGCCTACATCCGTGCTAACGAAGATCCTAATCTGGAGCTGGGCAGATACAAGAGTCAGCTGATGGACGGTCTCGGCGCAGCTACTCAGGCTTATGGTGAGATGCTTCATGATGTGAACGGTGCGTTGCTCAACCGGGATAATGTGCCTGATGATGTCAGAAAGCAGATAAGTGAAGCTTACGAAGCACAGGCCGCTAGAGATATGGTAGCCAGGAAGCTCCGTCATCGCCGAGTAGCTAAGGAAGTGGCTGTCACGACTGCCAGGACACTAGCTTTCTCAACTATAGCGCAAGAGCTTGCAGCAATTGGCAGAAGTGATGTGCATGGAGTGTTCGAGGACATGCTGTTTGGTCAGCATGGCGATGCAACCGGTGCAGCCAGGACCGCCCTAGGTAACCTCTTGAATACGCCTAATGGTGGTGTAGTCGGTGAAGTGGTGGCTGGCGGCAATCAGCCGGAGAAGCAGTTCTATCGAGAGGGCGAGATTAACCACGATCAGATCAAGCAGTGGCAGGCTGAAGGTTACAAGGTAGAGAAACACTTTGACTACGAGCCGCAGGAACATCAGGTGACTATCTCGGCAGAAGATGCCGTGAGGGGCAATCCAACCTTCCATCGAGCTGGTTGGCTCGACTACGGCACTGAGCGTCCGGACTATAACGAACTGCTTGGTCATCACGGTGAGGGTAGCAGCTATATCTTCAACCCGAGAGGTGGCTCGTATGGTTATGGCATGTCGATGAGTCGTGAAGATATCATCCAGGCCGCTAGAGAGGGTCATATCAAGCTGATGGTCTCGCCGACCAGAGGTACCCAGGGTAATCCATTCTCAGTGGGCAATGTTATCGTGGAGGATAACGGACTTATCAACTTTAACCCGGATGCTATTACTCAGCCGGCAACAGCTGATATGATGGTCAATCGCAGCTACGCCTTTGCTGAGGTGGTTGACGATAGGACCGGTATGGTCTTAGCCACTGAGGTTGGCTCCGGTACGGCGGATAGCTTCACTCAGACGGCTAAGGAAATGGTCAATACGCTGACCGGCTATGACATCACGCCACCGGTTGATCAGGTGATTAGCTCGGTGCCGGTCATGCCGGATGTTGAGCCATTGCCACCAATACCGGGATATCGGGGAACCCGCAGGCTATCCACTGATGACGAGCTATTTGAGCGTCCGGCTAGGGCAGAGACGACACCGGAAGAAGAAGTGAATCCACCGACTCCGACTTCGCCATTAGGCGGTTCATCATCAGGCAGTCGGGGCGACGGTGGTTTAGGTAGCGGACAATCAGGTAGTTCGGGTGGCAGAGAAGGTGCTTCCGGTGGTTCGGGTACTCCGCCACCTCCTCCACCTCCGAGCGGTGGCTCGTCGGGTAATCCATCTTCTGAACCTACCGTCAGGTGGTGGCAGAAGCCGGATACTAGGTTTGGTTCTCTTAGCGGTAAGGAGAAGCGAGAGCGTTTAAACTATATTAAACGGATTGTCAGTCGGTTCAAGCAAGAGTTTGCAGCTAATAGAGGTGAGGATAAACAGGGTAATCTAAGTGCAGTTAAGCAATTTGCTAGAGACAGGGGGCTGGCTCGATTGGTAACTATGTCTAACCAGGGTGAGCTAAAGCTAAATGCATATGGTGAAATTGTGGCCGGTCGGTACGATGATAGAAAAGTATGGCAAGAGGACGTCAGGAGGCGACAGGACTTCTATAATCATGCAAGCGGTGATGGCTACGGACCGGAGTTACTCGACTATCTGGCCAAGAAGTCGCAACAGCCGGAATATAGCATCGATAAAGTAGTGTCGTGGGAGGAACCTAAGATAACCAAAGGCAATCTGCAGAGCAATATAAAGGAACGCGGTTTAACTGCCTTCGATCATATTATATATGACAACCTATTCACGAGCGTAAATGAAGATAGGAGGCTGACGACTATTGGTAGGACTAGACTTGCCCAAGATTTGTCAAACCATACAATTGAGCAGGTTGATCGGATGGGTGCGGCAGACTACATCAGCTCTTTCAGACATAACATTTATCGGAAAGTTGACTACATTAACAAAGAGATTAACGGAGTCAAGAAGGTGCGGCTTACTGACGAGTACTTGGGTGGCGCCAGGGAATTACTTGATGCGGGTCATCTACCGGGAACTTATGCGCTGAATACACTAGGAGAAATAGCTCTGGCTCAATACGAGATAGACTCTCAGTCTGACGACGAGAGAGGGCTATCTCTAGATGACTTCGTCAATAGCTACAATACTAAATACAGCGATGAACAGAAAGCTCGCTGGCGAGCTATGGCGCAACGTGAGCAGAAGTATCTGAATGATGTTAGTGCTCTAGCCGGAGAGCTGTCGAGAAGTATATCCAATAATAGGGCAGCTATGGGCAATGCCGCCTCTCTGTTTAATGCAGACCTAGTCGCAACCTACGATGGGCTTAAGTCTATAAAACGTTATCTCAGTGAGTGCCAGGTTGATGGGAGAGAAGCTAGCGTGGATGACTTTGTCAAGGGCTACAATGCCGGGCTGTATCATGACTAGTAGCTAGGTGCTGATGTTAGCTTGGTAGTGAAACTTTGTGAATAACCGAAATAAACATCCAATAGCGCCGGACTATATTACGCCTGAGTCTACCGGTGCGGAGTCGGTCGGTCAGCTAGCTGACCGACACTACTGCAAGAAGCAAGCATTAGCCCGCCTGGTCACCACTCTTGGCGAGGCTGCTCAACACAGGGCTAATCAGGGTGGCGAAAGTGCCGGTGCTCAGCCGCCCACCCCTGACGGTGTTTTGCTTAGCGGCAATGGTGCCGGCGATAACCCACCTGGTGATAACGGCATCGGCAATGGTACCAGCCTCAAGGAGGATGCCGACAGTCAAGCTTTGACCAACAATCTCCAGCCGGGCAGAGCAAATATGCCGCCCGAGCAGTATCGGCAAGCGGTTAGAGGTGACCTGGAGGCACAAGAGGCTCTAGCTCAGGCGGGGCTGATCAATCAGGGTAATATCGGTCAGCTGTATGACGACATCATGAGTTGTTATCAGCGACATCAAGGTAAGGGATTGGTTAGCCTGCGTATCTGTCCCGAAGCTGAGGTGACTAAATATTGGCGAGCGGTGGCTAGCGACCAAGCCTTTGGACTCAGTCAAAGAGCTGATGAGAAAGAGGTGGACAAGGCAACTGATGATGTCGATAATGCCACTGGCGACCCTGGTAGTGTCGATAATACTGCTCACGATACAGACGATATTCCCTCCATCGACCTGAATGTGGTAGCCGGTCAGTTGCATGAGCTGGGTGTCACATCTCATCATGATGAGCTAAGTAAATTACTTACCGCCGGACTACCGAACGATACTTTCCGGCTAGCAGCAAGCCAAATGCATGTTTCAGAATCCTATCGTAGTATTCTTAGCTCAATAGTTGTTAATATCCCCGGCATGCCTGAGATAGTCGAGCGATTGACACCTCGGCAGCTAAGTTATTGTCGCTTCTACAAGACTTACCAGCCGAATTTTCTTGAGCTTAATTGTATGCCTCTGCAGGAATTTGGCGAGCGTGGGCCGACGGGCAAATATTGGCTTGAGGCTCTTGCCGGTGGCAACGAAGAACTGTATGACGCTTACTTGCAGGATCACTCGGACGACCCGGCTGACCCGATCAATATCATTGAGACGTTGGGAGCAACGGGTCAGCTAGATGATCCTGATACGATATCTGTCGTCGAGCGGGTAATTGATACTCCGGATATACCGCCGGAGAGTCTACGACACCTGGGTGCGACACTGACACAGCTACAGGATAAATTTCCCCTGATTACCGACCCGGATAGCTATGCTCAGCTACTTCAGCTATGCCTGAAGGGCGGCGATCAAGTGCTGGGCGACGATTATCTGGGGCATGTAGCTTTTTATAACACCTATGCTATCGACAATCTGCTGGAGATGGATCCGGATCAGCTGCGTAATGTCCGTCGTCATCTCGATATGCTGACCGGGCTTGACTTGATGCCGTATGATAGGGCTCGGCTAACTAACCTAGCGGTATTGACAGAAGGAAAAGAGAGTAGTTGCCGGCTATTTGACCAGTTGTGCCAGGCGGAAGAGCTGTCGCTGGATGATGACACTAGGGCTAGTCTGGTTGCCCTGATGCGTAGTCGTAATAAATGGGATATCTCGACGCTCGAGGAGCTGGAGAATTACGACGCTGTCGTGTCGGAGCGGATCGGCTATGGCTTGATCGACGACAGTGACTATATGTACCAAGCCGTCGAGTCTATGCTTGATCCGGCTTCGAGGCCTTTTCGGATAGATAGCTTTAACTGGGAAGAGCTTGAGCAGGAGGGCATCCTAGACGATGATGACCGGGCGACGATCAAGCTAGCTAGAGTGATGTCGGAAGGCTGGCTCGAGAATGACGAGATACTTGACGCCATCCAGCAGTCAGGCCTGTTTGTGCCGGTTGCCGGTGAGTCGGGGCGGGCTGAGGTGACCAAGCTGGATGGCGCATTGGCTCGACTATACGACAAGGCTTATCGCTATATTACAGATGATTGGAATCAAGCTATGTTTGATGTCGATAGCTACGGCGAGGGGATTGAGCATACTGCCGTCGAAGATGCTCAGGGCAACTTGATAAAGGTGACTAAGCTGGTCGGAGCGCCGTTCAACATCCTGAGCCATACGGTCTTTTCCTACAACATGAAGGGTATCTTTCGGGAGCTGATGAAAGATCCCGGTATATGGAATAGGGCGATGGGTACCTCAACTATCTCAACCAGCTGCATCGGTGACAAGTATCTGAATTATGTGACCGGTAGGCATCATGGCGAAGTGGCGCTGGGCTTTAGTCAGATTAATCCCGGTGCTCTGATCGGCATGAACTATCGTGACGGCTGGATGGAGCACGGTCGGGGCGTGTTTTATCCGTCGATGATGCACGGTCAGACATCTATGACCACCTGTCAGCGCTTCATGGATGATTGCGCTAAGTGGCGAAACGAAGACGGTTATGAATGGAAACATACTTATAATGAGGTTGGCTTGCTGCGGATCTCGGGTGACCCGGCGGTACATCACGGTCGGCTACAGCCGTCCTGTATCATTGTCCACGGCTCGGACGTGGGGGATATTAGCGATAGTCATAAACGATTTGCTAGAGGCTTCGAGGTACCGATTCTCTTGATTGATGACGACAAGTATAAGAAGAAGGAGGTGCATGAACAGGGAGAAGTTTAAGCCGAGTGATCTACCGGAGAGGCAAACGTTGAGTAGCGATGCTTCGACGCCGTCAGGCACGGCTGAACAGCTAAGGTCACCGGTGCTGGGTTACTATCCGGCCGAAGAGCAGGTTATGCTGGAGAAAGGGATGGCTCAGCTAACTGACCGACCTATCGTACATCAGGCACTGCGTCAAGCGCTAGCTAGGCGTGACAGTCATTCTGGTAAGGAGTCGGTCGGCGGTAATAATAGCGATGAAGCCAGTAACGACGCTGCCGCCGCTACCGATACCTGCGCTAGTGGTGATAGCGACAGATAGGGCTGAGCTAACTATCGCCCGCTAGTCTGACTGATGCAATACGTATTTAGCTTCGTGAGTGGCGCCGACAAGGTCGAGATAGCCCTGGTCGACTAGGCGCTTGAGGCGGTGTTGGATGGTGCGACGACTTAGCTCGGGCAAGATACTTTCTGCCTCACTTATATTCAGCGAGTCAAACTTAGCTACGTAGCTGATAATATCTTGATCGTTGCGGTCAAGGGCTGGTTTATCGGTGAGTGTAGTGAGGCTGAGCAAGCGAATCTCAGCATCTAGTACACGGAGTGAAGTCAGATACCCTTCAGCGAAGTATTCTAACCAGGGTGTCAGGTCGGCTTGTTGAGAGCTGGTGTAGTTCTCTCCGTTGAGACGTCGGAGAATAGCGTAGTAGCTCGGTCGATCACTGGCATAGTAAGTATCGAGAGTCAGGGCACCGTCATTGTCGTAGTGGGCGAGTGCTAGATAAAGAGCGGTAGCAGCTCTGGCGGTACGCCCATTGCCGTCACTGAAGGGATGGATGGCGGCTAGGTGGAAGTGGATGATCGCCCCGATAATAATAGGGTGGAGGACGAACTGATTATCTTTGACCCAGCTCAGTAAATCTATTAATTCATTCTTTACTCGGGGCGCATCGACGGCGGTGTAGATGATCTGATGTTGCTCATCTTCAATATAGACCGGTCTATGGCGAATTTTACCACTACGAGTGCTGTCTAGTAATCGGTCGGTGATGATCTGATGAAGCTTGAGTATGTCATCTAGAGTGATATCTCCGCCACTTCGCCGCCGGTCAATGTAGTTGAGGGCTTGCTTGTAGTTATATACTTCGATCTCGGCATACTCTTGCTTGGTCAAGACTCGGTCAGAGGAGATGACTGCTCTGACCTGGTTGATATCAAGCGGGTTGCCTTCAATCGAGGTAGAACTATGGACTGATTCGACACTGGCTCGATGGCGTACTGACGCCTCAACTGCCGGCAGGATATGACCGCTAGTGATGGTGCTGCGCAGTCGCTCGATATCTTGCAGATGACGACGAACCTGGTCGGAGACCTTGAATATTGGCTGATAGCTCATAGGCTTATTATAGCACTTTGCGCCAAAGTTTGCGCCATGTTTGCGCCAAAACGCCGGTCGTTTGGTCGGATACGATCAAGTTTATCAAGGCGATCGGGCATCGGGTGGAGATTATTGACTTGTAGCTGTGGTGTGCCGACAGTGGTGCATCGCCGGCTTCGCCGGTAGATTTCTAGTAACCTAGGGTGATTAGCTTGGAGCTAAGACCGGCGCTGTCCGTTTAAGAAGCCGGTAACCGACATGCGCCGACCCGACTTGGGTGAGATCAGCTCAATCACCTGTAGAGCGGAATTACCTTGACAAGGGACGATGTCCTGCCAACTATCTCCCTGGAACCGGTCAAGGGGTTTGAGCTTGGTGACGATCACGTCGGTGCCGGCTAGGTCCAGATGGCATTTTGGCCAGCCGTCAAAGGCGCGCAGACGATCATAGCACTCACGGGCGGTCATAGTGTGGGGGTCGAGTCGCCCCATCTCAGAGGTGATCATGTGGCAATAAACGGCGAGATTATCGTCTTGGGGTACTCCGGTTAGCTTGCCCTGGGCGATCTGATCCAGCTTATCGACCATTAGCTCAGCACCACGTTTAGCGAAGCGATCGTATAGCTGGCGAGCGGTCTCGTCGGGAGCGATAGCGGCGGGCTCTTGATAAAAAATATCGCCGGCGTCCATTTCGGCGCTGAGCTTCATCAGGCTGAGCCCGGTTAATTTATCGCCGTGCATGATGGCTGTCTCAATCGGTGATGGGCCGCGGTAGACGGGGAGCATTGAGGGGTGGAAGTTGATGATACCACGAGGAAAAAGGTCAATGACCTGCCTAGGGATGATCTTGCCGTAGGCGACCAACGCCCCGATATCAGGCCGGAGCTTGGCTAGCCGGTCGGTAATCTGACTGAGCTTGGTCGGCTGCAGACAAGTGATATCATGCTCGTGAGCCAGCCGAGCCACCTCGGGTGAATACATTTTGTGTCCACGCCCCCGAGCAGTATCCGGCTTGGTGACCACTGCGACCACTTCGTACTTAGGGCTAGCGATTAGAGCTTGGAGAGTGGGGGTGCTGATCTTGTCTGTGCCGAAGAAAATTACTCGGATCATCAGCGGAGTGCTCGATTATCTTCATCGTCGGCAATGATGCCAGAGTTAATCACCTTGCTGTAAGGACAAGCCACCAAGTCGCCTGACTTAGTGAGGACTGAGAAGGCGTCTTGGTCGTGGGCGATATGGTCGACGAAACATATGCCGTTGGTGTGATCGACTTCGTGCTGTAAGACTCGTGACAGGAAAGGGTCGGTCGACTTGATCTTGATCCGATTACCGTTGATATCGATGGCTCGCCCCCGTATCTTGCTATAGCGAGGTACTTTACCGTAGACATCTTTGACTGATAGGCAACCCTCGTAATCAGTGATGATCTCACCCTCGTACTTAGTGATCTCGGGATTGATTAGTACCTGAAAGTTTTTGTTCTCTTTGTTGTCGAAGTCGGCTCGGATGATAACGATCCGGACCGGCTTGTCTATCTGGATGGCAGCCAGGGCGACGGCGACCTCGTTGGGGCGATGAGCTTCCCAGTCCAGAGTGGCGGCGATCATGTCGCTGACAATCTGACGAGTATCGGCATCAATTTGGGTGATACGTCGAGAGCGCTGGCGTAAGTGGTCGTTTGGCAGGGTGATGATATTTTTGTGGGTAAAGCTGGAACTCATGGAAGTATTATATCAGATGATGAATTGATGCCCGGCTGATTTGTCGTCCGGGGCGATGATGAGTCGGCGCTAGAGTAGGCTGATCGGGTCCAGCCTGACTTGCCACTTACCACCGTCGGACTTGATCTGCTTAGCAATATCAACCAGGATGTGTCGTTTACCTGATCTGATCACGATCTGCCAGCGATAACCACTACGAGTCCGCTCGTGCCAGGCGGGCGATGGCCCGAGCAGCTTGACGCCGGCCGGTAGGCGCTGACGTAAATTGCTCGCTAAGCGGCTGATGGCTGTGGTGGCGCCACGCTCGGTCTTGTAGCTGCAAGTAATCTGTAGTAGGTAGCTAAAGGGCGGGAAGTGACCCTGCTGGCGCCGAGCTAGCTCCTCTTTGTAAAACTTAGCGTAATCTTGGCTGGCGCCATAGCGAACAGCCGGCGCTTGGGGCTGATAGGTCTGAATGATGGCGGTGGTGGCTTGGTTGCCCCTACCCACCCGTCCACAAGCCTGAGCGATTAGCTGAAAAGTCCGTTCACTGGCGCTGAAGTCGGGTAGGCTGAGCCCGGCATCGGCCTGGACTATGCCGACCACGGCAAGGTGAGGTAGATCAAGCCCCTTAGCAATGGTCTGAGTCCCGATGATGATATCGGTTGTGCCATCTCTGAGCTCGTGGTAAACATCCTGGACGGCTTCACCTCTTAACGTATCGCCGTCAAAACGCCGTAGCTTGGCGGTCGGGAAGAGCCGCTTTACCTCTTCCTCAATCCGCTTAGTACCGATGCCCTTGTAGGTAATACTGGGCTGATGGCAGTCGGGGCAAGTCAGGGGTGGCTGCTGATGGTGTCCACAGATGTGACAGACTAGCTGATACTTGTCGTGATGTAGGGTGAGCGGAGTGAAGCAATTCGGGCAGAGAGCGGTCCAGCCACAATTCTGACAAAGAGCGAGTCCGGCTGTACCTCGCCGATTATGAAAGAGGAGGATCTGGCGGTGCCGGCTGAGCGCTTGGCGCATTGCCGTGAGGAGTGGAGTGGTGAAGAGGTCGCTCTCGGAGCGAAAATTATCCAGCTTGGTCAGATCAACTATCCTAGTGGTAGGACGGATGGCATCCGACTTAGCTAACTGATTCATGGTGACGATGGGACGATGTAGATGCTCCGCCAGATAGTAGTCGCTGACTGAGGGGGTGGCGGAACCGAGGATCAGTCGACATTTGGCCAGTTGGGCCAGTTTGGAGGCGACCGTGACGGTGCTGTAGCGAGGTGATTGGTCTTGATGGTAGGATGGCTCGTGACACTCGTCGATAATGACCAGCCCCAGTTCAGTCACGGGCATGAAGAGGGCCGAGCGAGGACCGATAATTACCAGGGGCTTGGTGCTGAATAAAATATTTCGCCAAGCTAGGCTGCGCTGGCTGGTGGTCATGGCGGAGTGGGTAACTACTACTTGTTCGGGGAAGCGCTGCTGAAACTCGCCGACCAATTGGGCAGTCAGCGAGATCTCGGGGACGAGCATGATGACTGACTGACCGCTGTTCAGCGCATCGTCAGCCAGCTCTTTATACACCTCGGTCTTGCCGCTGCCGGTGATGCCATGGAGTAAGATAGCGCCGGACTGCTCAGCTCGAATCTGAGCCAAGGCAGAGCGCTGACAAGCATTGAGTAAATAATGTGTACAGTCATCGCTAGATGGCTGGGGTGGCTTGATCGCCGGAGGAAGTGTCCTGGCTCGGGGCGCAGTGGTGACCTTGGCGGGTAAAATGCTTTGCCAACAGTCGCCCGAGCTAGTAGCGTAATAATCAACCATCCAGTGGTGTAGCCGGACTAGCCGGCTCGGTAGGGGGCGTTCTATTGCGACCCGGCTGATATCCTTGCAGACAAAGTCGGGCTTAGTAATGCGTCTGGTGACCACGCCGAGTGAAGTCCGCTGACCCACCGGCACATTAACCAAAGTGCCGGCATCAAGGCGGTCCGGGTGCTGATAAGTGAGCGCGTCACGGTACTTGCCCACATTACCAACCATAGAGACGTCATAGTAATTCATCGCTAGCTATTATATATGACTAGGGGTCTGATGTATCTTTTTCCATATACAATGGTTGTGGGGCGGGTGGAACAGCCTTGTCCACATGACAACAGTGGTGCGTATTGACACGACCGGTCAGCCGGTGCTAAGCTTAAGCCAGATGAATGTAATCAGATAAAAAGAGGACAATAGCAATGGCGACAAACCCAGAGTTCAACCAAAACAGCAATCAAGCTGGCGATCAATCAGCTAATAACTACACCAATGTATGGGACTACTTTGGCGATATCGGCTTGAATGACCAAGAGCTAGCTGACGTGATGAACGGTCAGCCCGCTGATAAGCCTGATGTAGCGGTTGATGCTATAGGTGCAACGGCTGATAAGGTAGACTCACCGGCTAGTACTACGGCGGATGTGGACGCATCGGCCGAGTATCGCTCAGAGCGACTTCAGCCCGCAGGTGAGCATGGTGGAGCATCTACTGACACCGCCAGTACAGTGGTCAAGATTGACCACTCGCCCAAGCCGGACAGTACTGAGGTAGCTACAGAGTCGCCCGACGCTAAGCCGGAGGTTGCCGTCGAGTCGACGACTGCTGCAACTCAGGAACCGATAGTAGCCGAACAGCCAACCGAGTCTCCGGCTGGGTCTGCCGAGCAACCGACTGTCACTACAGAGACGGCTGAACCACGAGAATCCGCTGAACGAGGGACTGATCAGATCGACGAAATATCATCAGAGACCGACGCCGAGGAGTCCGAGCGAGCGATAGACGAGCATGAAGCTGAGGGGTCTCCATACACCAAGGAAGAACTGGAGCAGTATCGTCTGCCGGATAATGCCGAAGAGGCAAAGGCGCAAGGTCTGTTGGAGTCATTTGAAGAGAACGGCCTGGGTCATAGCCAAGTAGACGAAGTGGTTCGTTTCGCCCTAAAGAATCCCGGTGGCGTGAGAGTTACGTTGAACGACGACCAGAAGAATGCTTTTGAGGGCTGGATGAAAGACCATAGCGACTGGATGGACGGTGATGATGCTCGACGAGTGTGGCGAGCGGTGGCGCCGGACAGCGAGAAATGGCGTGACCCGGCTAACCCTGACGACGATGTCAGTAAGTCGATCAAAGGTGGCTTCGCCAATCCGACGGACCTGGCCGACGGTAAGGCGCTGCTGCGTAGCCAGCAGAGTGCTGACGGTAAAGTAGCCGAAAAGCAAGGTAAAGCTATGCTGGCTTCAGCTCGCTTCGTTAACAAGATAAAGCAAGCCGCACTTGGTTTTACTGGTAAGAATGATGTATCGGATAAAAACATAGATCGCAAGAAGCTCATTGTATCCAAGGGGGCTGCCTCTACCGTCTTAGCGATGATTATGGCATCTGGCATGATGCCGGCTGCCGCTTTTGGTGAAACGGCAGTAGTTGATACATCCGGCAATAGCGGAATAGAGATGCTGGACGATAATGTCGTATTGTCGCAAAAACAAAATTCGTCTGACCTGATAGATCTCGCCATTAGCTCACCAGAGCTACGGGAGACGATGAAACAGAATAGTCTTAAAGCCGACAAGGAAGCTAATAAGTCTCATCAAGATGAGTTTCAATCAATGACTCTGACACAGCTTAATAATATTGCCAAAAGCAGAGAATCGACCGATCGTCATTACAACGCTAGCAACCTACCGGCGACTGACTATCACATGTGGGGGCATGACAACGGTGATGGCACCTATGACTGTAGCTTTAAGAAGACGGCTTCATCCTTTACCGGGGAGATTGATACTTCTAGTCAGGAGTCTATTACCAAGCATGTCATGGAGAGCTGTGAATCTACCCCGGAGCAGCTGGCCGGTATGTCGGTGGCACTCCTACCGCAGGACGTACTGGAACAGAATGGCTATAATGGCGATGTCAATGACTTTGCCGATCATTTGAAGGATGATAACGAAGCCAGGGCTAATGTACTGAATGCTTTCCGAGAGGTGGAGAGCAAGGTTAACTATCAGCATGCAACTCTTGAAGAAGGGACGGTGTATAAGAGTTTGGGTATCAGCCGTACGAACAATGGAGAATTTGTCTTGTTGGCTGGCGGTAATCGAATCGTTCGTTCGGGGGGTAAAGACGTGCTGATAGCGAGCTACACTGATCATCAGAATGTAGAGCATCGTATGGTTATCGACCCTGACTGTGATAACCTGATAGAAATCCAAGTGAACGAAGAAGGTGAAGTGGTGCAAAGTAGAACTGTCCACCAAGGCGGTGGTGGCGGTGGCGGCGGAGAACAACGCCACGAGTGGCATGGCGGTGGCGGTGGCGGAGAACAACGCAAGGAAGAGAAGAAGGAAGAAAAGAAAGAAGAGAAGAAGGAAGAAAAGAAAGAAGAGAAAAAGGAAGAAAAGAAGGAAGAGAAGAAGGAAGAAAAGAAAGAAGAGAAGAAGGAAGAAAAGAAAGAAGAGAAAAAGGAAGAAAAGAAGGAAGAGAAGAAGGAAGAAAAGAAAGAAGAGAAGAAGGAAGAAAAGAAAGAAG
>ERZ773063.969-NODE-969-length-17789-cov-9.351754_pt1 | contig 17789 bp, 16 predicted proteins | sample MGYA00580625_ERZ773063 | MGnify/ENA primary metagenome ERZ773063 (study PRJEB29015, sample SAMEA2738022) | human oral metagenome | biome: human oral; feature: human-associated habitat; material: dental | place: China | collected 2042 ...
GAACGCCATGGTGACGTCGTCGAGGATGACCTTGTCGCCGTGCGCCTTGCGCGCCTTGATCATCTGGTAGATGTACTCAGCCACTGCTTCGCCGTGCCTTTCGTCAGGGGGTGAGTGGTGGATGCCTGGGCGACGACACCGCCGACGCCGTATCCGGCCGCGCGGACGGTTTCGCGCGCACTGCGGCCAAGCCTAAGGGAGCAGGTGGACGATGGCGACGGCCGCGGACGTGAGGCCGTGCACGCGGGGCACCCCTGGGAGCCGCCTCCCACTGGGAGGAGGCCGTGCTCCTCTTCAGGCGAGGCGAGTCGGGATCGTCTGGCCAGAGGCCCCGCGTGGCCGCCTTGTCGCGTCTTCCCCGGGCGCGCCGTTCAGCGACGACCGGGCTGCCGCGCCGCCTCATGCTCGTCGATCCTCTGCTGTCCGCCCACCATCAAACCTGTAGGCGCAGGCTCCCGTGAGAAGATGCGAGAAGCAGCGTCTTCGCCCCGGCCAGGGCTACCACCCATGCCGGCGCACCTAATACCATTGCGTTGTGGAAGTCTCAATGACTGGCGCCGGACAGCGAAGGTTCCGTGGCGCGACCCCGCTCGGGCGGCGCCTGTGCGAGCACCGCGAAGGAGTCATCGCCCTCCTCGCCAACCACGGGATGACAAACGTGCGTGTTTTCGGTTCTACAGCCCGCGGCGACGACGACCTCGACTCGGATATCGATCTCCTTGTTACTGCGAACCCGGCACCAAGTCTGTTCGGCCTGGCACGCGCTGAGCTCGACGTCGCCGACCTCCTGGGAGCCTCCGTCGATCTTGTGCCCGACCGCGCGCTGCGCCCCGACCTGAGGGCGAGCATCATGATGGAGGCGGTTGAGCTGTGAAAAACTCTGAGAGACGCATCCTCACCGAGGCGGTTGTGCGCGAGGACATCCCTCCACTGATGAGAACACTGCGCAAGCGCCTTGAGGATATCTCTTCGGAAACTTAGACGTCGAGGCGCATAGATTCGCACCTCACGAACAGTCCTCCATAGAGCGAATCAATTCCAGGAATGCTCACGATATCGCGCTCGACGCACCTGACAGCAACATCGGCACGCTCCATCCCCGACAACTCCAGCAGTCAAGTCCAGAGACCGAAACACAGCAGCTGAGCAAGTCCCGGCGACAGCGCGACAAGCACAACGGCAGCCATGTACGCAGAAGGCGGCACAATAAGTATCCGAACGACCGCCGCTACCGCCGAGGCATAAATCACTCCGAACGCGAAGAGCCTCGCACGGGCTCCCTGTCGCGTCTTTCCCGGGCGCGCCGTTCAGCGACGACCGGGCTGCCGCGCCGCCTCGATTCCCCGGCGCTCCTTGTGGGCGTCGAGGGCCTCGATCATGAGCGGGTCCGATCCCCTCTCCTCGTCGGGCAGGTGCATGGCGGTGGCGAGCAGGTCAGCGACCCGCCTCGCGCCCTCGCGGTCACCACCGCCGAAGGCGACGGACAGATCCTCCTGCCTGGAAATGACGTCGAGGCCAGGAGCGCCCTTGTCCTCACCCTTGAATCGGACGTAGCGCACATCGTCGAGCGGGAAGGCGCGCTCTATCGCGCCGTCGTTCAGCAGGCTCCTTCGGGAGGCGTGGAAGACCTGCGCCGACGTCACCCCCAGGACACCGGAACTAGTGGTCGATGCGATGGCGATCAGGTTCTCGTCCCGCTCGAGAATCCATCGCAGGATCTTCAGCTCGTCGTCCACCTCCTCCTGGTCACCGATCCTGACCGGAGGGTCGGGAAGAGGCATGTCGTCGGTCTCCTCGCCGGCGAGCCCGACGACGTACCCCGACAGGTCCTTGAGGCGTCCGACTTCGCTGTCGTCGCTCCAACCGGTCGCCGTCATGACGCGCCCGGCCAGGCCCGTCAGGATATTGCCTCCGTCGCCGCCCCCGCGAAGTCCCTCGGGACGGGACATCAGGCTCCGGTACGACAGCTCTGAGATCAGGCCGACGCGGCGCTCCAGGCGATCAAGAAGGGCCGAGGCGAGCTCGGAGGCCCGTTCATGCTCGCCATGCGCGTTCTTCACCCTCGTCATGACCCTGCGAGCCCCTTCCGGAGTCTTGTCCTCGTTCTGAGCCACATACGAGCACCTGAGCGCATCGGCCATGTACCTCATGTCCCGGACCACCACCAGACCGCACACGTCCTCGCGAATCCGGGCCTCGTTCTCAAGCAGGTAGGATTTGGCCGACCGCGGATCGGCCTCGACCTTGCCGAGATGCGCCCCGACGGCATCGACGCACAGCTCCCACTGCTCCCGAAGACCGACGGCCATGCGCTCGAGCTGGTCGAACATAATGCGGTCGACGGAACGGCGAGACTCCACCTCCTCCACAATGTTGCGGACCTCGTGGCACATGCTGCGAAGATTGCTCATCCGTCTTCTGCGCAGCTCCTCGGAGACCTCCTGGGTGATGGCGATGTTCTCATTGAGGCGCTTCGAGATGGACATGAGCTGGCACTGCACCGCCATCAGCGCCACCGCAGGCCCGACTTGAGGCAATAGGCTGGCCGCCTGCGAGCTCGCCGCGGGCAGCCACCTCACCTGCGAGGCGATCTTTCCACTGTTGTTGACAAGCGTCCCGGTGTTAACGCCGCCCGAGACCATCGGCCTCACAAGGCCGCTATTAAGCAGATCGACCGTGCCCTGTGTGAACCGGACCAGCCCCCGAACGCTGGCAGCACCCTGCAAGCCCTGGGCGGCAATATTCGCCCCACCCGAGGCAAGGGCGATGGCATCCGTCAGCCCGGACCAGCGCTTCATGTCCTTGCGCGTCAGCGGGGAGATCCCGAGCTCGGCGAGCTCCCTGACCGGATGGTCTCCGAGAAGGAGCGCTATACCGGGCTCGATCTCAACCAGGGTCGCCGACCCATCCATATTCTCGGGCTCTGCCCCGACAACATCCACATCCCGACTCTCCGACACAGCGTGTCCTCCTTGAACGCACGCCCGCCGGAATCTGGAGCGTCTCTGCGCGCGTCCCGTCGGCAGGCCGAACAATACTACACTCGGTCTGTCGCGGGTGGGGTTTGGTCGTTGTCCGGCAGGTGCGCCGCTGGTGGGAAGCAGTGGTTACAGCACCTGCACCACTGCGAAGCGCGACGGCTCACCGCCCCGGAGGCAACGAGCTCCCGGCCGGAGCCGGGTCCTCCCGGACGGCCCCTCGCGCCCTCCCTGCCACACGCCTCCGGATCCCGGTCGCCCCGACGATCAGCCCACCGGCGCCCACCGCCCTGGTGAGAAGACCTCTATGACTGGTGTACGACTGGTGCGCCACGGTGATGTGCCATAGCCCTGTGTCAGAATCCCTGTGTCAGATTCAGCAGGATAGTGAGCCGTCGCAGGAACGGAGACGGTCTCAATCTGGATCAGTCCGAGTCAGTCCGGAATCTTCTACTTGAAGAGGCGTTTCATGTCATTCGGTCCCGGGCACGTGGTGGTGCTGCTCATCGTCATTGCGCTGGTGGTGCCGGCCCTCATCCAGGTGTGGTGGCGCTCCGGGTTCCCAGTCCTGCGCTCGCAGCACGCGCAGCAGCACGCCGCCGCAATGGGCCGCGCGCCCGGCCGATCGTCGTCCCCTCTGCCAGAAGGCCTTAAGGCGGACCATCCCGTTCTGTTCCTCAGCAGACACGTCCTCGGCCACAGTGCACGGGACGCTTGCAGTTCATTGAGAATATCGCGCGAGCGCCTGTCGCGCCGCCGGCGCGGATGCCCGTTTCTGACCGACCCGGTGAGAGACTCGGGACGAAAGAGGAACTTGGCTCGGCCGATCTCGACGGGAGTGCTGCTAACCGCCCAGGCGGAGACGTCCGGTGCGTGCGCCGATGACGAGGATGACGGCGCCGACCGCCGCCCACAGCAGACCGCTGACCACCCACGTCGCCGGACCCTCGGAAATGCCCAGGTAATAACCCAGCAGGTTATTCGCCAGATGGAATCCTCCGTGGATCCCGATAGCCGCCCACGTGGACCCCGACACCATTCGCGCAGCCACGGCGGCGATGGCGAAACCGCATGGCGTTGCCAAGTATATGAAGCGCTCGGCGATTCCCTGCTGCCCGCCCTGAGAGACCAGGTGAAGAACGGTGAAGGTCACCACGCTGATCACCGCAGCTGCACGAGTGCTTCCCAGCGAGGCGAAGAGCCAGCCGCGCCACACCACTTCCTCCGGGATACCCTGCAGGAGGAACCCCAGGGTTATACCGGAAATGAGCGGCCTCCACCACTGGGAGGCGGCCCAGGCATTCCCGGCCAACTCACGCCCGTCGTCCTGGACCCCCAGGAGATGGATGACGCCGGACGTCGCGCACAGAACGACTGCCGCCAGAAGAATCATGGCGACCAGCCAGGCGACGGCACGCGCACTGGGGCGCAAATGCAGGCTGATACCACGACCACGGTCCAGAGTCCGCAGCAGAATTCTGCACATGACGATCGCCAGCGCGCTCGCGGCCCCGTAGGCGATAACAAAGACCGCATATGCGACGATCATTCCCGCGGTCCCCTTCCCAAGAATGCTTCCGTCGGTCAGCCCTCGAATTCCCGGGATCAGGATGAGCAGCACGGGGAGAAAGGCGCAGGCGTACATGAGAACCACGGCGATAACCACGCGCACAATCCTCCCCACCGTACTCACACCACGAGACGGAGGAGATTGAACGGACTCAGAATTCAGCGTCCTATCGCGCGCCGAGCGGGAATGGAGTATGGATGTGTACACATCATCGTGCTGTTCACTCATGCATTCAAGACTAGGCGCACACCGTCGCCGCCCCAAGAGAATCCTGGTAGAACCAGGGATGCACGACACGGAAATCAGGGACGCCTCAGGGTCCTCCCGGAGAGGAATCACGTCAACGCGGCGCTCACCCCCGGGACGGCGCCGTCCGCCACCCGGCCCCCTGCTCAGAGCCGCTCGACGCTCTTCTGCCGCCTGCGCCAGCGGAACAGGACGCGATGATGGCGCGCCTGAGGTACTCGGACCGGCCTGGGGGCGCGACTCCGGCAATTGAGGGGGCGCACGCCGGCACTGCACCCGCACCGGGGCACAGACCCTCATCCGCATACGCTCCCAGCATTCATACAGTGCGCTAATGCACGACACCTTTATCAGCGTGCACACAACTCCGACCACTGGCCACGCCTGGCAACTCGCCCAACCAGTCAGACAGGCGCTCTCACACATGAAACACCAAGCTTCTATTAATGAACTTCCCAAACAATTCTATCGCCGAGGTCTTGTTCTCAAAAAGAACGTATGTTACTATAAAACAAGAACTTGATACAGATGTTGAGTTGACGGAGCGTAGCGAATGAACTTTTGTTTTAGGATTTGAAGGGTACCTTGATGTGACAGTTCTTTGCGAATTGCTCAGGTTTCTCATTGGATGCTACTTCGTACGGTCGGGCGCTGCCAAGATGGGGGCTCCGAACCCGTTCTGGGCAGCGATTATGGCCTACGGCCTGACGGGCGTGCAGGCGGCTCGAGCTCTTGCATCCATCATTCCACCACTGGAGTTCTTCGGCGGCCTCGCACTAGCCTCAAATGTGTCGCCTCTACCCGCGGCTGCAGCCCTTTTTCTGCTGTTGTGCGTATTTTCAGCGGCTATGATCATCGTCTTGGCCAGAAAAAACCCTCCCGAGGACTGCGGCTGTGGCGCGTCTCCAACGAAGGTCAGCGCTGGCCTTGTCGTGCGCAACACGATTCTCGCCCTCGCACTGTTGCCTACCCTCATATTATCTCATCCACCGGAAGACAACAAGAACCTCGCACTATCATGCCTTGTCGTCGCCCTCATCGTCGCAGCATCATTCTTGCGGTACAGAAAACTCATTGAGACAAAATAATCTCGAGACCGCCTTCACCCCCGTACAACAGAGGAGGAGAGAATGTCGACCAGACGAACAATTCTGAGAGAAATTATCGGATCGTTCGCAGCATCAGTTTACGCACTTGCAGGAGGGCCGACCACTTCTACTGCAGCGGCGGCTCAACAGGGGGATCGCCAGTGGTTCGAGGAGAGTCTTTCTGGAACGCGTGACGCCACCCAGGAGGAACGGGACTCCATTCTTCCCGACCTGCATAATCGAGTCATCGAGGCAGGGCACCCGAGCGAGACAGTAGATGTCGCTGCGACTGGAGTCACCGCATCGGTCTCATCGCGAGGGACTACTGTCCTCAAAGCCGCTCTGATGATGAGCGAAGAACTATTTTTCATCCTGGTCAAGGAGACCAGCGAGTCATCCGCTCCCAGGACCGCCCTATTAGCATTCTACACCGACGGCGAGAACATCGTTCGTCGCCTCAATGAGCGGGAAGCCGCCCCCGGAGGGCTCGATGACTCACTGGCCGCAGGCGACGGAGTCAACTGCTGCAGCGCTTTTGGAATGCCCCCGGCTACATGCTGCACTTACGATTATCAGGCACTGTTCGAATGTTGCACCCCCTGTGTTTTCGGTGGCGTTCCCCTAGGAATCGCATGCGTCATGCTGTGGTGCAACTACTGTGCAGTCGCACATTGTACCGAGTACTACGCCCCGTGTGAGGATTGGTGGTGAAGCATATCAGCAGGAGCTCGGGCTGTATCCGAATGCTGAGGGCCGGTGGCGGCGGGGCCGGGCGCACGGGTGATCGCGCGGAGCCTGCCAGAACGTGAACGTACCTTCACAACACCGACGTATCTTTCTCCGGTCCTACTGAGGACAGACCTCAGTAGGACCGGAGAAAGATACGTTCACATTGCAGACCGCAGTCGACGTTGAGGCCCAGCCCCGGCCCGCCCTGACTGGCCCGGCACCAAGGCAGCGCATCGTGAACCACAGGCGCCCTCAGCACCGCCTCACCGCCTGATAGGTGCCATAGTCTCTACCCGGATCAGCCCTCAGCCGCGCTCTCCTGCTGCCTGCGCCAGCGGATTCCGGCGTCGATGAAGCCGTCGATATCGCCGTCGAAGACCGAGTCGGGGTTGCCGACCTCGTAGCCGGTGCGCAGGTCCTTGACCATCTGGTAGGGGTTGAGCACGTAGGAGCGCATCTGGTCCCCCCAGGAGGCCTTGACGTCCCCGGCCAGCTCCTTCTTCCTGGCGTCCTCCTCCTGCTGCTTGAGCAGCAGCAGGCGCGACTGGAGCACGCGCATGGCGGCGGCGCGGTTCTGGATCTGGGACTTCTCGTCCTGCATGGACACCACCAGTCCCGTGGGGATGTGGGTGATGCGCACGGCGGAGTCGGTCGTGTTGACGCTCTGCCCGCCCGGCCCGGAGGAGCGGAAGACGTCGACGCGGATGTCCGTCTCGGGCACGTCGATGTGGTCGGTGGACTCGATGAGCGGGATGACCTCGACGGCGGCGAAGGAGGTCTGGCGGCGGCCCTGGTTGTCGAAGGGGCTGATGCGCACCAGCCGGTGCGTGCCGCCCTCCACCGAGAGCGTGCCGTAGGCGTAGGGGGCGTGGACCTCGAAGGTGACCGACTTCAGCCCCGCCTCCTCGGCGTAGGAGGTGTTGAGGACCTTGACGGCGTAGTCGTGGCGCTCGGCCCAGCGGGTGTACATGCGCAGGAGCATCTCGGCGAAGTCGGCGGCGTCCACTCCCCCGGCGCCCGAGCGGATGGTCACGACGGCGTCGCGCGGGTCGTACTCGCCGCTCAGCAGAGTGCGGATCTCCAGGTCGGACAGGTCCCCGGAGATGGAGGCGAGGTCCGACTCGGCCTCGGCGAGCAGCTCGTCGGCGTCCTCGCCGCTCTCCTCGCCGGCCATCTCAACCATGGCCTCGAGGTCGTCGATGCGCGAGCCGAGCTCCTCGACGCGCCCCAGGTCGGCCTGGGCGTGGGACAGGGCCGAGGTGACCGCCTGGGCGGCCTCCGGGTCGTCCCACAGGTCCGGGGCGGCGGCCTTCTCGGACAGGGAGGCGATGCGCGCACGCAGCGCCTTGGGATCCGTCACCGCCGCGATGGAGGCGTAGGTGTGTCGGAGTCGTTCGATCTCTGCTGGAAAGTCAGTGGCCACGCCGCGAGTCTACGGCCTCGTGCGTCGAGATAGACATTTTCGTACGAGGTAGGCGGTGTCACCGTCTACCTCGTACGAAAATGTCTATCTCGACAGGGCCGGACGCGCGGCCGGGCGCACGGCCGGGCAGGCCCGTACGCCGGGCGTGCGAGCCGGGCCTCAGCCCAGCTCGAGGGCCTGGGCGTGCGACAGCAGCGCCTCCAGGACCGCGCGCACCGCGCTGGTGGGCTCGGTGCGGGTCACGCGGTGGCGCACGACGAGCTGACGGGTGCCCAGGCCGGGCAGGCTGGAGACGACGACGCCGTCGGGGACGAAGCCGGAGTGCACCGCGAGCTCGGGCAGGAGCGCGTACCCCAGGCCCTGGCTCACCATCGCCAGGACCACGTCGTAGTCGTAGACGACGTGCCGGGTGGTCAGGGGCGTGCCGAGCTGGCGCGACAGACGGGCCATTGCGAAGGCTCCGGCGGTCGAGGGGTCCAGGTCGATCCAGGTGGCGCGCACCAGGTCGGCCAGCGTGCTCGGAGTGGCCTGCCCGGGCGGGACGACCACCAGCCACGACTCGTCCAGCAGGGGGACGTCGTTCATGGCGCGCGGAGGCGCCGGCAGGGTGTGGGAGTCGCGCTCGAGCAGGGCCAGGTCGAGCGTGCCCTGCCGCAGCCGCGCCAGGGCCACGCGCTCCTCGATCTCCTCGATCACCAGCTCGATGCCGGGCAGCGAGTCCTCCAGCATGAGCAGCAGCGGCAGGATGAGCGCCCGGATCGCTGTGGCGAAGGTGCCGATGCGGACGGTGCCGGTGGGGGTGTCGCCGTCGATGAGCGCGAGCTCGCGCCGTGCGGTGGTCAGCTCGGACTCGATGCGCTCGGCGGCCTCCGCCAGGACCCGACCGGAGTCGGTCAGGACGGCGCCCGAGGGCGTGCGATCAAGCACGCGCACGCCCGCCTCCTTCTCCAGCAGACGGATCTGCTGGCTGATCGCCGACGGGCTGAGATGAAGCAGGTCCGCAGCCGCCACAACGCCTCCGGCGCGGTGCACGGCGAGAAGGACGGAGATGCGGTGTGCGGAGATGTCCATGACCCCGACCATAGTTCAGAACAATTACAGGACCTATGCAGTTTCATGTGATTGATCTTCAGCAGCCGGAGGTTCACCATCTACCTCGTGAACGACATGACGAGCATCCTCATCACCGTCGGCGGCTGGATCGGCGCCGCCGAGCTCCTCCTGGCGTACGCCCTGATCTCCAAGGGCCGGGTTGCGGGGGACTCCCTGCGCTACCAGGCGCTCAACCTGACTGGCAGCGTGCTGCTGGTCATCAACTGCGGGTACACAGGTGCCTGGCCCAGTGTCATTGCGAACACCTTCTACGTCATCGTCGGGATCAACATCCTCATGACCGTCAAGCGCGCCTACATCGCCCAGCTCGCTCACAACCAGCGCGACACCCTCGAGTCGCGCCTGCGCCGGCACCGGGTCGCCGCCGCGGACCCCGGCGTCGCGGCCGCGAAGGGCTGAGGGGGCCGATGGACGACCGAGCTGGCGGCGCCCGCACGGGCCTCACGGCGCCGTCGTCATCCGCGCCGAGCCGGTGGCGGTGATGACGAAGCCCTGGGAGGGGATCACGCCCCACGGCAGGAAGGGCGGACGCGACCTGGCGGTCAGCGTGACGACGGCGGTGGCGCCGTCGGGACTGACGGCCCGGACCACCCGCACCGACTCCGGGCGCTCGGGCTGGGCCGCAAGGTCCTCCAGCGCCGCGGCGCGCACGCCCGCATCCGTCAGGCGCCCGGGGGCGCCGTCGGCCTCGACTCCGCCGTAGTAGCCGTCCTCGTCAACACCGTCGACGGCGGCCGCGGCCGCCGAGTCGGCCAGCGAGGTCAGGGTCTTCAGGTCCAGGTGGACGGCGGTGGCACTGGCCGCCACCAGGACGAGCGCGGCCACCACCGCGATCACCCCGACGCCCAGCAGCAGGATCTGGCCGTCCTCTCCGCGCCCCGAGCGCATCGGGTCTCCAGCGGGCCGCCGCGGCCCGCGCCTCATCCGGGGAGTCGCGCGGGGCATCACTCGGCCCTCGCCAGGGTCACGGCGCGCTCGGCGTCGAGCACGACGACGTCGCGCCCCACTCCCGCCGCCCCCAGGACCGGCAGGTCGACCCCGGCCTCGACGCGCACGACGCCTGCGGCGCACTCGGCGTCCGCGCACCTCAGGCTCAGGGCGCTCACGGGGTCGGCATCGACATGCTGGTCGGACAGGGCCAGGCCGACGGCGACGCGCGCGTGCGCCAGGGCGCTCTCCCCCTCCTCCACCTCCAGGACGCGGCTTGCGGCGTCGGCGGCGGAGGCGACGGCGAAGGAGGCGGCCTGCACCCGCGCCAGGGTCACGAGCAGATAGAGGACCGGGACGACCAGGATCAGGGTCCAGCCGATGAACTCCACGGGCGCGCTGCCGTCCTGGCGGTGCATGAGCCCGCGCACCGCCGACGCGACGGCGCGGAGAGCGCGGAAGGCACGGCGGGCCTCCCCGCTCCGCTCCCCGCTCACGGCCCCTCCTGAGCACCGGCCACGAGCGCGGCCTCGTCCACGGCGTGCCCGGTCACCCGCAGCGTGCCCGCGGGCCCGAGCAGGCCCAGGACCGGCAGGGGCGCCGTCACCTCGGTACGCACCACCGGCGTGCCGCCGATCGAGGTCCGCGAGACGGCCACATCCTCGACGTAGCCGTCCGCCAGCGCGGCGTCGGTCAGCATGACCACGCGTGCGGCGGCCTCGGCCTCGGTGCCGCCGACCAGGGCGGCCCGGCGGGCCCCCTCGCCGGCGGCATCGGTCAGGATGTTGCGCACGTGCAGGCCCAGGGCGAGCTGGAGGAGCGCGACGCACACCGCGACCACGAGGGCGCTCACCAGCGCGAAGTCCACGACGGCTGAGCCGGCCTCGCCCTCCCGCGGACCGCGAGCCCCGCGCTCAAACGGCACCGGTGACCTTGGCGATCGCATCGTTGAACACCTGGGTCAGTGCCGGTCCGGCCACCGCCCACAGGGTGACGACCAGGCCCGCGGTCATGAGGGTGACCAGCACCCAGCCGGGCACGTCCCCGCGCTCCTGGCGCAGGCGGGCCCGCAGGGCGGCCGGACAATGGCTCGCGCGCACGCGGCGAGCGGCGGGGACGGGAGCGGGATGCGTCATCTGACTGTCCTTTCACTGGTGCGGATCGAGGGCGGACGGGCTGGTGCGGATCGAGGGCGGACGGACTGGTGCTGATCGAGGGCGGGCCGGGGCGGGCGCGGCGGCGGGGTCTGCATGATCGGCGGCCTCAGAGCCCCAGACGCAGGACGAACAGGCCCGGGAACAGGGCGAAGACGACCGTGATCGGCAGGACGAGGAAGACCACCGGCACCATCTGCGCGATCTCGCGCTTGCCGCCCTCCTCCATGAGGGCGCGCCGGGAGGCCTCGCGCGCGTCGGCGGCCTGGGCGCGCATGACGTCGGCCAGCGGCGTGCCCCGCTCGAGGGCGACGGCGATGGCCTCCGACAGGCGCGTCACGTGCAGGGAGGCGACGCGGCCCTCCAGCCGGTTCAGGGCGGTGGTCAGCACCGTGCCGCTGCGCACGTCCGCCAGGGTCAGGGCGAGCTCGTCGACCAGCTCGCCCGAGCCGAGGCCGACGACGCGCTCGATGGCGGCCACAGGCCCCTGCCCGGCGCCGACGACGAGGGCGAGCAGCTCCACGATGTCGGGCAGCTGGGCCTCGATGCGCCGCCTGCGGCGCTCGACCTCCCGGCTGAGCCACCAGTCGCGGCAGGCCGCGCCGCCGATGAGGGCGATGAGCGCGGCGAGGACCAGCAGCGGCACGCTCACGTGGCGCACCATCGAGATGAGCAGGCCGGCCCCGATCGTGGCGGCGAAGGCGGAGGCGGCCCACAGGAGCTGCTGGAGCCGGAGCTCCTCGTAGGTCAGGGCGCTGCCCGCCCGGGCCAGACGGCGCCGCACCGACTCCGCCGACGAGCCCAGCCGCTCCAGCACGTACCCCGTCGAGCCGACGGCCGCCAGCAGCACCGACGAGACCGAGCGCCCGTCGGCGTCGGGCGCACGCACGCCCAGCAGGCCCGAGGTCGTGGGAGAGGCGTGGACGTAGGGGGCGAGCCGGTCGGCCAGCGTGAGGCGGCGACGGCGCAGCGCCGAGGCGACCAGGAGCAGGCCGCAGGCCGCCATGAGTCCGGCGAGGGCTCCCAGGTGGACGCTCATCGCAGCACCCGCTTCTCCTCGGGCAGGCGCCCCAGCCGCAGCATGAGCCGGTAGGCCAGGACGCTGACCGCGGCCCCGATGGTCAGCACGAGCGCGCCGGACGAGGTCGCGTAGGCCGCGGCGGCCTGCGGACGGGTCGCCAGCAGGCCCAGGACGAGCCAGGGCGCGGCCACGGCCACCCTGGCCCCGTTGACGGTCCAGGACTGGCGGGCCTCGAGCTCGCCGCGGGTACGCAGGTCCTCGCGCAGCATGCGCGACAGGGCGCGCAGAAGGGCGCCCAGCTCGGTCCCGCCGACCTCGTGGGCCAGGCGCAGGGCCTCCACGATCCGGTCGGCGACGGGGTCGGCGAAACGCGCCTTGAGCCGGTCCAGGCACACGGAGAAGCGCGCCGTGGCCGCGTAGTCGACCGCGAAGGCGCGGAACTGCTCGCGCACAGCCTCCGGGCCGCGCTCGCCGAGGTTGGCCAGGGCCTCGGGCAGGCTCATGCCCGCGCGCACCCCGGACACGAGGGTGTCGACCGCCTCGGGCCACACCTCCCGCAGGCGGGTGCGCCGGGCGCGGGCCCGGCTGGAGACAACGACGTAGGGCGCGGCGGCGGCGATGGCGCCGAAGGCGACGGCGATCGGCCAGGCGCGCGAGGCGCCGAGGAAGCCCAGCGCGGCGACGGCCCCCAGCGCCACGCTGCCGGCGACGAACATGGCCGGGCTGGTGCGCCCGACCCCGGCCTGGACCAGGAGGTCGGCGAGGCGGCGCTGCCGCTCGGAGCGCCAGCGCGGCGGCTCGGTCGTCAGGGCGAGCCACACGAGCACCATGCCGATCCCGCCCATGAGTCCTGCGATCGCGCCCATCAGATCCGCCCCCTGGTGCGGCGCCCGCCCGTCTCCGGGGCGAGCAGCTCGGCCAGGTTGTGGCCGGCGCGGGCATAGCGGTCCGGGGAGGGCGGGGCGCCGGGGCCGCGCACGAGCCGTCCCCCGGCGTCGCGGTGGAAGACGTCGGCCAGCTCGACAACACCGCTGGCGCCGTTGGCGCCGCTCTCGACCCGCCCGGACAGCGCGGCGATCTCGCGCACGTACCGGCGGCCCTTGGTGTCCAGGTCGAGGTGGACGACGAGGTCCACGGCGCTGGCGACCGTGGGCACCACGAAGGCCGCAGACACGTTCTCCCCCGCCAGCAGGGGGAGCGTGCAGATCTTGACCACGGCCTCGCGCGCGGAGTTCGCGTGCACGGTGCTCATGGCCGGCAGGCCGGAGTTCATGGCGATGAGCAGGTCGAGGGCCTCGGCCTCGCGGACCTCGCCGATCAGGAGGCGGTCCGGCCGCATGCGCAGCGCCTCCTTGACCAGGCGGCGCAGGCTGATCTCCCCGACCCCCTCGAGATTGGCGGCCCGGGTCTGCATGGCCACGCAGTCGCGGTTGCGCAGGGCGAGCTCGAAGACCTCCTCGCAGGTGATGACGCGCTGGCCGGCGGGAATGGCCCCGGCCAGGGCGCGGACCATGGTGGTCTTGCCAGCCTGGGTGGCGCCCGAGACGAGAATGTTGAGGCCGGCCTGCACGGAGGCGTCCAGGAAGGCGGCGGCGCGCGACGTCAGGGAGCCCAGGCGCACCAGGTCGGCGGTGCGGGAGGCGCGCGAGGAGTGCTTGCGGATGTTGACGGCCCAGTGGCGGGCGGTGATGGGAGGGATGACGACGTGGAGGCGCTCGCCGCACGGCATCTGGGCGTCCACGAAGGGACTGGACAGGTCCAGGCGGCGCCCCGAGACCCGCAGCATGCGCTCGACCAGCACCCGCAGGTCCTCGTCCTCCAGAATCGTCGTGGTCAGCTCGGGCCGTCCGGAGCGCGCCACGAAGACCCGCCCGGGGGCGTTGCACCACACCTCCTCGATCGTGTCGTCGTCGAGGTAGCGCTGGAGGGGCCCGAGGCCCGCCAGGGCGTCGACCACCCGGGCCTGGGCGGCGTCGGGATCGCGCAGGGGCGGCACGAGCCCGGCATCGGCGCGGGTGACGTAGTCGGCGGACGCCTCGGCGACGAGGGCCTCCAGCGCCGAGGACTCGGTGAGCGGGTCGATGCCGCGACGACGCACGAGCTCACGGATCTCGTCGTGGAGCAGCGCCGCTGCGTCCATGGTGGGCCTCACTACGGGTCACGGGTGGTCGGGGATGCCGGCGGGGCGACTGCTGCGCAGTCGGCCTCGACCGGCGTACACGGCGCCGCGCGACAGTGAGCGGTGCCACGTTTCATGAGCCTAGATCACCTTCTCGGCTCGACGCCACCCTTTTGGCGCCCTGTGGATAACTCCGGGGGTGCCCGCCACCGGCTCGCCGGCAGCGCGCGGGCGGGCGCCGACCTCCCCGGGGCCGACCGGGCGAGGGCCCCGACCGGCCCGCTGCGCGCCCGCAACCGCGCCCGGATCGTGCCCGAGCACCCTCATGGGGACCTCGGCCCGGCCTAGTCGGGCGCGGCAGTACCCTGATAACCCGCCACTCGCCTACGGTTGAGCCATGTCGCAGCCGCCTACCGGACCGTCCGACCACGCCGAACCGTCGAGCGCGGAGGATGCCCCCACCGCCGCGCCCGATGCTGCACCATCGACAACGTCCGCCTCGGTCACCTCCCTGGCGTCCCGGCGCAGACGCTCCCCGCTGGCACTGGCGGCCCTGGCCGGCGTCGCCGTGCCCGGGCTGGACCCGGCACGGCTGGCCCTGCCCCAGGAGGAGTCCGGCTCCCTGCACGTCGTCGGCGTGATCGACACCAAGGGCCGCCACTGGGAGGTCCTCGAGGCCCACGACGACAACACGGGGGCGAACCTGGACGCCGAGGCCGAGGTGCTGCGGCGCATCGGCAGGATCGTCGACGACGGCCGCCTGACCTTCAACGTGCCGCGGGTCGCGGGGACGCTGCGCAGCGAGGAGGCGCACATCCAGGTCCGCACCCACCTGGAGGGGCGCCCCGTGGACGTCTCCGCGCTGCACCCCGGCCCCGGCCTGTCGGCCGGCGTCGGCAGGGCCCTGGGCGAGCTGCACGAGCTGCCCACCTCCGTGATCTCCGAGGCGGGGATGCCGGTCTACGACTCCCAGGAGGTCCGCGACCGCTGGCTGAGTCTCATGGACGACGCCGCCGGGACCGGGAGGGTGCCCCCGGGTCTGCTGTCCCGGTGGGAGTCGGCCCTGGAGGACTCCACGCTGTGGAGGTTCCGCCCGGTGGTGGTCCACGGGGACCTCGACGCGGAGAACGTCCTGACGGCGGGCGGCGCGGTCGTCGCCATGCGCGGGCTCAGCCAGGCGCACGTCGGCGACCCGGCTGAGGACATGGCCTGGATCTACGCCACGGTCCCGGTGGACTGCCTGGACTCCATCGAGGGCGCCTACGACCTGGCGCGCAGCGAGGGCGTCGACAAGCACCTGCGGGACCGCGCCGAGCTGGTCAGCGAGCTGAGCCTGGCCAGGTGGCTCCTGCACGGCGTGCGCGCCGACCGGGACGGGATCGTCCGGGACGCGGTGGACATGCTCGCCGACCTGGCCGACCAGGTCGGCGACGAGCCGCTCGTCGAGCCGCGCGAGCCCCGCCTGGCCCCGGTGCCCGGCGAGCGGCGGGCCGCCGAGCCGGACGCGGTCACCCACGAGGTCACCATGGTCCCGGTCGACACCGACGACGATGACAACGGCTACGACGACTACGAGGAGCCGGAGGCCGCGCCGGTCAGGCCCCTGCGCCTGGCGCACAGCTCGGGCTCCTCCCCCGAGGGGGCCTGACGGCGCCCGGCCGCGGGCCTCGTCACCCAGATCACTGATTGCCCCAGAGGGGCCCGAGGCCCACGTCAGACCGGTGCCGGGCCGGAGGCGGCGTCCGGCCCAGCGTCCGGCCCAGTGGCTGGCTCCGGGGCCGGCCCGGCGTCAGACCCGGTCGAATCGATGGGGAAGCAGACCTGGGTGCGCCACGCGGCCGGATCCGATTCGTGGAAGGGGCCGACGAGGTAGCGCTCAAAAGCGGGCCCCGAGACCGTCATTCCACGCTCCCCGATCTCCCGCAGGAGCGTCGTGTAGGTCTGCGACAGCCCCTTGTAGGGGCCGACGTGCTCGGCGGCGATGACGCTCTGGTCCGCAACAGTGCGGCAGGTCAGCGGGGCGCTGACCTCGACCGGGGCGTCGACGACCTCCCAGACCTCGATGTCGACGTCGTGCTCGACGTGCCCCTCCTCGAAGAAGGTGGCCCCGCAGGGCTGCCCGGTCAGCCGGGCGCCGCCGGTGGCCAGCGCCTGGCTGACCTGGGGCTCGAACTCGTCGAACAGGGCGCCCTCGTGGTCGTAGGTGGGGATGATCTCCCGTCGGGCGATCACAGTGTGGGCGGGAATGGTCAGGGTCGTGATGCGGACGGGCTCAGCGTTCGCAGGGTTCGCAGGGTTCGCAGGGTTCATGGCACTCATGGTCGGGTCCTCTCGGTGGTCGAGCAGTGCGAGCGTGCGCTCGCGCTGCAGCTCCAGCGCGGTCGCCTCATCCTCCAGACGGGCCAGGTGCTCGTCGAGCACCCGGCGCCAGGTCTCCTCGTCGTCACCCAGGTGGGCGGGCAGCGCCCGGGAGATCTCCTCCAGACCCAGGCCCGCCTCGCGGAGACGACGCAGCATGACGGCCGGTTCGAGCTCGGCGCGGGAGTAGTACCGGTAGCCGTTGAAGGGATCAACGCCACCGGGGCGCAGAAGACCGAGCCGGTCATAGTGCCTCAGCATCCGGGCGCTCAGACGCGTCATGCGGGAGAACTGGCCGATGGTCCACCTGGGGCGGACGGGACTCGTGCGGGGCATGTCGTCACCCTCCCTGTTGCCACTATGTCAAGGTCAAAGTCGGTGCCAAGGTCACGATCGGAGTCACGCCCGCACCTGCAGAGCGGCCTCGATCTCGGCCAGGGACAGCAGGTCCGCAGCGGCGAGCTCGTCGACGAGCCCGTCACGGCGCACGTAGACGTAGGCGGCGCGCACGGCGCCCGTCCCCACGCCCCGGGAGGCGGCCAGGGCGTGGACGTAGACGCTGAGCTGGTCCACGGGCACCCGCCGGCTCCCGGTCTTCCAGTCGACAATGAGCCAGGTGCCGCCCGGGCCGCGGAAGACCGCGTCGAGACGGCAGCGCAGGGTGACGGGCTCCAGCGCCAGCTCGAGCTCGACCTCGGTGTCCTCCAGGACGTGGCCCTCCAGCAGGGGCAGGTTCTCAGCGGTCTTGAGCCACCGCTCGAGCTCCCTGCGCTGACCGGGCGCCAGCGCGTCGGGGACCCCGGCCTGCTCCAGGGTCAGCAGCTGGCGCTGCCCGCCCAGCCGCAGGGCGACGGCCTCGTGGAAGACGGTGCCCAGCCGCCCCGCCGCCTCCGGCTTGGGCGGCAGGGGGCGGCGCAGGTCGAGGGCGAAGCGGTCCCGGTCGGCGCGCAGGGCGTCGATCCTCGTGGCCGCCAGGTGGTCGGGCAGGCGCACCGAGGGGCCCCGGTCGCGCCGGCGCGCTTGCTCGGCCAGCAGGAGCCGCGCCTCGTGGGCCCACCGGGCG
>ERZ773063.972-NODE-972-length-17784-cov-8.031305_pt1 | contig 17784 bp, 15 predicted proteins | sample MGYA00580625_ERZ773063 | MGnify/ENA primary metagenome ERZ773063 (study PRJEB29015, sample SAMEA2738022) | human oral metagenome | biome: human oral; feature: human-associated habitat; material: dental | place: China | collected 2042 ...
GAGCCCCCGCCGGCTCCGGGCCGAGCGTCTGCCGTAGGCCCCGCCTCGCGGTCCGGTAGCAGCCGGCCGTACTGGTGCCCGTCGGCTGGTCCGCGGTCCGCGGAACCGGTCTCGGGCCGGAGTACGACCGGTCCCGGCGCGGGGCCCTACCGATCCCGGCATGGGCGACCGTTACGGCCGCGAGGAGCCCCTGACCACCAGGTCGGGGGCCAGCACGCTCGTCGTCGGCTCGCCGTCGGGATCCTCCAGCCGGGCGCAGGCGGCCTCCACGCCCCGGCGCCCGAGCTCGTGGGCGTGCTGGTCGGCGCTGGTGAGGTCCATGCGTCTGCCCGCGGAGGTGCGCAGGTTGTCGTAGCCGGTGACGGCGACGTCGCCGGGCACGGCCAGCCCGAGGCAGTCGACGACGTCGAGGACCGTGTAGGCGGCGACGTCATTGTGCGCCATGACGGCGGTGGGCCGCTCCCCCGCCGGGCGCCCCAGCAGCTCGCGCGTGGCGCGCGCGACCGCATCGGCGTCGTACCCGGTGGCGATGACCTCGGCGGCCAGGCCCGCCGCGCGCATGGCCTCCTCGTGGCCGAGGACGCGGTCCGAGGGGCTCCAGGTCGGGCCGAGCATGGCGATGCGCTCGTGCCCGAGGGACAGCAGGTGCTCGGTGAGCATGCGCCCGCCCGCCCGGTCGTCGCCGACCACCGAGTCCAGGCCGTCGACCCGGCGGGTGAGGGAGACCGTGGGCACGGAGCCGCTCAGCTCGCGCAGGCGGTCGCCGGGCATGGCGGCGGAGACGAGCAGGACGGCGTCGACCCTGGCGGCGTGGAGCTCGCGCATGGTGCGCTCGTCGCGCTCGCCGCCGGGGTCCGAGACGCCCGTGACCAGGCCGATGCCGCGCGAGTCGGCCTCGGCCTGGATGCCGTCGAAGACGTCGGCCGTCAGGGCGTTGCGCATGTCGAAGATGAAGACGCCGAAGGTCCGCGTCGACATCGACGCCAGGCGCGCGGCAATGAGGTTGTGGCGGTAGCCGATGCGCTCAGCGGCCTCCAGCACCCTCGCCCGGGTCCTCTCGGAGGCCCCGGGAGCCTGCCGGAAGACGATGGAGACGAGCGCCCGGGACACGCCGCACTCGCGCGCGACGTCCTCCATGGTCGGTTGCCTGCCCACGCCGCGCTCCTCGGTCCGCCGGATGGCGGCGCCGTCGGGCCCCGGCGACAGGGGGCGCCCGACGGCGTCGCCGCTCGCGGCGATCCTACGGCTCCGGCGGCCGTGTCACGACCCGGGGCCCGTCGGCCACCCGCGGCTCGGCCTCACAGCAGGCCGACCCTGGCGAAGTGGTCCCTGATCTTCTTCAGCTCCCTGGGGCCGTCGACGTCGAAGTTCTCCGCCCAGGAGAAGACCGCGCAGGTGGCGATGCCGTCGAAGCCGATGTCGGCCAGGCACTGGAAGAAGTCGTCCCAGTCGACCTCGCCCAGCCCCGCGTCGATCGGGTTGTGCTGGTGGACGCGGGCGGGGTTGCCGGGCGGGTTGGAGATGTAGCGGCCGCCGCCCGAGGCGCGGTGGTCGAAGGAGTCGGCGATGTGGACGTGGCGCAGGTCCTTGCCCGCGTACTCCATGATCTCGCGCATGTTGCCGCCCTGGTGGAAGGTGTGGGTGGCGCAGTAGAGGAAGCCGACGTTCCTGGAGTTGATGGCGCGGACCATGTCGACCCCGCGGATGCCGTCCTCGATGAAGTCGTCGGGGTGCGGCTCGATATTGAGCAGGATCCCCTCCTTCTCGATGCGGGGGATAATGACGTCCATCGACTTCCAGAACTGGGCCTCGGAGCGCTCGGGCTGCTCGGGGCGTCCCGAGAACTCGGAGTTCATCTGGTTGCAGCCGAGCTCGAGGGTGATGTCGATGGCCCGGTTCCAGTAGCGCACCGCGGCCTGGCGCTCGTCCTCGTCCGGGGAGGACCAGCGGTACAGCGGCAGGCAGGAGGCGAGCTCGAGGCCGTAGTCCTTCAGGAGCCTCTTGGCCCGCTGGACCTGCTCGTCGTTGGCGGTGGGGTGGGTGTAGTAGGGCCAGAAGTCGTCGCGCTGGGAGAACTCGACGTACGTGAAGCCGGTCTCCGCGGTGCGGCGGAAGTAGTTCTCGAGGGTGTCCCCGCGGATCTCGAAGGGATCCATTGCGATCTTCATTGTCGGTGCCTTTCTTGATCTCGGTGCTGACTGTCGGAGGGTGGTGATCGGTCGGTGGCGGTTCAGGGGCGCGCGGGCGGCTCGAAGCCGATGCCCGCGAGATCGGCGGCCTTCCTGAGCGAGTCGGCGGCGTAGGCGAGGCCCTCGATGCGGCCCATGTGCGGGTCCTCGTGCTCGATGTTGACTGCGACGGAGGGGTTGACGTCGTTCAGGGCGGACAGCCACCGGCCCCAGAACGCCGTGTCGTGCCCGCGGCCGACGGCGACGAACTCGTAGCTGGGGTCGAGCGGGTAGTCGTTGGCGCTGTAGCGGCCGGTGAAGGCGACCCTGTCCGGGCCCTCGGCACGGCGCCACAGGTTGTTGAGGAAGCCGTTCCTGCGCAGGTTCTCCTCGTAGATCCTCGTGTCCTTGGCCGCGGAGATGAAGACGCGGTCGCCGAAGCGGCGGATGGTCTCGATCGGGTCGATGCCCTGCCAGAACAGGTGGGAGGGGTCCATCTCCATGCCGAGGCAGTCCGCGCCCGTGGCGTCGATGAGCCGCTCGAGGGTGGCGGGGTTGTAGACGAGCTGGTGCGGGTGCATCTCCATGGCCAGCCTGACCCCTTTGCTGCCGGCGAGGGCGGTGACCCTCCTCCAGTAGGGCACGGCCAGGCCCCACTGGTAGTCCAGGACGTCGAGGTAGACCGAGTCCCAGGGCGAGACGACCCATGAGGGGACGGTTGCGCCGGGCTCGGCGCCGGGGTTGCCGGACTGGACGACGACGGTCGCCGCGCCCAGCATCGAGGCGAGCTCGATCGCGTCGTCGATGTCGCGCTTGTGGCGCTCCCCCACCTCGGGGTCGGGGTGCAGCGGGTTGGCGTTGCAGTTCAGGGCCGTCAGGCTCATGCCCTCGCGAGCGAGCCGCCCCATGAGCTCGTCGCGGGCGTGCTGGGAGACCAGGAGGGCGGAGACGTGGATGTGGTAGTCGCGGAAGAAGCCGCCGGAGTTGAGCTCCAGGCCGGTCAGGCCCTGGTCATGGGCGACGTCAATGACGCCGTCGAGGTCGCGGTCGTGGAGGCAGGAGGTGAACAGGCCGAGCTTCATGGTGCTGCTCCTTGGATGTCTTGGATGTCGTTAGGCGGTGATGTCGTTGGGTGGTCAGGCCCGGGCGACGACGACGGGGCGCCGCTCGGAGGCGGAGGCGAGGGCGGCGTCGACGACGCGCATGGTGCGGGCGGCGACCTCGAAGGAGGTGTCCATCGGCTCTCCGGCGACGACGGCCCGCAGGAGCTCCTGCATCTGGGCCACGAAGGCCTCGCCGTAGCCCGTGGCGTTGCCGCGGGCGGCCATGGGCATGGTGTCGGTGAAGTAGCGGGCGGAGGGCCCCGGGATAATGGTGCGAGGGGCGTCCGCTCCGGGCTCGTCCAGGTCCTTCTGGTAGAGGATCCACTCGTTGGGGCGGTTGAAGGCGTAGCGGACGTGGCCGGCCGAGCCGAAGACCTCCAGGCCGAGCTCGATGGGGCAGCCTGCCCCGACGCGGCTCGACAGGATGGAGGCGAGCGCCCCGCCGGCGAAGCGCAGGGAGATCAGCGCGGTGTCGTCGTTGGTGACCTCGTGCGTCTGGCCGTCCTCGCCGGGACGGCGGGCGATGGTCGTGTCGAGGGTGCAGGCCAGGACCTCGCGGACGTCGCCGAGCACGTGCTCCAGGACGTCGATGGTGTGGGTGGCCATGTCCAGGATGGTGCCGCCCCCGGAGGCCTCCCGGTCGAAGCGCCAGGCCATGGGGGTGGAGGGGTCGAGGGCGTAGTCGGAGAAGAAGTGGGCGCGGGCGAAGTACGGGGTGCCGATAGCGCCGTCCCTCACGGCGTCCCGCAGCTGGGCGACCGCGGGAAGGCGGCGGTAGGAGAAGCCGACGGCGGCGATGCGGCCAGCCCGATCGGCGACCTCGACCAGCTCGGCGGCCTCGGCGCCGGAGCGCCCGAGCGGCTTCTCGCCCAGGACGTGCTTGCCCGCCCTGAGCAGGGAGCCGAGGACTGGGACGGACAGGAAGCTGGGCAGCGCGACCGAGACGACCTCGATCTCGGGGTGTCCAGGATCTCGGAGACGTCGGCCGCGGTGCGGGCGAATCCGTAGCGGCGGGCGACGGTCTCGGCCAGGGCGGTGTTGGGATCGACGATGGTGTCCAGGACGATCTCGACGCCGGCGAGGGTGTCGGCCATGCCGGCGTTGCGGAAGCCGAAGGCGTGCGCCTGACCGGCTGGGCCGGCCCCGACGACGGCGACGCGAATGGTGCGCGGGCTCTTGGCGTTCATCATGGTGTCACTTCTTCGTGGACGGATGGCGGTGTCTCTTGCTCATCGGCGGGTGCCGCGCCGACATCACTAGACTAGAGCGCTCTAGAGGCGAATGCAAGCCCCTTTATAGAGCGCTCTACAACGGTCTCGCCCCGCGCGCGGAGGACGGACCTGCGCGGCGGGCGAGACGGCGGGCGCCGACTTCCGTCCGGGCGGAGACATAGAATGAGAACATGAGTTCTAGAATAGAGGCTCTTGCAGGCTCCGAGGCGCTCGGCCGCCCGCCCCAGCCCTGGGCGAGGACTGCCTGCTGGGCCTGCCTGGGGTGCGCCCTGCCCTCGGCGACCTGGCGGGTGGCCATGATGGCCGGGGCGGACGTGGGCTTCGGGTACGCCTACCTCTATCGGGGCAGCGCGGGCGGGATCATCTACGTCCTCGCCCTGGAGTCGGTTCAGGTCGGTGCCGCCATCGCGTGCGTGGGGCTGTGCCGGCCATGGAGTGAGAGGGTGCCGGGCTGGGTGCCCGGCCTGGGCGGCAGGACGATCCCCCGCCGCCTGCCCATGGTCCTGGGAGGTATCGGCAACGCCCTTCTCTACCTCATCGTCTACTACGTCGCCACCCGCTTCGCCCTGGCCGCCCTGAGCCGGCCTCCGGGGTGGACGCCCGCCCAGGGCATGAGCACCGGCCAGACCTGGGTCCTCGCCCTGTGCTACGCGCCGATGCTCCTGTGGCCGGTGGCCCTCACGGTCGCCCTGATCGGCTACTGGCGCAGGCGGACGGCGCGCATTTCCTGATGAGGCCTCCCTGAGGAAGTCGGACTGCAGTGGTCGACGACGTCGGGGCCCCTCAGCGGGCTGCGTCGTACCGTTATGCGGGTGTCTGCGGACGGCCGTGCATGTCCCTGAAAGCTTCGATCGCGGCAGCGCATGATTCGTAAACCGCCCCGCCGCGCAGCGCGGGGTCCCGGTAGCACAGGCGAATCAGTGCGATCAGGAAGTAGGCATTGGACGTCACCGGGTCAACCCATAGGTCTATTGACGGTCTCGATCCGGGAAGCGGGCGCAGCGCGAGCTTCAGGATCGTCTCATGATGACGGGTACTGACCAGCGTGAACCTGCCGGTGAGATCGTCCCACCGCACATCGGCGTAGTGGATGCTGTACCACTGTCTCAGCCCGTGCTCATCCAGCTCGATGTCTCCGGAGCGCCGGATGCGAAGATGCCGGTTCCACGCCAGCCCGACGCTCCAGGCGGCATATCCGAGGATGAACAGGAGAAAACCCACTATGATCTCCGTGGGCACGTCGTTCTCGTCGAGGAGCATGAAGACGGTGAATCCTGCCAGGACTGCAGCAATTCCTGCGCTTTTGAGCACGGGCGGGAGCAGTATATCGGGGACCGCCCCTGCTTGAAGAGATATTCCGCGGTCCGTTCTCTCGACATCCGGGTACCACGCGGTGCGGCGATCGACTACGAAGTACTCCCATGACTGTCCGACAGCCCGCACGGCGCCAGAAGGACTTCTTATCGCTATCGGGAGTATCGGCAGTCACATCACAGTACGCCTCCCCACATGTCCTCCTCCCGGGATGCGGCCGGGTCGTGCGTGCCGTTCTCCTAAATTCCCGCGGCGAAAAATCTCTGGACCAGTTCCAGTCCTTCCCGACGGGAGATCCTGACTCGATCCTCGGGGTGCTCGATGAAGAATTTCAGCAGGTTCTCCAAATACGGCGGAGGGACGTCAAGGAACTGGGGGCCGCACTGAATGTCCAGGGCCTGCAGTCCGGGAGCCCATTTCTTCCAGGGCACTCGACGATGGTGCACGAAACGAGGAACCCTCGGTCTCGCGATGATCGCTCCCGGACGGGCGACTATCGTCACATACTGAAGCCGGTCCCGCCATTCCCCGATTGAACAGATTTGTGTGACGTCATTCCAATTCGCAGAGAAGTTCCAGCCATACGCAGACCAGGCAAATCCCTGTGCATCAATAAAAAACGGCCCCACATCGTATTTCCGTCGCAACATAAAAAACAAGAAAAAAAGAAGACCGATTACAATGGGGCCATCAACGGCGATGGTGACAAGTATTCCCGGAAAAAATCTCATAATTGGAACGATCGATAGTAAGATCATAACGCTGGCGCAAAGCCCCAATGCGCCGGTCGCAAGACGAAAGGGGCCCACGCGATGCGGTTGAATAATAACTCCACCGTCCGTCACAGAGATGCGCGGGCACACCTGGAGGCGCGGAGCACAATAGTCGATCGCCAAAGAGGCGAGTCCTGAAATGAGCAAGACAAACATAGCCACGCCCATAAGCGTAAAATTCGGTAAATCTATGCGGATCCCTGCATCCGCAAGGAGGAGTCCGAATGTCGCCAGAAGAATAACGCCTACGACATGCAGTGGCGTAATTCTTGGATTCCTCGCCATCATGTTAGTGCCCACCGAACAGTCCTTTCGCCCCCTTCCACACCGAGTTCGCAATATTTGATCCCGTACTAAGCACCGCATCCTTACCCTCTTCAATGGCATGTCCAATTCCCTGATGATCCTCCATCATAGAATCGACTGTCTTATCGGTAAAAATTGCGGCTGCCGTGCCAACGACAACTCCTGCAACTAGACCAACTGCGGTACCGATTCCAGGTACAACAGAGCCACCCGCAGCACCCATTGCGGCCGATGCAATAATAGTCGCGCCGGTTTCTGCCAGTTCTCCCGCCGCTACCCCGGCTATCGTAGCGGCGGTGTTGGAGGCGGCTGCCTGCGACAAGCTCTCACCATTCGCGAGATCAACCCCCGTTCCAACAACGAGTCCGACGACTGGAAGCGCCTCGCCCGTGTTTGCGAGAAAGGAAGGAGAATTCACCTTGAACTTCGCGTCCGCGCTCTCCAGAAGATTCCCCGCTTGAAGTCTCATGTTATCGGCGTGGTTGAGCGCCTCGTTCGCGAGCCTGGCCCCGCCGCGGGCGATCAGATCCGCCATCACGGCTTTGGAAAGTCGCGTGGCTTGGGAGAGCAGCCTCTCGCCCTCGGTCACCATGGAGCGGCCAACCATTATTGATGCCGCGCCCACCAGCGTATTTGATCCCCCTTGGAGGGCGTTGCTGAACAGCGTATAGATGTTGCCCGCGTCTTGGGCGGTGATTCTGTCGTCGTCCCCGTGCCCCTGCGCCGCGAGCCGTGATTGCAGAGAAGTTTTCGCCTCGTTATAGCTTCGGAGGGCATCCGTCGTCTGGACGGAGGCGCTTTCGTATGCGGAATCCAGGCGGCTCTGGTCGGAGTCGCTTGCATTGACGGGCATGGATATTGTCGTCCCGGAGACCGTGAGACCTTCATCCGCCGCCTGCGCGCGTATATTCGCCATCTTTCCCTGTACCGAGGCCAGAGCGTATCCATAATCGGTGATCGCCGAGGAGATGGAAATGATCATATCGCCGAGCTCATCGCAGTCCCGCACTGATCGACCGGCTGCGGAGACGAAGGCGTCGGCGGTAGTGCCCTGCCACTCAGACCCGATCAACGACCTCGCAGTCGCCTCGGCTATCGCGGAGTCGTGCGCCTCGAAGTTGGAGCTCGCCCAGCGGAGCCCCGTTGCCGCCCGCTCCATCGAGGTAGATATGTGATTCATATTGGAAAAAACACGGTACACGGCGCCCGAAATAATCTCTTGCACCTCGCCCTAATCCACCGAACCCGGCGCGGAGGCCCCAAACCCCGGTCAGGCTATCGCGGGCGTCCTGCAGCCGGCTTACAACGGAGAGGCGTGACGGGCTCATCCGCCGTACTCGATTCCACATTCACACTGAATCATATTAGCATGATTAACGTAACGGTCAAGAGTGAGCTGCCGGGCCGCGGCCGATTCACCTATGCCACCCACTGCTCATGACATCCTTAAGACCTACAGATGCTAGTCCTGTTCACGCAACTGAATAGCATTGTGGGGGAGCACCCCCGGGGTGCTCCCCCACAACTCGATCGTCCGTCACTCAGGCTCGGCGCGACTCCGCCGGCGGCTCCGGCTCGGCGTCGACGCCGGCCTCCTTACGCTGCTCCGGGGTGATGGGGGCGGGCGCGTCGGTCAGCGGGTCCCAGCCCGCCCCGATCTTCGGGAAGGCGATGACGTCGCGGATGGAGCCGGCCCCGGTCAGCAGGGAGACGATGCGGTCCCAGCCGAAGGCGATGCCGCCATGCGGCGGGGCGCCGAATGCGAAGGCGTCCAGCAGGAAGCCGAACTTCTCACGGGCCTCCTCCTCGCCGATGCCCATGACCTTGAAGACGCGCTCCTGGACGTCGCGGCGGTGGATACGGATGGATCCTCCGCCGATCTCGTTGCCGTTGCACACGATGTCGTAGGCGTAGGCCAGGGCGCTGCCGGGGTCGGCGTCGAAGGTGTCCAGGCACTCGGGCCTGGGCGAGGTGAAGGCGTGGTGGACCGCGGTCCAGGCGGACTCGCCCAGGGCGACGTCCCCCTCGGCCCGGGCCTCGGCCGCGGGCTTGAACAGGGGGGCGTCCACCACCCACACGAAGGCCCAGTCGCCGTCGTCGATGAGGCCGCAGCGACTGCCGATCTCCAGGCGCGCGGCCCCCAGCAGGGCGCGCGAGGCGTCCGCGTCGCCGGCGGCGAAGAAGATGCAGTCCCCCGGCCTCGCGCCGGCGGCCTCGGCCAGGCCCGCGCGCTCGGAGTCGGTGATGTTCTTGGCGACCGGTCCGCCCAGCGCGCCGTCCTCGGCGACCGTCACATAGGCCAGTCCCCTGGCGCCGCGCTGCCTGGCCCAGTCCTGCCAGGCGTCGAAGGTGCGACGCGACTGGGAGGCGCCTCCGGGCATGACGACGGCGCCCACGTACGGGTTCTGGAAGACGCGGAAGGTCGTGTCCCTGAAGTAGTCGGTCAGGTCCACCAGCTCGCAGCCGAAGCGCAGGTCCGGCTTGTCCGTGCCGTACCGCTCCATGGCGTCGGCGTAGGTCATGTGCGGGATGGGAGTGGGCAGCTCGTAGCCGATGAGGGCCCAGATCTCCTTGAGGACGTCCTCGGCCACCGCGATGACGTCGGCCTGCTCCACGAAACTCATCTCCACGTCCAGCTGGGTGAACTCGGGCTGGCGGTCGGCGCGGAAGTCCTCGTCGCGGTAGCAGCGGGCGATCTGGTAGTAGCGCTCCATGCCGGCGACCATGAGCAGCTGCTTGAACAGCTGGGGGCTCTGCGGCAGGGCGTACCAGGAGCCCGGCGCCAGGCGTGCCGGGACGAGGAAGTCGCGGGCGCCCTCGGGGGTGGAGCGGGTCAGGGTCGGGGTCTCGATCTCGACGAAGTCGTGGGAGTCCAGCACCCGGCGGGCCGCCTGGTTGACCTTGGCGCGCAGGCGCATGGCGTGCTGCATGGGGCTGCGGCGCAGGTCGAGGTAGCGGTACCTCAGCCGCGCCTCCTCCCCGGCCCTGCCCACGTCCTCGGCGTGGTCGGAGACCTGGAAGGGCAGCGGGGCCGCGGGGTTGAGGATCTCGACATCGGTGACGACGACCTCGATCTGGCCGGTGGGCAGGTTCGGGTTCGCGTTGCCCTCGGGGCGCCGGGCCACCTCGCCGGTGACCGCCAGGACGTACTCGGCGCGCAGGTCGTGCGCAATCTCCTCGCGGATGACAACCTGGGCGATGCCGGAGGCGTCGCGCAGGTCGATGAAGGCGACGCCTCCGTGGTCCCGGCGCCGGTCCACCCAGCCGGTGAGGGTGACGGTGTCGCCTATGTCCGCGGGTCGCAGGGATCCTGCGTAGCGGGTTCGCAGCACGATGCTGATCTCCTTAGCTGTTGGGGGGCGCGTCCCCGGCGCCCGGCGGTGCGCACCGCGAGACGGGCGGGCGCCGCCCGTGATCCTATGCCGAGCCCCCTCCCCCGCCCGCCAAGGTGATCAGGCCGACACGCCCCGGTCCGCCGTCACGGAGAGGCGGCCATCCCCCCGGCCGCGCGCCGACGACGGCTCACCACCACGACGACGGCCAGCAGAACCAGCAGGAGCGCGAGCAGGAAGAGCGACGCCCCCACATACGGGAAGGTGCTGTCCCTGACCTCGACGGCGGCCTGCGTCTCCTTCCCGTTGGGGACGATCTCGACCTGGGTCGTGCGGGAGTCCTCCGAGGCGGCGCCCGCCGGCTCGCCCGCGGCCGCCGGTGTCGTGGCAGACCCGCCGATAATCGTCACGTCGCCAACGGTGAAGTAGGGGCTCTTGTTCGTGTAGTCCAGGGTGCGGACCTCACTGGTCGGGATGTCCGGACCGGCGGAGACGTCGAATCGGAGCCAGTGGGAGCCCTTGACGACGTAGCCGGGCAGCTCGACGGCCCCGGAGGTGACCCCGTCCTTGTTGACCGTGGCGCTGCCGACGGACTCCTGCACCGGCACCTGGCCGCCCGGCGCGCCGTCGTCGACCGAGATCTGGACGGTGGCCCCGGGCGGGAAGCCGGACAGCGTGTAGGTCAGGGTGCCGCCCACGGCCACCGTCGAGGGGCTGACCGTTGACGCCGTGCCGGTGGTCGAGTCGTTGGTCTCCGTGGCCGAGGCCGACGGGTGCGCCGCATCAAGGGTCAGCACGGACACGACGATCAGTGCGCAGACGGCCGCGACGGCGCGGCGTCCGACAGGGATGCGACGTCTCACGGCCCCCCCTCCTCCGGGGCCCGCGCACCGCTCTCGATTCCGTCTGCGCCTCTTCACTGACTCGTTGCTGCCCCGTGCGCTCTTACCGCCTGCGACCGGTCAGCGCCGGGCCCGCGAGGATGAGGAAGGACGCCGCGCCCACGAGAAGGAGCCCGCCGGCGGAGACGAGCATCCAGTCGTCGCGCCCCAGGGCGGTCGGTTGGGGAACGGCCGCGGTCGCGACCGTCATCCTCGCCGGCTCAGAGGTGTCCGCGGCCGCCGTCGTGATCTCGAGCTGCGCCCATCCGAGCAGACGGGAGTCCCTGTCACCGACGGCGAGCTGGTAGGTCCCGGCCGGGAGACTGGAGACGTCGATCGACACGGAGTTATCGGCGTCGACCTGCATCCACCCCGGAGTCGACTCCTGCGGGAAGAGGAAGACCGCGACCCAGTCATCCTTCTTGGCCTTGTCCGAGGGGAGGATCAGCGACACGATGTTGCCGCGTCGGGTCCCCGACAGAGAGCCGGCGTTGGAGGCGTCGAGCTTGCTCGCGTCATTGACGGGAGCCGCTGGCCTGGCCGTCGGACGCTCCTTGCCCGCCTCCGGGGCCGTCGTGGGCTCGGCTTCGGGCTCCGGGGCGGGCGCCGTGCCGGGGGCGCCGCTCGGCCCGCCCGGGGCGTCCTGCGAGTCGGGGGATGCGGACTGGTCGTCGCGCGGGCCCCCGCCGTCGGGCTGAGGCGTTGCGTCCGGGGGTCCGACGGGAGTCGGCTCCGAGGGGGGCGGTTCGGGAGACGTGGCGGGCTCGCTCGGGGCATCGGACGTCGGGGCGGGTGAAGCCGGCACCTCGCTGGGCTCGGGCACTGGCGTCGGCTCCGGTGTCGGCTCCGGGGCGGGCTCCGCGGAGGGCTCGACGTCGTCGACCGGCTCGGACGCCGAGGCAGGCTGCGGAGCCGGCTCGGCGATCTGGAACCGGGCGGTGCCGACGTACACCCGGGAGTCCACGGTGACGGAGAGGTAGTAGCCGCCGGGGCCCTGGCCCGACAGGGTGTAGAGCTCGCCGACCTGCACGGAGGTGTCGAAAGCGCCGTCGACGAACGTGGCGGGTACCAGAGCCTCCTCCGGGGAGGCGTAGCCGCCCACCGCGACGAGGCGCACGCGCACAGTCTGCTCACCCTGCAGGAGGCGGCCCCCGGCGCACCAGCCGCTGCCGGTGAGGCGGACCGGCGCCCCCGGCTCGTAGGAGGGCTCGACACCATCCTCCGCTCCGGCCGTGGCCTGCGCAGCGTCCTCCTCGCACTCGCCCGCCACGGGACCGGAGGCCGGGGCCGCGGGCGGCTCCTCGCCGGACTCGAGACCGGGCGCACCGGCGCCGAGCGGGGCCCCGTCGTCGGCCGCGAGAATCGCGGGGGAGACACCGGCGGCGTCGGCCTCGACCACCGCGACGCCGCCCGCACCCGTCATCAGTGCCGCCCCGGCCACCGCGGGCAGCACGAGCACGACGCGCGCGGAGAACACGACCCTGCGGTGCAACGCCGTGTAGCGCTGTGAGCGTGTCATGCGGTGACTCTCGTCGATGGGCTCAATGGATAATCGTGTCGCGAGAGCTCAGGGGCCGCTGCGGCGGTGGGAGGTGGTTCCCGCCGGGCACGAGGACCGTGACCGAACGGCAACCGGCAGAGGAAATCGTATCGTCACCGACGGCGGCGCCGAAACCGCGGGCGGGCCGATCGCGCGGCCCGGGCCGGCGCGTCCGGACCACGCGGCCCGACGCCCGCTCCCGCCCGGTCTGCCCGCCATCACGGCGATATTACGGCCTTTATGACGCGCTCTCCGCAGCCCGTCAGGGCCGCAGCCGGGCCCGTGGCCGCAAAGGTCTCATCTCGGTAACAACTGTGTGGCGAACGCCGGGCAGGCGGACCGGGAGTCGCCCGACCGGACCGGCCGGGCCCGACCGTGACCCACACCGCAGCTCCTCGGCTCGTACGGTCCGCGCCGAGGAGCGTAGTGTCCGGCCCATGACACGCATGTCGATGACTCGCTCCGCGCGCGGCGCTCTGGTGGCCGCTGCCACCTGCGGGCCTCGAATGTGTCGTCGCTGTCAGGCGCTCTGACCCCTCTCGTCCGCAAGGCGCGGACGATCGACGAGCCCCTTGAGACCGCGGCCCCGAGAGCCGGCACGCCGCAGCCGCCGTTGCTGCGCCCCGCCTCTCCCCGCGCCCGTCTCAGGGGCGGGCCGGCCCCTCCACATGGTCCGAGCCGTGACCGGTCGGTCCCGATCGTGCCCGTGCACGCGCCTGGCAGCCCTCTTCCCATCTTCTCACCGGACGAAGCCCCTGCTCGCACCGTTAGGAGACGCCCATGTCCGCCACTTCCGATACCCCCGGTACCCCCGATACTCCCGACAGGCCCTCCGCCGGCTCGCCCGACGCCTCCGAGGCCGCCGACGCCCCTCGCGCCCCGCAGGCGCCCGAGGTCACCGCCGAGAACGCCGCCGAGATCCTCGCGGCCGGGGAGAGCCCCGACGACGCCGCATCGTCCGGATCCCGCCCCTCACGACGCAAGCTGCTCATCGGCGGCGGCATCGCCGCGGCCGCGGTCGTGGCCGGAGGCGCGTGGCTGACCCTCCGCCGGACCAACCAGGGCGTGACCGGAGCCGCCAAGGAGCTGCCGCTCGTCATCGGGGGCGACATCTGCGCCGCTCCGCTGTACGCCGCCTACCACCACGGCTACTTCGACGACGCCGGGCTCAAGGTGACCCTGGCCCGCACCCAGCGCACCGAGGACACCAAGGACGCGCTCAGCGCGGGCAAGTACATCGGGGCGCCCGGCATCTTCTTCTCCTGGCTCGAGCCCATCTACAACGGCATCAATGCCAGGCTCACCGGCGGGATCCACTCCGGCTGCCTGCGGCTCGTGGTGGGCAACGACTCGCCCATCACACAGCTGGCCGACTTCAAGGGCAAGAAGATCGGCGTGCCCTCCCTGTCCAGCTCGGCATTCGCCTACTTCGCGATCGGCCTGTCCAGGGCCGGGCTCGACGTGGATCCCGAGCACGGCGACATCTCGTGGGTGACCATTGACGAGGACTCCCTGGGCACGCGGCTGACCAACGGGGACGTCGACGCCGTGATGGGGTCGGACCCGGCCCCGCTCCTGCCCGTGCTGGCCGGCACGGCCAAGGTCCTGGCCTCCAACGACGCCGAGCCCTTCTGCTGCTCGGTCGCCCTCAACGGCGACTTCGTCGCCAAGCAGCCCGATCAGGCCAGGGCGCTCACCGAGGCGTGGTTCAAGGGCTCCGACTACCTGGCGGAGGACCAGTCCCACCGCCGGGAGATCGCCAAGATCGAGGTCGACAACGAGTACGTCGCCGCGGAGCAGAGCGTCGTGGAGGACGTCCTGGAGACCTACGGGTGGAAGGCGTCGGCCGTCGACTTCCGCGCGGCCGTGGAGAGCGGCATCGAGGACTTCAAGAGCACCGGATTCATCACGGCCGACGTCAGCGCCGCCGAGCTGACCGACACGGTCTACGCCGACCTGGGCATCACCCGATGAGCACCCGCCGGCCTGCGCGCACCTGGGGCGCAGCCGCCATCGCCCTGTGGGCCGCTTATCTGGCTGCTGTTCTTCTCCTGCCCGACGCGGCCGGGACCCGCAGGGCACCGGTCGCACCCCTCGTCGCCATCGTCGCGGCCCTGCTGGCGGGCCTCATCGGCTGGCTCGTCCTCGCTGCGGCCCGGCCGGCGACCACGGCCGCCCGCGCCCTTGCGCACCGCCTGCCGTGGATCGCCTTCGGCGGCGGGTGGTTTCTCGTGTGGCAGCTGTCGACCGTGAAGTCCGGCCTGCTCGCCCCGCCCTACTTCGCCGCCCCGGAGGTGCTCATCGCAGCCTTCGCGGATGACTGGACGCTCCTGGCCAAGTGCCTGGTCTCCTCCGGACTGCTGTTCCTCGTGGGCTACCTGATCGGCGCGGTCGTCGGCTTCGTCACCGGGCTGCTCATGGGCTGGTCGCCGCGAGCCGACTACTGGCTGCATCCGCTGCTGCAGACGGTCGGCCCGGTCCCCGCCAGCGCCCTGCTGCCCCTGGCCGTGCTCGTCCTTCCGACGACGTACCTGTCGGCGGCGTTCATCGTGGCCTTCGGCGCCTGGTTCCCCATGGCGACCATGACCCGGGCGGGCGTGCGCTCGGTGCCGCGGTCCTTCATCGACGTGGCGCGCACGCTCGGCGCGAACGAAGGCTTCCTCGTCTCGCGCGTGGCGATCCCCTCGGCCCTTCCCGACATGCTCACCGGCCTGTTCACCGGGCTGGGCACGAGCCTGGCCGCGCTCATGACAGCCGAGCTCGTCGGCGTCGACCAGGGCCTGGCGTGGTACATCAACTGGGTCAAGGGCTGGGCCGAGTACCCGAAGATGTATGTGGGCCTCATTGTCCTCATCGTCTTCTGCCGCGCCCTCATGGTCCTTCTGTTCAAGCTCCGCTCCTCGCTGCTGGCCTGGCAGCAGGACCTCGTCAGGTGGTGACTGCCGTGTCCGATACGACCGGGGCGGCGCAGAACGCGGCGCCGGGAGCAGCGGGCGCCCACGCCTCCGGGTCCCCCGCTCCCCGCGGCGCCCGCGTGCGCCTCGACGGCGTCTCCCACCGCTATCCGCTCCTCCACGACCTCGATCGCGGCTGGGTTCCCGCGCTGGCGCGCATGGTCTCCGCCGCCGCCCGCGCCCGCCACGAGGCGGAGGCCGCCAAGCCCGCCGAGCTGCAGGTGCTCGACGCGATCGACCTGGCCATCGCACCGGGCGAGTTCGTGGCCCTCGTGGGTCAGTCCGGCTGCGGCAAGTCCACGATCCTGCGTCTTCTCGCAGGTCTGGAGACGCCGAGCGCGGGCGCCGTGGAGGTCGACGGGCAGCCCGTGGCCGGGCCTGCGCCCGAGCGGGCGCTCGCCTTCCAGGACGCCACCCTGCTTCCCTGGCGCACCGTGAGGGAGAACGTGGGACTGGGCCCGCAGGCGCGCGGACGGCTCGCCGCGAACGAGCGCCGTATCACCGCCGCGCTCGAGCTCGTGGGCCTGCGCGACTTCGCCGAGGCCTATCCCGCGACCCTGTCGGGCGGCATGGCGCAGCGGGCGGCGCTGGCCAGGGCGCTGGTGAACCGGCCCCGCCTGTTCCTCCTCGACGAGCCCTTCGGCAAGCTCGACGCCCTGACCCGGCTGACCCTGCAGGACGAGATCAGGCGCCTGTGGCTCTCGCAGCGGTTCACCGCCCTGCTGGTGACCCACGACGTCGATGAGGCCCTGAGGCTGTCGGGCCGCGTCGTCGTCCTGTCCGAGCGGCCCGCGCACGTCGTCGAGGACATCACCGTGCCCCGAGGCGTCGGGCAGGACCCGGCGTCGTCGCGGTTCCAGGAGCTGCGCGGCAGGATCCTGCGCCTGCTGGGCCGGTGAGCGCGAGGGCCGCGGCACCTGGGACCGCCGCCTGTGCCGGTGCCGGTCGAGACGGGCCTCACATGTGACGTCATGCGTCACGCGTGTGCGTGCTCCTGCTGCGCTGCGCCTCTCCCCTAGGCTTGTCCCAGGAGCGATCCGCATGTGAGCCCCGTTCGGAGCCCGTCAGGTCGCCCGCGCTCGCGGGCACGGCCGACGGCAGTCCGTGAGTCTGTGCGTGAAGCCCGTCAGCCGCCGTCGTCCCCCGGGGACGTCATGGCGCAGGGCGAGTGTGGTGGGCGCGGTGCGGCAAGAGCGGAGGGCAAGCGGCTCTCCCCCACACTCCGCGAACAGGCCCCACCACGGGCCGGATACGGGAAGAACTTCATGACTGCCACCAGCACTGGCCCCTCTGCGTCCTCCGGCGGGACGGACGGTCCGCTCGGCCTTGACGACCTCTTCAACGCCGAGCTCGAGGCCCCCGCCGAGAAGGTCGCGACGCCCCGCACGGTCGAGGCGCCCCCAGCCGCCTCCCCCGACTTCTTCGCAACCCCTGCGACCTCGGACTCCCCGGAGGATCCGGAGGACGTCGAGCACGCCGAGGAGGCCGACGACGTCGACCGGGGCCGGCCCGAGGCCGACCCCGAGGACGAGGAGGACGACGACTCCGACGACGGCGACGAGAACACCGACGAGGACGACGTCGACGGCCACGCGCCCTTCATCGACGCCGGCCCCGAGGACGACGACCCCGTCGAGGACGCCGAGCAGGCCGAGGCGGCCGTCAAGGCCCCCGAGGAGGCCACCTTCGACGACCTCGGACTGCCGGCCGACCTGCTCAGGGCCGTGACCGACATGGGCTACACGACGCCCACCGACATCCAGCGCGAGGCCATCCCGGTTCTCATGTCCGGCCGCGACGTCGTCGGCGTCGCGCAGACCGGTACGGGCAAGACCGCGGCCTTCGGCCTGCCCCTGCTGGACGCCGTCGAGGCCCGCGAGCCCGTCGTCCAGGCCCTGGTCCTGGCGCCCACCCGCGAGCTGGCGCTTCAGAGCGCCGACGCCATCACCGACATGGCCCGCCGCTCGCGCGGCCTGGACGTCGTCGCCGTCTACGGCGGCGCCCCCTACGGACCGCAGATCGGCGCCCTCAGGGACGGCGCGCAGGTCGTCGTCGGCACCCCCGGCCGCATTATCGACCTCATCGACAAGGGCGCCCTCGTCCTGGACGACGTGAGGTACTTCGTGCTCGACGAGGCCGACGAGATGCTGCGCATGGGCTTCGCCGAGGACGTCGAGACCA
>ERZ773063.974-NODE-974-length-17756-cov-17.495339_pt1 | contig 17756 bp, 20 predicted proteins | sample MGYA00580625_ERZ773063 | MGnify/ENA primary metagenome ERZ773063 (study PRJEB29015, sample SAMEA2738022) | human oral metagenome | biome: human oral; feature: human-associated habitat; material: dental | place: China | collected 2042 ...
TCAACCAGCACAAACCCGAAACCGTCGGCCAAGCCAGCCGCATTTCCGGCGTAACGCCTGCCGCCGTCGCATTGCTGATGGTGCATTTAAAACGTGGGTTTAAGGGAGCGAAGTAGGCTAGCAAATAGGAAAAGGTCGTCTGAAAAATAAATCGTAAGTCGGAGGGTAACCGACTTACGATCATGTTATGTCTAATTATCCGATACAAACTCTGACCTATGACTGATAGTAGCAAAACGTAATAAAGACCGTCTAAAAACAAAACATAGTTTTTAAACGGTCTTTTGTTATTGGCAAGGGATATTCATACGGCTTTATACACATCTCTTCGGCATCATCTCACTCCACTCTATGTAGCCGTAGAGTCCCATTGCACATGTAATTAAACTTTTCATCTTTACCTCCAACTCTATTTTCAAAGAACATTTCAAAATATCAAATGAAATACCCATGTTATATTTTTTGAAAAATTCAAAAATTGGAAGAAATGCACACCAAAAAGATATTGTGTTCTTAAATTCTATGCGTAATCGTACTTTGGACAAAAATTAAATCGTGTTTTTTTATGTAAATATCAATAATAATATATTTAATTTAATTATGATTTATTGCGTTAATAGTTTCGTAGGTTGGATTCTTGAATCCGACATCTTGGACGGTTGTGTCGGATACAAGTATCCGACCTACGGCTTGCTCTCCAAAGAAGCCCAAGCCGTGTATGATGAAGGCCTGAAACTGTGGCAGGCCTTCTACCGGGCCGACATCGAACGCAAAATCCGCGACGAATACCTGCTCGACAAAAGCGGTGCGGGCTGGTATAAAATCCGCAACGCCCTGAAAAAGGCCGCTCCGCAAACCGACTTCTCCCCCTTCGAAACCACCTACGCCGCCCTCGCTGCCAAACTCGAACCACTGGTGTACGAATACGGCTTTTTGAAAGAATAGGCAGCCTGAAAAAAGCAGCCTGCCCCCCAAAAACAAGGAAACCCCATGATCCCCACACAACACACCGTACTCATCACCGGCGGCGCCACCGGCATCGGCTTTGCGCTGGCAAAAAAGTTCCATGCAGCGGGCAACCACGTGATTTTGGTCGGACGGCGCGAAGACGCGCTACGCCAAGCCGTAGAACAACTTTCAGGAGAACAGCTTTCAGGCAGCCTGCACGATAACGGCGCACGTTGCGGATATGCCGTCGCCGACGTTTCCCAAGCCGAAGACCGCGCACGGCTGGCGGCGCAGTTTCCCGAAACCAGTATCCTCATCAACAACGCCGGCATCCAGTTCACCAAACGGTTGGACGAGCAGACGGACGACGAAATCGTGCAGGAAATCGCCGTCAATCTCACCGCGCCCGTGCAGCTCACCCGCGCCTTCCTACCCATGCTGGCGGGCAAGCCGCAGGCCGCCGTTATCAACGTATCATCGGGCTTGGCGGTGGTGCCCAAGGAAACCTGCGCCGTTTACTGTGCCACCAAAGCCGCGCTACACAGCTTTTCGCAAGTGTTGCGCTGGCAATTGGAAAACAGCGGTATCCGCGTGTTCGAAATCCTGCCGCCCATGGTCGCCACGCCCATGTACAAAGGCAAGGGGCACGCGCACCTGAAAATTTCGCCCGACGAATTGGCAGACGAATTTTGGCGTGATTTTGAACGCAACCGCTTTGAAAGCATGATTGGCAAAACGAAGTGGCTCTATTGGATTAACCGCCTCTCCGCACGGCTGGGGCAGCGGATTATGCGGAAGGGTTTGTAATCATGAACGCTCCGTCTTCAGATTATCGTGCCGTATTGGATTTTTGGTTTCGCGAAACTGCGCCGCAGCAATGGTTTGCCCGATCCGATGCGTTCGACGGCATCATCCGCCAACGCTTTTTTGCCGTGTGGCAACGCGCCGCACAGGGCGAACTGGCCGACTGGCGCGGCAATATGCAGGGCAGCAGCCGTAGGTCGGATACTTGTATCCGACACAACTGTTACTCTACGATGTCGGATTCAAGAATCCGACCTACGGTGGTTTATTTCTTTTGAAAGAATAACGATACAAAACAGGAGGAAGAAAAATGGAAACCATAGAATTGCAAGATATCCCTAACGAGGTATTTTTAGAGGATATCCAAGAGCTCACGCAGGCATTTCCACTTGAATTTCCCCACTTATTCCAGCAAATCAAAGATTATTTAGGTATAGATCAGAAACATATCTATAATTACCGACTTTGTAGAAGATGAAAATCAAGAAGACTGTTTCTACGGTTATTTCTTTGATGCGTTAAACAGAAAAATTTACCATTATGCCTTTGAAGGTAAGAAAACCACATTTCGGGAAAATGATATCGCTGCCTTAACGATGCGGGATACTTTCAGCATCAAAGTGCTGCATCTTTTGGTATAAACGGGTAAACAGAAAAATTCCCACAGGCTGATTTTCAAAGTATTCTGTAAGTCGAATCAGCCCATACCCCCAACCCAAACTTTCCAACCCATGAAAAAAATAAAAATCTTACTGACTTTCTTTGTTGCAACCCTGCTTATTTTAGGCATTTTGTCCCAACTGTCCGTCTGGTACGACAACCGCACTGCCGAGCCGGCAAAGCGTCTGCTACAAAGTGAAGTGCCTCGCGGCGACAGCGAAGGAGCGGATGCGATGTGGTTGATGACTTACGATATTCCCGATGCCGCCGAACGCCGTCAAATCATGGCAAAGCTGGACAATAAAGTGCCGGAGGACGACAAGCTGCCTGAAAGCCTCCGCCACCGCAAACTGATTTCGAACGATGCCGTAGAAGGGCAAAGGCTCGACTGTATATCTAGAAACAATGATGGAGCTATCATTGCAGACTGCCTGCAAAACGTCCGCGCCCACGCCGATGCCTATCGTGCTGTTGTCGCGCAATATGCCAAACTTTTTGACAATGCCGACCGTTTGTCGCAATACAGCAACTTGGATGTGCGCGTCCTAAATATTTTGGATATCCTTCCAAAATACCAATATCTTGTTTACCAGACGACGCCTGCCGCCGTGGACTGGCTGGACGGCAAACCCGAAGCCGCATTTGCCCGAATCTGCCGCAACATCCGTACAGGCAAAACCTTACAGCAATCGCGTGGCGGACTCATTCCTGCCATGATTGGCGTCACCATGATCCAGAACAATACAAGACTCGCCGCCGCAATGCTTGCCGAACAACCGCAATGGGCAGGCAAGCTGCCTGAAAACTGTGCCGCCGCGTTCGAACCGACTGCCGACAACGCGGAAAACTACTGCCATATCATGCAGTTCGAGTATCACTATATGGATGCCCTCATCGCCAATCTTCCGACCCAACTGAGCCAAGAAATGCCTTCATGGCTCGTGCCCGTATTGTTCTCGCCTGAGCACTCGCGAACACTTGCCAGCAAACAGTTTGCTTTTGGCTGCGAGCCTCCGGCGAAGCAGGCCTTCGCGCAAGATCTGCCTGTATGGGCGCCGCAGGATGCCCAAATGCCGCAAACTTTCTGGCAGCAGTACGGCAGCCTTGCCTGTCTGCGTAACGCGCTGGGTTGCCGGTTTATTAACGGAGATTATGGCGGCGACGTCGATCCCTATGCCCGCCGTTTGCAAGACACGCAAATGCAGCAGCGTGCTTTCCAGGCCGCACTCGCCTTATACAGACTACCTGAAAACCAACGTACCGCCGAGCTGCTGAATGTCCTTTCTCGGTACGGCAGCCCATCCCGCGAGCTGCACTACGACCCCGAAGCGAAAGCCATCGTGTTTACCCCATATCAACACCATGTGCGGTTCATCCTGAATGTTCCGCTGGCATTGCCGCAGGGACAACAGAATGAAATGACGGATAAACTGCCAAAGTCGCAGCAGTAATGAAAGTACCTGTGAACGTTGAGATAGTGTGATGGCAAACAAAAGGTCGTCTGAAACCGAATATTAGGTTTCAGACGACCTTTTTTAATACCGACACATATTTATGTAGATTAAAATAGGACGTACCCATGCCATCATTCCCGCGCAGCGTCGTAGGTCGGATTCTTGAATCCGACATTTTGGACGATAGTGTCGGATACAAGTATCCGACCTACGGCTTGCGATCAAAATTAAATTTTAGGAATTATTATGAAATTAGCGGAGCTGGTTAATCATTACAGAGCTAAATTGGATATTCTTTCTGATGCAGCTTTGATTGGGGAAATACCGGAGAGAATTGATGAAATTCCTGATGAATTAAAGAAATTTTTAGTCGTAGGTCGGATTCTTGAATCCGACATCTTGGACGATAGTGTCGGATACAAGTATACGACCTACGGTTGAATGATTGCGGTCTGGATTCCCGCCTACGCGGGAATGACGGCATAGGTATTCTTATTTGAATTTATGATTAAACAAAGGGATGACATGGAAACTCAAACTTTAGAAAACCCCACTTTCGATACACAAGACGAATTCAACCGTAAGCCGATAGCCGAAAACATCATCAGGCTACTTACCTCGTCCATCCACCTTTCCCCCATGGTTATCGACGGCGGCTGGGGAACGGGCAAAACCAAATTTTGCCAAAAACTGATTCAGCTCATGCAGCAGCAACATCCCGATTATCAGCCCGTCTATATCGATGCCTTCCGTTCAGACCACAGCGGAGAGCCTCTGCTGGCATTGCTTGCCGAAATCATCAAAGCATGTACGCCTGAAGATACTGGCGAGCAGCCGTCTGAACAGCGCAAAAATATTACGAGGAAAGTCGCGAAAGCCGCAGGATTCGTGATGAAAACCGTTGCTAAGGCAGCGGTTGGTCATGTCCTAAAGCAAAATTTGGAAGATTTAGAGAAAGGAATGAGCCAAATTATAAATGATGAGGAAGAAGCAAAAAATGTGGCTGCAACTGTGGCTGATTCTGCTACCACACTTGCCAGTCATTCCATTGATGCGACTATTGATGCAACTATCGAAGCCTTGTTGAAAGAGCAAATTGAAGCGGAAAAAAATCTAGAAACGCTCAAAGCCTGCCTGAAAGAATTGGCAGCAGACAAACCGATTATCCTGTTTATCGACGAACTCGACCGCTGCCGCCCCGATTACGCCGTCGATATGCTGGAAGTCATCAAGCATGTCTTTGATGTCGAAAACGTCAAAGTCGTGCTGGTGACGAACACCAAGCAACTGCGCGCGGCGATTAATCATAGGTATGGGATGGAAGTGGATGCGCAAAAATATTTGGATAAGTTTTTGAAGTATAGCTTCGCTTTGCCGGATAAGGTTGTGGCTCGGATTGAGGAGGAGCGAGCTTTGGTCTCGATTGAATATTTTAAACAATTGATACAAAACAGCCGTATAGCTGATGAGCTAAAAGGTTTAACTGAACAACAGATAATCTTGAATTTCATCAGCGATATGATAGAACGGAACGGTTTATCGCTTAGAGAAACAGAACGATTAGTCCGATTTTTAGAGATATACCATTCTTTAAGTGGTGGACTGAATAATGCAATCTGGCAATATTTTTTGCTTCGCATTACAGGTGTATTTATCTTCTGCTTCTATCCGAGTTTAATGGACGATATTAATAAAAATCGTACTGATAGCAAAGATTTTGCTCGATTATTCAATATTAAATCTTTGCGTGAGATTCCGCAAAATAGTCCTGGTCGTCTTGCTACAAATACAGATGTAATTACCGTAATGTTAATGGACTACAGCACTACAGAGGATCCACATTTTAAAACTTACGAAATTTCTAACTGGCATAATTGGATGAATCAAGTTAATGAAAATTTTCTTGAAGGTTCAGAAATTTATCCTAAAAGCAAAGAAGGTGTTTTTTCTATCCTAAAAGTCACTTTCCAAGTCCTTAGCCTTGAGCAAACGCCAAGATAAAGAAAGGTCGTCTGAAAACCCAAAAACAAGTTTTCAGACGACCTTTCTTTATCCAATCTGGTGCCGGAGAAGGGAATCGAACCCCCGACCTTCGCGTTACGAATGCGCTGCTCTACCGACTGAGCTACACCGGCACGGTGTTCGTTATCATATACATAAACGGGATGTTCGGCAAGTTCGCATTTCCCGATAAGGTTGTTGCTCGGTGAAAATATATGCCGTATTTTCAGACGACCTTTTTTAAAAAGGCCGTATGGGAATAGTGTTTTGTTGTTTGACTTTTCCACCTTCCGCCCGCACGGAAAAGGCAATGGGTTGGGCAGGTTTATCCGGAATCGGCAAACTGTCAGCCTCCGTCCGAATATATAGTGGATTAACTTTAAATCAGGACAAGGCGACGAAGCCGCAGACAGTACGGCAAGGCGAGGCAACGACGTTCTGGTTTAAAGTTAATCCACTATAATCTTTAAAGGTTAACAAAAGCGTGGAGCAAAGGATATGGATGCTGGAGGGCGTGGCGGTAAACAAAAGGTCGTCTGAAACTGGAAATCTGGTTTCAGACGGCCTTTTTTCATATCGAGACATTAGGCAAAGCCAAACGCAGAGGAGATTTAATTAACAGCCGATAAGATGGCGTAAAGGCTTGGGGCATCTACGCATAATTCTTCTTTTTCCGAGCGGTAGCAGGTCCAGCTTTTGCCTTTGAATGTACGCTCGGAGGTGGTGTAAGTATTGTTATTCATCAGTTTGGTCGAATGAGTCCATTTGCCGCCTGTCGGGTTGGATTCTTTCGTTTTCATAAAGGCTTCATACGAAAAAACAATCGTTTTTCCATTTTTCAATTTGTACTCTTCCCCGTTCCCCGCGATATAGCCGCCGCGTTTTTCATCATAGACTTGTGCGCTTTCCCAAGCCAGGCTGCTGCAAGCCGTTGTTTGCGGTTGGCTGTTTGGGGCGGTCAAATCTTGGTATGTGCAAGTCAAATTGTCTGATGAATAGGTGTGGCTGGCATAGGCAGCCGTAGACAAAAACAGGATGGTAAAAAATATTCTTTTCATTTTGGCTTACCTTTTAAAAATCAAAACGATACGGAGTAAAACGACCTTATTCCACTTGAGGACGATGCGGCGCCCCGAATAGCAGAAACCGAGAAGACGGGTATTGTACTTCCATCCGCGGAACACGTCAGCAAACCTTATTCGATTATCACGTTTTCAGACGACCTTGCTGCGCAAAATACGCTACAATACGCCCTATTTCAAGTTTCTAAAATTAAAAGGAAAATTCAATGTTCAGCTTCTTCCGCCGCAAGAAAAAACAGGAAACGCCCGCTCAAGAAGAAACCCGCATTCAGGAAACCGCCGCCGAAGCTGTAGAGAACGCGGAAGCTGCCGTTTCGCAAACGCTTGAAACGGTTCAGGAAAACATCGGCGAAAAAGCGGAAGAGCTGACGGCGGCAGTTGAAACGGCGGTAGAAAGTACCAAAGAGCACGCCGAAGAAATCTGCGAGACTGTGGTTGAACATGTTTCCGAAACGGTCGAACACGTCCGCAAGGCGGTTGGCGAAACGTCGTCTGAAACGGTCGAACAGGTGGAAGAACGCGTGGAAGCCATCTGCGAAACCGTTGCCGAAAATGTTTCCGCAGCGGTAGAACACGTCCATGAAGCGGTCAGCGACGGGTCGTCTGAAACCGCAGAAACTGTCGAAACTTTAGAAATCCAAGCCGAAGCCGCGCCTGCAACATCCGAAGAACATTCCGTAAAAACCCCTGAAAATACAGCCGTCGCAACGTCGTCTGAAACCTCCGAACCGTCCGAAACCGAACCCAAACTCGGCTGGGCGGCGCGTTTGAAACAGGGTTTGACCAAATCGCGCGACAAAATGGCAAAATCGCTGGCGGGCGTGTTCGGCGGCGGGCAAATCGACGAAGACTTGTACGAAGAGCTGGAAACCGTGCTGATTACCAGCGACATGGGCATGGAAGCGACGGAATACCTGATGAAAGACGTGCGCAACCGCGTCAGCCTTAAGGGGCTGAAAGACGGCAACGAGTTGCGCGGCGCATTGAAAGAAGCCTTGTACGACCTGATTAAGCCGTTGGAAAAACCGCTGGTCTTGCCCGACACGAAAGAGCCGTTCGTCATCATGTTGGCGGGCATCAACGGCGCGGGTAAAACCACTTCCATCGGCAAACTCGCCAAATATTTCCAAGCTCAGGGCAAATCCGTGCTGCTTGCCGCAGGCGACACCTTCCGCGCCGCCGCCCGCGAGCAGCTTCAGGCATGGGGCGAACGCAATAACGTTACCGTCATTTCGCAAACCACGGGCGATTCCGCCGCCGTCTGCTTCGATGCCGTCCAAGCCGCCAAAGCGCGCGGCATCGACATCGTGCTGGCCGACACCGCCGGCCGCCTGCCCACGCAGCTTCATTTGATGGAAGAAATCAAAAAAGTGAAGCGCGTGTTGCAAAAAGCGATGCCCGACGCGCCGCACGAAATCATCGTCGTCCTCGATGCCAATATCGGGCAAAACGCCGTCAACCAAGTCAAAGCCTTTGACGATGCGCTGGGGCTGACAGGGCTGATTGTGACCAAACTCGACGGTACGGCAAAAGGCGGCATCCTCGCCGCACTTGCCTCCGACCGTCCCGTCCCCGTCCGCTATATCGGCGTGGGCGAAGGCATAGACGATTTGCGCCCGTTTGACGCGCGCGCGTTTGTGGACGCGTTGTTGGACTAAGCCAAATCGGGCAACAGTCCGATAACGAAAAATCCCGATACGGCAAAATGCCTGCGTATGCGTTTTTATAGTGGATTAACTTTAAACCAGTACGGCGTTGCCTCGCCTTGTCGTACTATCTGTACTGTCTGCGGCTTCGTCGTCTTGTCCTGATTTAAATTTAATCCACTATATTCGACACAGCCATTTTGCCGAACCATGAAAAAGGTCGTCTGAAACCGACAACAGGTTTCAGACGACCTTTGTTTGATGTGGCGGACGAAATAGCGCTGCCGTCAATTGGTGCAACGCCTATCCCTGCCGAAAAAGGCGAAAACCGTTTGAAAGCAACCCTTACGGAGACAAGTAGCTTTACAAACGGTTTTCAGGTCGGCCTAGCGACCCACCAACAGTTATTATACCAACATCATGCTTTTTTGACAAACTCTGATTTCAAATTCATCGCGCTGCCGTCGATTTTGCAACCGATATTGTGGTCGCCTTCTTGCAGGCGTATGCCTTTTACCTTGGTTCCTTGCTTGATGACCATGGAGCTGCCTTTGACTTTGAGGTCTTTAATCAGGACAACGGTGTCGCCGTCTTGCAACACGGCGCCGTTGGCATCTTTGACGCTCAGGGTTTCTTCGGCGGCTTCGCCGTCGTTTTCCGTCCATTCAAACGCGCATTCGGGACAGATGTATTGGCTGCCGTCTTCGTAGGTGTATTCGGATTGGCATTGCGGGCAAGGTGGGAGGGACATGGTGGGGATTCCTTTGGTTGAGAAGCGGGGAATTATAGTGGATTAAAATAAAAATGAGACAAGGCGTCAACGCCCGCCGTGTACGGGTAGTACATAAGGGCGTTGGCAACGCCGTATCATTGCAATTTTAATCCACTATATAAGGGAAAGGAGGCAAGGATACGACGGCTTTGTGCTGATGCTTCAATACAAAACGACCTGTCTTGCAACAGGTCGTCTGAAAACACGGATGCGGCTTAGAGGGACAGCGAAGCTGCCTGAATCAGACCGCGTGCTTTGGCTTCGGCTTCGGCGGCACGCTCTTGTGAGGTGAACGGACCCATTTTGACGACGTATTCGTAGTCGCGTTTCTCCATGGAAACTTTCGGATTCATTTTGCCGTAAGAAAGGTTTACCGCAGCTTGGTTCATATAGGCTTGCGCTTCGCGCTCGGTACCGAAGGATTTCAAATCGACGAAAATATCTTTGCCATCATAAACTTGGGTGCTTTGACCCGGTACGATTTGTTCGACTTTGACATGTGCCGTGCCTTGGTTGATGAAACCCAATTGCTGGGCGGCGGCTTTGGACACGTCGATCACGCGGTTGCCGTGGAAAGGACCGCGGTCGTTGACGCGGACAATGACGCTTTTACCGTTTTTGGTGTTGGTCACACGGGCGTAGCTGGGAATGGGGAGGGTTTTGTGGGCGGCGGTCAGGGCGTTCATGTTGTAACGCTCGCCGCTGGAAGTTTTACGGCCGTGGAACTGGTTACCGTACCATGAGGCGTTGCCGGTTTGGACGAAGGAGGATACTTTGGTCATCGGCGTGTAGCGTTTGCCGGCGACTTTGTAGCTGCGGTTGGCGGAGGAATGCAGCTTCTCGGCGCGGACGATGGAGTCGGCTGAGGCGGAATGAATGGAAAGGATGCTGATTGCAACGGCAGTCAGGGTGGAGAAAAGGGCGGTTTTAGATAAAGTCAAAACGTAGTCCGTTCTTGAGTTGATAACGCAGTGGGATGGCTCCCAGGCGGTTTCAGACGACGTATCGGCGGTTTGACAAAAACCAAGCTGTTTTCGGACAGTATGGCCTTGGTTTTTGTCAAACGGCTCAGGGAGATTCCCCAGCGGATGTTATACACCGCCTGCGTAACCGTTTTGCCGCCATGCTTCAAACAGAATCACGGCGACGGTGTTGGAAAGATTCATGCTCCGGCTGCCGGGCTTCATGGGCAGGCGCAGCTTTTGCCCTTGGGGCAGGGTGTCGAGGATTTCGGCGGGCAGGCCGCGTGTCTCGGGACCGAACAAAAAGACATCGCCCTCAACAAAAGAAACTTCGTCGGGACGGGTTTTGCCTTTGGTGGTCAGCGCGAAAATGTGGCGGCCTTCCAAGGCTTTGAGACAATCTTCGAAATTCTCGTGTACCGTCAGTTTTGCAAACTCGTGATAATCCAAACCTGCGCGTTTCATTTTTGCCGAATCCAGCGGAAAACCGAGCGGCTTGACCAGATGCAAATCGGCTCCGGTGTTGGCGCACAATCGGATGATATTGCCCGTATTGGGCGGGATTTCGGGTTGGTACAAAACTATGGTAAACATATAAATCAATCACTTATAGAGTGGCATAATGCCGAAATGTTCCATGGGTGTCAAAAATTTTAGCTATTTTTTCATTGGCGGACGCGCCAAACTCCAGCAAAAAATCTTGCCTGCGCCTGATTTTTTCAGCGTCCGCGCCAATTCGTTCAGCGTCGAGCCGGTGGTGAACACATCGTCGATTAACAAAATATTACAGTTTTTCGGGATATGACCATTGATTTCAAAAGCATTTTTTATATTGCGAACCCTGTCTGCACTTTTCAGCGTACTTTGCGGCTCGCGATGTCGTCTGAAAACCGTCTGCCTCGGCAGCAGCGTCCAGCCGTAATGTTCGGACAGAATATCCGCCAATTCCTCGCTTTGGTTGAAGCCGCGGTGCAGCCGCCTTTCTTTACTCAACGGCACGGGCAGCACAAAATCGAAATGCTCCGTTTCCAGCCAGTCGGGCGCATGGCGGCGCATCAGTTCCGCCAGCGGACGGCTCATGCCGAGGTCTGCCAAATGCTTCAACGCGCGTATCATACTGCTGACGGGCGGCTCATAATACAGCGAAGCCCACATCCGCTCAAATGCCGGCGGCTTCTTCTGACAGCCGCCGCACACCGCCCCGCCCTGTATAGTGCGGAAACACAAGGGGCAACTGTTTGCCGCGTCCGTAAAAAATTCTTCCAAGTCCGCCGCGCAGCCGCCACAAAAACCGCCATACGGCCGGGTTTCGCACGCTGAAACCAAGGCGTGGCATAATACGCAACGGCTTTTGTGCCACCATCCCGCATTGTGCCACCAAGAAAACACATCCATAGAGAAAACAGCCATGCCGCACTCCGCCAAAAAAGTTTATCTGATACACGGCTGGGCAGCGAACCGCCACGTCTTCGACGACCTCATCCCGCGCCTGAGTGCCGACTGGCAAATCCGCGCGCTCGATTTGCCCGGACACGGCGACGCGCCCTTTACCGAACCTTTCAACATCGCCGCGATTGCCGAAGCCTTCGCCGAAGAAATCGACGCGCCCGCCCACATCCTCGGCTGGTCGCTCGGCGGCTTGGTCGCGCTCCATCTCGCCGCACGCCGTCCCGACAAAGTCCGCTCGCTCTGCCTGACCGCAAGTTTCGCCCGCCTGACCGCCGACGCGGACTACCCCGAAGGGCTGTCCAATCCCGCTTTGGGCAAGATGGTCGGCGCGTTCCGGCAGGATTATGCCAAACATATCAAACAGTTTCTACAATTACAGTTGCTGCACACACCAAACGCCGCCGAAATCATCGGCAACATCCTGCCCGACCTCTCCCGCCACGGCGCACCGCCCGCCCTGCAAGCCGCGCTGGACGCCGTCAACCAAGCCGATGCCCGCCCCCTGCTTTCAAGCATCCAAGCCCCGTCGCTTTTAGTGTTTGGGCAAAAAGACGCCATCACCCCGCCGCGCATGGGCGAATACCTCAACCGCCACCTGGCGGACAGCGAATTGGTATTGATGGAAAAAGCGGCACACGCCCCGTTTTTAAGCCACGCCGACGAATTTGCCGAACGCTACCGCAGCTTTGTCGAGAAGGTCGTCTGAAAACCTTGTGCCGTTGTTGCCGTTCAGGCGTGAATCCAAAACTTAAAGAATGACGAGGCTTCAGAGTGTGAAATCCGTCGGCAGGAACGATGCCTCGCTGCCGCAACGCCAGCCTTGTCCCTTCCCCCGTCTGCGGGGGAAGGTTAGGATGGGGGTGGTTCTCAGATGTACGGAATAAAATAGAGTCGCCCTCTCCCGTAGGAAAGAAGAGGAAGCCGGTAACCGAACGCAGCGGTTACTGTTTTTTAATATAGTCGATTGAAAGTATAGTGGATTAACTTTAAATCAGGACAAGGCGACGAAGCCGCAGACAGTACAGATAGTACGGCAAGGCGAGGCAACGCCGTACTGGTTTAAAGTTAATCCACTATAAAAGAAATCCATGCCACCATTCTTTTACACCCTAAATGGCGGCACACCCCCTTCAAAAAGAAAAAAAAGGTCGTCTGAAACATGAACCCCCAAGACAAACGCTGGCAAATCCACCGCCATCTCGCCCAAGACACCGACGAGCGGCTGCAAATCGTCCGCAACGCGCCCAAACGCATCCTGCTGGTCGGTGCGGACGCAGACATCAGCCGCAGCCTCCTTGCCGCGCGCTATCCGAATGCAGTATTCGAAGAATACGACCCGCGCGCCGATTTCCTCCAAACCGCCGCAGCCGCGCGCAAAAGCGGTTTTTGGCAAAAACTCACCGGCAAAACCGTCCCGCAACACTGCCAAGCCCTGACCGCCCCGCTGCCCGAAGCCTCCGCCGATATGTTGTGGGCGAACCTCAGCCTGCCCCGCGCGAACGAAATCCTGCCCGTCCTGAAAAATTGGGCAAACGCTTTGAAAACAGACGGTTTATTATTCTTCACCCATTTCGGCCGCGACAGCCTGACCGAGCTGACAGGTCGTCTGAAAAGCGCAGGGATAGCCTGTGAAACGCCGACCTTAATCGATATGCACGACCTCGGCGACATGCTTGCCGACAACGGTTTCTACGACCCCGTTACCGATACAGCCAAGCTCGAATTGAGCTACCGCAAGGCGGCAACGTTCCGGCAGGACATGGAAACCTTGGGCTTGTGGCACGCCTTGAAATTCAGCGATGCCCAAGCGGCTGAAGCGTTTGTGGATAAGATTTTCGAAACCGAAGGCGGTCTGACCGTCACGCTCGAAACCGTGTACGGTCATGCCGTGAAGAAACTGACGCTGCCCGAGGGGGAAAATGTGGTGCGGTTTTATCCGAAAGGCTGAACGGTTTGTCGGAACGAATGAAAGGTCGTCTGAAAACGTTTTATAGTGGATTAACTTTAAACCATTACGGCGTTGCCTCGCCTTAGCTCAAAGAGAACGATTCTCTAAGGTGCTGAAGCACCAAGTGAATCGGTTCCGTACTATCTGTACTGTCTGCGGCTTCGTCGCCTTGTCCTGATTTAAATTTAATCCACTATAACAAATAGCGTTAAAACGTTTTCAGACGACCTTTTTACGCTGTAGCAATCTTATTGCCTCTCCATTTCCGTCCAACACTCGATCGGACAGATGGCTCAATTCGACTCAGGCGTTCTGCTTCAATCCACGCTAACGCTGACAAAAGAGGTCGTCTGAAACCCAAAATCCGGTTTCAGACGACCTTTTTCAAACCCGTATCCGTCAATAAAGTTCTAACGGCACGTCCAGCAATGCCTGCGCGTTTTCAATCTGCGCGGCGCAGGCGTAAACCTGCGGCAGGACGTGGGCGCAATAGACGCGGGCGTTGTGTTGCTGCGCGGCGTAGAAACTGCCGCCGAAGCCGTCGGCGTCTTCCGTTTGGGCAGCTTCGGCGGCAAGGTAGGCGCGGGCGAGTCCGATGGAGCCGAGCGTCAGCCCCATTTGTTGCAGGTAGGCGTTGGACGCGGCGGCGGCAAGGGCGGGACGGTCGGCGTATCCGACCATGCGGGCGATGCTTTGTTCCGCCGTTTCAATGGCTTGCGCCAGTTGCTGCGCGGCGGCGGGTTCGGCGGCGGCGAGTTTGTCCGCCAGCTCTTTGCCTTCGGCGAGCAGCTTCAAGGGCAGCGCGCCGTTTTTGCCGGTGGTTTTGCGCCCTGCCAAATCGGCGGCCTGTATGCCGTTGGTGCCTTCGTAAATCGGCGTAATCCGCACGTCGCGCAGGTATTGCGCCACGCCGCTTTCTTCAACGTAACCCGCGCCGCCGTAAATCTGGACGGCGAGGTTGGTCAGGACGACGCCGTTGTCGGTCGGCCAGGCTTTGACGATGGGAATCAGGAAATCCAGTTCGCGCTCCGCTTCTTTGCGCAATACGTTGTCGGGGCAGGCGGCGGCAAAATCGGTCAGGGCGGCAGCGCGCAGATACAGGGCGCGTTGGGCGGCGAGCGTTGCCTTTTGTATCAACAACATACGACGCACGTCGGGATGGTGGATAATCGCCACGTCGTCTGAACCGTCCGCCTCGTCGCGTCCCTGCACGCGCTCTTTCGCATAGGCGAGCGCGTTTTGGTAGGCGCGTTCGGCAACGGCGTGGCCTTCGATGCCGACGTTCAGCCGCGCGGTTTTCATCATGGTAAACATATACGCCAAACCCTTGCCCGCCCTGCCGACCAGATAGCCTTCGGCATTGTCGAACTCCATCGTGCAGGTCGGGCTGGCGTGTATGCCGAGCTTGTGTTCGATGCCGATGGCGCGCACGCCGTTGCGTCCACCCAAGCTGCCGTCCGCGTTCACCAAATATTTCGGCACGATAAACATCGACACGCCCTGCACGCCCGGCGCGGCATCGGGCAGGCGCGCGAGCACCAGATGGACGATGTTTTCCGTCATTTCCTGATCGCCCCAAGTGATGAAGATTTTCTGACCGCTGAGGGCATACGCGCCGTTTTCCTTCGGCACGGCGCGGGTGGCGATATGGTTTAAATCCGAACCCGCCTGCGGTTCGCTCAAATTCATCGTTCCCGCCCATTCGCCGCTGCACATTTTCGGCAGGTAGGTCTGTTTCTGCTCCTCGCTGCCGTGTTTGAACAGCGCATCCACCGCCCCCAGCGTCAGCATCGGCATCAGCGACAGGGCGAGGTTGGCGGCACACCACATCTCTTCACACGCCGCCGACACGACCGCCGGCAGCCCCTGTCCGCCAAACTCCGCCGGCGCGCGCAAACCCGCCCAGCCCGCTTCGCAGAAATCATCATAGGCACGCGCCAAATCGGGATGGGTGGTAATCAGGTCGTCTGAAAAACCCGCGCCGTAGAGGTCGCCGGTACGGTTGGTGTCCGCCCATTGCTCCGAGGCAAACCGCGCCGCCTCGTCCAGCACCGCATCCACCGTTTCCGCATCCAAACTTTCCGCATGGGGCAGTTGCAGGACTTCGTCCAACCTGCCGTGCACGCGGATGCCGAAACGCAATTCGTTTACAGGGGCCGTGTAGCTCATGGAATCTCTCCGAAGTGAATGATTTGAAATGGATTTGGGATAAATTGGTATAGTTATACTAATCCTAAACCACAGGTTTGCAAAGCGCAGGTTTTCAGACGACCTTGGGCAAAATATAGTGGATTAAATTTAAATCAGGACAAGGCGACGAAGCCGCAGACAGTACAGATAGTACGGCAAGGCGAGGCAACGCCGTACTGGTTTAAAGTTAATCCACTATACAAGGCTATCCTTTTATTTTTAAAAAAATTATTTCAAATCAGGCAGCATGGGCGGAGCGCAGCAGGTTTGAGCGCGGTCAAAGTCGTCAAAGGTCGTCTGAAAAAGATTTTGAACTTTTCAGACGACCTTTTTAAGAAAACAAATTTTCCGGGAATCAGCCCTTCAACCAACTTTATCAGGGTATTGATTCTTAAGCCAACCGATGACAAGTTATCGTTTCTTCAAAACAATTGGCGGGACTTCTTCCATTTATCGTAATACATAAAACCCATTTGATCGATTTTCCATTCCCCGCCTTCCAAAACCAGCGTATAGGTTTTCTTTTCCCCACTATCATCCAACACATCTATTTCATATTTTTTATCACTGATTTTCCGTTCGGCTGTAATGGTTTGGTTATATTCTGGAGGCATTTGAAAATCAGGAGCTTCTTGTCTAGCTCGCTTTAAAGATAAAGCTTTTTTAGATAAAAATTGGTGGTGTATTTTTTTGATTTCATCAGACATTTTTTTACTGTTTTCATCTTCATCAATTTCAAAAAAAGTACCTTTATCCAAACTTTTTTGAGTAAGCCCTCCCCAATACAATTCATAATCTTTCATTTGTTGAATGAACTCAGCTAATGTTTCATGCGCGGTTTTCATATTACGAATTTCCTTTGAAGTGTTCTAAATTGCATTTTACTCATTCTCTATAAAAAGGTCGTCTGAAACGTTTATCCGTGTTTCAGACGACCTTTCACTTTCAGGATTTAAAAAAACGGATTGTGCCGTTTTTCATGCCCAATGTCGGTCATTCTGCCGTGTCCCGCGATGACGCGTGTGTCTTCGGGCAGGGCGAACAGTTTGGTGCGGATATTATGGATGAGGTCGGCGTGGTTGCCGCGCGGGAAGTCGGTTCTGCCTATGGTTTCGTAAAACAATACGTCGCCGGCGATGAGCAGCCCTGCTTCGGCGCAGTAGAAAACGACGTGGCCGGGCGTGTGGCCGGGGATGTGCAGGACTTGGAAGGCGTGGCTGCCGACCTTGAGCGTTTCGCCTTCGGTCAGCCAGCGGGTCGGCTCGAACGCGGGAGAAACGGGAAAGCCGTATTGGGCGGTCGTTTCGGGCAGGGCTTGCAGCAGGAAACCGTCGTCTGCATGAGGGCCGATGACGGGGACGGGGCGGTGTTCCCGCAATTCCACCACGCCGCCGGCATGGTCGAGGTGTCCGTGGGTCAGCCAAATGGCGGTCAGGGTGAGGTTTTTCGCGTCCAACTCTTGCAGCAGGTAGGGAACGTCGCCGCCGACATCAGTCAGGACGGCTTCGCGGGTTTCGTCATCCCACAAGAGGGTGCAGTTTTGGCGGAAGGGGGTAACGGCAATGATTTCGGCTTGAAGTGCCATGAGGCGGGATTCCTTGGGTAGTGGTTGGAAGGGAGCTTGAACTTCGTTGAAACGATGTTTTCAGACGACCTTCGGTCTGTTTATGCGGTATCATTATTATATTTGAAATAATCACTCACATTATTGGAACGTTTATGAGAACTTCAATGCAGGGCATGATACCGATTTTTGCCGCTTTTTTCATCCAAACGGCGCTCGGCGCGGATTTGATGCTGGCGCAGGAATACAAAGACCAAGACATTGCAGGCTGGGCGA
>ERZ773063.975-NODE-975-length-17739-cov-7.687627_pt1 | contig 17739 bp, 16 predicted proteins | sample MGYA00580625_ERZ773063 | MGnify/ENA primary metagenome ERZ773063 (study PRJEB29015, sample SAMEA2738022) | human oral metagenome | biome: human oral; feature: human-associated habitat; material: dental | place: China | collected 2042 ...
GGATATAGACCAGCTCGATTGGGTCATCGATATCCAGAGGGATGGAGACGATATTGTCGCCGTTGAGGTTGCTGTTGAGAATACCGGTCGCAATCGTGTAGCCGTCCAGACCGATCAAAAGATTAAAGAGGGTCGCACGGTCGCTGACTACGATAGATTTTTTATGGTGCTCCTGAGAGAGAATTTCCTCAGAAAAGTAGAAGGAGTTGTGAGTCCCTTGGTCATAGCTGAGATAAGGGAAATCTTCCAAGTCCGACAGTTGTACCAGCTTTTTCTTGGCCAACGGATTGGACTTGCTGACAAAAATATGGGGCTGTGCTGTGAAGAGATGAGTGGCAATCAGATGGCTGTCATCCAGCATTTTAGAGAGGACATCACGGTTGTAGCTGTTGAGGAAGAGGACACCGATCTCGCTGCGGAAGTTCTTCACGTCATCAATGATTTCCCAAGTCCGAGTTTCCCGCAGAAAGAGCTCGTATTTCTCCATGTCGCTTTTTTTTAGCAGGGAAACAAAGGCATTGACTACAAAGGCATAGTGCTGGGCAGAGACGCTAAAAAGCTCGCGGTGGGCGACAGGATTTTTGTATCGCTCTTCTAAAAGCTGAGTCTGCTCCACCACTTGGCGGGCATAGGAAAGAAACTCCATGCCGTCCTTGGTCAAGGTAATTCCTTTGGGATTGCGAATGAAAATCTCAATGCCCATTTCATTTTCCAAATCCCGCACAGCGTTGGACAAGCTAGGCTGGGTGATAAAAAGTTGCTTGGCAGCCTCGTTCATGCTACCTGTCTCGACGATTTTGATAATATAGTGTAATTGTTGAATTCTCATAGGTCTATTTTATCACAAACTGGGGATTTTTTCCTAATAAATCAGAAGTTTAGAAAATGTTTGCTTGCTAAAGTTTCCTATGCTAAAATGAAGGAAATAAGGAGGGCGATATGGCCAAAGATGATGACTATAAAAATCGTTCGGTAGGACTACCCATCACTATTTTTATAGTATTTTTGACAATTTGCTTAATGATTCCACTTGGGAAGGTGATGACCATGTGGGGGCTTAAATCTGCTTATGAGGGACTTGAGCGAAGCAGCATGTCTTCATCTGTTCGTCAAAAGTCACCAGAGGAGCTTAAGCTAGAAGAGGAAGTTTTAGAGAGAGGAAACCATCGTTTTACATGGACAACTGATGACATTATTAATCTGCAAATTAAGGATACCGCTGCTGGTCAAAACGGAGCTTCTCTGGATCAAATCCTTGAAAAGCATGGCAAGGCTTCAAGCTTTTTTTATACTGAGAGCAATGGGAATATTGAATTAAGCTATGTCAGTGAGAGTATTCAAGGCCGTCATAGTAGTTTAAGGTTGACATTTGAAAAAGATGGAGCAGGCTATCATCTCATTGGGAAGAGAGCGAATATTTTCGATGAGGCCTATCCAACTTTGTCTCAGGGAGATAGTCCCCATCTCTGGACCAAGGATGAAATTGCTGGTTTACAAGTTCGTGACGAGAGCACAGGCAATCCTGGCATGTCCTACGAAGAAATCATTCAATTATTTGGCCTACCTAGAGAATCAGAAATTTTTATTTCGCGCTTGGACGCGGCAGATAGCCAGCAGATTGGCTTGGAACTCCAATACTTAACTTCAGATGAAAGATATAATAATGAATGGGTTCATTTAATCTTTCATCGTCAAGAAGATGGCGTCTTTCGGTTGACGACAGTTACTAGTCATATCGATAGAAGAGAAAGATAGGCGGTTTTATGCTCTCCTTTGGCAGCCAAAGCAAGCAGAAAAGACGGGGAATTGTGCTTTCTTCTGTATAAACAGACTGAAGTACATTTTGCAATCTTGATCTATTCATGATATGATGAATTTTTAGACTGATAAGGAGCGGTGATGAAGAGACAAGAAGATTCGTTTGAAGATATTGCTTTTGAGTTAGAAAAGCAAACCTATAAATCCAAGTTTTTGCCATTCATGGTAGTAGCTATTGTTGTATTTTCTGTCATTGGAACAGTTTTTTTGACGCTTTCTCTGTCAGGAAAAAGCAAAGCCAATCAGACGCCAACTCCGTCTAGCCAGATTAGTTCGTCATCAAATAGTTTGGAAGATGAGAAAGCTGAAGCAGAACAATTCGCTAAAAGTCTTATCGTTTCTCCAGAAAAAAGCGGTCCCTTTCTTTGGACAGTTGAAAAGGCAGTCGCGCTTCCCATGAACAAATACAAGGGCGGAGCCGTCTTGGAAGATGTTTTAAAGGAATTTGGGAAACCAGTTCAAGGTGGGGCCTGGATTGATTTTTTGCCAAATCATAAAGTTCAAAAACATATTCGCCTTATCTGGAAATCGAAAAATGGTAGTATGGGCTATGTATCTTTAACCTTTGCTCAATTTGATGGTGTCTATAAGCTCATTTCAAAATACCATTTTAGCCTTTCAAGTGATAAAATTCAGGTAGATAACAATCCTAAAAGATCCTTTTTATGGACGCAAGCATACATCGATAGTCTTGTTATTGGTGCTAGAGAAGGAACAGCTAAAGGTACACCATATGATGAGATTGTTTTAAAAGTCGGCTTACCTCTATATCAGACGATTTCTGGAGACGACAATCAGCTGAAGATGCGGGTTGATTATGTTAATCCAGATTCTTGGCAAAATCCAGAACAATTGAAAAGAGTTCATTTAGAATTCTACAAGCAAGGAGATGGTAGATGGCGTTTGGTGTCTAAAGAAAGTGAGTAAACTAAATCGATAAGAAAGAGGAGGAAAATGAGGAGAAGTAGCAAGAAAAAACGTGATCTTCATTCGTTTAGAGAGATCAAAAGAGACCTCTATCGTCAACAAAAGCTAAAACGAGAAGAGCTCAGAATGATGACGATGAAGGAGGAGAAAAAAAGAATTAGCTTGGCTTTTACCCTTCTTTGTTTGGCAATCTCTTTTGCTTTGTTCTTTGGCTTCTATTATTTATCGCAACAGGTTCCTAATAAAGCTGAATTGAAGTACAAATATGACGATAGGACCTCATCAGTTAGTGGAGACAGCTCGGCTAGTCAGCAAAATGATGATGAATCAAAATTGACCCAAGAACAAAAGGAACTGAAAAAGAAAATTGTTGAGGAAGATGAAGATAAGTTTGCTTTTAATTGGACGTTAGACAATTTTGTAGAGCTAAAGCGAGTTAAGGGAGGATGGGGCAATCATCCAACTTTAGAAGAAGTCATTGCGAAATACGGTAAGGCTTCAGATGTGAGTTTTGCTAAAAAAGAAGTGACACTGACTTATAAGACAAGAATTATAGATGTTCCGAGATATGGCGCGTCGGGACATCCTCAGGAAATCAGTTTGAGCTTTTATGACCCTGATTCAAATGGGAAGACCTACTATTTGATAAATAAAAGTGCAGTATATTTAGATGACAGTAGATATCTTCCAGCGACAAAAGATGAATTTGTCTTTAAGTGGAAATCAGAAGATATGGATACATTAAAAATAGGTGATTGGCGGTATGGCAAAGGCGGGATGACTTACCAAGAGGTTGTTGAGCGTTTTGGACTTCCTTCAGAACTTAATATTTATGGAAGTGGGATGAGCGATAGCCCCTTATCACTACGGGCCAATTATAGAAACTTTCGAAATATAGAACGAAAATATGATTCAGTAACCTTGATTTTCAAGCGGCAGGAAGATGGCAGTTTTTATCTGGCAAATGCAAATAGTGAATTTGACAAGAGCTGGTAAGACTGTGATTACTTAGAGAACATTTGAAAATTCTAATATTTTTTATGCCTTGACATTCCTTATCTCTAACGATATAATGTTTACAATTTAACCTTTAATCAAGTCCAGTGAGGCTGCAAGGTAGGAAAAACGGTATAAGGGGCAATTTGACTGCCTCGTTTTTTGCAAAACCTTGCTGCGGCGAGGTTTTTTCTTGTAGAAAGTGAGGTTGTCATGGTTAGTGACAGTTGTAAAAAGAGATTTGGCAAGATTATGCTGGAGCAAATGGAGCTGCTGGAGCAGGTAGAAATTGCGCCTCAGATTTTTTCGATGCGCCTGAGAGGCCAGATGGTGAGCCAGATGCAGGTCGGGCAATTCCTGCATATCCGAGTGCCAGATGATAGCAAGCTGCTGCGACGTCCGATTTCTATATCGGAGATTGATCGGGAGAAAAATATCTGCCGGATTATCTATCGGGTCGAAGGTGGCGGAACGGCCATTTTCTCTCAGCTTCCTGTCGGTAGCTATCTTGATGTCATGGGACCTCAGGGAAATGGCTTTGATTTGTCTCCGGTAGAAAAGGGCGGCAAGGTCTTGATTATTGGTGGTGGTATCGGTGTGCCTCCTCTCTTGCAAACAGCCAAAGAACTGTATGCCAAGGGTGCCCAGGTTACAGCAGTATTAGGCTTTGCCAATCAATCTGCGGTTATTTTGGAAGGAGAATTTCGTGAGTGTAGCCAGTTGTTTATCACTACAGATGATGGGACTTATGGTCAAAAAGGCTATGTATCAACCATTGTTGACGAGCTGACAGAAGAGTTTGCGGCGGTCTATTCTTGTGGCGCGCCCGGTATGCTCCAGTATGTGGATCGGAAATTTCATGATCATCCCCATGCCTATCTATCGATGGAGTCTCGGATGGCTTGTGGCATGGGAGCCTGCTATGCCTGCGTCGTTCATGTAGCAGGTCAGGATGAAGCTGTCAATAAGCGGGTTTGCGAAGACGGTCCAGTTTTTGAGACTGGGACTATCGTGCTTTAGGAGGATAAGGAAATGACTGAAAATCGTTTGAAAATTTCTCTGCCAGGCTTAGAGCTGAAAAATCCAATCATTCCAGCTTCAGGTTGTTTTGGCTTCGGTCAAGAGTATGCCAAATACTATGACTTGGATCTACTGGGCTCTATCATGATCAAGGCGACGACGCAAGATCCTCGCTTTGGCAATCCAACGCCCCGTGTGGCTGAGACGCCAGCTGGCATGCTCAATGCTATCGGCCTCCAAAATCCAGGTGTCGATGCCGTTTTGGCTGAAAAACTTCCTTGGCTGGCTCAGCACTATCCAGACTTGCCGATTATTGCCAATGTGGCTGGTTTTTCCAATGAAGAATATGCTTATGTATCTGGAAAAATCTCTCAAGCTCCCAATGTCAAGGCGATTGAGCTCAATATTTCCTGCCCCAATGTGGACCATGGCAATGCGGGGCTTTTAATCGGACAAGTCCCTGAGCTAGCCTATGAAGCGGTAAAAGCAGCAGTTGCTGCCTCCCAAGTCCCAGTCTACGTTAAATTAACCCCCAGCGTAGCAGACATTACCCAAGTGGCCAAGGCGGCTGAAGATGCGGGTGCGAGCGGACTGACCATGATCAATACCTTGGTGGGAATGCGTTTCGACTTGAAAACGAAGCGGCCAATCATTGCCAATGGAACGGGAGGCATGTCTGGTCCAGCTGTCTTTCCCGTGGCGCTCAAGCTGATTCGTCAGGTCGCTCAGTTTACCAAACTACCAATCATTGGCATGGGAGGAGTTGACTCGGCAGAGGCAGCGCTGGAGATGTTTATCGCTGGTGCATCAGCTATCGGTGTCGGAACGGCGAATTTTACCGACCCTTATGCCTGCCCCAACATTATAGAAAACTTGCCGCAAGTCATGGATAAATACGGCATTGAAAGCTTAGAAAGCTTGAGAAAAGAAATCAGAGAAAGTTTACTTTAAGCCTTAGCACGTGTCCTAAGTTTTGAGAATTGAATATTAAACACAAGAGAACGTGAAATATAGTTCTCTTTTTGCTTTCCATCAATACTTAAGGAGGAATTTATTAATGAAATCAAAACAAACGAAATTGAACGATTAGACAAAATTGCCTCAGTGCTTGAAGATTATCAGTGTAATAGTCCCGTTGCTATTAAGGTTGCTAAAATTGTTTTTGAGGGGATTATCTGTTTGTCCTACACTTAATGTTAGAGAAATTGAAAAGCAGGCGGTCAAGATTCCAATCGATCATAAAGGATTGAAAGAAAAATTTGCTAATATCGTTAGTTAAAGACTTTATTCAATTTAGAGACTTGATAAAAATACTCATGCAAGGATACGAATCCCAACTCCTAAAAAGGAAAGAGAAGAGGATTTTGGGGCATTGTTTTAAAATATTCATCAGTAAAAATGATTTCTTCGGAGGTATCACTTTTTGTGAGAACTGTAATATCTTTTAAATCAAGATTAAGAAGTTTACAAGCTGTTTGATAATCATTATAATTCCAAACACCTGCTGTTTTGCTTCCGCCTATTGTTTCAAAAACAATTGCAGGCTCACCATTTCTTTCGACGAGATAAACATTGTATTTTTGAAATGCATGAGGAACAGTATTTGATTCAAATTCAATTTGTAGAGGCTTCATAAAAAGCTCCATCCTTTCTTTGTTATATTTATATAATAACACAAAACATTTTCTAAAGCAATTTTAATATAAACAAGAGTCTTTAAAGTATGCCCTATTGTTCACTTTCCTTTTTAGCCATTTCATTGGCTTTTAAAGATGGACAATATAAAATCGTAAAAAGTTATCAGTTTCGGTCTTATTTAAGTTCTGTTAATGATTTTTTCATTTCTCAGAAAGTCAGATACATAAAAAGCTCCATTTTCTCTTGACAAACTTCCCAGTAAATTATAGAATGTTTAAGATAAAACCTTTAAAGAAGTCCAGAGAGGCTCTAAGGCGCATACGTTTAAAATGGCAGATTTTGCCACATTTTCGTGTAACCTTGCTCTCGGGCAAGGTTTTTTCTATGATTGTAATCATCTTTATAGTAAGTAACAAGCAAGGAGAAGAACCGTATGCGTGAAGAACGTCCTATTATCGCCCTAGACTTTCCATCTTTTGATGATGTCAAAAACTTTCTGGAGCATTTCCCTGAAGATGAAAAACTGTACGTCAAAATCGGCATGGAATTCTTTTATGCCATTGGTCCAGAAATTGTGCATTATCTGAAAGGCTTGGGACATAGTATTTTCCTCGATTTGAAATTGCACGACATCCCTAATACCGTGCGTTCAGCTATGTCTGTTTTGGGAACATTTGGGGTTGACATGGTGACGGTTCATGCGGCTGGTGGCGTTGAGATGATGCGGGAGGCCAAAAAAGTTCTCGGTGACAATGCAAAGCTAGTAGCGGTAACCCAGTTGACTTCAACTAGCGAAGAAGACATGCGCGACTGCCAAAATATCCAAACAACTGTGCAAGAGTCCGTTGTCAATTATGCCCGCAAGGCTAAGGAAGCTGGGCTGGATGGGGTTGTTTGCTCAGCTTTGGAAGTTGAACTTATCAAGGCAGCTACGGCAGACGATTTTCTTTGCGTGACACCGGGTATCCGGCCAGCAGGTGCTGAAATCGGTGACCAAAAGCGGGTCATGACACCGCAGGAAGCCCACCAGATTGGCAGCAATTATATTGTGGTTGGTCGCCCGATTATTCAGGCTGAGAATCCTTGGGATGCTTATCACGAAATTAAGAAACAGTGGAACAGCTAAGTAAGAATTTTAAATGAAACGAATAACAGATGTATAAGGAGTGAAAAATGACTTTAGCCAACGATATTGCACGCGACTTGTTGAAAATCAAAGCAGTTTACTTGAAACCGGAGGAGCCTTTTACTTGGGCTTCTGGGATTAAATCACCGATTTACACAGATAACCGAGTGACTTTGGCCTACCCAGAGACTCGGAATTTGATCGAAAATGGCTTTGTTGAAAAGATTCGTGCGGAATTTCCTGATGTGGAAGTGATCGCGGGCACGGCAACGGCGGGCATTCCTCACGGTGCTATCATTGCCGACAAGATGAATCTGCCTTTTGCCTATATCCGTAGCAAACCCAAAGATCACGGGGCGGGCAATCAGATTGAAGGCCGAGTGGCTCCTGGTCAAAAGATGGTTGTGATTGAAGATTTGATTTCCACTGGTGGCTCTGTCTTGGATGCTATTGCGGCAGCCAAGCGTGAAGGAGCGAATGTAATCGGTGCCGCAGCAATCTTCACCTACGAATTACCAAAGGCGGATAAGAACTTTGAGGATGCAGGTGTGAAATTGGTAACCTTGTCTAACTACACAGAGCTTATCCACTTGGCTGAGCAAGAAGGCTACATCAATGCAGAAGGATTGACTTTGCTGAAGAAGTTCAAAGACGATCAAGAAAACTGGCAAAATTAAGAAGGTACGAGGAGGCGGGACTAGCATGTTCCTGTCTCCTTTTTAGGATTTACTTGGCCTCTGCTCACTTTTTAAAATAGCAAAAAGTGCCTGATTTTGTTATAATAAAGCCATGTCTAAGATTTATCATATCACTTTTTTGATTCTACAAAAAATCATGCTGGTATTGAGTCTTCATTGGCTGTTTACAGCTATTTTTCATGTGTCGCAGTTGAGTAGCTTGGCTCTGATTTTGTTTGGAGTCTTGGCGATCTTAGCGAATCGCTATCGGTTTCAGCTTAAAAAGTTTTATCATTTTCTCATGAGGCACAAGCTGGCCATTGCTTTAGCAGCTCTCCTTTTTCAGCTCATCATGCTCCTATCGGCTGAGCTTTTGATTCGACGGGATGCGGCGGTGGTTTTTACAGGGGCTTTCAAGTATCTGAAAGAGTCCTCTATTTCCAGCTATCTAACGCGCAATCCTAATAATCTGCCCCTCTTTCTCTATGAGCGTTTTTTCTTTAACCTTTTTGGCGATGCAGCGCTCTGGATTATGCAGGGACTCAATCTTTTTTACGTCAATATTGCGTCTTGGATCCTCTACAAAGGCTGTCAGCGATACTTTTCGCAGGCTACATCAGATGCAGTTTTTAGCCTTTATGTGGCCTTGGTCGGATTTTCGCCATACTACATGTCCATGTACACGGATATTCCTCCCTTGCCTTTGATTAGTTTGCAGATTTTTCTGGCTCTCAGTCTGTTGGAAAATAAGGACGATAGTCGCCAAATCATTGCTAGAAGCCTTTTATTAGGAATTCTAACCAGTCTTGCCTTTTTGATTCGTCCGACAGTGATGATTCTGTTGATTGCTGTTTTTGGAGTTTTGTTTCTGAGACAAAACTGGAAAAAGTTTTTCTTGACTGCTGCAGTCTTTACTTTAAGCTTTTCAGCAGGCTACCTTCCCCTTCATTATGGCCTAGCTCATCAGACCGAAGTGCCGATCATCCAAGGCCAAGGACTGGCCAAAGGGCCATTGCTTTTCATCAATCTGGGCCTAACCAATATCGGTCACGATCAGGAAGACATGAAGGAAGGGCTCTTGCAATACGTGGAACCTGATAAGCGGGCTGACTACAATAACGGTATGTTTGCCAAGGAAAATGTCATCAAAGAAATCAAGCGCCGTCTGAAAGAATACACCCCATTGACCTTTCTACAACACCTGTATTATAAACACTCTTTGACGGTTGCTGAAGGGAACTTGGGTTGGCTCTATCGCAGTGTTGAAAATGAAAAAACACCCTATATTTCACCGCTTTATGAGTTCACAAAAGACAATGCATTCGCCCAGTTTATCCGTGACTTTTTCCTCAATTCTGATAAGGATAGTTTTCGATTTTATTCGCTGCTCAAGCAGGCAGTTTGGATTGTCATGGCTTTGGGGCTGGTCTTTGCCCTCTGGAAATACCGACCAAACGATTCCTTGAATTTCTTGATCTTGTCAGTCTTTGGTGGTCTTCTCTTTTTGCAAATTTTCGAAGGAGGCAAGACCCGTTATCTGATTCAGTTTTTGCCACAGATTCTGATTTTGTCAGCTGTGGGATTGACTCAATATCCACAGGCTCTAGGAAAATATTATTTTTGGACTAGAAAGAAGGACTCTTTGAAATGACAAGACCTGTTCCTATCTATGAACCGCTTTATACCTTGAAGCCTATTGCCGAGAATATCTGGATTGTCGACGGTGATTTGATTGAGATGGATGCGGTGCTGACAAAGTTGCCTTTTTCTACCCGCATGACGGTCATCAAGTTAGCAAATGGCCAGCTCTGGTGCCATTCACCAATCCAACCAAATCAAGCTTTGTTTGACCAGTTGGACGCTTTGGGACCAGTTGCACACCTCGTTTCACCTAATAAGATTCACTATGCCTATATAGCTGACTGGAAGAAGCGTTATCCTGAGGCAATTGCTTGGTCTAGCCCAGGAGTGGAAGAGAGAGCAGCCAAGCAGAAAATACCAGTCTCTTTTGATGAAAAGCTGACGGATGAGGCTCATGAAGCTTGGGCAGACCAGATAGATCAGTTGGTTTTCAAGGGAAGTGCTTATATTGAGGAAGTTGTCTTTTTTCACAAGGGCAGTCAAACCTTGATTTTGACAGATTTGATTGAGAATTTTGAAACAGAGCATTTTCCAAATCCTTTTCGTAGCAAGGTTTATAAGTTAGTTCGTGTTGCAGCTCCGGATGGCCAGACGCCTATTGACTACCGTATGACCTTTATCGGTCATCAAAAAGAAGCTAAGGAGTGTTTGAAGCGAATGCTGGCTTGGCAACCGGAGAAAATCATCCTAGCCCACGGTTCTTGTTTTCTGGAAAATGGCACCACAGAACTAAGAAGAGCGCTTAGATGGATTAGGTGAGAGAATTTTATCGTAGGAAATGAGAGGAGACATGTATGCAGCATTCAGCTTGGCATGCTTTGATTAAGGAGCAGTTGCCAGAAGGTTATTTTGCAAAAATCAATCGTTTTTTAGACGAAGTGTACGCTTCGGGGACCATTTATCCACCTCGGGAAAAGGTGTTTAATGCGATTCAGACGACAGATTTAGCAGATGTTAAGGTGGTTATTTTGGGGCAGGATCCCTACCATGGACCGAGACAGGCACAGGGATTGAGTTTTTCTGTGCCAGATGACATTCCAGCTCCTCCTTCTTTGCAGAATATTCTCAAAGAACTGGCGGATGATATCGGAGTGAAAGAGTCGCATGATCTGACTTCCTGGGCTGAGCAAGGTGTTCTCTTGCTCAATGCCGGTCTGACAGTGCCTGCTGGTCAGGCTAATGCGCATGCCGGCTTAATCTGGGAGCCTTTTACAGATGCTATTATCAAGGTCGTCAATGAGAAGACTGATCCAGTTGTCTTTATCCTATGGGGGTCTTACGCTCGCAAGAAAAAAGCCCTGATTAGCAATTCCCAACATTTGATTATCGAGTCGGCTCACCCAAGTCCGCTGTCTGCGTATCGTGGTTTCTTTGGCAGCAAACCCTTTTCACGGACCAATGATTTCTTAGTGGCTAAGGGCTTGGAGCCAATCGATTGGTTAGCATAGGAGGTAGTATGGTTCAGTTAGCAACGATTTGTTATATTGATAATGGGCGTGAGTTTCTCATGCTGCACCGCAACAAAAAGCCCAACGACGTTCATGCTGGGAAGTGGATTGGTGTCGGTGGTAAGCTAGAGCGAGGAGAAACCCCGCAGGAATGCGCAGCACGAGAGATTCTAGAAGAAACAGGTCTAAAGGCCAAGCCTGTCCTAAAAGGTGTTATTACTTTTCCAGAATTCACTCCCGACTTGGACTGGTACACTTATGTTTTCAAGGTGACGGAGTTTGAGGGGGAACTGATTGATTGCAATGAAGGGACGCTGGAATGGGTGCCTTACGATCAGGTTCTTTCAAAGCCGACTTGGGAAGGAGATCATACCTTTGTTGAATGGCTGCTGGAGGATAAGCCCTTCTTTTCAGCTAAATTTGTTTATGATGGTGATAAACTGCTCGACACGCAGGTCGATTTTTACGAATAAAGGAGATACAAAATGCTACTAATCAAGAATGGCCGTGTAATGGATCCTAAGTCTGGTCTGGATCAAGTGTGCGATGTGCTGGTGGAGGGCAAGAAAATTGTCAAAATCGGCCAAAATCTGGAAGCGGCTGATGCCCAAGTCCTAGATGCTAGTGGTTTGGTCGTTGCCCCCGGTCTGGTCGACATTCACGTTCATTTCCGGGAGCCAGGTCAGACCCATAAAGAAGATATTCACACAGGAGCTTTGGCAGCGGCAGCGGGTGGCTTTACGACAGTTGTTATGATGGCCAATACCAATCCGACCATCTCTACGGTTGAAACTCTGCAGGAAGTGCTGGAGTCAGCCAGTCGTGAAAATATCCATATCAAATCCGTCGCGACCATTACTGAGAATTTCGATGGTCAGCATTTGACAGACTTCAAAGCTCTCTTGGCAGCTGGTGCGGTTGGTTTTTCTGATGACGGAATTCCGCTGACCAACGCTGGCATTGTTCGCCAAGCCCTGATCGAAGCATGTAAAAACGATACTTTTATAAGCTTGCATGAGGAAGATCCTAATCTCAACGGCATCCTTGGTTTCAATGAGCATATTGCCAAAGAGCATTTTCATATCTGTGGCGCGACAGGTGTGGCCGAATACAGCATGATTGCCCGCGATGTCATGATTGCCTATGATGCCAAGGCTCATGTCCATATCCAGCATTTGTCCAAGGCTGAGAGTGTCAAGGTTGTCGAGTTTGCCCAAAAACTAGGCGCTCAAGTCACTGCTGAAGCAGCACCTCAGCACTTCTCTAAGACAGAAGCTCTGCTATTGACCAAGGGCAGCAGTGCTAAGATGAATCCGCCTCTGCGCTTAGAATCGGATCGTCTGGCCGTTATCGAGGGGCTCAAATCTGGTGTCATTTCTGTCATTGCGACGGACCATGCACCTCACCATGCCGACGAGAAAAATGTGGCGGATATTACCAAGGCGCCGTCTGGTATGACTGGTCTTGAGACCTCGCTTTCTCTAGGGCTGACCTATCTGGTAGAAGCAGGTCATCTTAGCCTCATGGAGCTCTTAGAAAAGATGACAGTCAATCCAGCTAGTCTCTACGATTTTAATGCTGGTTTTCTAGCCGAAGAAGGCCCAGCTGACATCACTATTTTCGATCCTAAGGCTGACCGTTTGGTCTCCGATCATTTTGCCTCCAAGGCAGCTAATTCACCTTTTGTTGGCGAAGAGCTGAAAGGCCAAGTCAAATATACTATCTGCGATGGAGAAATCGTCTTCCAAGCCTAGCAGACATTCATATAAACTCAACGTTCCATTTCATTTTGGAACGTTTTTCGTATTAAGAAGAAGGATTCCTTGAAAAGGCATTCCCTTTTTACAATAAAAACAGTATAATAGTAGAAAAAACATAGACTGGAGCTTTTATTTATGAAAAAGAAGCATCTTATTTTACCTGTTTTGTCTACGGTTCTGTTGGCACCTGCCTTTTTGGACCATCAAGTTGCTGCGGATGAGGTTCAGCCAGCAACTGCTGTGGCAAATGTGAACGAACCAGCTCAAAAACCGGTTGAAACGGATTTGGCGCAAGCAGGTGGAGTTTCTGCCGATGAAGCTAGTGTTAATGCGGCCATCGCAGCTAATGCTCAAGATGTATCAGGAGCGTCCGACGCAAGCTTGCCTGAAGCTACCATTCTTCATACAAACGATGTGCACGGTCGTATCGTCGAAGAAAAAGGTGTTATCGGAGATGCCAAACTTGCAACAGTTATCAAGGAAGAACGTGCGAAAAATCCTCAAACGCTGGTCGTAGATGCAGGAGATGCTTTCCAAGGTCTGCCAATTTCTAATAGCTCCAAAGGGGAAGAACGCGCGAAGATCCTCAATGAAATCGGCTATGATGCTATGGCGGTCGGAAACCATGAATTTGACTTCGGTTTGGATGAAGCCAAAAAATACAAAGAAATTCTCAATTTCCCACTTCTCAGTGCTAATACCTATGCCAACAATGCCCGTGTGTTCCAAGCATCAACCATTGTGGACAAGGATAAGAATGTAGAAGGTGATGAATTTGTCGTGATCGGGGTGACGACCCCTGAGACAGCTACAAAAACGCACCCGAAAAATATTCAAGGTGTGACTTTCGCGGATCCAATCACAGAGGTTAATCGAGTGATTGACGAAGTTGAAGCGCGTGCAGCAGCTGAAGGCAAGACTTATAAAAACTATGTCGTTCTGGCCCACTTGGGTGTGGATACGACGACGCCAGTTGAATGGCGCGGGTCTACCTTGGCTGAAGCCCTTTCTAAAAATGCCAAACTCAAGGGCAAGCGGGTTACAGTGATTGACGGCCATTCTCACACAGTAGAATCCACTACTTACGGTGAAAATGTGACCTACAACCAAACTGGTAGTTATTTGCACAATATCGGTAAAGTTACTTTCAAGGCCAACCAACTTCTGGGCAACCCTCAGCAAATCCCAGCTGTAACAGCTAAAAAAGCGACTCCAGACCCAGTTGTAGCAGAGATGGTTAAGAAGATTAAGGAAAAATACGATGCAGAAAATGCCAAGGTAATCGTGGCCAATAGCCCTGTGGAGCTTAATGGTGACCGTGAAAATGTCCGCGTTCGAGAAACAAATCTGGGTAATGTGGTAGCGGATGCCCTTTACAAATACGGCCAAACAGGCTTTGCCAACAAAACAGACTTGGCTGTGACCAATGGTGGTGGCCTACGGGAAACCATTGCCAAAGACAAACCCATCACAAAGGGAAATGTCATCGCTGTATTACCTTTTGGAAATACTATTTCACAAATCAAGGTAACAGGTCAGAATATCGCAGATATGTTTGCCAAATCTTTGGGTTACATTCTGCAAGAAAAAGATGGAAAACCTGTCTTGGATGAAAACGGCCAACCATTGCTAGAGCCAAGTGGCGGTTTCTTGCAAGTTTCTGGTGCTAAAGTTTACTATGACACAACTCTGCCAGCAGAGAAACGGATTCTTCGCATTGAAATCAAAAACAAAGAAACAGGTGCTTATGAAGCCCTTGACTTGGCTAAGACCTACTACCTGACAACCAATGACTTCCTAGCAGCAGGTGGTGATGGTTATACCATGCTGGGTGGTGCGCGTGAGGAAGGGCCATCTATGGACGTGGCCTTTGCAGAATATCTGGAAAGTGCAGATTTGACAGCCTATGCAGCAATCAATCCAAATTCTCGCACGATTTCTATGTCTGCTAGCAAGGATACAGATGGAGATGGTTACACAGATATCGAGGAAATCCAGCAGGGCACTGATCCAAAAGATGCCGCTTCTAAGCCTGGACAAAGCAATCCAGCAAACCCAACCAATCCTACCAACCCAACTAATCCAACAGTTCCAACAAGACCAAGCAGTCCAGTAGTTTCTAGCCAACCTAATCATCCAGTTGTGCCTGAGACAAAACCACAAGAAGAACCTTCTGTTGAGAAGCCAAATACAGCTCAGCCAGCAGCAAATAAGGCGACTTATCAAGCTCCAGCACAGGTTCGTCCGACAGAACTAGCAAGCAAACAAGGAACTCTTCCGAAAACAGGAAGCAAGAATCCTTTCCTTCTTTCTATGTTTGGCTTGGTATTCGGAATGCTGGGTGCAGCAGGCCTGAAAAAAACTCAAAAAGATTAAAAAAAATGAGGCTGGGACAAAAGTCCTAGCCTCTCAATTGTTTTTTTGGATTGTCGAGTAAGACGCAGTGGTTGAGTGGGCTATACTACGCTGATTTCATCAGAATTTACAGCCCTACTCAACTGTGCGGAGGTGGGAAGACGAAATCGAATTCTAACGAATTACCGATTTCTGTCCCACTCTCATTTTTTTGGATTTTGCTTGGTCAGGTTGATGCCCCAAGGGATTAGGTTTTCAGTTTTATTTCGAATTCGCTGGATATTGTCCCGATGACGAAGGATGATAATAACTGCTAAGAGAATGATAATCAGGGTAAAGAGGAAATCATAGCTAGGTAGGATAAAACCTAAAGCAGGAAAAATCAAGACAGACAGGATAGCCACGCTTGCAGAAATCACACTAGCGAGGGAAATCATACTTCCCAGATAGAGGGTTGTCACAAAGACCAATATCAGATAGACAAAGAAAGCGGGTGAGAAGCCCAGAACAACTCCCGCACTAGTCGCCACGGCTTTGCCGCCCTTGAAGCCAGCAAAGATTGGAAAGGTATGGCCAATCACGGCCAAGAGGCCAAAAATCAGTGGTGAAATCCCTTCAATATGCAGGAAAAGCGGCAGCAGCGTTGCCAGTGTACCCTTGAAAAAGTCAATGGCAAAAGTGGCAGTGCCGGCCGTCTTACCCAAAATCCGGAAAGTATTGGTCGTGCCAGTATTGCCACTGCCGTATTCGCGGAGGTTCTTTTTAAAGAAAATCTGCCCAATCCACAAACCTGTCGGAATGGAGCCTAGTAAATATGCTAGTAATAATCCAAGTATCGTGTTCATCATGATTTTATTATACCATGATTTGGAACTTGGACAAAGAACTATGATAAGAATATTTTAAGTGAATTGTCTAGTCTGACGCTTGCAGCTAAGCTGCCTTTTCTAAAAATCACTTGAAACCCAGATTTTATCAGTCTTTAAAGGGTATTTTGTAGAAAAAAACTTTGCAAAATTTATCAAAAACTTGTAAGATAATAAGGATGACTATCATGCAGGAGGTTCCTTGTGGCAAAAAAGGAAATCAATATTAACAATTATAATGACGATGCCATTCAGGTATTAGAAGGGTTGGATGCGGTCCGCAAACGTCCAGGGATGTATATTGGATCGACCGACGGAGCGGGACTCCACCATCTGGTCTGGGAGATTGTGGATAATGCTGTCGATGAGGCCCTGTCAGGCTTCGGTGACCGAATCGATGTGACCATCAATAAAGACGGCAGTCTAACCGTCGCTGACCATGGACGCGGAATGCCGGTCGGTATGCACGCGATGGGCATTCCCACGGTTGAGGTTATTTTCACCGTTCTCCACGCTGGCGGCAAGTTCGGCCAAGGTGGCTATAAGACCTCAGGCGGTCTCCACGGTGTAGGCTCCTCTGTTGTCAATGCCCTTTCTAGCTGGCTGGAAGTGGAAATCACACGCGACGGGGCTGTTTACAAGCAGCGCTTTGAAAATGGCGGAAAACCTGTCACTACGCTCAAGAAAATCGGCACCGCGCCTAAGTCCAAGTCTGGAACCAAGGTGACCTTCATGCCGGACGATACGATTTTTTCAACGACAGACTTCAAGTACAACACTATTGCGGAGCGGCTTAAGGAATCAGCCTTCCTGCTCAAGAATGTCCGTCTGTCGCTGACTGATGAGCGGACTGGCGAAGAAGTAGAGTTTCACTATGAAAACGGGGTTGAAGACTTTGTCAGCTATCTCAATGAAGACAAGGAAACCCTGACTCCTGTCCTCTATTTCGAGGGCGAGGAGAGCGGCTTCCAAGTTCAGGTGGCTCTCCAGTACAACGATGGCTACTCGGACAATATCCTGTCCTTTGTCAATAACGTCCGCACCAAGGACGGCGGGACCCACGAGACGGGGCTCAAGACCGCCATTACCAAGGCCATGAACGACTATGCCAGAAAGACCGGCCTGCTCAAGGAAAAGGACAAGAATCTGGAAGGATCGGACTACCGTGAGGGTCTAGCTGCTGTCCTATCCATCCTCGTTCCAGAAGAGCACCTGCAGTTTGAAGGCCAGACCAAGGACAAGCTGGGCAGCCCTTTGGCTCGTCCTGCCGTGGACTCCATCGTTTCGGACAAGTTGACTTTCTTCCTCTTGGAAAATGGTGAGCTGGCTTCTAACCTCATCCGAAAGGCTATCAAGGCCAGAGATGCCAGAGAAGCTGCCCGCAAGGCGCGTGACGAAAGCCGTAATGGCAAGAAGAATAAGAAAGACAAGGGCTTGCTCTCTGGTAAGCTAACTCCGGCCCAGTCC
>ERZ773063.976-NODE-976-length-17730-cov-4.818048_pt1 | contig 17730 bp, 28 predicted proteins | sample MGYA00580625_ERZ773063 | MGnify/ENA primary metagenome ERZ773063 (study PRJEB29015, sample SAMEA2738022) | human oral metagenome | biome: human oral; feature: human-associated habitat; material: dental | place: China | collected 2042 ...
CGCCGGGGCGGGGGGCCTTTCTTCTAGGAGTTCCGGATTTCGTCTCTGAGCTCTATCAGGTCTTCGGGATCGAAGAGTCCCTTATATCTGGGGAGTTTCTTGAGTTTCCGCTCGGCTTCCTTGAGGAGGATTCCGGTCTCGGCTCGGAGCCAGTGCTTGGATTCGACGAGGTTGCTGGTGAAGGTCCGGGGGAAGATTCCTCGATTGTCTCGCATTTCAATTTTCCTTTCCAGTTCCGGGAGCTTTTCTCCCTTGCTGTACTTATAGTCTACCCCGTCCGTGGCATGGTGTCAAGCCAGGGACGGGGTAGACTCTTGTGGTCTCTCTCACTCTCCTAGGGAGTGTTCGAGCCGGGAGATGCGGGCGTCCACCACACCTATCTCCTGTGAGAGTCGCCGGAGGGTGCCGGCGTGCTCGTCCCGGAGGGCGTGGACCTGGCCCTCCACTCGTGCCAGGCCTTCGGCGAGGGAGCGGCCGTCGCCCTGAGGCTCCATCCGTCGGCGCATCGCCCGCAGCTGCCTCCACACGGGGATCAGCCCGGCGACGGCGGTCAGGACGCCGGCGACGGCGGTGAGGATCGGAGCGACGTGCTGCACTACTGGCCTCCTCCCGTGCCGGTCTGCGGCGCCGGCGGGGCCGGGGCCGGTGCGGGCAGCTGGGCGACGTGCGCGGCGGCCGCGGCGCCGGGATCCGGCTTCGGCTCCGGAGCAGCGGGCTGCCCGGTCTCGGATTCCGGCTCGGCCGCAGACGCAGGCGCCGGAGACGGCTGGGTGCCGGTGGACGCCGAGTGGCGCCCCGTGCGCACGGCGTCCTTGTCCTTCCCGTAGACGTTGACCGTGTTGGCCTTCGGCTCACCGGGCATCAGGTCGTAGAGGCCGGAGGCGGTCAGGCCCAGGATGATCCCGCGGGCGGCGGCGTCCAGGTAGCCGGACCCGGTGGAGTAGGCGTCCCCGCAGGCGACGGCGACGCCGACTAGGACGGAGACCAGCGGCGCCCATCGGGAGGGCAGGCCGGTGCGTTTGGCGAGGTTGGTGAGGGCGACGATGGCCGGGACGGTCAGGAGGATACTCATCAGATGCTCGCCCCCAGCGCCCGCAGGTCATCGAGCAGGCTCTTGGCCTGGGCGTGGACGGCCTCCATGAGGGTCTGGACCGTCTCCGGATAGGCCGAGTGCTCGGGAATGTCCGGGTTGGCGATCTTGATCGCCTGGTACTCCTCCCAGCTGATCCGGCGCATGCTGCAGCCGGTGACCAGGTAGGCGACGTTGTCGCCTACACGCCATACAATGATCATTGTTTCTCCTAGAGGTGGTTTGATGGGTTCCGGTTCCTCGGGGGTGTCTCCGAGGGCGGCATGGTAGATATCGTCCAGCTGGTCGATCTTGGCGTCGTACGGGCAGTTTTTCCCGTAGGCGGTGGACCAGCGGGCGCCTGTCTGGGCCCGACACCAGGTTTTCCGGTCGGTCGGGTCGAATCGTCCGAAATCCCCGGCGCAGCCGAGCCTGTGCCAGGCGAGGCCCCGAAGGTCGCCGGGCGTGGCGATACGCCGCGGGACGTGCGGGTGGGTGTCCCATATCCAGGCGAGGAGCTGCCCGAGCGCGGTCACCTGCGAGGCCGTGAGGGCCCGCTCGGAGGCGCCGTCCCACGTCTCCACGCTGATATCGCCGAAATTCCCAGCGCCGGAGTCCCGAGTGGCCTGGGATGTGGAGGCGTACTGGTAGACGTCCCCGTTCCCGTTGACGTAGAACGTCGAATAGGTGCCGCGATAGGGCCCGTAGCGGTAGAGGTTGGTGGCGCCGGAGACGGCGGTGTGGAGGGTCATCCTGACCGGCGTGTGGGACCGGTCCTGCGTCTCGGCGTTGAGGGGCCAGTGGGTGGCCCCGGGATACCAAGCCATATTTGGTGCCTTTCTTTAGTATCCGATTGCGGTCCACATGAAAGCATACGGTACGTTGCCGCCGGATCCGCGGAAGCGCGCCCGGAACTTCTCTGTAGACAGCGAGTCGATTTCGAGGGGCCCCGGGGGTGGCTGGCACTGGAACTGCGCATTATTGATCCCAGATAGCGGCGTGCAGGTGATAGAGCATACGCCTTCCTGGAACGTGACGGGGAAGCCGGCTTCGGGCATGTAGGTGAAACCATCCTGGATCGACGTCGGGTAGGCGAAAACAATGCCCGTGACGATCCTGCATTTCTTCCAGTAGGCCGCAGCCGCGGTCCCCGAGATGGTGGTGCCGTTGGTGTGCGACGCCACGAGAGAGTTGTCGATAGCTTCGGTACGGCACTCTAGGAGAGTGTCGTTGAGTTTCTTGGCGGTGAGCAGCTCGCCGTCGGTAAAGTTGTACACTCAGTCCTTTCCTTTCCACCGGATGGCCTCTAGCCATGCCGGCACGTACTCGTAGGGAATGGGTTTTTGCAGTTCGAGGGTCGTTTTGACGCTCGTAGTATCCAGGCTCCATTTGATCCCCTTGATATGGCAGGGGTAGGTGTCTTGGATCGTGGAGACCATGACTATGTCGGTCAGGTCCAGCTGGGCGGTGCGCCCGACGGTGGCCATGGCGTCGCCGTGGACCCGGTAGGGGTGGGCGACGGCGGGATCGGCTTCGTGCCAGGCGGGCAGGGTGACCGCCGACGCCCATGCGCTTGGGTAGTTGTAGTAGAGTTTCTTGGTCAGGGTGCCGACGGTCCGGGCAGCCCATGTGTTTTGGTTGTGTAGGAATTCAAATGTGTTGACAGAGATGCCCACTTGTTTTTTGCGTTCCCCGAATTCGGATTCGATCGTCCGCTCATACACCGTGGTCTTTTGCTGCGACATTGTCCCTTTATCGACCCATTTCTTTTTGTTTTGATCGTATTCCTGGTCTATGTGGTCGGTGGTGATGTCTAGGCGGGAGATGGCGGAGGACGCGTCATAGTCGATCGAGGCCTCCGTGGCCTGAGGATAGACCGTCCCGCTCTTGTAGTCGGTGATGCCGCCGGCGTCGATCAGGTAGCCGGAGGGCAGGTTGTCGGGCGGGGACCAGGCGAACGCCAGCCAGCCGCGCGAATCGATGAACCAAGGCCTGCAGCCGGTGGCGGTGATGATGTCCAGCCACTGGGCGAGGGACCGCTCCGTGTAGGGCGCCCGGTGGACGCCCAGCCTGGACCACCCATTGTCGGATTTGAGGGTGGTGTGCCATGAGATGCCGTTGGGGCCTGTGACTTCGCCGATCCCGTTCGCCGTCCACACCCACCCCTCAGACAGCGGGCCGATGGACGTCTTCGCGGCGAGCTTGGCGGTGGAATCCACGGAGGTTATCGCGGTGGTGTAGGTGCCGTCGGGCTGATAGTGGGAGACGACCGTATCGACGGTGCCGGTGAAGATCGGCGTCGCGGAGGGGATGTGCACGAGGATGGTCCGGCGGCCGCGGTGGATCTTGGCGACCCGAGGATCATAGGAGTCCTTGTAGACGGCTTTCATTGTGCCGATCTTGTAGGTGGACGTGATCCCGTCGTAGTCCAGGCCGCGCTCGGTGCTGACGGTGACGCCGTTTTCGAGCATGTTCACCCATATCAGGTCGGCGTCCGAGGGCGCGAGCGTGTACTCGCCCAGCTTGATGTTCCCGAGCGTGTCCCAGCTGCCGACCTTCCTGTTCGGGTCAGGGAGTGTCGTGGAGCCGAGGATGATCTTGCCGAGCCGCTGGTCCGCGGATGCCGGATCGGGGAGCTGGGCCATGAGGGCGTAGGCCTCCGGCCCGGTGGCCGCCATGGCGCCATCCGGGATTTCCAGCTCGTGCTCCACGTGCAGCTCGCACTCCTGCCCGTCGCACACCTCGGGAGTCTCTATGGTGAGCCGCTGCAAATACCGGGGATTGTAGGAGAGCCAGGTGCGGTCGGTGCCGTCCATGGTCTGGGTGCGCACCGTGCCCTGGATCCCGATCCTGGCGGTGGCGCCGGTGACGGTGGGGCATTTGATGGTGACGTTGACGGCCGGCTCCCAGGATGCGGGGATGGGCGTCAGGTCGATCGTGACCAAATCCTTGGAGTCGGCCTTGAACGTGAAATCGCCCTTCGGGTCGTGCCGTTGGCTGTCGGGGACGAAGACGCGCACCCGGTCTTGGGACCATTGGTCGCCGCTACGCTGGCGCCAGTGCTTGGGCGCGAAGTCGAAGCGGCTCACGGGCGGGTAGACGTGCATGATGACTCCTATCCTATCAGGCGGCGGCCGGTGGTGCGCTCGTAGTCGCGGATGGCGTCCACGACTGCCTGGCCGGAGCGGGCGTCGGCGGTGAGGGTCTGGACGGTGATGTTGACAGGCCTGGTTTCACGTGGAACCCCTGCCGCGACGGCGGGGAGGGGCATGCCGGCGGGGACGCCGGCGAGGGCCTGCCCGTCGATCATGCCCGGCATGCCGCGGGTGAGGTCTTGGAGGGAGGATCGGACGGCGCCGTACCGGGACGCCATCCCGTCCACGAGGCCCTGGATAATGAGCTGGCCGGCGCCGCGCAGGAGGGTGCGGTCCACGGACTCGGGCCCTTTCCAGGACGTCAGCTTGTTGGTCAGCCATTTGAAGCCGTCTTTGATAGCGCCGAAGCCGCTCTTGATGCCGTCCCATAGGCCTCCGATGATTTTCTTACCAACGCCCAAGAGGATTTTGCCTGCGTTGCCGAAAGCCTTCACTGTCTTGCCGGGAATTTCGGCGACCCAGCCTACGACTTTGGTGATGCCGTTCCAGACGGAGGATGCTATCTGGCCTATCACGCCCCATACTTTGGATAGGAGCTTGCCGAACCAGCCGATAACCATCCTTATCGATCCGATGATGGTTTGGAATGTTATTTTGATTTGGTGTGCGGCGGCGCCGATGACCGTCTTGATTCCGTTCCAGATTGATTTGACGACGCCGAGCAGGGACTGGAATGCCGCGCCGAGCCAGCCGGCGGCGGTACGGATGCCGGAGAAGACCGCGCCGATGACTGCGCCGGCGCCGGAGATGACGGCCTTGATCCCGGCCCACACCCAGCCGGCGACGGTCGCGATCCCGGTGAAGACCGCGCCGATGACCGTGGCGCCGCCCTTCAGGAGGGCGATGAAGCCCTCCCAGGCGGCTTTGACGATGGCGACGGCGCCCGTGAAGACCAGCTTGACGCCATCCCAAGCCAGGCCTACGACGGTGGCGAGCCCGGACATGACAGCGGAGACGGCCGTGACGCCGAGCTGGAAAACCATCTTGATGGCCTCCCACGCGATTTTCAAGGCGACCGCCGCGGCTTTGACGACGCCGACGAGTAGCCGCCAGGCGCCGACGAAGATCCCGCCGATGACCCTGCCGAGGCCGGCAAGAAGGCCGGGGAGCTTGCCGATGAGCGGGACGATATGGTCGGCGATGAACCCCGTCACCTTGGTGACGATCGGCAGGAGCATGTTGCCGAGCTTGGCCTTGGCGTCCTCCCATTTTGCCGAGAGTACCTGTTGTTTGTGCGCGAGGGTGTCTGTTTCCCGAGCGAATTTCCCGGTGGAGTCCGCGGATTGCTTTTGGATGAGCGACAAGGTGGCGGCCTGGGTCGCCTGTGTGGTAAGCTGGCCGTTGACTTTCTTGTAGCCGAGCGCGGCGGCTTCGGCGTCGATCGCATTCTGGGTGAGCGAGATGCCGTATTTCTCGATCGGATCACGCTCTCCCTTCAACGCCGCGGAGAGCGCATCGACGGCGTCTTTCGTGTTGCCGCCGAACTGGGCGCTCAAGTCGGCGCCTATTTTGATGACTTTGTTGGCCTGGTCGGCGAGCTGATTGGCGGCGGTGCCGCCATTTTTCAGCTGGGTGCCGATCAGGGTCGCCATCTCGTTGTATTGGTTGCGGGAGAGACCGACGGCGTCGGCGGCTTTCTGTGCGTAGGCGTGGACCTGCTTGGCGGACGACTTGAAAACGTCGTCCACGGCGCCCATGGATTGCTGTAGGTTGGAGGCGGCGCCGACAGCTTGCTTGCCGAGAGCGAAAGCGGCGGTGGCGCCGAATCCTATGGCGCCGGCAGCGAGGCCTTTCATGCCGATGCCGAGGGCGGACATGGACTGCTTGAGCTTGCCGACGCCGCCCTCGACCGTGCCGATCTTCGACATTTCCGACCTGAACCGCTTCGTGTCCGCGGTCACACTGATTTTGATTGATTGCTTGCCGGCCATCCTGTAGACTCCCTTCTGTCAGATGGTTCGTTCCTTTCCTGACATTTGGGGGATGCCCCCGGGCTTGAGACTTTCTCCGCTCTCTCTCAGTCTCGCCCGGGGGCCTTTTTCATGCTTTCTGGCGGCGGTTCCACTCGCGGATGAGCGCCGCGGTCTCCATCCTGGTCAGCCCCCAGTACTCACGGGGAGACGTGATGATGCCCGAGGCGACCATTGCCGCCATCTGCTTCACGAAACGGGGCCGTCGCCTCGATCGCGCCGGCGTGGCTGGGTGCGTGGGGGCGGATCCTGGCGAGGATCCCGGTGAGGGCGGCGTCGCGGGGCGGCTCCGTGTGGGAGGCGGCTTCGATGACGTCCAGGGCGTCGGCCATGGTGAGGCCGTCGGCGACGGACGGGGTGATGGCGGGGTCTCCGGGCTTGGCGAGGCGCTGCAGGGCGATGGTGGCGAGGGCGCGCATCATGAGGCCGGGGTCGGGGTCGGCGTCCAGGCCGGCGCCGGTGATGGTCGTGTACATGACCTGCTCCCCGATGGTGAGGGATTCCGCGAAGGCCGAGAAAGCCGCCGCCTGCGCGTCATTGCTGGTAGTGGGTTCCATTAGATGGTTCCTCCTCCGATGTTGTTGTCCAGGCCGAGCTTGTCGCATATCTCGCCCAGGCCTTTCAGGAGATGCTTGACGATATCCTGGTTGCGGGCTTCCAGGGCCTGCACCAGGAAAGGATGCGGATGGATATGGTGGCGTGGCCACCCGTAGTGCTGGACGCCGGCGTACGGTATGCTCTTACGGCCGGCGTACACCACTGATTTGGTCTTGCCGCGGCCGGCGCGGATCGATCCCGCGAGCCGCCCGGTCTTGTGCGGGGCAAGGGGTTTGGCGGTGCGGACCACGAGCTCGCCGAGCGAATGCATGAGCTCCTTCATGTCGCTCGTCTCGGCGCCGGCCCGGGCGAGGGCCCGCATCGCCCTGTCTGCCCCCTGGATGCGCATGGTGACTCCGTCGCCCACGGAGTAGACGCCGTCATGCATCACAGAGCTCGCTTTCTATTTACGCTTGGGTTTTCTTTTCGCGGGTGCGGATCGTGAACTCGATTTCGGTCGTGCTGTCATCGTCGCCGGCCTTGATGCCGATCGCCGGGCGGAGCTTCGGGAACGCCAACGTGCCGATCCAGTGGGGTTCGTCCACGGTGGGCGTGTCGTTGGCGTGCGGGGCGAGCACGAAAGGCACGTTATCTTTGCCGGGATTGTCGAACACCTTCATGAGGAGGGCTTCGGCGCTTGTGGACTGGACGATCGTCACTTCAAGTGTGGCTTTGCCGACGGAGCCTTTCATGACGTCGCCGAACGTCTTCGTCCCCGCATCCTTGGTCTCTTCTTTCGGGAACTTCCACTCGGAGATTTCGGCGGCGTAGTCGACGTTGTCGATTTTGAGGACCAGCTTGGATCCCCGGAGGCGCTGTATAGCCATACTATTTGGCCTTTCGTGTGATGATGGTTTTGATGGTGATGCGGACGGCGGGCAGCGGGGAGGCGAGGGCGTCGCCGGAGATGGCGACGTACTCGCTGATGCTGATGCCGCCGACGTCCAGGGACAGCATGACCTGGGCTACCCGGTCCAGCCAGGCGGTGGCGTCGGCGACGGCCATGCCGGGCCGGGCGGTGACGGTGACCCGCCACGTGGCCCGGGCTTGGGCGTAGGGCAGGTTCTGGGTGTCGCCGGCTTCGACGCCCATGAGCTCGATCCACGCGGTGGCGGGCGGCGGCGTCTGCGGCAGGTAGGAGCGGACGTCGTTCAGCTCGGTGCCGAAAGCGGCGCCGAGGACGCCGACCAGGCCCTCCTGGATTTCGGCGCGGCAGTCCGCGATGGTGGGGATCTCTGTCATGCGAGTCCTGGCCTGACGTAGGGAGCGAGCATGGGGTAGACGGCCCGGAGCGGGTCCCGGGCGAGCCGCACCGGGCTGCCGGCGTCCGCGAACGCGGAGAACACGCCGCCCGGGGAGAGCATGCGGGTGTTGAGTTCGCGGGCGACTTCGAGGACGGCCCTGTGGGCGATCTTGTCGGGCAGCTCGGAGGCGCCGACGTAGGACCGGACCATCTGGATGGCGGTGTCGATCATCTCCGCGATGTCCGTGGGTTCCAGGGTGGAGGCCCCACCCGCGAGGTGCAGTTCGCGGGTGAGGACCAGCCGGAGTTTCTCAAGATCGACGGTGAACGCCATGTCAGCCTTGCTTGAACGTCCAGGGCAGGAGGGCGCCGGGGAAGGGACAGTAGTGGACGCATTCGCTGTAGATCGCGGTGTCGCGGCGCAGGTCCAGCACCTGGTCTTGCTGCAGCCGGAGCGGCGCCTCCCCGTCGTCGCGGACGACGATCGCGCGCTTGTCGTAGAAGCACGCCAGTGTCTCGCCGGGGATCGGCACGACGGGCACACCGTACAGGCTCAGCGAGATGGGCTTGGTCGGGTCGATCTTGCCCTCGTTGGCGACGGCCGTGTCGGATCCGACCCAGCGGAGCAGCCTCTTTTCCTCGCCGAGCGCCGCGATCACCTTGATCAGGTCCCACGTGAGGAACAATCCGTCGATCGAGTACTGGTCGGAATCGTCGAATGCCTTCTGCGCGTCAATGATGACGTTGCGCAGCGAGACCGCCGTGATTTCGCTGGCCTTGGTGGCGCCGCCGACGGAGTGCTTGGCCGCCGCGGCGACGATCTGCTCGCGGACGAACTGCACGTTCCACGCTTCGAAGGCCTTGGCGTGTTTGATGGCGAGTCGCTGCCCGATATCGTCCAGGAACGCCGGGTCGGCACGGTTGATGGTGGCGCGGGTGAGGGACGTGCCGCCCGCGAATGCGGTGACTTTCGCGGTCTGCAGTTCGTCGGTCATGGTCCCGGTGGCCACCTGGGTGCCTTCCGTGTACTCGGCGACCGTCAGGCTGTCTTCTTTGTAGACGGAGTACTGGACGGTCTGGCCCTGCATCGGGACGTCGTGCGTGTAGGCCAGGGCGTTGGTGACGCGCTTTTTGGCTTCCATTTTGGCTTGGAGGCGTCCGAGCCAGGCGGGCGGCTGCGCGGACTGCCCGACCTTGGTGACGGTGACGTCACGGAAATCCAGGCCCTCGGGGGCGTTCTTGATGTAGTCCCCGTAGGACCGGTACTGGGCGAGGGGATGCGGCTCGGTGACCTGAGCGGTCTCCACTCGGTCGATCCGGTCGCGGAGGGCGCGGACGTCGGCGGAGATACCGCCGATCGCGTCATCCAGCTTGTCGATAGCGGCGGTTTCTGCCATTTTCTCCCTTTCGATAGTAGCGGAGCGCTGGTCGGTGATAGCGGTGTCTTCATAGGCCGGGAAAGGTACCACGGAGACTTCGTAGAGTGTGGCGTGGGTGACGGTCACGTCGATCCCGGTCTCGGTGCGGGTGATGGTCTGCCCGTCATCGGCGGGCAGGAAACCGATCGACATTTGGGTGAGGGCGCCGTCGGCGATGAGCTGGCGGACGTCCCTGCCGAGCTGCGTGTCGGAGATGCGGGCGTCGATCACGAGGGCGCCGTCTTCCTCGCGGGTCTCGGTTACGACGCCGATCACGTCGCGGTGCTCGGAGAAGAGCTTCACGCCGGTTTCACGTGGAACCAAGGCGCCGGATTGGATGGTCTCGACGAAACCCGGGAATATCTCGGTGGGTGTGTCCAGGGGGACGGCCCGGGCGGTTATCTCCCAGCCGCCGCCGGTCCCGGCGTCGGCGAGGCGCGTGGTGATGGGGGCGCTACGCCTCCGGATCTGGTTCAGGGTCGCTGCCGGGTGCTCGGTCTTCGTCATCGGCGTCACCTTCCTTTCCTTCTTCGTCTTCTTCTTTGGGTAGTGGGTTGAGGCCTTCGATGGCGCGGACTTCGTCGATCGTGAGGAATCCCGCTTCGATCGCGACTTTGTGGGCGGCGTAGCGGGTGGTGGTGTCGGGCCGCAGGAAGCCGTCTACGTTGAAACGCACATCGTCGGGGAATAGCTCGGAGAGTGCGGCTTCGATTTCCCGCATGTACGGCATCAGCGTGTGCCTGACGAATAGGATGCTTTCTTGCTCCATGTTGGCGTAGGTTTTGGAGTCGCCGTCGCCGGAGGTGAGCATGAGCCGGGCCGGGATCCCGAAGATCCGCGCTACGGATATGACGTTGACTTTGCGTACGTCCAGTAGCTGTAGCTCGGCCGGCGTCAGGTAGCACTGCTTGTAGGTGAGGCCGGAGCCGAGCACGGCGACGCCGCCTTCCGGCGTCATCGTAGCGTTTGCCGCATTCTTCCATTCTTTCGCCATGTCGGCGGAGAGTGTCTGGTCGGTGGTGAGGATCCCGGTGGGGCGGCCGCCTCGTTTGGTCCACTGGGCGGCGTATTGGTGGGCGTCTATGGCGCCGCGGAGTCCGTCGGCCCACGCCTGGATCGGGCCCTGGCCGAGCGGCTCGCCGGGCACGTGGGTGAGCTGCAGCTGGCGGACGTCGGAGACGGTCAGTGTGTCGTAGGTGATGGTTTTGACGCCGGTGGCGACGTCGATCCGGGCGGAGCACCGTGAGGGGTCCAGGACCCGGACCGGGCCGGGGCCGTCGGGGACGCGGAGCCAGGCGTTGCCGGTCTGGGCGAGGGACTGGGTTATCTCGCCGAGGAATCCCGGGAGGGTCTGGCCGGGCGGCAGGATCCGCTGGATCATGCTCGTGGCGGAGCCGCGGGGGCGTCCGAGGGTGCGGGAGTAGCGGTCCAGGGTGAGCTGCGCTATGGAGCCTTCGAGGATGGCGAGGGCCCGGTAGACGGAGTCCAGTACCCGGGGGTCTTCGCCAGCGTCGCGGCGGATGGTGATCCCGTTTTCGACGCGCTGCAGCCGGGGCGGCGCCTGCCGGCCGGTCACCGCCCGGGCGAGGGACGTGAATGGGTTTCGTGCCACGTGGATCACCCTACCATATCTGCAGGACAGGTTTGGATAGGTATTTCCCGGCGGCCCACACGGCGAGTGCGGTGGCGCGGAGGGCGTCGATCGGCCCGTCGGATTTGGCGGCGTCGAAATCGACGCCGCGGTTGGTGACGCGGAGCCGGGCGGCGTCGATCGCGGAGATGACGCAGCCGGCCTGGACGTGGGAGACGGTGCCGTCCCGGGACCGGTCGATCAGGGCCTGGCAGGCGTCCTGGTAGTCGCTGTAGGCGCCGGTCTGGCCGATGCCGTCGGCGGCGAGGGTCTCGGCGATGAGCCGGGTGGGGCCGGTGGGGTCGGCGACGATCCTCCGGTAGCCGTCGGCCCACAGGTAACGGAGCCGTGGTTCGAGCTCGCGGACGTCGTTCCCGGACCAGGCGATGACGGTGACGGGGTCTCCGTCATCGTCCAGCCAGGCCGCGGCGATGGTGGCGCCGGTCCCGTCTCGGGAGGCGTCGTAGGCGATGACGGTGTCGCCGGGCCTCCGGTGCTGGGCGGCGGGATCGTCCTCGGGGATCGCCCGGGCGGTCCACATGGCGACGTCGAAGGCCGCCTTGTCGTCTCCGGCGGTGGGGAGGTTGAGGAATGCTCGGCGCCACTCGGCGAGGGGCAGGCCGTCGCCGAGCGCCCGGAGACGCCGGAGGGACTGGGTGTAGCCGATGGCGGGGTGGTAGGCGAGGGTGGCGTCGCCGTACGGGTCCCGGTCGGCCAGGTCCGGGTCGGCGGAGAACTCGAAGAACGCCACCCGGGACCCGGGATCCTTGGTGGCGGCCCGGCCGTGGGCGAGTTTCTCATCCCACCATCCGCCGGACGTCGCCTCGGAGCCGCGGGTGGACAGCCGCCAGGACTGGGCGGGGGAGCCGCCGAGTGGCCTGGGCGGGCTTGACGGCGGCTTCGATCGCGGTGCCCTGCTCGGGAGTGTACGCCCAGCATTCGTCGGCGGATTCCAGGTCGATCGCGTCGCCGTGGATCGCGGAGTCCGTCGGCGGATACGGTTCGAGATAGGCGCCGGTCGGCGCGTAGGTGAGCCGCTCGGCGCCCTTGCCGCGGAGAATCTCGATCCCGGAGTCCTCCACGGCCGGGATATCGTCGACATAGGATCGCCATCTTTTGCCGGCGTCTTTCCCGGTCTGCGCCGTCATCACGGCCCGGTGATCGGCGAAAGCAAGCATCCTGTGCAGGTGGATGGCGCCGACCAGGTCGGACTTGCCAGCCTGGCGGGGCACGGAGACCATCACCGTGTGGTACCACCACTCGCCGGGATGCTCGGGGTCCAGCTCGCAGGCGACGTCGGCGACGTACCGCTGCCACGGCATCAGCCGGCGTCCTCGGACACGCTCGGAGACTTCGGCGACCACGGGGCCGAGGCTGGGCCGGTCCGGGTCCCGGAGAGTGGCGTAGGCGGCGGTCAGGCCGTCGGGCAGCTGGACGGACACGGTCACAGCCCCATCGATCGGGCCGTGACGGCCTCGATCACGGTCTGCAGCGTGTCGAACACACTCCCGGTCCTCGCCGGAGGCTTCGGCAGCATCTCAATCCCGTCCAAGAGCTGCCTGGCGAGCTGAGTCGTGGCCACGCTGACCTTCGCGGCGCAGAGACCGCGGTCCAGAGCTTTTGCCGTGGACAGCATCACCACGGTGAGCAGTTTCGTCCGGTAATCGAGAAGGTCCTCCCCCTCAAGATCCTCGATCAGATCCTTGACGGCGTCGTGGATCGGGGATTCGTCTCGAACCTCAAGGTCGAATAATGGCATTTTCACTCCTTTTCGCCGTTTTTTCCGAATTTTAAACGATTTGGGGGGAAATGGAAAGTGGGGGCGGGCTCCCGGCCGGGGCCCGTTGGAAAAAATGCGATTCCGATTTCGGTCGGACGGCGCCGGACGGTGCGAGAGCCGTCGCCTCGAGCGGCATTGCAGCCGTAGTGCGTGGGCCTGAGGTTCTCGATCGTGTCTGTGCCGCCTCGGCTGACGGGCAGCACATGGTCGATACTCAGTCGGTCTCGCAGTCGTGTTGCGTCGGGGTTGATCATGGTGTGGCAGAGGGAGCAGCGCCAGCCGTAGACGTCGGTGACCAGTCGCCGCAGCTGCTTCTGGTTCCTGCCTCGCCAGCGTCTTCCTCCGCTCATGTCCCTGAGTATACCCCGTCCGAGCAACCCCCGCAACTCGGATACCCCCGGTCGGAGATACCCGGGGTCGGACAGACCCCCCGTCTCGCACAACCCGGTCTGGTCCGGGAACCCGGACCACCCACGAAGGCGATAGCCCCGTCTCCACAAGGGGGCGGGCGGCGTGGCCGCCGCATCGCGGCGGGCGGCCACGCCCGATCGCCCTCCACCTTTCGCTTTCTCTCTAAAGATAGAGGGTTCATCTAAGGGAGAGAGAGTCTCCCTTATGGAGACTCTCTCCCTTAGGGAGATGATATGGCTAGAACAGTGTTCCGCATGGGAGCGGCCCAGTCTGGGCCGCCGGCTCGGGGCAAACCCCTGGATCGTCCATGCGGAACGGCGTTCCGTAGTCCCGAACATGGGGCAGTGGAGAGAGTGTTCCGCATGGTCAGAAGAGCATATCGGCGTCATCCCGGGTCTCATCCCGGGCGCCGCCCTGATCTGCCCGGTCCCCAGTCCCCCTATCCATGCGGAACGGCGTTCCGTGAGGATTACTGTTCCGCATGGGCGCAGCCCAGAATCCTTGCGGACACTGGCCTAGAAGGCCGTGGTTGTAGGCGTGCGAGGCCTCCGCATCGGCCTCCGCCAGCACGTTCAGGAGCGCCTCGCAGGCGCCTGCCAGGTCCTCATCGTCGGGCAGGGCGCGGGCGATCGAGCGGCGTAGATCCACGACGCCCCAGGCGGCCGTGTGGAGGCGGGAGATGATGCGCAGAGCGACATCCCGGGCCTCCGGATTGGGCCTCAGAACGACGGGCTGTGGGTGCTTCTTCGTTGATTCCATGCCCTCTATTCTACTCGGGCACGACTAATGCCCCCTACCACCGGCGGGGGCTGTCGGGGCGTTATTCGACTATGGGGCCGGGCGGCTGCGGACGCCCGGATGGATTTGTCAGACGGTCACTGCGCGGAGCGTTTGAGGAGGCGGCCTTCGGGATCCCTGGCCTCCTGTACGCCGTAGCCCGGGTCGCCGTGCTCGGCCTCGAACGCACTGGCCAGCTGCCAGCCATCCCAGCCGGCGACGGGCCGCTTCAACATCCACGATATCCGGTCACGGACGTAGCCTCGCCTGAGGAGCCGGTCTTTCATCTCGGAGACCTGCTCGGGCGTGTAGACCATGTCGCACGGATGCCGCTCCGCCGGCGAGGCCGCAGCGGGAGCCACGGGCGGCTCGGGCGGCTCGGGCGACTGGGGGGCGTGCTCGATCTTGGAGACGCGCTCTCGGTACTGCTTGTAGCGGGTGATGGCGGCGTCCTTCTTGCGCTTGACCCACTCGCGGAGATTGATCCACGCCAGATAGGCTTTCTTGTCTACGCGGATCCAGGAAGGGCGGGGGCAGCCGTCGGGGCCGATCCCGCCGCGCTCCCAGGCGATCAGGCCTGCTTTTTCGAGGCGCTTGAGGCCTTCCCTGGCCCACCGGTCGGTGATATGGGAGGCCATCGCGATCTGATAGGCGGTGGTGCGGCCCTCCGCCGACTTAGACGGCAGGCAGACGGCCAGGCCCTGCATCGCGTAGGTCATGCACCGGTCGAACCCGCCCCAGCCGCGCTGGGCGTGGGAGCGGGTCAGGGACGTCAGCGGCGCCCGAGCATTCATGCCCTCATGGCGCCGCGGAGACTTCGCTTTACTCATTTTCTCATTCCTTTCCTAAGAAGCGGACTGTGCCAGTCTACAGCCTCGCAATGGTAGGGGTCATTCTCGGAGGGCCCTGTGGCGGCGTCGAAGTCCGATATCCACACGGCCGGAAACCCGTCCGGCCCCTTCGGGAGCTGGACGGAGACCTGCATAAGGCCGTCAGCGAGGTGTTCTCTCAGGAAGCCGCCTTTGTCGGTGTAGGTCCTATCGTGGACGACGCCGATGGCGACGGTGATCAGCTGGGCGCTGTACGAGCCGTGGTGCCGCTGGGCGTCGGGGACAACCCGGTACTCAGGGTCGAACCAGACCAGGCCCTTGCGGCGGCCTTCCTGGCGGAGTCTCTCCCACGCCGTCGCCGCCATATACCGGTAGGCGGCCAGCTGGTCGGGGGACACGATGAGGGAGGGTTTTCTGTAGGCGTCCATCTGGGCGACGCCATGGTCATAGATTTCCATATGCACAGTATACCCTGTTCCGCATGGCGCCGTCAAAACGGCAAGAGACCCCCCAGCGTCACACTGGGGGGTCTCCAAGGCACCTATAGGCTCCTAGCAGGGCCAGCCGTCATCGAAATGGCATCTGAACATGCCGCCGAACAGCCAGCCGAAATACCTCCAACTCATGGTGTCTCACCTCCTATCATTCTCCGGTAGTGTCGGGCCGCCACGGGTAGTCCCCCGGCGGCAGCCCCTCGCTGAACCTCGCCCACAAGAGCAGGTTGGGCACGTCTACCACTATGTGCCGGTAGCCGCTCGGGAGCCTCAGCTGCGGGGACAGTTTGAAGTCGGCGCCGACGGGCCACACGCCCCGTGACTTTTTGTAGGCTATGGAGGAGTCCGGGGAGGTGCCGCCCGGCCGGGTCTCGATCGTCGGCGTCGGAGGGAGACCCTGGTAGCACTCCCCGTCGGACGGCGGCATCAGCGTCTCCCGGACCAGCCAGCCCTGGCCGGCGGCGAGAGTCAGCCGGAGCGCCCAGTCCGGCGTTCTTGCCCCCCGCCGGACCGTCACCCTCGCGGCTCCGCCACGGGCGTGGCGGCGGCCGATGTCGGCGAGGGTGACCGTCAGCCGGTGCACGACCCTGGCCGTCCTGCCGAGCTTCGCGATCGGGGCCGCCCCGCGGGCGCGGGACGTGCCTTTCCCCCATGTGTTGATGGTGTCTCGGGAGACGCCCTCTATCTCGGAGATGTCGGCGTAGGTCAGGCCCATCGCGTTGAGGGCGCGGACGCAGGTCTGCAGCTGCTCTACGTGCTCGGATGCCATGTCACCGCCCCCCGTCGGTCTCGGAGTCCCGGAGGGTCCAGCCGTAGGCGTACCCGTAGAAGCTCGCGGTGATGGTCAGGACGATCCGCCACGGGGCGGAGGCGGTGGTGACGGCGACGGCGATGAGCGCGACCCATGCCAGGCCGAGCAGAGCCACCATCGCCGGCGTCGGAGTCGGCTTGGTCATCTCAGCAATCCTGCCTTTCGTGCGAAGCTGTCAGCGATCCGCTGGTTTTTGTCGATCCAGGCCTGGCGGGCCCCCCGCAGGGTCCGGAGGCCGGTGGGGCAGTGGTCGATCACGTAGTCCGGGAGGGCGTCGAGGACGTCGGTCAGGGCGTCGGCGGCGCCCATCGAATACCAGGCCCGCTGCTCGGGAGAGAGCCGATCCCAGTCGCAATCCAGGCTGGCGCCGGCTCGGCGGCCGTCGGCGTAGAGACGATCGTAGGCCTCCGTGTGGGCTTTCACGATGGTGTCGCGGATGGCGCCTCTTTTGCAGCCGTACAGGTTGGTGACCGCTATGAGGGCGTAGCAGGCGCCGGACCAGTAGACGGCCTTCATCTCGGGCGTGTCCCAGTCGCGGAGCGATGCGCCGTGGAGGATTTTCTTAGTCATTTGATGTGCCTTTCCAGTGTTAGATCGTAGATGGCAGTGCAGGCGTCGAAGAACCCGGGCGCCCCGCTGGGGGGCAGGTTCTCGGCGAGGTAGCGCAGGTCGCAGACGAACCTGGCGCCGGGCACGTGCTGGGCGCCTCCGGAGGCTGTCAGCTGCGCCTGGGAGTAGAGCGCGATCGGGGTTCCGTCGGCGGCGCCGATGGAGATGTGCCGGTGCCCGAGATCGCGTTCCAGGTGGTGGATGTAGGAGACGCAGTGGGCGGCGAATATCTCGCCGCCGGTGCGGTCCTGAGGATTGTTCACCTTGAACAGGCCCATATCTACGCCTCGGTGGTTGTGCGGTAGTACTGGGGGCGGGGCCAGCGGGGCCAGGCGAGGCCCCGGACGGTGGCGACGTGGCCGCCGGGCAGGTGCCGGATCGCGGTGTGCCGGCCTCCGTGGTGCAGGTCCACGCTGTAGGCGGCGTCCTCGCGGCGGCCTACCAGGTATCCCTCGCGGTCGTAGTAGCAGGTGCCCTCGAATCCGACGGCGGCGGCGTGGCGGGTGTCCTCGCAGATGCGCCTATAGGCGTCCGGGAGTATCTCGGGGTGGAACTCAGGCATGACGCGAGCCTCCCTCCGCAGCCCACCGGCGCCACCACGCCATAAGGGGCGCATCCTCTTCTACGACGCCGGGTGCGGCCAGCTGAGGCAGCGTGTCGAAGACCAGGTCCAGCCAGCGCGTGACGCCGTACGGGAGTGCCGGATCCACGTTGGGGTGGTAGTCCACCATCGCTAGAGGCTCGTCGGGGTCCCACCTGATGACGGCGGAGCCGGAGGCGACGGTCAGGTCCTGGACGGTCCTGAGGGATGTGAGGATGTCGGTGTAGTCGTAGAGGTGATAGTTGACCCAATCTGCGACGCAGTACATGCGGAGCGCCATTTTCGTTTCCTTTCTCGGGGTCTCGGCCCCCGGAGCGGCGAGCCAGCAAGCCGCA
>ERZ773063.977-NODE-977-length-17728-cov-5.357947_pt1 | contig 17728 bp, 15 predicted proteins | sample MGYA00580625_ERZ773063 | MGnify/ENA primary metagenome ERZ773063 (study PRJEB29015, sample SAMEA2738022) | human oral metagenome | biome: human oral; feature: human-associated habitat; material: dental | place: China | collected 2042 ...
ACGGCTTGGATTCAGCAACTCCGCCCCGTGTCTATACCTTTTCTGCCGAGCATGCAGCCTGTACACATTCAAACCACCGCGCGCTCCGAAAAGAGGAAACTCTGGAAAAGATTATAGCATAGACTGCGTGCAATTGCTATAGAAAAACCGCCCCGTACCTGCTGGGGCAGTTTCTTGCAAAAACCTACTTATGTATAGCTATATAAATTATTTATCAGTTTCTACTGGCATCGGTACCTTATTCCTATTCTTGATCACACTATCATATTTCTCTTGCGATAAAGTTACTATTGTCTGTCTTGATCCACTAACAGCTAGCCATTCAATAAAATCCCCACCATTCACGACTGGTGTATCATAAGTGCTCGTTTTAACGGATCCGTCTGTACTGCAAGTTTCGGTAGTTCTCCTCCCTTCTAAAGGAGCACCAAAACCATATCTCGAAAAACCACTGAAGGTAATTGCAGGACTTCCGCCATCCTCGTCCTCAATATTAATCCACACCGCACTCATTGGTATGGCAAACTCAGACGAATATTCTGTATGCGTATTAGGATCCTCGCCACGGATAGCGCCTACCATATAGTCGGTTTTTACAGGGATGTTACGAAAGATACCTTCATAGTGAGACGTTGCTCTAGCAATACCATAAATTTCTACTGAGCGTTTATCACCTTCTATAATGCCAAAATAATTTGCTAAATCTCCTATTCTAAAATCTTCTCCATCTCTAGTAGTCACTTTACAGTCGCCAACTTGCTCCGTGCGGGAATGACCAGTGGCAGCGTCACAGAGGCCAGGACCCCCCATGGCAATAGCTGCGGTTGCCAGAATGCCCAGACACATCTTCACAGGCAAAGGCGTATAAGTTTTACTCTCATTACTTCCAGGTCCGTAACTGCCTTCAGTATTATTATTGCCATCTACACGTTCACTCATAATTAAATTCCTCTTTTTAATAGTATGTTAAATATACTTTATCCTGCTCCACGTAGCCGACATTATATAACTTTTTTTATAAAAAATCAAGAAAAACCGCCCCGTACTCATCGGAGCGGTTTTCTGAGAAAAGAAGCTGGTTGGCTTATGCAGCCACGACCAATTCCTCTTCCTGACTGTCAGCGAACTCGTCCTCGCTTGGCTCGTCGGTTTCCGTCTCTTCGACAGCGCCCGTTCCCACTGGGATCTTGCGGCCGATGATGACGTTTTCCTTGAGGCCATGCAAGTGGTCAGCGCGGCCTGAGACAGCAGCGTTGATCAGCACGCGAGTGGTGTCCTGGAAGGACGCAGCGGATAGCCATGAGTCGCTCCAGATAGACACCTTGGTGATACCGAGCAGCAGCTGAGTGTAGCTGATGAGGTTCTTACCCTCAGCGGCTAGTTGCTTGTTGGTGTTCACCACTGCAGCCTTAGAGACGATGTCGCCAGTCACAAAGTCGCTATCACCCGCATCTTCGATTTGGACGCGGCTGAACATCTGGCGAACGATGATCTCCAGGTGCTTGTCGGCCACGTCTTGACCCTGAGCGGCGTAAATGCGCAGCACTTCGTTGATGATGTAGCGCTGGGTAGCTTCAACGCCCTTCAGGCGCATCAAGTCATGCAGGTTCAATGAACCAGCCGTCAAGCGGTCGCCAGCCTCGACAACGTCATTAGCCTTAACAACCAACTGCATGGTGCCTGGGATTTCGTAGCGAGCTGGTGCTCCAGCTTCAGCAGCGATCACTAGCGTGTCTTCGGCTGCCTCGACCACACCGTCAAATGGTGCGACCAGCGGACGAGTGTCATCTTCGCCAGTTGCTAGCACGTCGCCGGCCTTAACACTTGAACCAGCCTTGACCACGATGGTTCGACCATCCAGCGGCAAGCGCTCAACCTTGCCGGATTCTGGGGTAACTTGAACGATGTACTTTTTGCCATCTTCCCAAACGTCAACTAACCCGGCAATTTCTGTAACATACGCTTGACCCTTTGGTGTGCGCGCCTCAAACAATTCTTCAACACGCGGCAGACCCTGGGTGATGTCACCACCAGCCACACCGGAGTTGTGGAAGGTACGCAAAGTCAGCTGAGTACCTGGCTCACCGACTGACTGAGCAGCGATGACACCGACTGGCTGATGATTACCGACCAATTTACCAGTTGACATATCAACACCGTAGCTGCGCTGCGGAATACCGTTGAGGTTGTTGGTCGACAAGACTGATTGAATCTTGACGCTCTGGACGCTTTCATCGTCATCAATTGAGTCAGCAATTTCTCGAGTGATCAATTCGTCCTTGTTGACGTGACCCGGAATCGTCTCGGCGGCGTAACGGCCAGCCAAGCGGTTCGAGAAGTCGATCATCGTTTCCTCAGTTTCTGAGCGGTAGATTGCGTAACCTTCGTCGTCACCTTCAACATCCTCAACCGTGAAGACGTCCTGTGCCACGTCGACCAAACGACGAGTCAGGTAACCTGAGTCAGCGGTCTTGAGCGCGGTGTCGATCAAACCCTTACGCGCACCACGTGTTGCCACAAAGGCCTCAAGACTGGACAGACCACCGGTGTAGGAACTACGGATTGGCAGCTCAATCTCGTGGTTGGTTGCGTCCATCTGGATACCGATCATGGCGCTCGCAAGCTTCACGTTGGAAATATCACCACGAGCACCAGAGTTGACCATCATGGAAATACTGGTGTCCATGTGCGCCAATTGATCCTTCAAGAACGCGGTAATCTTATTGTCAACGTTTCGCCAAGCATTCACTGTCAAGTTGTAGCGCTCTTCCTCAGTGATCAAACCTTGGTCGAACTGTTCAGAAATCAAAGCCGCTTTGGCGTCACCCTCAGCCACAAACTCAGGGATCTCATCGAAGTGCACGTAGTCGGTCATACCAGTTGACACCGCTGCAGTCGTCGCGAAGCGGAAGGCCTGGCCCTTCATGCGGTCAGCGATTTTGGCAGTTTCCTCGGCACCGTACTTGTTGAAAATTTGCGCCAAGACTTTCTTCAGCTGCTTCTTCGTCTGGACATTGTTATCATACGGGAAGTCCTCTGGCAGAATCTCGTTGAAGAAGACACGACCCAAGGTTGTCTGACGCAGCTTGCCCTTTGCGAAGATATGAATTGGCGTTTGCAGTTGAATCGTACCCTTATCATAAGCCATCTCAGCTTCGTAAACTGAACTATAGGTCTTAATGTCGTCAGTTTGTGCTTGTGGCTTATCGTAAGTTAGGTAATAGTTACCAAGCACGATGTCCTGTGAAATGTGCAGAACTGGCGCACCATCAGCAGGCTTTAACAAGTTGGCAGTTGCGCTCATCAAATCACGAGCCTCAGCCTGAGCTTCCTTTGATAGCGGCAAGTGAACTGCCATCTGGTCACCGTCAAAGTCAGCGTTAAACCCAGCACAAACTAGTGGATGTAATTGGATAGCCTTGCCCTCAACCAAAACTGGCTGGAAGGCCTGAATTGACAAACGGTGCAAGCTTGGCGCGCGGTTAAGCAGTACATACTTACCTTCAATTGCTGAATCAAGCGCATCCCAAACCACCGCCTCGCCCGACTCAATTAGGCGCGACGCCGAGCGGATATTATGGGCAAATTCATTCTTAATCAGCCAGCTGATAACGAATGGCTTGAATAGTTCTAATGCCATTTGCTTTGGCAGGCCGCACTGGTGAATTTTCAATTTTGGACCAACCACGATAACCGAACGGCCAGAATAGTCGACGCGTTTACCGAGCAGGTTCTGGCGGAAGCGGCCTTGCTTACCTTTTAGCATGTCGCTCAAGCTCTTCAAGCTGCGGCGACCGCCAGTCGAACTGACTGCTCGGCCGCGCGACGCTGAATTGTCAATCAAAGCATCAACTGCTTCCTGCAGCATGCGCTTTTCATTGCGCTGAATAACTTCCGGCGCATTCAATTCAACCAACTTTTTCAAGCGGTTATTACGGTTGATAATCCGGCGGTACAAATCGTTCAAATCTGATGTCGCGAACCGGCCGCCAGATAGAGCCACCATCGGGCGAAGGTCCGGAGGAATCACCGGCAGAACGGTCATGCATAGGCTGGACGGCTTAATGCCGGCAGCTTCCATACTTTCCAGCATTTTCAGGCGTTTCAGCAATTTCTTCTGCCGCTGGCCTTTCACGCTCTCGGCTTCTTCGGTCAATTTAGCGATGAGTTTCGGCAGGTCGATTTCATCGAGCAGCGCCTTCACTGCGCTTGCGCCCATGCCAACCTCAATCAGCTCGTCGTATTCTTCTGGCAAATTGCGATATTCAGTCTCTGAAATCAACGCACCCTTATTTAAGCCTTCCAATTGCGACTTCTTACCAATGTAATTTTCTTCCAGCTCTTCAACTTCGCGACTCTGCTCTTTAGCTAATTGCTTAACGTCAGCGCCGTCTTCCTCCGCCATTTTCTCATAGCGAATTTTAATGGCTTTACGAGCTAGGTCAGTTTCCGCCTCCAAATCCGCCAGGTATTGATCGCGAGTTTCTTCGTCGACGTTCAGAATGACGTACGTGGCAAAGTAAACGATTTTCTCAATGTTGCGGACAGTCATGCCCAGCAGCTGGCTCATAGCGCTCGGTGTGCCGCGCATAAACCAGATGTGCGCTACTGGCGCGGCCAGTTGAATGTGGCCCATGCGCTCGCGGCGGACGATTGATTTGGTGACTAGTTCGCCATTTTTATCGACGGCAGCTTCGCGCGAACGTACGCCCTTGAGCTTGGAATCATGCGGATTGATATCCTTGACCGGGCCAAAGATTCGCTCGCAGAACAATCCGTCGCGCTCTGGCTTTTGGGTGCGATAGTTAATTGTCTCTGGCTTCAAGACCTCGCCGTAGCTCCACTTCAGAATATCTTCTGGGCTAGCTACCGCCAAACGAACCGCGTCAAAATCGCTGATGCCCGTTGCGTTAAATGCAGAATTTGCCATCTTACGCGTCCTCCTTTATTTCTTCTACTTCATCAATATCTTGCACGCTCATACCACCATCAATTTCACCGATGTCGTCTGACTCGTCCAAGTAAACTTCTTCTTTTTCTTCATCGGCAGTAGCTACTGTCTTATCTTCTGGACCGCTCGAAGCAATGACATGCTCAGCGTCAACTGTTGCCTCGTCATCAACCAAGTCAACTCGAAGACCCAAGCCTTGAAGCTCCTTAACCAACACGTTGAAGGATTCTGGCAGTTTTGGACCGACAATTGGCTCGTCCTTAATGATTGACTCGTAGGCCTTAGCGCGACCGTAAACGTCGTCGGACTTAATCGTTAACATTTCCTGCAAGGTTGCAGCGGCACCGTAAGCCTCCAGCGCCCAAACCTCCATTTCACCGAAGCGCTGACCACCGTTCTGAGCCTTACCACCGAGTGGCTGCTGAGTAACCATGGTGTATGGACCAGTTGAGCGAGCATGGATCTTGTCAGAAACCATGTGGTGCAATTTGATCATGTGCATCACACCGACCGTGGTGCGCTCTTCAAAGGCCTCGCCGGTGCGGCCGTCAAATAGTTGACTCTTACCGTCACGTGCTAGTCCTGCTTTTTCTAGCTCATCGGAAATCTTCTCGCTTGGCACGCCGTTAAAGGACGGAGTTGCCACGCGGTAGCCCAATGCTCGCGCCGCCATACCAAGGTGCGTTTCAAACAGCTGACCAAGGTTCATACGGCTTGGCACGCCAAGTGGGTTCAAGATAACATCAACCGGCGTACCATCTTCTAGGAACGGCATATCCTCAACTGGTAGAACTTTCGCCACGACACCCTTGTTGCCAAACCGTCCAGCCATCTTATCACCAACACCAATTTTTCGTAGTTGTGCCACAAAAATCTGGATTTGCATCAAGACGCCTGCCTTCAATTCATGGCCATTTTCACGGCTAAAAATCTTCACTCCGACAACTTTACCACCACCAGCATTATTCATGCGCTGTGAGGTATCACGGACATCCTTGGCCTTTTCGCCGAAGATAGCGCGAAGCAGACGCTCCTCAGAGCTCAACTCCTGTTCACCCTTTGGTGTAATCTTGCCAACTAAGACATCGCCCGCCTTAACCTCAGAACCAATTTGAACAATTCCATCCTCGTCCAAGTGACGCAGACTTTCCTCAGAAACGTTTGGAATATCACGCGTTACAATCTCTGGTCCAAGCTTGGTCTCGCGAACTTCAACGGTGTAGTCCTTAATATTGATGCTGGTCAATCGGTCATCTTCAACCAAACGACGACTCATGATAATAGCGTCTTCCATGTTGTAACCACCCCATGGCATAAAGGCTACCAACAAGTTGCGCCCTAACGCGATTTCACCTTCAGCAATTGACGCCCCTTCAATAAGAATATCACCCTTGGATACCTTATCTCCACGCTCAACACGAACTTTTTGGTTGTAGCAGCGATCGTCATTATTCTTAACAAAATGTTTCAAGGTGTAAATCTTTACGCCATCAGCGTATTTAACATGAATTTCGTCAGCGTCAGCACGAACAACTTCACCATCAGCCTCAGCTTGAATTAAATGACCGCTATTTTCAGCCACTGCTCTTTCAATCCCCGTACCAACCGTAGCTGGCTCTGGAGTAAGAAGTGGCACTGCTTGGCGTTGCATGTTTGAACCGGTCAATGCACGGTCAACGCGGGTTTTCTCAATAAATGGCACCAGCGCCGCAGTTGAGCCTAAGATTTGGCGATGCGCCGCGTCCATGAAAGTAACCTGATCGGCGTCAACTTGTGATGGCTGCATATTGTTGCGGGCATTAACGCGCTCATCACGGAAACTACCATCTTCATTCAAAACCTCACCAGCGTCAGCGATAACCTCGCCCAACTCCTGCGAGGCATCCAGATAAACAAGTTCGTCAGTCACCCGACCATCTTTTACGCGAAGATACGGGGTTTCAATGAAGCCATACTCATTAACCCGGGCATAGGTCGCCAAGTTCAGCACCAAACCGACGTTTGCGCCTTCTGGCGTTTCCACTGAACAGATACGACCATAATGTGTCGGGTGGGCGTCGCGAACTTCAAATCCAGCACGCTCACGACTCAAACCGCCAGGGCCAGTCGAACTTAGGCGTCGCTTGTGGCTCAGCTCTGACAATGGATTAACCTCGTCGAGTAACTGAGAAAGTTGGCTCGAGGTAAAGAATTCACGCACTGCCGCCACCACTGGACGAGCATTAATTAATTGACTTGGAGTAACGCTCTCCAGATCGGCCACGCTCATGCGGTCCATGGCATTGCGCTGCATTCTGAGCATACCGACGCGGAACTGACGGGCAATCAGCTCGCCAACCAGACGAACGCGGCGATTATTCAACGCGTCAATGTCATCAGCTGGCTCCTGAGTGTTGTTTAGGCGAATCACTTCGCGCAAAATCGCCACCAAGTCGCTCATCTGCAACGTACGATTTTCAGTCGTATTGGCAACATCAAGACCCAAGCGCTGATTGATTTTGTAGCGACCAACACGGGAGTAATCAAACCGCTTGAAATCAAAGAACATCCGCTCAATCATCTGGCGAGCATTATCAACCGTCGCTAAATCGCCTGGACGCAAACGACGATAAACCTCAATTAGCGCCTCATTCGCACCACGTGCCGTGTCCTTATCCAAAGTCTCCTCAATGTATTTCACGTCACCTGTGTCGATATCAGCAAACAATTCTTTAATCTCGCTAGTCTTTGGATAACCCAAAGCACGTAGCAATGTCGTTGCTGGGATCTTACGACGGCGATCAATCTTCACGTAAATCGCACCATTAGAAGCCGTCTCAAATTCCATCCATGCACCACGGCCTGGAATAATCTTTGCGCCGTAATAGTTACGTCCAGCCACAGTTTCAGCCGTAAAGAACACACCCGCCGAGCGAATCAACTGGCTAACAACCACGCGCTCCGTGCCGTTAATAACAAACGTGCCGCGGTCAGTCATCCACGGATAATCGCCCAGATAAATTTCCTGCTCCTCAACCACGCCGGAAGTTTTATTGGTCAATTCCACTGTAGCGTGCAGCGGCGCCTCAAATGTCAAGTTGTTTTCTTTAGCAAACTGGTCGGTGGATTTTGGCTCGCCAAAATAATATTTGCCAAATCTTAACGACAATTTTTGACCGGTGTAATCGTCAATTGGATTAATTTCTGAAAATATCTCGCTCAAACCTTCCTCGACGAACCAGCGCCAAGAATCTTTTTGGTGAGCGATTAGGTTTGGCAGCGGCAGGGCGTTATCACCAGAGGTGAAATAGACGCGATCGCTGCTTGTGGATGGTTTTTTTGCCACAGGCGTAAACACTCCTCGCTTTGTTTAGTGGTTAATAGACGGCCGTGAAGATCTCTAATCCATAGCCTAAAACCACGATTTGCCCGCTCGCAATTTTCACCCGCCATGAATACACTACTTCTCTGGGTACTCATTATGACGGAGATCGTCAATAAAATCAAGGGGTTTTACGGGGATTTATTCTTAAGCGGGGACTGGGATTCCTTCGCGTTTCGGCGCGGCGGGAGTATACCGGCCAGGATCAAGTCTGGTGTCATGGTGCGAAAGCCTGCCCTCAAGAAGTCTCCTAGCTAGTCCAGTAAGTCCGGCGCGGCCTACGCTTTTGGTGAATTCCACAGTGTGCAGTCTGTAGTGTCCAGGCGCGCCGTCTACGGTGCCGTATACTCCCGCTTCCCCGCCAAATACTTTATATGTATCAGGGCTAAGGTCTCTTACAGCCCTCGGAAGTTCGTTATCATCGCCAACACTGACATATGCACCCAAACCAGTAACTTTCTTGTTTCCAAAGTCTGACCTCGCTTGCTTGATTATACCCATAAAGTGACGTTTCCAAGTGTCATCATTAGTCGCCACGCCAAAGTGTCCCATGTACATCAAATTATCTGGTTTATCGGGGTCATTATAACGAGGCGCGCCATCCCTCTCTTGTAAACTAATGATTGTAGCAGCAAGCGCCACCTGGTCTTCAACAAGCGCCACCTGGCCTGGACGCGCCACATACAGCCCGGAGTCTTCCCTGCTTGCTATTTCTTGCAATGTTTGTACGGTGTTAGTGTTGTAAACATAGTCCATTATCTTGGCTATATTCGGTTCTTCCCGGCTGCGAAATTCTACGCCGTTTACCAACAAGCCGCAAACAATTTGTCGCATACTCTCATTTACAACTTCTGGTCTCAGTTTTTCTACTTCTACGCGGCGTTCCATCTCTATTACATCCTTCCCGTTTCCCTAATTTTATTCACCAGCATATCATGAATTTCCTCAACTGTCCCGTCTGCCGAAATTACTGGAATATCGTACTTCTTCGCAATTTTCAGATAGCCATTGGTGATTTTCTCTTGAAAATCCTGCCCGCGCGACTCAAAAGTGTCGGGATTCTTCAGCTCGCCGCGCATGGCGATTCGCTTTGCCCGCTTGTCATGACTTAAACTCAGAACGATCATAACGTTTGGGTGCAAATATTTCTCATCGGTAAATAATTTTGTTAGCCGCAGGATTTCCGCCTCGTCATACCCCTCGGCTTGACCCTGATAAACCAGCGTTGAAATATAGTTTCGCGCGCTCAGGACAATCTCCCCGCGCTGCAAGGCTGGCTGTATTTTCTTGCGCCATAGTTCCCGCCGTGCCGCCGAAAATAACGCCACATTAACGGCCGCCGACCGCGCCAAATCACCGTTTTTAATGACGTTTCGCAGTTCGTTAGCTATCGGCGTTGATTTTTCTGGGTCATCGCTGCCTGGCTCCTCAACCACGCAAACCGTCTGTCCGCATGCCCGAAAATATTCTGCCAGTTTCGCTACTTGCGTTGACTTGCCCGTGCCGTCGTTGCCCTCGATGACGATATATTTCCCCACACAACTCACAGCTTACCTCCCAATTAAAATGTGCGGCTTTTTCAAAAATATCAGCCATCTTTTAGGTTTATTATCAATTTTTATCAAATGGGCATGCTGATGAATCACCGACTTCGTCTTATTTCCAGGTGACCGAGCATAGATAGAATAGCCATCAACTTCAAACCGCGCGACCTGATCCATATAGTCAATTTTCTCTTCATCAGTCAATTCGCCCAGTGAAGCCACGTGTCGCCTAGGGATTACCATCAAATGCTGCTTTACACCACAACCGTCCCATAGGTCATAGCCAAACCGATTTTTTATAATCAAACAATGCTTTGTCTTTTCAATAACTTGGCTCGTTGGATGTTGTACTAATCGACAAAAAACACAACCATTAGTCCTATGCTTTTTTCGATAATCGCTATAGCTTTTTTCTTTTGCCCGCCAACGAGTCGTTGATCCAGACCGCATTACCGCACACCCTCACTAAGTCCTGAAATTTCTGCTGGTCTATTCCGCTTATCTTTAAACGCTCGCGGTAACATCATTTCAGGTCGCCAGGTTTTTATCAATTCGTCCAAATCGTCAGTGTGCTGATATTTGCCACTGACACCATCACGCCCACCTGCATAGCCGCCATCAACCGGCCCAGTGTGATGAAAAATCAGCTGCCCAACACGTTCGCCGACTGGCAGCACCACACTCTCATGCTTGTTCAAATTGTAAATCTCAAGCGTAATCCGATTGATATACCCAGGATCAACCCAACCCGCGTCAAAACACACCGCTACACCATTTCTACCCCACGAACTACGACTTTTTACTTCAGCCGCGCCGCCATGCGCTCGAATTCCCACAAACTCGTGCGTATGTGCTAAAATTCTCTCACCAGGCTTCAAAACGATTATCGGATGATCTGGCGGAATATTCTGAAACTCCCGAAAGCCATGCCGTTTACACCACTCGGCATGCGGTACTGCCGTCAGTGGCCCTTTAAAATATCGATCCACTTCCGCCTCGTCAAACGGATTATATACCCGAGATATCTCGTCATATTCCTGTTTATAAAAATTAAAGCCTAGCGTGAAATCCAAGCTGGCTTCTGATACATTCTTTGAGTTGAACGGCGTACAGACAATTGTTCCATTATCAATTGCCGCTAATATTTCTTTATTTGAATACACGCTCACTAATTACCTCCCGTTGCGTGATTTTTCTACCAAATCCCATTATGGCAAGTTTCCGTGTTTCCATCAAGCTTTTCGTAAATTTTACATCATGATAGACTAAAATTATGGAGAAAGCTATCATCGTTGCCTATGATAAAAATCGTGCTATTGGACGAAATGGCGATTTGCCATGGGGTCGAAGCTTACCAGCAGATTTAGCGCATTTCAAGAAGTTGACTAAAGGCAGCAATGTCATTATGGGTCGAAAAACTTTTGAATCAATCGGCTGCCGTCCACTGCCAGAGCGCGAGAATATTGTCATTTCCTCACGGCCGACTGGCGTTAAAAAAGTATTGACGGCCATGGACTTACCGAGCGCCTTGGCTTTATCACGCTACCCGACTTTCATCATCGGCGGTGCACGAGTATATAGAGATGCGCTGAAAACGACAGAGATTGACACCATTTACGCCACCGAGGTTGATGCTGCATTTTCAGACACTGACACATTTTTCCCAGAGATAAACATAAATATATGGGAGGAAGTGGATCGAGTACATCATCCGGTAGATACTGAAAATAGTTACGGTTTTGATTTTGTGATATATAAGAGAAAATAACACTCTTAAATTGACAGTATTTGATACTTGTGATATAATACAACACATGGATAACGAAGCGCGTATAAAAATATTAAACCCTGAAGACAACTCAGAATACACTACGGACGCAATACTCAGAGGCGTACAATACCCAGATAAGGCTACTGGACTAACCAGAGAGGACGCTATGCTATTTGATACAGTGCGAGACAAAACTGGACAAGTAGTCGGCAGAATAGGTAAGATTGCCACTCTATTGTATAACCCGGAAGTCGACAAGTATATGCTTCCGTCAAAGAAAAATTCCTGCAAAAAGTAAATTATAGCCATTTCAGTCGGCAGACACAATCAATTTATACCGCAATCGGCGCCTTGATCGGTGGATGGTGTTCATACCCCTCTAGGCGAATATCGTCAATGGTAAAATCGTCGATATTCTTGATGTCTGGATTCAGCCACAGTTTCGGCAGCGGCAGCGGCTGGCGCGACAATTGCTCGTCAACCTGCACGCGGGGATTATTGTAAATATGCGCGCTATTCAGGGTGTGGATAAATTCGCCAGGCTGTTTATCTGTCACCTGAGCGATCATTGATAGCAGCAATGCGTAGCTGGCGATATTAAACGGCACGCCGAGGAACATGTCCGCCGAACGCTGCGTCAGCGCCAGATCCAGTTTATCTTTCTTGCCGCCCCCGCCTGGCCGAACATTCAATTGGAACATGGTGTGGCACGGCGGCAATCCACCGGCTCGGGCGATATCGTCAATTTCCGCCACATTCCAGGCGCTGACAATGTTGCGCCGCGACGTCGGATTATGTTTTATCATGTCGATGGCATTTTGGATTTGGTCAATCGTCCCACCCTTGCTGTCCGGCCATTTGCGCCACTGCACACCGTAGACTGGCCCCAAGTTACCCCACTCCTCGGCAAACGCGTGATCAGTCGCGATTTTTTTAATAAACGCTTTCATGCCAGCGCGCCACTCCTCGCCGTTGATTTCTGGAATGCTTTGACCGGTTTTCTCCAGATAATTCTTGTACGGCCATTCGTCCCAAATGTGTACGCCGTTTTGCGCCAGATATTCAATATTGCCGGTGCCTTTAAGAAACCACAGCAGCTCGTGCGCCACACTGTTAAAGTATAATTTCTTGGTGGTCATAGCCGGAAAACCGTCTGCCAAATCATACCGTGTTTGCACGCCAAACACTTCCGTGGTTCCCGTACCAGTGCGGTCGCCTTTTTTTACGCCGCTGTCACGGACATGCCGTAGGGCGTCTAAATATTGTCTCATAATCCCTCCTTGCCTTTCCTCAATTATGGCAATATACAAGCATAACCGCAAGCGAAAATAGCGGTAGTTTTAACAACGTTACGGCCGTGTTCGATGTATTTACAGCTCGCGGTCACGAGACTTCTTGCAGCCTACGCCAGCTTGCTCAGCACCTTATCCACCAGCCCGTACTGTACTGCCTCCTGAGGACTCATCCAGTAGTCGCGCTCCATGTCAGCCTTGACCTTAGAGAGTTTCTGTCCGGTGTTTTTAGCCATGATTTTCGCAAGCATTTCCTTCACTTCCAGCGTCTCTTTCAGGTCGATCTCCATGTCGGTCACCTTGCCGCGCGTGCCGCTTGACGGCTGATGGATCATTACCTTGGCGTGTGGCAGACAAAACCGCTTGCCTTTGGCGCCCGAACTGAGCAGAAATGCGCCCATGCTGGCCTGCAAGCCAATGCCATACGTCGCCACGTCCGGCTTGATAAAATTCATGGTGTCGTAAATCGCCATGCCATCATACACACTGCCGCCCGGGCTATTGATATAGAGCGAGATGTCCGCCTGCGGGTCAACGTATGCCAGATGCAGTAACTGCGCCACCACGCTGTTAGCAGTATGCTCGTTAACCTCCTCGCCGAGGAAAATAATCCGCTCATTGAGCAGCCGCGAATAAATATCAAACGCCCGCTCGCCGTCGGCTGACTTTTCGATGACGGTGGGAATGAGGTACGATTTTGGCGAACTCATCTTATTTATTCGTGTTTAATTCTACCAACTTAGCGACTGTTTTATCGGTAATCATTCGATTGGCAATGTCGCGGTGGACATTTGGATTATCAAACTGCTCTAGCATCTTCTTGTCGTTGCCATACTGTTGCTTAAAGGCATCAATTTGCGCCTGAATTTCATCACGGGAAGCATCAACCTTCAATTCTTTTGACAATTCTGCCAACACCAAACCAGCCTTAACTCGTTTCTCTGCCGCTGGGCGAGCCTCTTTCTTCATCCATTCATCTTTATCCTTAAAGCCTTGAGTCTTCAAGTAGCTATCCAAACTTAGCCCGCTATACATCAAATTCTGTGTCAAATCACGCTCAATCGACCGCAACTGATCTTCGATCAGCAACTCCGGTAGCGCCACCTTACTCTTTTCCGCTAATTCACTGACCAACGCGTCCTTAAATTTTTCTCCAGCTTCACGCTCTTTTTGTGCCGTCAACTCACGCTTGATATCTTCTTTTACCTCTTTCATCTCTGAAAAAGGACCGCACTTCGCAGCAAATTCATCATTCAATTCCGGCAATTTCAGCTCATTAACTTTATGGAGTTTTACGGTAAAAATTACCTTTTGGCCAGCCAAACTCTCTGCATGATAATCCTTAGGGAATGTCAATTCAAGATCAAACTCCTCACCAGCTTTATGGCCAATTACACCCTCTTCAAATCCCGGAATAAACTGACCATCACCGAGCTTTAAGCTATATTCCTTCGCTGAGCCACCTTCGAACGCCACGCCGTCTTTTTTACCAGTAAAGTCAATCACTGCTTCATCGCCAGCCTTAGCGGCACGCTTGACTTCTGATTTTTCCGCAGAGTTCTTCCGAATTCGCTCAATTACTTCATCGATTTCTTTTGCTTCGACTTTAACAGCTTCTTTTTTTGCCTTCAATTTCTTATAATCGCCCAGCTTAACTGGCGGAATAATTTCAACTTCAGCCGTAAATTCCAATTCCGCCCCTGGCACAAATTTCTTGACTTCAACACTTGGTCGTTCCAACGCCTGCAATTTTTCCTGCAAAAACGCCTCGGCCACTGCCTTTGATAAAGCATTTTCTAAAATTTGCTCCTGCAACGTGTTCGGGTTGACATGCTTAGCGGCCACGCTTGCCGGAACTTTACCTTTACGGAACCCTGGAACCTTAATATCGCGAGCTAACTTTGTTAAAGCAACCTGCTCAGCATCAGCTAATTCACTCGTACCCAGAGAAATCGTCAATTGAACTTTAGTATCTGATAATTTTTTTACAGTCGTCTTCATAAAGACTAATTATAACAGATATCAGATTAGAGCTCAAACGCCGCATCTTCGTCACCATCATATCGACGATCTTTGACAATAGTCACAATTCGCTCAGCACCAACCTTTTGCTCATCAGACTCCACTAAGTTCCGAACCGTGTACGCGCCGCTAGCAATTTCGTCCTCACCTACAAACACCGCGAATGGAATTCGCTTTTTCAATGCCGCTTTTATTTGCTTGTCAATTTTTCGTCCAGTAATATCCAATTCCGCTCGCACGCCTTCATCGCGTAATTTTCGCGCCAAATTGTCCGCGCCCGTCAGCGATTCTTTTGACACCGGAATGATATATACATCGGTTCGAGAAGGTAGCTTTGGTAACAAATTATGCACCTCCAAAAACTGCTGCATGGTTGTGGCCCCCATACCAACACCTACCGTCGCAATTGGCTCAACACCGAATAATCCAACCAAACCATCATATCGTCCGCCTCCAAACAGCGCCCGATTATTCTCCGGCGAATTGTCAAACAGCTCAAACACCATACCCGTATAATAGTCCAAACCGCGCATAAGTGTTACGTCAAACACCGCATTTTCAATACCTTTTTGGCGTAGCAGCTGCATAACCTCACGAAGTTGTCGCACGCTATCATCATCCGCTAGTTCGCCTGGCAAATCATCAACCGATTTCATGCTAATCATCTTTGCCAATTTCGGCAGACCCTCGGCTGCTTGGCTACCAAAAATCTCAATCGCCTGTATCTTAAATTCATCGGCAGAAATCTTATTTTTCCTATCCAGTAGCTTCATCATCATCGTCGATCCAACAATATCCAGTTTCAAGAATTGACTCATCAACCGATTGATCAATTGGCGATTATTTAGTCTGACAGTAAACATTTCTTGCTTGGCGCCAAAGTTCATCACACTAGCGTGACTTAGTTCAATAATCTCCGCATCCGCCGCGGCGCCGTCCACGCCAAATAAATCAGCGTTTAACTGCCAAAACTCGCGTTCACGCCCCCGCTGCGGCCGCTCATAACGCATGAAATTAGCGATGGAATATAGCCTAGCTGGCATGGCTAGCTCCTGACGCTTGGCGGCCACCATTCGAGAAATCGACGGCGTCATCTCTGGACGAATCGCCACCATCCGACCCCCACGATCTTCAAAGGCGTAGGTTTGCTCGCCCGCCAGCTCTTGACCTGACTTTGCTAGATAAATATCAAGCGGCTCCAACAGCGGCGCGCCGTATTCTTCGTAACCAAAACTCTCCGCCGTCTTATGCCAAACGTTGAAAATGTAATTCTGCAGACGCTTTTCCTCTGGAAAATAGTCCCGTGAACCTTTGTAATTCTGTGTCGATAAACTGCTCATGTTAGCTCCATTATGTCATTATTTCTTATTTATAGCAATCAAAAACGCCGAGGCGGAACTCGGCGCGTACAATCAAAAATCAGAGTCCTACCTCGGCAACACGTGTGAATGATGGAATTTGGGTGAAATCATGAGACTATTATAGCACATTTTGCTGCAGCCAGCAATACATCGCCAAGGTCGCTGCTGCACCGACATTGATGGAGCGGGTTGAGCCGAATTGCTCGATGGCGACGATTTGGTCTGCCGCTTGCGCCATTTCCTCGGAGATCCCCGGGCCTTCTTGGCCAAACACCAGCACTGCACGCTCTGGCAAGGTCGTCTCTGACATGTTGACACTACCCGGAATATTATCAATAGCAATAATTTCTCTGTTTTCAGACCGCATTAGCTCGACAAACTCCGCTGTCGAGCCAACGTAATGTACATGCAAATATTTATCCGTCATCATGGCGCCGCGCTTGTTCCATTGCCGCCGACCGATGACGTAAATCTGCCGCACGCCAAACGCATTGGCGCTCCTGACGATCGTCCCCATATTAAAATCCCGCTCGGTGTTCTCCAGAGCAATCACCAGACCATGATCCTTGGTATCCAGCTCCTTCACGATCTCCGCCTCGCTCCGGCCCTTAAACTCATCAATCACATTTCGCATATCTTGCATCTCTGTTATTTTAGCAAAGTTCTTAAATAAAAAACAAAAAAATATACTCTATTGACTTTTTATCCACTTGTGAGAGTATTGTAATAGAGCACAGAAGAACTTGGGCTTATACACTATATTAAAGAATAGGGAGAAAAATGGAGTTACAAAGAAGACCGGAAGAAAATACCGATGACATGCTAGACACCATCGCACAGGGAGTCTTTGACTATGCGGGCATCCTTGAAGAAAAGAAGGATCTTCTACCGCGCCATATCAGTGAAGTTACAGCTACATCTCCAAAACTTACTGAAACGGAAGAATGGAAACAATTTATAGAATCCGCTAGTAATTTTATAAGCAGCCGTGAAGCTCTGTACAAAAATGTTTCAGAGATTAAAGAGAAGGGGGATAATTGGGCCCTAGCACAACTGGAAGGGAATGCAAGCATACTCTACGATGGTAGTAAAGATATCCTACATACCCTAGATAAAGCTATCCCGGAAGAGGAATCAAAGGAGGATAGCTCGATCTATAATATGCGTGAGCACATCATCGACCTCCAAATCTGTACCAATGGTTTATATCGCCTGATTAAGAGAATATCGATTAGCCATCGAGATATATGATAATGTGACTTATCTGTTAATAAAAATCACCCGTACTCAGGGTGATTTTCTTATGGTGAAAAATTGTCGAATATTGGTGAGTTTTTACGCCCACGCTAGAACCCATTTTAGTACAAAGTTGCAAATCTGAGTAATCAGAGCAAAGCTCTGTTCGGCGGGTCGCCCGCGCCCCGAC